>Ga0307408_100003825_pt1 | contig 10249 bp, 7 predicted proteins | sample 322Cmetagenome_FD_202116 | JGI IMG/M metagenome (GOLD analysis project Ga0307408, IMG submission 202116) | Maize rhizosphere microbial communities from greenhouse at UC Davis, California, United States - 322HYB-C-3 | ecosystem: Host-associated > Plants > Roots > Rhizosphere > Soil | place: USA... | reverse complement strand
GGCGGTTGCAGTGGCGACCGCCGGCCCCTCGCCGCTTCCGGCGCCGCGTGCCACACGATGGGCGACGTGCGAAGCGCCGCCAACGCGGCCCGAACAGTCGCGTTTTCATACACTCCGCGCGCGGACCGTCACGCCGCGCGCCGGAGCCGTCACGCGGCGCGCCTAACGAGCACGGCCTGGCACAAAAGCGTACCGCGCGTGGCACAAAAGCGCTCTTGTCCGCCCTCCCCTGCACCGCGACCTTTCATCAGGCGGACCGCGTGTCCGAAACCAGGAGAGCACGTGAACGCACAACACGGATCGCTGCAGCACTTGGCATTCTTCGAAGCACTCGCCGGGATGGAGGAGTTCGACGGCGAGTGGCCGGCGACGAGCGCGGGGCTCGTCGTCCTGCGTCTCGTGGACGCGTGGCTCGACGAGGGCCCCGAGGTCGCGGCGCCTGACGGCTGGAGCGTTCGCGCCGTGCGCGAGGCGATCGACGCCGTCGCGCCCGAACGCAGCGTGCGCCCCATTCTCAGCGGCATCGTGGACGTCCTGCAGTCGTCGTCGGGGCAGCCGAGCGTGTCGCGCATCGCGCCACGCCTGATGGCCTACGGCCGCGCCCTCGACTACGACGGGCGCTACGCCCTCGCCGCCGACGTCTACGGGACGCTCGTCGCGCACGCGCACCCGGCGGACGAGCCGGACGTCGCGATCGACGCCAACATGCAGCTCGGCTACTGTCAGCGTCGCCTGGGCGACCTCGACGGCGCGGCGAGAGCGTACGGGCGCGCCGGCGCGATCGCCGCGTCCACGGGCGACCTCATGAAGGTCCTCCTGTCGCAGGTCGCCGACGCGAAGATCGCCGTCGCGCGCGGCAACCTGCCGAGCGCCGAGCAGACGCTCGACCGCACGATCGAGCGGGCGCGCGAGCACGCGTTCAGCGAGGTGCAGGGGCTCGCCCTCCACGAGCGGTCAGCGGTCGCGCACCTTCGCGGCGACTACGAGCGCGCCGTGCGCTTCGCCTACCAGGCGCTCGGACTGCTCGGCAGCCCGGTGGCGCGCGACCGCGTGCTCGGCGACCTCGCGGCGTCGTTCGTTCTGCTCGGCGTGCGCAGCGCCGCGCGCGACGCGCTGATGGTGCTCGCGGCGACGGCGCAGGACCAGTACTCGCGCTGGGTGGCGACGATCAACCTGCTCGAGCTCGAGGCGATGGACGGCTGCGAGCCGCGCTTCGAGGACTACCGCCGCCAGATGGACGCGGCGTCGCTCCCTCCATCGCTCGAGGCCGAGTACGCGCTCAGCCTGGGGACCGCGTATCAGACGCTCGACCGCCCCGAGCAGGCGCGCCTCGCGTTCCATCGTGCGCTCGCGATCGCCGCGGAGCACTCGTTCAATCAGATCCTCTTCCGCGCCGAGCAGTCGCTGCGCGAGCTGTCGAGTGGCAAGGTCTCGTACGTGACGCCGGCCGTCGCGCCTCCCGCTACGGTCGCCGACGTGGCGGAAGCGATCGGCGAGATGCGAACGATGGTGGGCGTCTGAGACACGGTGCACCCGCGCAGTGCGACGCCGTGCCGCGCGGGGCTGCCATGAGACAGAGGCCACGGGTGGCAGCCCGTGACCTCTGTTCGGGACGGTTCGCGAGAGTTCTGGCGAGCAGTCCGAACGCGATGGCGTCGACTCGTGGCGACGCCAGGGATTCGTGGTCGGGGGGCGGGGCTAGACGCCGGCGCCCTGGACGATGATCGTCGGCGGAGGGAGGATCAGGTCGGCCGAGGCCTTCGCGGGCTGCGTGGGCTTGGCGGCCGGCGCCGTCGGGTTCGAGCAGGCAGTCGTGGCGAGGGCAGCCAGCGCGAGGACGGCAAACGAGATGCGACGGATCACGATGACCTCTCCGGGGAGTTATTCTTGGCGGAAGAACTGCTCCGAAGGTAGGAGTACGGCCCGGGGCGTACAGCATACGTTTTGTGCCAGTTTGGTACGCTTTTGTGCCACGCCCTGTGACCCGTGGAATTCGCCGCATACCTCCCCCCCGCGCTCCTCTCCCACCTGCAACGCGTCCTCGGACGTGAGCACACGCTCGCCTCGGCGAGCGACTGGGGGGAGCTCGACCGCCTCGTCCGGCGCACTGCGGTGGACGTCGCGGTGCTCGACCCGGGCGCGGACGGCGTGGTCCGCGCCGGTCACATCGTCGAGATCGTGCGACGCTACCCGTCGCTGCCGATCGTGATCTACACCGTGCTGACCCCGCAATCGCTGCGCGCCGTGGTGGAGCTCTCCAACCACGGCCTGCAGCAGGTCGTGCTGCACCGCTTCGACGACGAGCCGCGGCGGTTCCTCGAGACGCTCGAGCAGCAGCCCGGAGTCAGCCTGAGCGAGGCGCTGCTCGACCGCCTCGCGGCGCCGCTGTCGGCGCTCCCGAGCGCGCTCGTGCGGGCGATCGAGCGAATGTACCGTCGGCCGGGCGGCTTCGCCGGCGCCGCCGACCTGGCGCGCGCCGCCGGGATGCCGCGCCGCACGCTCTACCGTGCCCTCGAGGTGGCCGGCTTCGCGCACCCGAGCTTCGTCGTGCGCGGGGCGCGGCTGCTGCGCGCCTACGCCTACCTGCGCGACCCCGGGCACCTGGTGGACGACGTGGCGACGAAGCTCGCCTACAGCAACCAGCAGCGGTTCGCGAAGCACGTGCGCGAGACGTTCGGCGTCACGCCGCTCACCCTGCGGCGCACGATCTCGCCCGACGAGTGCGTGGCGCGCATCGCCGCCGTCCTCTACCCGGCCGCCGGCGTCGCGCACCTCGACCCGGCGACGGCCGCCGACCGCGCCGTGATGCACCCGGGCGCGACGGAGCTCGGCGCGGTGGCGGACGTGGACCGCGAGCCGGCGTGACGCCCCGTGCCCAGCGACCGGCGATGACGGCGACGTCCGCCCCGCGCCCCTGTGTGCTCGTCGTGGACGACGAGCCGGCGATCTGCAAGGCGCTCGTCATCGCGTTGACGCGCGACGGCTTCGACGTCGTCGCCGCGCACGGCGGCGAGGAGGCGCACGCCGTCCTCGGCCGCCGCGCGGTGGACGTCCTCGTCGTGGATCTGCGGATGCCCGACCTGCGGGGCGACGTCGTCTTCCACCTCGCGACGTCGCTCCAGCCGGCGCTCGCCGGCCGCACCGTCTTCACCTCGGGCGACCACTCGCCGAAGGCCGAGGCGCTCGTCGCCGAGTGCGGCTGCCCGCTCGTCCGCAAGCCGTTCGAGCTGCACGAGATCATCGCCGCCGTCCGCGCCCTCGCGCCGGCCCTCGTGCAGAGCGCCTAGCAACGCACTACGCCCTCGTCGCTCGACGCTCGACGCTCACTCGCTCCCACGAGTGGCGGGACGGTGAGCGTGGAGCGTCGAGCGTCGAGCGTCGAGCGTCGAGGAGTCTTACTCCGGAGGAGTCTTAGTCCATCAGAACTTCCACCCCTTGAGCGTCGCGATCGCGGTCTCGAGGGCGGCGCGCTGCTGTGGGTGGCGGGCGCGGGCGAGAAGCGACTCGTACGTCTCGACGGCGAGGTCGAGCGCGTCGTAGTCGTGCTCGGCACCGGCGAGGCTCGCCGCGTTGTCGGCGAGGACCGCCTTCGCGAGGTCGTCCTCGGGGAAGCGGGTCGTGACCTGCCGCCACCGCTCGGTGCGCTGGCGCGGGTTGGACTCGGTGAGCGCCCAGAGGTGCCAGGCGCCGCGGTTGGCGGGGTCGGCGGCGATGGCGCGCGTGGCGAGCTCGCCGACGGCGTCGGGACCGCGGCCGGCGAGCCAGTAGGCGTTGGCGAGAATGACGAGGGCGCGCGCGTCGGCCGGCCGCTCGGCGACGATCCGCTCGTAGACGAAGCCGGCCACCTCGGGAATGTCGCGGAACGGCTCGACCCCGTCGGCCAGCGCCTCGGGACTGGCGCCGGTCATGAGTGCGACGAGTCGCTCGTGGAGGGCGGCGACGTCGCCGCCGTCGTCCCGGTACGACGCCACGGCCTGCGCGATCCCGGCGCCGACGTCGAGCGGCTCGGGTGTTGTCTCGGAGCTCATCGGCGAAAGTTACCCGCCCGCGGCAACGCGCGCCGCGGGTGCGGCGCGGGCTCGACAACCCGTTGACCGCGCCCCTCGCCCGGCCGCCGGAGAAATGGGGGCACGCGGGCGGTCGGCCGGCGGCATGAAGTTCGCACACCGGCCGGGGGTCGGGGCTCGCCCGCCCGGCTCTGGACGGGTCGTGCTTGCGCGATCCGCGCCGAATGGCGATACTCGTAGCGTCCGTCGTCGCGGCCACCGTGCCGCCGACCGGCCGAGCGTCGCGCCATCGGCCCCGCTCCGTCGCCACCCGCAGCCGGGTTGGCCGGCCGCCGCTCCGAGACCCTGAGTCGCCGGGACTCGCGTGAGTCGTCCGCACCGCAGGCGACACTGTTATCCGCGCTTCGCGCGCACTACCACCCGTCTTCAGGAGACGCAGGTCGGTCGACGTGGCCGGACAGTTCCGTGTCACGCGCTCCGACCGAACGTGCCCCGCGCCACGCCGCGTTCGCTCGACGCGTGAGACCGCGTAGCATCGCGCAGTACCGCGCCGCCCCCGCGCCGCCGGCGTCCGTGGGCGGGCACGGGACCGCGTGTCGGCGACCTGGCGAGCGGCCGCTTTTCCGTAGGAACTCACCTCTGCACACCACCGCTGCATGAACGAACGTCGACGCCCCCATCGTCGCGGCCGCGGGCCGCGTCCGTTCGGCCGCCCGTCCACCACGGACGCGCAGGGCGAGCCGAACCCGTACCGCGACGCCGAGGCTCCGATCGCCGAGGGCGGCGGGACCGGTGCCGCGATCCCCCGAGGCGGAGGTGAGGCCGGCGGCGGCACGGAGGACAGCGACTCCCTGCCCGCTCCAGCCGGCGGCGGCGGCGAGAGCGCGGCGACGACCACGACGCCCCCGATGCCGGGACGCGCAGACGTCGCCCCCCTTCCCCAGGGCGGCGGACAGGGGCCGACGCGCGGGGGGCCGCCGGGGGGCGGCGAGGCGCTGAACGGGCGTCGCAACGGCAACAACCGCCGCAACCGCGGGCGCGGCCGGCGGGACGGGCAGCCGCAGCAGCAGTCGCCGGGCGGCGGCGAGCGCGGCGGCGCCCCGATGACGATCGTCGCCGAGGGGGAGGCGACGGGGTGGTTCGACACGGGGCGTGACGGCGGCTTCATTCGCCGCGCCGTGGCGAGCTACCTCCCCGAGCCGGGCGACGCGTTCGTGCCGCCGGCGCTGATCCGGCAGTTCGGCCTGCGGCGCGGCGACGCGCTCGAGGCGACGGTGGGGCGCGACCAGCGCAACCGGCTGACCGTCGTCGAGGTGAAGAGCGTCAACGGCGCCGACCCGGCGGGCGCGATGGCCCGCCCCGAGTTCTCCTCGCTCATCGCCTCGTACCCGGAGCGGAAGCTGACGCTCGAGACGGGACGGCCGGCGAAGGGGGGCCCCGAGCTGACGCGGCGCGCGATCGACCTCATCGCGCCGATCGGCTACGGCCAGCGGGCGCTCATCGTCGCCCCGGCCCGCGCCGGCAAGACGATGCTGCTGCAGGCGATCACCGAGGGGGTGGCGATCAACCACCCGGAGGCGGTGCTCCTCATCCTCCTCGTGGACGAGCGCCCCGAGGAAGTGAGCGAGATGATCACCTGGGGCTACGGCGAGGTGGTCTCGTCGAGCTTCGACCAGCCGGCCGAGCGGCACACGCAGGTGTCGGAGATCGTCCTCGAGCGGGCGCGCCGGCTGGTGGAGCTGGGGAGGGACGTCGTCATCGTACTCGACTCGATCACGCGCATGGGGCGCGCCTACAACACCGCGGAGCGCGGCACGGGGCGGACGCTCTCGGGCGGGCTCGACGCGACGGCGATGGCGAAGCCGAAGGCGTTCTTCGGCTCGGCGCGCTCGGTGGCACCGCAGCACGGCGGCGGGTCGCTGACGATCATCGCCACGGCGCTCGTCGAGACGGGGTCGCGGATGGACGACGTGATCTTCGAGGAGTTCAAGGGCACCGGCAACTGCGAGATCAAGCTCGATCGGTCGCTGGCCGAGAAGCGCATCTTCCCGGCGATCGACGTCGGGACGAGCGGCACGCGGCGCGAGGACAAGCTGTTCCGCCCCGACCAGCTCGACGCCGTCTACACCCTCCGCCGCGGCCTCCAGCAGATGCCCCCCCAGTCGGCGATGGAGTGGCTCATCAAGCGCATCGCGGCGACGCAGAGCAACGACGCCCTGCTGGCGGGACTCTAGGCGAAGAAGCCCCTCAAAGCGGGGCGGTTACTGGTTACTGGTTACTAGTTACTGGTAGAAGCGAGAAACCCCCGGGAGGCGCATCGTGGCCTCCCGGGGGTTCGCCGTTACTAGTGACCAGTAACCAGCAACCAGTAACCGCCCCGCTCTGAGGGGGTTGCAATGGCGCTCCCCCGTGGCCTTCCCCTTGCTCTGTCTCCCCCCGCCATGTCTCACGCCACGCGATCCCCGATCCGGCGGCGGCGGCTGGGGGGGGCGCTTCCGCGGTGGATGGCGGGGGCGCTGCTCGCGGCCGCCTGCGCCGCGCCCGTCCTCCCGACGCCGGCGGGCGCCCAGCGCGGCCCGGAGCGGAAGCGGGACGAGCTCGAGAGCCTCGAGATCACGAACCTGCGGCTGCGCGGCGTCAAGGCGGTAGACGAGGACGAGCTGCGGAAGAGCATCGCGACCGACGAGTCGGGGTGCAAGAGCCTCATCTACCAGCCGATCTGCCTCTTTTCGAAGTCGCCCGCCATCTACCGCCACGTCTTCCTCGACCGCGAGGAGATGGCGCGCGACATCCTGCGCATCAAGGTCTTCTACTTCAAGCGCGGCTACCGCGAGACGCAAGTGGACACGGCCGTCGCGCGCGCCGGCCGGCAGCGGGTCGAGGTCACCTTCCGGATCACCGAGGGGCCGCCGACCGTCGTAGACTCGATCGCCGTCGTCCAGGACAGCGCGGTGCTCGACGACAAGCAGCTGCGGCGCGACGTCCGGCTCGGCCGCGGCGACGCGCTCGACCTCCTCAGGCTCGACTCGAGCGTCGTCCGCCTGCACCAGGCGCTCTGGGAGCGCGGCTTCGCCGACGCCGTGATCGACACCGCGGTGCGCGCGGACGCCGAGGCGCGGCGGGCGAGCATCACGATCACGATCGACCCCAAGTGGCTGACCCGCGTCGGCTCGATCGTCGTGCGGCGCGAGACGGGGGACAACGAGGTCTCCGACCGGACGATTCTCAACTCGCTCTCCGTGCGCCCGGGGGACATCTACGTGCGGAGCGAGGTGCTGCGCAGCCAACGCTCGCTCTACGAGTCCAACCTCTTCACGCGCGCCTCGATCGTCGTTCCGCCACAGGGGGACAGCCTCAAGGAAATCGAGGTCTCGGTGCGCGAGGCGCCGCTGCGCGAGGTACGGACGTCGCTCGGCTTCAGCACGGCCGACTTCGGCGTCGCCACCGCGCGCTTCACGAACTACAACTTCTTCGGGGGCGCGCGCCGCCTCACCGTGTCGGGTGGGGTTGGCAACCTGCTCGCCCGCCAGTTCATCCGCTCGGGGCTCGGCTACGACTACCAGGAGCACGTCGGGGACGACCCGGCGAGCTCCTTCGCTGGCAACTTCGACCCCTTCTACGAGCCGACGTGGCAGGGGAGCGTGGACCTCACGCAGCCCTGGTTCCTCAGTCCGCGCAACACCATCGGCGCGAGCGCCTTCGCCCACCGCCGCGCGGCGTTCGGCGTCTTCATCGACCGCGGCTTCGGCGCCCAGACGTCGTTCACGCGCGAGCTGATGGCGCGGACGCCTGCCAGCGCGACCTACCGCTACGAGCTCAGTCGCGTCGAGGCGGGAGACGTCTACTTCTGCGTCAACTTCGGCGTCTGCGACGTCGCCAACATCAGCGCATTGCGCGGCCGGCAGTCGCTCTCGCCGTTCACGCTGAGCGGGCAGACCGACCGCACCGACGACCCGTTCAGCCCCGCGTCGGGGATGCGCGCGGACCTCATCGTCGAGCACGCCTCGGCGTTCACCGCCTCCGATTACCGCTACAACCGCGCCTTCGCCAACGCCTCGGTCTACCGCCGCGTGCGCACCCGCGGGGTGATCGCGCTGCGCGTGCAGGCCGGTTGGGCCCGCGCGCTGTCGAGCACCGAGCGGGCGCTCGGCGTCTCGCCGACGGGCGCCGACGAGGCGATCCAGGCGAGCATCCTCCACCCGCGGAAGCGCTTCTACGCCGGCGGCGCGCAATCGGTGCGCGGCTTCGGCGAGAACCAGCTCGGGCCGCGTGTGTTGACGATCCCGGCGGCCCGGCTCGTCGAGGCGCTCGGCTGCGACCTCTCGACGGCCGCCGGCCGGGCGGCCTGCGACGTCAACAAGCGGGGCACCGACCCCGAGACCGGGGAGACGGAGCCCCTGCTCAGCGACCGCGAGTTCACGCCGCGCCCGCTCGGCGGCAACGTCCTGCTCGGCGCAAACGCCGAATTCCGCTTCCCGATCTGGAAGCAGCTCGGCGGCGCGGCGTTCGTGGACGCGGCGATCGTCAGCCAGGGCTCTCTGCGCGACGCCACCAAGGGGACGGGCGCCATCACGCCGGGCATCGGCGCGCGCTACTACTCGCCGGTCGGACCGATCCGCGTGGACCTGGGGTTCAACCCCGTGCTGTCGCAGGACCTCATCGTCGTCACCGAGCAGGTGGTGAACGGCACGCGGCAGATCGTGCAGCTCCCGGGGAGCCAGCGCCGTACCTACGCCCCGGCGCGGACGGGGCGGACCGCCCTCTCGCGGGCCCTCAACCGCGTCACGCTCCACCTCTCGATCGGGCAGGCGTTCTGATGGCAGTGACGGACACCACGGCGGCACGGGGGGCCGAGCCGGCCGGCACGCCCGAGCCGGAGCGGTCGACGAGCCGCGTCGCGCGTGGCGTCGCGATCGCCGTCGGCGTTGTCGCGGTGCTCGTCGTCGCCGTCCTCGGGGCGCTGTTCGTCTTTACGAACACCGACTACGGCCGCGAGCGCGTGCGCCGCTTCGCCCTCGCCCAGCTCGAGAAGCAGGCGCACGGCATCGTCCGCATGGGCGCGCTGAGCGGGAACCTGCTGCGCGGGCTGACGATCGAGGACGTCTCGATCACCGACAGCGCGGGGGCGCCGTTCTTCGCCGCCGAGCGGGTGCGCGTCGGCTACTCGCTGCGTCCCTTCCTGTCGAAGAAGGTGTTCCTGCGCGACGTCCAGCTGGTGCGTCCGGTGGTGGTGCTCGACAAGCCGCCGAACGGCGAGTGGAACTTCGCGCGGATCTTCCCCGGCGACACGACGACGAAGACTGACAGCGCCCCGGGGTGGGGGAGCTGGCTGCGCTTCGACCACCTGCGGGTGGTGCAGGGGCGCGTCCTCGTCCGCACCCCGTGGGCGCCCAACGACACGCTCGCGGCGGCGCAGCGCGACAGCGTGGCGCGGCTCGCCCTCGCCGGCGGGACGCGGCTCGAGGTCGTGCGCGTGGCGGGCGGCTACCAGAAGGTCTCCGACTTCCGCCAGATCGACGGCCGCTTCCCGCGCGTCGTCCTCGCCGACCCGGAGACGCCGGTCAAGCACATCGAGGTCGCCACGGCGCGTATGATCGCCGCCCCTTTCCGGCCGCCGGTGGCCGACGTGCGCGACGTGAAGGGGACGTTCGAGCTCACCGGCGACTCGCTCTGGTTCACGGGCGTGAGCGCGGCCTTCCCCGCCTCGCGGCTCGTCGACGGCGCCGGCCGCTACGACTTCGACACCGGCGCCCTGCTGCTCGACGCGCGCGGCGCGCCGGCGTCGTTCGCCGACTTCCGCTGGGCCTACCCGCCCTTCCCGGGCGAGGGCTCGGGGACGCTCGACTTCGCGATGGCGATGACCGACACCGTCTCCGACTTCCAGATCCGGCGCGCCGACGTGCGCGTCGGCCGCTCGGCGCTGCAGGGGGACCTCGGCTTCGCGATCGGGCGCACGGTCGCCTTCCACGACACCGACCTCCGCTTCCAGCAGTTCGACACGCGGCTCCTCGAGCAGCTCGTGCCGACGCTCGAGCTGCCGCGCAACGGCCTCGCCAGCGGCACGCTGGCGATGGCGGGACGCTTCGACTCGCTGACCGTGGATGCCGACGTCGCGTTCGACGACCCGAGCTACGGCCGCAGCCGGCTGCTCGCGGTCGGGATGCTCGGTTATGACTCGACGGCCTTCCGGGCGCGCGACCTCCGGCTCACGCTCGCCCCGGTGCAGGTGGCGATGGCGCGGA
>Ga0307408_100003824_pt1 | contig 10250 bp, 10 predicted proteins | sample 322Cmetagenome_FD_202116 | JGI IMG/M metagenome (GOLD analysis project Ga0307408, IMG submission 202116) | Maize rhizosphere microbial communities from greenhouse at UC Davis, California, United States - 322HYB-C-3 | ecosystem: Host-associated > Plants > Roots > Rhizosphere > Soil | place... | reverse complement strand
CTGCTTCAGTTCGGTGTGCCACCGGCCGTGGATCTGGCCTTTTCCGGCGGCGCTTCTGCTGATCCTGCTCGTCCATCGTTTGATTCTGATGAAGCGGGTACCGATGTTACGGGCGCTCTTGATCGGCCCAGCTCTGGCACTGCTTGTCTACGGGCTGCTATTGGCACCGGCTCTTTTTTCTAAAGATGGTCCCGCATTGCGGCGTCGCGCGGGAATCGTCGAGGTCGGCTCTCCGGAAGCTCCGGTCAAGATCGTGCTTTGCGGGAAGGACCGGGCGATTTTGGGGACCAGGTTCGGCCACCGTATCCGCAGCTATGTCCGCAAGCATCCCGGGACCATGATCACCTTCGTGGAAGAGCCCCGGGAGCTGGATTCCTCCTACCATACCACCGTTCTGGTGGGCGACGCCTTGGGGAAATTCCAAGCCGCCGCTGGCACCAATCTGGTTCTCCTCAATCCTCCGGCACCCTCGCCGGATTGGAAACAATATGACACCTGTGCGGTGCGAGTGCTTTGGGGTGATCTCAATCCCTCTCCCGCATGGTACGCTTGGCAGAGGAAGAGCGCGGGAAGCAAGGGAATCGTGCTGACACGGCTCCTTGGCGAAAGCCTCTTCCTCGAAACTTGGCTTGATGAACTGGTGCTCTGATTCCGGAGCGCTCCTTTTTCCTCCCCTTTCACATGAAGACAATCGTTGCCGATCTTTCCCTTCTGGTGGGTCTAACCATCCTTAGTGGCTGCATAGGAATTGCGGTTGGGGCGCTTGGAGAGCCGCCTCTTTCCCTGAGCTATCGCCCGCCTGCACAACGTCTCTTGGCGAGCAATCCACCAAGCTCCGCCGAGGTTCCTGTTCCGCCGTCGAAGCCCGAACGGCCGCCCGTCGTCCGGCAGATCGAAGTGATTACCTTAGCGCAATTCCTGAAACTGAAAGGGGAAGATCAATTGCTCATCCTGGATGTCCGGCCGGATCTCTTCTACAAGATCGGCCACATCCCCGGCGCCCTCTCGTTGCAGGCCCGGGAATTCGACGCCGACCATGCGATGCGGAAGGAGCAGTTGCAGACCGCGCTCAAGGAAGGGAAGAAGATTGCGATCTATTGCGGCGGCGGGACCTGTCCGGATGCAAGCAAGGTAGCGAGTTCCCTTTCCGGCCTGGGTTATGGCAATCTCATGGTCTTCGAGGCCGGATGGGAGGGTTGGCAGCAGTCAGGGCTTGAGGAGGCGAAGGAAGGCATCTGAGCGAAGGCCTGCGATGATTCTCCTTTCCTGATGTTATTGCATCGAGGTTTTTCGGGAAGTCTGTGAGCCGGGATGTCAAAAGGTGAAATCAATAAACAATCATATCAGATGGCGCAATTTACCCCTCGTCTTGCCTTCCACTGGACTGCCCGGGTTGTTCTGGGCGTAGCCTTCATCTACGCAGGCGTGCGCAAGGTCACCGATGTTACGGCTTTTAGCGACGCGATCGCGGGGTTCAGGATTCTTCCGTCCGCTTGGGTGATGCCCGTTGCCTTAACCTTTCCGGTTCTGGAAATCCTCCTCGGCTTGATGGTGCTATTTCCCACAAACCGCTTGCCCAGGGCCGGTTCGCTTGGCCTTGCCCTCCTCAATCTGTTGTTCATTGCGGTTCTGGCTTCAGCCTGGATCCGCGGCTTGGACGTGAACTGCGGCTGTTTCGGCTTCGACTGGGCGCCATCCAGCGAGTGGAAGCTGCCGTTGGCCATTGCGCGGGATCTGGTGCTGCTAGCCGTTGCGGGACTTTTGTGGCGGCACTTCACGTTTCGTGGAGAGATCCGCGGACCAATCCCCACGCAGTTGTCCCGAAGTGGGACCTCAGCGTAACGTCGTTGTTGGTGATTTTTTGATATGAAATTGGGCAAAAAAGACATTATTGCAAAACCATTGTTTGGTGGGAGGAATTTGTGGTTGCCATGACCTTGGAGTTAGCAATAAAAGTCGCACCGATGGTTCGAAGGTTGTGAAAAGATGATTGTGATGAATGCTGTCTCCCTTTGGATTTCGAGAAGCTCTATCGCCGTGATGTTGTTTACGGCTTCAGCGCAGGCGTGCGGGCTCGATTGGGGCCCGCCAGGGTCCAAATGGTTGAACGCAGACGACGAGGGCAAGTTTGAGTTTTGGGATGTGATCGATGAAGTGAGGTTGAGCGACACGGAAGTCATTCCCCTTCGGGTGCGTTTCTCAACGAGCGGAAGGCATCATCCGATCTTGGGGGCGGGGTGGGAGTTCAGTCTCTTTGATTCCCGCATCGAGAAGACATCGGAGAATCTTTACACGATTTACCAACCGGACGGCCAAGTAAGCCGGCTCCGGGGCCGGGGAGGCAATATCCTGCAGGGTGATGGATGGGCGGCGAAAGTGGAAGGGAACCGTGTATCGTGCGTCGCTTCGTGTGGATGGAAGCTGGTGTTTGAGGATGGACGGCTGAAGTCGATGTCCACCGCGAATGGAACCAATGTTTTCGTTACCAGGAGCGCGGAATTATTTGGGCTGATGACATCCGACGGTCGGACTTTGGCCTCCTTCACCGTGCCGTCTCTGGATGATGATTCGGTCGAGGGGAGGGTGAACGAAAGGAAACTGGCCCTTAATTTGGGGGTGAGGCCGCTTGGTGTCTCGGAACAAAAGCTCGCGGGAGTGCCGGAAGCTTCCAGCCTTGAGTCGGTGGTGGCCGATGGAGTTCGGAAGAATACTTATCGGATCGTTCCGTCGGCGAATGGCTCCGAAATTGGTTTCGAAACCGGGAGTGGCAAGTTCAGTTGGGCCGCTGACAACGGCATGTTGTCGTCCATGGACGGGAGCAGGGTTTCATTTTTGAAAGTGCAAGGCGTCGAATGCATGGCACTTGAGAAGAACGGCTCGTCAATCGTCGAGGGGCGGCGAGAAAACGTCTCCATCACCCAGTCCCCCGGACAATTACCGCATCTTACCGAATACTGTGTCGCGGGAAAAATGGCGGGAAAGCCCAGAAAGGTGTTTGAACTGCGTCCTAACGGTGAGAAGTCCCTGATCCGTCAGTATGCGTATGGCGTGGGCGGGAGCGTGATCTCCGACCTCCAGTATTATCAGTCGGATCAAGGCGAGCGGTTGGAATGTCTGAAGAGATTCAATGAGTCGGGGGACTTGATCTATCTGGCCAAAGATGGCCGGGAGGTCAGTTTCGATCATCAGGACGACGGCGTAAGCATACGGATCAAAACTGATGAAGGCACGAACACGGCAAAGATCAGCCGTGAGGAATTCTCCAAAATCGTAATCAAATAGATGAAAAATAAACACAAACTGTTGGCGGGCGTCCTCGGTCTTGCGGGAGCGCTCATGGTGGCGGACGGCTTGGAAGAGCAGGGCAGACTCCGTGACGATTCGCGGGTGTTGGCGGGAAGAACTTGTTCTTCGTGCAAGCCTGAGGGGGCCAAAAAATGTGATGCGGATAACGAAGCTCAAGCAGGCACCTACCCGGTACAGGACTGCGATACGGAGGGTGACATTCTCAAGTCCTGCAATGGAGAGATCGGGCTGAAGCTGGCCAACCAAACTGCAAATTCCACCGAAACGATCTCTGACGCTGGCGAAGCGAGTTGCCCACCTCCGACAGCTGCTTGGGTGTGCTCGGATACGCCAGCCGGGATGCGCTGGGTTGCAACTTCCACGGGGGTAGATTGCGGTACGAAATCGGCGTGCCGTTCGACCGGGGAAATCAACCAGGATCCAGCCTGCACTCCTCCCCCTGGGGAGTGAAATGTCACGACCGCCTACCCCATCGTATGTAAAGCTGCTCGGACCCCTGAACTCATCCGGCATCGCGGCGTGAGGTCATGAATGACGAAGAGCGCGAGTGTTGCTAATTTTCAGATTTGATAGAGTTAAGTTAAATATTATGAAGAATAATCAAAGACTATTGGCGGGATTCTTCGCTATCGCAGGAGCGCTCACGGTGGCGGACGGCTTGGAGGGGCAGATCAGGCTCCGAGATGATTCGATTGTGCTGGCGGGGGGGAAATGTGAATCCTGCAGACCCGAAGGAGCAAAAAAATGCGATGCTGATAATGAGGCCCAGCCTTTGGTTGCTCCGAGCCAGCCATGCAGCACTGCCAACCTCAATCAAGTGATTAAGACCTGCACCGGCGAGATTGGGCAAAAGAAGGCTGAAGATACTCCCAACTCAACTACCGAAATTGACGACCAAGAAGACGCGAGCTGCCCTCCGCCAACGGCTGCCTACAAATGTATACAGCCATTGAGCGGCGGCAATCCTCGTTGGTCCCCTGTAACCGGCGTGAAGTGCGGAGTGAAATCGGCATGCACCTCTTCGGGTGAAACCAATCAGGATCCGGATTGCGCTGACACCGAACCCCAAGAGTAAATGACATGAGACTCCCAAACCTCTTAATTGCCGCCGCCATAGCAGTGACGACACCCTCCGCCGTGGCGGAAGGCGATGCTCCGGTTAAAGCTGAGCTGACGCTGCCGCTTCCGGTGGAGAAGCTCGTCCAAAAGCTAAGGCCATTCGGGAATATCCAGCTTGAATACACAATTGAAGAGCAAGATGGGAAAGGCGTTTGGCAGCTTGCCGAGCGCCACAAGGTAATCAACGACCTCGATGGCGGGAGATTGCGTGACGAGGCGATGGTGAATGAAAGGGGTAAGGCGCTTACGTATCGTATCCTGAATTATGACGGGAAGAAGATGTACTCCATGGATCGGAGCGCGGCTTTCAATAAAGACCTACTTTTTGGTGACAGTTTCACCGATGATGGAACCGGAACAGTTTCAGCAATGAAACCAGGGCGGGTGGAGCCTTACCTTGAAGCATTCACTGGTGCCTATTCAGAGGGCCGATTAAGTCAGCAACTTGCGGATCTCACTCTCCCAAGGACGATCTTTGAAGCGGGTGACGATGCCCGAAAGCTCATGGGAATTCATCTCAATGGGGAGCAGAGAATCATCATCGATCCGAACACAGGCGAACTCGTTGAGAAGGCGAGTGAGGTACTGAACCAGAACGGCGGAAGGGAAGATTTCACCAACCTGAAGGTAACAGAATCCCGATTGATCGATGGCAGGCAGGTCCCTACCGTCTTTATCATCGCTGCGAATGGTGGTGCCATTCAAAAGCGGTTCCGAGTCGATCCCGCATCGATCAAGATCAACTCGCCGATTGAACAAGATGGTTTCAATTTTGCATTTCCGATCGGGTGCATGGTTTTGAACCATATTCACAAGACGACCTATAAGGTGACCGGGATGGATGATATTGACGATTCCAAGAAATTAATTGACGCCTTGGATAAGTTGATCAAGGAGGCTAAATAAGAAGGGTTGTGAAATACTTGGCGGGAGTATTATTGGCTACGTGGGCCTTCACGGGGTCCCTAGCTCAAGGGGAGGATTCAGAGGGAATTCCTCCCTTGGATACTCAAGAGCAACGTGCCGATGTAAAAAATCTCTGCGGCGTCAACTGTTCTTACGTCGTTCTGAATGCCTTGGGTAAACCAATAGAGTATGAAGAGGTATTGAGGAGTTTCCCGGGGGTTGAGCAAAACGGAACGTCTTTGCGAAACTTGGCTGATTTCCTCAAGGAGAAAGGGTGTGAGGTCTCGGTCGCCTACAAGACCGAAAAGCAGATCGCGCGTGCACGAGCAGATGCATGGCACATCGTCTTGCTCAAAGGAGACGAGCGAAATCACGTGGTTCTGAAAAGGGCTGACAAGAGTGGCGGCGTTAGTGTGATCGACCCGCCCGCGAGTTCCCATGTCGTAAACTCAGCGGAATTGGATCCAGTCGAGCGAGCAACCTTAACTATTGGGCAGGATTCCAAAGTTCAGTTGGAGGGAGGGCAGATCAAATGGGGCCTCGGGGGGCTCGGACTATTAGCTGCTGTTATCACGTGGCGTCGGAGCAAAATAAGATCTTTATGACAAAAGTAACTCACTCGTGTCTCTGGGGTGTTTGTCTGGCAGGTTGTCTTCAGGGGAGCGATCTTATTTGCCTCGAGCCGGTGCATGATGCTGGCGCAATCGATCTAAAAAAGGGGACCCGGGTCATAAGCCACGACTTCTTGGTTGAGAACCACTCGAAGCGGGGGGTTAAGATTTCTCGGTTGGTAATCTCGTGCAGCTGTATGAGCATTGATGCGCCGGGCTATCTGGCTCCTGGGCAGTCGGCGCCATTCACGGCAAAAATGAATCTTGAGGAAGCGGACTTTGCCGGACGATCTGCGGAGGTTCTTGTGGAAGATGACTCTGGAGGTAAACCTTTGATATTGAAATTCAAGGCAAAGTCAAAGTCGGTTCTCCATGCGATTCCAAGAGCGGTTGATTTTGGAGAGGTACGAGGAACTGGTAATCTTGAAAGGGATGTTTACGTTTACATGCCATCGTCCACAGGTGAGGGGCGATTTGTTTCCGGGGTCAGTTGCAGCGACCCACGCGTTAAAGTTGCCATTGAGTGGCAAAAGCGAAATTCCACCGGAGATCAGTTTCTCTACTACGCCAAGTGCCGCGTAACGCTAAGACCTTCAGAAAAGGAAGGGGAAGAGCTTGCTTCGGAGATCGTATTGGATACCTTACAAGGAGGAAAGCTGGTCATACCAGTTAGCGCAAAGCCGGACTCCTCGCGGGTGATCGAACCTTCCTCCTACCACATTTATACCTCCCGCTTTTCCGGGGATTTCACCTACAGCGGTTCCTATGGGAAGCCTGCCAAATTTACCTTCAGCAGTAAGGCGGTGAAGTTGCGAGAAGTTGTTGAACTTTCCGGAAAGTTCGTCTGCAAGTTCGAGGGCGATGCCGCAGGCGGCGAGGAGTTGGGCGAGTTTGTGGTGACTACCGAAAAGGGAGACGTTTTCAGGGCTCCGCTTGCGCGGGGCGAATAGGAGTCATCTCATCGCGATGGCACGTTCTTTGCCGTTTCCGGGACCGGTGGGGACAGCTTGGCGAGGGGGATCTCCTCGAAGACCGGGTTGCCGGCTTGGTCCGTCGATTTGTAGGGCCAGAGTTGGAAGCATTTGATCTCTCCGGGGCGTTCGATGTTGTTCTCTTCCATGGCGTAGAGACTGAGGTCCTTGAGTTCCTCGCCGTGCGAGGAACGCCAGCGGTTGCGGAGGCTTTCGACGAAATGGTCGACATGCCCCGGGCGGGGTCGCTGGAAGAGGAAGAGGAAGTAGCCGCGTTCCCGGCAGCCGCGGAAGCGGTCCGCGAGATCGGCCGGACGGCTGAAATCGAGGGCTCCGCCGTTTGTGATAAGATCGATTCTCCGGCCGTCAGGGAGGGGCGCCGCAGCCACCAGCCAGCCGTCGCTCGGGTTCGGGCGCGGCGCGAAGAGGCTCCACTTTTGTTGGAGGCGGGTGACTTTGCCGATCCAGTTTGCGGAACGGGGCAGGAACCACGGGTTGTCGTTGGTCGTCACCGAGCGGATATTCCAGAGCAGCACGAAGAGGCTGAGGAACACACAGAGTGAAGAGGCGGGCCAGGGGAGTCCGTGTTGTATGATGGGCGCGGCGGCTTTCCTTCTCCGGGTGACGATGTCCCAGAAGGAGGCGGGCAAGAAAGGCAGCCATGCCACGGCTCCTACGAAAGGGAAGATGCCTAGATGCATCGTGCTCGCGAGCAGGCCCAAGTGGAAAAAGACAAACAGGGCGACGGCGAGGGTCTTCAGGTGCCCCCGGAAAAAAGGCATTAAGATCAGGAAAGGCCCCAGTTCCTCCAGATAGAGGGTGAAGCATGTGGCCATCCGCAGGAGTTCCGGATATTGTAGCAGCGTTTCGCCGAAATTGGTGGAGAAGGAGTCGAGCTTGAGGGCGTGCTCGATTGCAGTGCACTCACTGCGCCAGATCGGTCCGCCTTTGGTTATGGCATTCATCCAATAGACGAGTGCCACCTGAAGGCTGATGCCGAGGGTGGCTCCGGACCGGTATTCGCGGGGTGAGGTGATGCCGGTGTCCCCGGATCTCCGTCTGCGATGCGCGTCGATGGACCAGCAATCGCCGAGGGGCAGCCACATCGACCAGAAAAGGAGCATGGCGAGGAAGCGGTCGGCTCCGAAGCAGATCAGCGGCGCCTTTGCGTGCAATGAAACCACCAGTGCCCACGTGGCGATGCTGCACAGCTTGGAGCGGTAGCCGACCATCAGTGAGACCGTGCAGGCAATCAAGAGGCCGAAGAGGGACTGGGTCCATGCGACACCCGGGTGCAGGAAAAACAGCGACCAGTCCTGGTAAGCGGTTTGAGATGGCTCAAACAGGAAGTGGGCGGGGCTGATCCCCTCGTCGGTGTAGTGCTCGCGAAACTGCCGCAGCCTCATGATCACGTCGATGAGCGTGACGAGTGCGACCGATATCCGGAAAAGGGACAGCGAGCGGCCATCAATGGCGGGGAACCGGCCTGCGAGAGATCTAAGCACCTTGACGTGCACCTTGCCGGACTTTGTCGACGGCATGTTAGGCCGCGCAAGCATATTTCGAACTTAGGATGAGCTGAAATCCGATGCATCCATGGTGGTGTGAATGAAAAGATCTCATGGCCCTGCTAGTTGAATTGATGGTTGTGGCGGTGTTGTGACTTTAGGTGGATTTTTCTTGATCGGATGATGGGTTGTGAGGGATCGTCCCGCCGATTTCCAATAAGTGGGAAGTGATCGTCCCTGAGGGCGGTCAAGACTTGCAAGTAAATCATGAAAAAGATCATCATTGCCATTTCTGTCGCCGTTGTTGCGGTATGCTGTCACGCGGCGTTTGATTTCGCTTCCGCGAAATCTTATGACTCGCTGGCCCAGTCCGATCCCACGGGCAGCACGTGCAGCCCGACCAACAATGCGGGCAATGCCGGTGCCGCTGAGTGAGTAGGTTTGGGCTGCCTACCGGGGATACTGATGAACAAGCTTGCGTGCCTGCTTCTCCTCACGGGTAGCGCTGCCGGTGACTCGGTTGGCGGGATGTCCGCATTGTTCAGTCCCGAGCCTAACGGCTTGGGCTACGCCGATCACGCCGGGAAGCTGAGTGCTTGGTGGAATCTCGGGGAGCTCCGCCTTTCCGATTCCCTCTCGCTTCCCTTGCGGATCAACTTCCATAGCAACCAGGACAAGGTTGCGAACTCGATCCTGGGGTGGAACTGGTGGATGCCAGCGGTGGAGAGCACGGTGGCGAAGGAGGCGGAGAATCATGTGGTTGTCCGGATGACCGGTGGTCACAAACTCCATCTGTGGAAGTCGATGGAGAATCCGCGGCTTTTTCGTTCTCCTGATCTCAAGTGGGAAGGGGTTGCGGATGACCGGGGTGGCTTCCGGGTGTCGAATGTCTCCGAGAAGATTGCCATGGATTTCTGGAAGGGACGCCTTCAGTCCATGCTGCTTCCGGATGGAGAGAAGATCTCATGGAGCTACGACATTTCAGGCCGGCCGGCCACGATCGATGACTCCCGAGGGCGGCACCTCTTGTCGGTTGCGTACGATCAACAGGGATTTCCGGAAGCACTGCGTTATGTCGACCGAGACGGCGTCGATCGTGATATCACGATGCACGTTGCTCCTCCCGGGGAAGCGGACCTCCCGCTTCTGGTGCCGGCGCTCGAGTCGATCAATGCCCCCGGGAACCGCGTCAGGTCGTTTCAATACGAGCATTCCGATGCGGAGAACCTCACGCTTTCCACTAGGAATGCCGGGCAGGATGCCGCCGCGGATACCTTCCGGTGGAATGCTACGAGCGGCTTGCTCGGGAGCGGAAACGGGGTCTCCTATGCACGCAGTGCTGCCGGGCAAGGTGCGACCGTTCTTTCGAGGACTTTTCCGGACGGCCGGACGGAGAGCTTCCGCTTTGGCGCGAACGGGGGAGGCTCCGAATTCTCCTCGGGGGACGTGGTGCGAAAGCTGGAATACTTCTCCGCTCCCGGAACGAATCACGGTCTGATCAAGTCGTCGTCAAAAACCGAGAATGGTAGTACCGAGACGACCAAGTTTTTCTACGATGCGAATTCAACCCTTCTCCGCTCGGACATTTTCCGCGACGGAAAGGCGGAGGCGTCGACTTTCTACGGAGAGAACAGATCCATTTTGAAGAAAATCTCATATCAGCCCGATGGGAGCCTCATCGAGCTTGCCTATGAGGAGGGAAAGAAACTGCCGAAAATAACGAGAAAGACAATAGAGCAATGAATAACAAGACAAAGGGTCTGATGATGCCGGTGCTTTTTGCTGCGATGAGTTCATTCGCTCATGCGGGTGAAGCGCCGTTAAAGATC
>Ga0307408_100003822_pt1 | contig 10251 bp, 5 predicted proteins | sample 322Cmetagenome_FD_202116 | JGI IMG/M metagenome (GOLD analysis project Ga0307408, IMG submission 202116) | Maize rhizosphere microbial communities from greenhouse at UC Davis, California, United States - 322HYB-C-3 | ecosystem: Host-associated > Plants > Roots > Rhizosphere > Soil | place: USA... | reverse complement strand
TAACAGCGCCTCGTCCACGTGGCGGTCGACTCCGCCCCACGCGCCGAGCAACGCTTCGAGGGCGTGCTCGAATGCCTCGACCGCCTGCGGATTCGCCGCCGTCAGCGCAAGGCCGCGTCCGTCGTGAAAGGCTTCCATCGAAAATGCTCCGGATCCGGTGACGGCCGAGTGTCGTCGGCCACGGGCATGGCGGCCATGATCCGGGCGCCGTGCAGCTTGCTCACGCGTCGGCGCTTTGTCGCGAATGTTTCACGTATTTGGCGCTTGCCGAAGCGCTGGAGGCGCCGCTTCTCACGCGAGACGCAAAGCTCGCAGCCTCCATTGGGCACAGGGCTCGAATCGAGCTTGCTCGATCCGCGTAGCGCGGCGCTGCAGTTCGGAAGAGACCGGCGCCGCGCCCGGCCCTTTCAGCGCGACGAGGGTGCAGCGTCGCTCGAAAGGGCCTTGGGCGCAGACGTCGGATGCGTCATCCGCTGCCTTCGCCACGTCGCCGGCGGCACGCCGACCAGCCGCTTGAACGCGCGGCTGAACGCCGCTTCCGAGTCGTAGCCGGTCTCGAGCGCAACCGACGCGACGTTCATCGTGGTCTCGAGCAGCAGCCGCGAGGCGACCTGCATCCGCCATTGCGCCAGATACTGCATGGGCGGCTGGCCGACGAGCTCCGCGAAGCGCTCGTGCAGCGCCGAGCGCGACAGGCCGACCGCGTCGCCCAGCGCTTCGATGGTCCAGCGATGCGACGGCCGCTCGTGCAAAAGGCCGAGCGCGCGTCCGACGTGGCGGTCGCGCAATCCGGCAAGCCATCCGGTCTGCAGCGGCGGCAGATCTTCCAGGTAGCGGCGAACGACGTCGACGAACATCATCTCGGACAGGCGCTCGAGTACCGCCTCGCCACCGGGCCGCTTCGTATTCGACTCATCGACGGCCACCCGGATGAAATGCGCGATCCATTCGCTCCTGTGCACGGCGCCCGGGATGTGCAGCAGCGGCGGGAGCGCGGCGAGCAGCGGATTGAAGGGTCGCGCGTCGCAGCCCAGAAAGCCGCAAACGACCGTTGCGCGCTCGAAGCCACCGCCGTCGAGGCGCGCGGTTGTCGTATGCGAAGCGTCGTGCGCGCCCGTGTTGACGTCGGGCATCGCCATCGTCACCTGGTCGCCGCGCTGCGTCAGCACGTAAGGAAGCTGCGCCGGCCGCGGCGAGAAGAAGAACGACCGGTCGACGGTCGACGCGCGCATTCCCGGCGCACTCGAGATGACGTGCGCGTCGCCGTGCGGGAACAGGATGATGTCGCCGGCTGCCAGCGCGGTCGCCGGGCCGCCGGTGAGCGCGCCGAAGCAGCGGCCCTGCGTCACGACGTGATACTCGATCATGTGCTCGGCGCCCGGGAGTATCGCGGCCGCGATCTCGCGGGCGGGCGGCGCCTCGGCGACCCAGGGCGCATAGCCGTCGACATAGTAGAAAACGGCGCCGCGCAGACGTACCGCGCGCAGCAGCTCGGACAGCGTATCGGCGCTCACCGAAACGGCTCTGCGCGTTGATCCTCCGGGCTCACGGTTGTCGGCATGAAACGCAAGCAACAAATGCTGGACGGGGGAGCAAGTTTTGACGACGCGCGGACGATCGTCAACGCCCGCCGCTCACCGACAATGATCTCCCTCGGCTGCGCGTCGCTGCCGCTTGTTCCTTTCACCGTGGAGCTCATCATGGAAACGCTGAATCCCGCTGCACCGGCACCGGCCGCCGCGCCGGACCTTGCCGCCATCAAGACGCGCCAGCAGGCCACGTGGGCCTCCGGCGATTTCGGCATCATCGGCGTCACGCTGCAGATCGTCGGCGAGTCCCTCTGCGAAGCGATCGACCTGCGTGCCGGCGAGCGCGTTCTCGACGTCGCCGCCGGCAACGGCAATGCAACGCTGGCGGCGGCGCGCCGCTTCGCCGAAGTGACATCGACGGACTACGTGCCGCATCTGCTCGAGCAGGGGAAGACACGCGCGGACGCCGAGCGCCTGCGCGTGAAGTTCGAGGTCGCCGACGTCGAAAACCTGCGCTATGCCGACGGCGCGTTCGACGTCGTGCTCTCGACGTACGGCGCGATGTTCGCGTCTGACCAGGCGCGCACGGCAAGCGAAATGCTGCGGGTGACCCGCGCCGGCGGGCGCATCGGCATGGCCAACTGGACGCCCGAGGGTTTCCTCGGCGACCTGTTCCGGCTGATGGCGTCGTTCGTGAAGCCACCGGCGGGACTCGATTCGCCGATGCTCTGGGGCACCGAGAAGCGGCTCGCGGCGCTGTTCGGAGCCAAGGCGCGCACGATCGAGTGCACGCGGCGCGATTTCATGTTTCGCTACCTGTCCGCCGAGCATTTCATCGAGATTTTCCGGACGTACTACGGGCCCACGCACAAGGCGTTCGCGGGGCTGCCGCCGCCGCGCCAGGACGAGCTGCACGTCGCGCTGATCGAGCTTCTGTCGAAGCACAACCGCGCACGCGGCGAGGGCTCGCTCGTGATCCCCGGCGAGTACCTGGAGGTGGTGATCACGAAGGCGTAACGCCGTACCGAACGGGACGCAACTCACTTCGGGGTCGAGAGCAGTCGTTACCTTTGACCCCGAAGACATGCTGCGCTGCGGTATGATGATCCGTCCCGATGAATGCGCATGGCGAACCGGTTGCCGCGAGGCAGGATTCGCGCACGGAAACGTCCCGCCTGCGCGAGATTCCGTATAACTACACGTCGTTCTCGGATCGCGAGATCGTGATCCGGCTCCTCGGCGCGCCGATGTGGGCGCTGCTCGAGGAACTGCGCGGCGAGCGCCGCACCGGCCGGTCGGCGCGGATGCTGTTCGAGGTGCTCGGCGATATCTGGGTCGTCGAGCGCAATCCCTATCTGCAGGACGATCTGCTCGACAACCCCCGGCGGCGCAAGCTGCTCGTCGACGCGCTGCATCATCGCCTGACCGCGATCGACAAGCGGCGCGCCAGTTATGCGGCGGACGATCCGGAGCGCGACCGAAAGGTGGGCCGGCTGCTCGATGCCGCGCGTGGCGCCGTGGACCGCTTCGCGAAATGGTTTCCGGAAACCGCGGCGCTGCGCAGGCGCGTGCAGCGCACGCTCCGTCGTCACACGCGCAAGGACAACATCACGTTCGACGGCCTGCAGCGTGTCTCGCACGTGACCGACGCCACCGACTGGCGTGTCGAGTACCCGTTCGTCGTGCTGCATCCGGATACCGAGGACGAGGTACGCGGGCTCGTCGCCGGCTGCATCGATCTCGGCCTCACGATCATCCCGCGTGGCGGAGGCACCGGCTACACCGGTGGCGCCATTCCCCTCGATCCGCGCTCGGCGGTGATCAATACCGAGAAGCTCGAGCGACTCTCCGGCATCGAGCGCATCGTGCTGCCGGGTCATGGCGAGGCGACGCCGACGGTCGACTGCGGCGCCGGTGTCGTGACGAAGCGCGCGATGGACGTCGCCGATGCTCACGGGCTCGTGTTCGCCTGTGATCCGACTTCAGCGGACGCGTCGTGCATCGGCGGCAACGTCGCGGTGAATGCGGGCGGCAAGAAAGCGGTGCTGTGGGGAACCGCGCTCGACAACCTTGCGTCATGGCGAATGGTCACGCCGGACGCGCAGTGGCTCGACGTCGTGCGCGTCGATCACAATCTCGGCAAGATCCACGATGCGCCGCAGGCGACGTTCGAGCTCCGCTGGCTCGAAGACGACGGGCAGACGGTGCGGCGCACCGAGACGCTCGCGATCCCCGGCGACGCGTTTCGCAAGACGGGTCTCGGCAAGGACGTCACCGACAAGTTCCTCGCGGGGCTTCCGGGCGTGCAGAAGGAAGGCTGCGACGGCATCGTCGTGTCCGCGCGATTCATCCTGCATCGGATGCCGCCGGCGATCCGCACCGTCTGTCTCGAGTTCTTCGGCCAGGCGCGCGAATCGACACCCGCGATCGTCGAGGTCAAGCGCTACCTCGACGCCGCCGCGGCGCGCGCGGATGAGCGGCGCGTGCAGCTCGCGGGCCTCGAGCACCTCGACTCGCGCTACGTGAAGGCGGTCGGCTACACGACGAAGGCGAAACGCCACGGCTGCCCGAACATGGTGCTGCTCGGCGACATCGTCGGAGAGACCGACGATGCTGTCGCGAAAGCCGCGTCCGAGGTCATCCGCATCGCGAACGCGCGCGGCGGCGAAGGCTTCGTCGCGGTCTCGCCGGAAGCGCGCAGGAAGTTCTGGCTCGACCGCTCGCGCACCGCCGCGATCGCACGGCACACGAACGCGTTCAAGATCAACGAGGATGTCGTGATCCCGCTCGAGCGTCTCGGCGATTACACCGACGGCGTCGAATGGATGAACATCGGGATGTCGATCCGCAACAAGCTGAAGCTCGCCGATCGCCTGCTCGATTTCTTCGCCGATCCGGACACCGAGCATTTGTGGCGCCCCGGCAGCGAGGCGCGGCCGACCGACGAAGAGCTGGCGACCGCGCTCGCCGAAGCGCGCGAGCTCGTGGCCGGCGTGCGCGCGCACTGGCGGCACCTGTACGACCATCTGGATGCGACGTTTCGCGACCTGCAAAGCCACGCGATCGTCGTTTCGTGGAAAAACGAGATCCGCGCGCCGCTCGAGGGTATCTTCGCCGGCCGCGCGTTCGAGCCGCTGCTCGCGCGCTGCAACGCCATCCACCGCGAGGTGCTGCGCAGCCGCGTGTTCATCGCGCTGCACATGCACGCCGGGGACGGCAACGTGCACACGAACATTCCGGTGAACTCCGACGATTACGCGATGCTGCAGGAGGCGAATGCCGCCGTCGTGCGCGTGATGGCGCTCGCGCGCGCGCTCGACGGGGTGATCTCGGGCGAGCACGGCATCGGCATCACGAAGCTCGAGTTCCTGACCGACGCCGAGCTCGCGCCTTTCGCGGAGTACAAGCAGCGCGTCGACCCGCACGGGCGCTTCAATCGCGGCAAGTTGACGCGGCAGCCGGCACTGCCCGCGGACCTCACCCACGCGTACACGCCGTCGTTCGCGCTGATCGGCCACGAAAGCCTGATCCTCGAGCAGAGCGCGATCGGCGAGATCACCAGCGCGATCAAGGACTGCCTGCGCTGCGGCAAGTGCAAGGCGCCCTGCGCGACGCATTCGCCACGCGCCAACCTGCTCTACAGCCCGCGCAACAAGATTCTCGCCACGTCGCTTCTGACCGAGGCGTTCCTGTACGAGGAGCAGACGCGCCGCGGCGTGTCGCTGCGTCACTTCGACGAGTTCGGCGACGTGGCCGATCACTGCACGATCTGCCACAAGTGCCTCAACCCGTGCCCGGTCGACATCGACTTCGGCGACGTGTCGATCGCGATGCGCAACCTGCTGCGGCGCGAGGGAAAAAGGAAGTTCAACGCCGGCACGGCGGCGTCGATGTTCTTCCTCAACGCGACCGATCCATCCACGATCAAGCTCGCGAAGACGCTGATGATCGACGCCGGCTATCGCGCGCAGCGAATCGCGTACCGCGTCGTCAAGAGGTTCGGCCTGGCGCGCATGCAGACGGCGCATCCGCCGTCGACGACGGGCCGCACGCCCGTGAAGGCGCAGGTGATCCACTTCGTGAACAAGCCGATGCCGGCCGGTGTGCCGAAGCGCACGGCGCGCGCGCTGCTCGATGTCGAGGATCCGACCGTCATCCCGATCATCCGCGACCCCGCGAAGATGAGCGACGATTCGGACGCGGTGTTCTACTTTCCCGGCTGCGGTTCCGAGCGGCTGTTCTCGCAGGTGGGCCTCGCCACGCAGGCGATGCTCTATCACGTCGGGGCGCAGTGCGTGCTGCCGCCGGGGTACCTGTGCTGCGGCTACCCGCAAACCGCTGCCGGCAACCACGACAAGGGACAGGAGATCATCACCGACAACCGCGTGCTGTTCCATCGCGTGGCCAATACGCTCAATTACCTCGACATCAAGACGGTGATCGTGTCGTGCGGCACCTGCCTCGACCAGTTGCAGAAATACGAGTTCGGCAAGATCTTCCCGGGATGCCGTCTATTGGATATCCACGAGTACCTGCTCGAGAAGGGCGTTCGCCTCGACGGCGTGAGCGGCGTGCGCTACATGTATCACGACCCCTGCCATACGCCGATCAAGGCGTACAAGCCGCTCGCCGTGGTGAGCGGCTTGATGGGGACCGACGTGCCGCTCAACGATCGCTGCTGCGGCGAATCAGGAACGCTCGCGACGACGCGTCCCGACATCTCGACGCAGGTGCGTTTCCGCAAGGAGCGCGAGATGCGCGAGGGGGCCGCGGCGCTGCGCGCCGATGGATTCGACGGCAAGGTCAAGGTGCTGACGTCGTGCCCATCGTGCCTGCAGGGGCTCTCGCGCTTCGGCGATGACGCCGGTACCGATGCCGACTACATCGTCGTCGAGCTTGCGCGGCACCTGCTGGGTGAAACGTGGCTCGCCGACTATGTCGCGAAGGCGAATCGCGGCGGGATCGAGCGCGTGCTGGTTTGACGCGACTTCGGGGTCAGAGCAACAAGTCCCGCGACGGCTGGTCGGACGAAGTCGCCCCGTTCACCGCGGGACTTGTTGCTCTGACCCCGAAGTCGACCTACGGGTGCGGCCAGTGCAGTTCGCGTGCGAGCTTGCCGTCGAGCGCCTTGTCGGCGATCGCGCGGGCTGGCGGCGGCATCAGCTCCGGTCCGACGAGAATCAGCAGTGGCGTCGCCAGGGCGACGGCGAAGTAGACAGCCGCCACGAACCGCGCGACGAGGCGGGACGCGCTCCACCTGCTCCGCGGCTGCGCACGAAAAAATCCCGCGACGATCGTCTTCCGGAATTCGCGGTGGAGGTCGTTCGGACGAGCGTCACGGGTGGAGGCAAGCTTCATTGGGAGGCGGAGCGGGTGCTGATCGGTGCCGCCAGACTACTGCGCCGCAGGTCCCGGTGCAGTCGGACGAATCCGCACCCGCGAAGCGGAAAAATCCGACCTGTTGGGAAAAAACCGCGATCGACCGCCGCGCGAAACCGTTGGTCGGATCGCCGGGGAAACCGCGGTGCCGGACGCGGCAGCGCTATGCTATAAGCATGAAAGTGCATCGGAGCGGCCCAGCTCGGGCCATGCGGCGCGACAGCGCCGGCGACGGACAGTTATCTGCCACCGCGAGCCTCCCGATGCCTCGCCGCCGGAGAAGCACCATGCACGAAACCGCCATTGCGCAGCCCGCGCCCGAGGTCGAGCCCATCGTCGTGGAATCGGAGGTCGCTGAATCCGCGGCCGTCGAAGCCCCGCCCGAGCTCGCATTCACCGATGCGCCCAGTGCGACGCGCTGGGTCCGTGGGCTGCCGCTGTCGAGCGTCTCCCAGGCCTACCAGGAGATCCTGGGCCAATTGCATGCGCTCACCGCGTCGACGATCGGTCCGCGGGACCGGGCGACAATCGCCGAGCTGATCCGCGAACCGGTCGCGCATTTGCATGCGGAGCTCGCGCGCCGATATGCGGGCAAGCCGCAACCGCTCGACGAGCGGGAATCCGAGGCCGCCGACCAGGCGATCGCGCTGTGGAAGGCGCTGTGGATCCAGTACTCGGTGTGCCTTAAGCCGCTGCTCGAGGGCAGCACCGAGCTGAAGGGCGTCAAGGCCAAGCTCCTGCAGCGCGCGCTGTACGTCGGCAAGCAGCTGATCATCGTGCACGGCTATGCGCGGCGCGCGCCGTCTGCCGATTTGTGGCAGGAGCTGCACGCCTATTACCGCCTGGCCGAAATGCTCGACTGCGCGATGGCCTCGGTGTCCGATCACCTGATGCCGGATGCCGACGGCCTGTCCTGCTATTCCATGTACAGCCATGGGCTGCTGCTCGCGCTGGCCGATCCGTATGCGATGAGCGTGCGGCAGATCGAGCTCACGGACCGCTGGCTTGGGCAGTGGGCGCGAAAGGTGTTTCCCTATGCCAAGCAGCGCGAATCCGAAGGCGCGGTCATCATCGTCGATCTCGAAGGCGCGCACGGCGCCGTGCTGGCCAACACGGCGTCGGGCACGCATCCGGCCTCGGCACGTTTCGGCTACCCGGCGAAGCTCGCCACCAGCGTGCGCGGGCGCTTGAAGCGCCTTGCCGGCGGCAGCACGCCGTCCGAGCTGCAACTCGGCGACGATGTATCGGCGGAAGCGGCGACCGCGCTGCTCAAGCACCTGGACGCGCGCTGGCATCAGCTTCCTGCCGCCGCGCACCGCAAGCGCTCGACGGCGATCGAGGTCGCGGCCGGCGGTATCGAGGCCGCGTATTTCCGCGTGGGCGGACGCTCGTTCGCCCGGCAGGATCCGCTCGGACGCGACGTCGATCCGACGCGCTACCTGCAGGCGGTGGGCGGCATCGCCGATTTCGACCGCCGCCGCGAGGAGGCGGAGCGGAGCTGGCCATGGGAAAAATGGTACGGCGTATGCGAATGGCGCGACGCGACGATCAAGCACCAGGGCGACGGCAACTATCACTGGTTTCTCGATCAGCTCGTCGCCGTGCGCGAGGATTCGCAGCCGCGGCTCGGATACGTTTCGCGGATCTCGACCGAGCCGGAAGGGGCGATCGCGCTTTCGCTCAAGCTCTGGCCCGGCGATCCGAAGGTCTTCGCCGTGCGGCTCGTCAATCCGAACGGCACCGAAGAGGCGCCGGTCGCGGCGATACTGCTGACCGATTCACCGGAGGAACCGGCGACGCTCGTGATGTCGCCGCGCGCGTTCGTGCTGAATCGCGTCATGCGCTGCGACGAGCCGGGTCCGCTGCAGAAGTTCAAGCTGACGCGCATCGTGCAGCGCGGAGGGGATTTCGAGCGCGTCGCGTTCGAGGCGGTGGATCCGAACTTCTAAGGCAGGGATCGGGGATCAGGGATCAGGGATCAAGGAGCGTTTGCGCGTCGCGCGGGTCCTACGGATTTCGACCGCTGATAGGCTCGCAGTCTGCGGTGCTGGACCGAATCGCGAAGACGCTCTCTGATGCCTGATTCCTGGCCACGGATCCCTGCCATGCCCAATCGCCTCGCTGCCGCCACCAGCCCCTACCTGCGGCAGCACGCCGACAATCCGGTCGACTGGCATCCTTGGGGTGAGGAGGCGCTCGCTCTCGCGAAAAGCGAGAACAGGCCGATTCTTCTTTCAATCGGCTATTCGGCGTGCCACTGGTGCCACGTGATGGCGCACGAATCGTTCGAGGATCCGGCCGTGGCCGCGGCGATGAATTCGGCCTTCGTGAACATCAAGGTCGACCGCGAGGAGCGCCCCGACCTCGATCAGATCTATCAGATGTCGCACGCGCTGATGACGCGGCGCTCGGGCGGCTGGCCGCTCACGGTCTTTCTGACACCCGACGGCGCGCCCTACTTCGCCGGCACCTACTTCCCGAAGGAATCGCGCTACGGCATGCCCGGGTTTCTCGACCTGTTGCCGCGCGTCGCAGCCGCCTATCACGAGCGCGGCGCGGCAGTCGCGGAACAGGGCGAGCGATTGTCGCGCGCGCTGGCGATGCTGGAGCCGGGAGCGTCGGCGGGACCGCTGCCGCCCAATGCCTCGATGCGCGCGCTGGCGGGATTGAAGGATCGATTCGACCGCGTCGACGGCGGATTCGGCGAAGCGCCCAAATTCCCGCACGCGGCCGAGCTGGACTTCTGCCTGCGCGCCTGGAAGCTGCACGGCGACAACGAGGCCCGACCGATCGTCGAGACCACGCTGCAACGCATGGCGGCCGGCGGGATCCACGATCAGCTCGGTGGAGGTTTCTGTCGCTACAGCGTCGATGCGCAGTGGTCGATACCGCATTTCGAGAAGATGCTGTACGACAACGCCGCGCTGCTCGCGCTCTACGCGGACACCGCACGTGCGACGGGCGATCCGGCGTACGGCGACGTCGCGCGCGGCATCGTCGGCTGGCTCGTGCGCGAGATGCGGGCCGGCGACGGCGCGTTCTATTCGAGCCTCGACGCCGACAGCGAAGGCGAGGAAGGGCGCTTCTACGTCTGGTCGCGCGAGCAGGTGCGGACCGTGCTGCGCGACGACGAATGGCAGGTGGCGGCGCCGTACTACGGGCTCGACGGGCCGCCCAATTTCGAGGGACACGCGTGGAACCTCCGCGTCGTCGCATCGGTCGACGAGATCGCCGCGCGATCCAACCTTTCGCTGCCCGACGTGCAGACGCGTCTCGCCGGGGCGCGGATGGCGCTGTTCAAGGCGCGCGGCGAGCGCGTGCGGCCTGGCCGCGACGACAAGAT
>Ga0307408_100003821_pt1 | contig 10253 bp, 3 predicted proteins | sample 322Cmetagenome_FD_202116 | JGI IMG/M metagenome (GOLD analysis project Ga0307408, IMG submission 202116) | Maize rhizosphere microbial communities from greenhouse at UC Davis, California, United States - 322HYB-C-3 | ecosystem: Host-associated > Plants > Roots > Rhizosphere > Soil | place: USA... | reverse complement strand
TGCCCGGTTCAAATCCTCCAGAGCCGTTCTCACGGACATAGCTCGCGGTGACCTGGCCGAACGGGATTCTTTCCCCGTTGGCATCCAGGATCGCGAACTCCGCGACCGCCGCATAGCGACGACGCCCGGTGATCGACTTGAGCCTCACGTAGCGAGCCTGCGGGCCAGGTCCCATCGCGGGCTGGAACTCCTGCTCGGTCAGTCCCTGAACCCAGGATTGCAGGGCCGCCGCCCCTTGGGCGTGGGCCATGTTCTTCGCCAGCGGAGGCATGGCATCGCCATCTCCGGCTGCCGCGGCGCGAACATATACCGCCGACAACGACGGGTTGCCCGGCTTGATGTAGCGCCCCTCCGCACCGAGCTCCTCGTAACGGGTGGGAATGCCATTGATCAGGTTCTCCTCGACAAGCGATGTGGCCAACCTTGCATCGAAGCCTTCGCCCTGGGCTCCGGGCTGGTGGCAATGCGAGCAGTTCGTGTCGATGTACGAGTGCACGCGATGCTCCAGCGGCGCGGTGAGGTCATCGAGCGCACGCGCCTCGATGAAATCCTCGATCTGCGTCGTGGTCAGCGTGACATCGAACATGCCCAGCGAGTTGAAAGTCTCCAACTGGTTCGCGGTCCGTCCGGTCGTCGGATAATACGCGTTGGAATTCAGATGCGCCGTGCGCACACCGAGCGCTTGGCCAGCGACGTCGTTGTGGCAGACCATGCAATCGCCGCGCGAGGGATAGCTCCACGTCTTGGATTCGGTGCCACTGCCGGTGTTGTAGTCATACGTCTCGTTGAGACCCACCGTCATCAGGGTGGCATCCGTGCCGGCGGCATTCCACTTGTAGGTGAGGCCATATTTGCCGCCGCCCGTCGTGCAGATCAGGAAGCGCGTTTCCAAGCGCTTCACTGCAGATGGATTGTTGGCATCGATCGGCACTTCGAAGTGCTTCACCAGCACCGTCCCCGCCGGAAACACCCAGTTGCCCTTGGCGCTGAAGACGATGTCCTCGGCCGCGCTATTGAAGGAGCCATCGTTCGGAGCGATGATCCAGCGGTGCTTGTGCGCGCCGTCCGACCACAGCGGATTCGGCACGTCGTAGGGAAGTACGCCCGCTGCTGGAGTCAGCGTGGCCAGATTCGAAAAGACACCCGTTTGGGAAAGGAGAGTCGGAGGCTCCGCCGAGACAACCGGCTCGGCCAGCTTCATGATCCGGCCGCCCGAGTTGTTAGTGCCGGCAAGATCCATCATGTAAATTTCGCCCGCGCTGTCGGTGGAGAAATTTGCGAGGCCCTTCTTGGGGCCGGTCCGGAAGGTCGAGAGCATTTCCGTCACGATCGGCGAGCCGCCGCCCACAGGCAGCGTCACACTCCAGATGCGACCGCGACCATGGTCCCCGAAGAGGACCTTGCCCCCCAGCTGGCTCGCCCAGCGGGTGCCGCGATAACGCATGCCACCGATGATGCTGTTGCCGACAGTGTGGTCGTAGCTGTGGATCGGCGGGGTCTCGACATCCACCAGAGCGTTTGGATCGTTCCGGAAGGAACTCTGCTCCGGGCCTTCCTTGTAGGACCACTGGCAGTTGCTGCCCTTCACCACGCGGCTGAGGTCTTCCCAGCCCGTCTGGCCGACATCGCCGACCCAGATGTCACCGGTCGGCGTATCATAGTGAGCGGCGTGCGGACTGCGCAGGCCGATGGCATAGAATTCCTCGAGGGCGGTGCCGCCGGGGCTCAGCCACGGATTGTCATTTGGAATGCCGTAGCCTTGCGAATAGCTGGCCGGCCATCCCGAGGGACGCGTCATCGAGACGCCGAGGTAGCTCCAGTTTGGATCATCCTGCGGCTGCCTGATAATGGCATGGGATCCCGGCTTGCCCGGGTAGTAATCCACATCGATCCGCAGGATGCCGGAGAAGAAACCCATGTTGATGCGCTGGGCATTGTCGAAGGTATCCGCGCTCGCACCACCGTCACCGACGGTGATGTGGAGATAGCCCTCGTTGCTGAAAAACATGGAACCGCCCTGATGGAAGCGGTGCGGGTCGAACTGGGACATCATGATCAGCTCGGAAGCCGGATTGATGGTCCCTGAGGCAGGCACCCACGTGAACCGGGAGACGACCCAGTAGCTCGCATCCGGGTTGCTGGTTCCCATCACGCCCTTGCGGCTGTAGCAGACGTAGACGTAGTTCTCACCGACCTGACCCGCTTGGCCGAACTTGGGGTGGAAGGCCAGGCTGTAGAAGCCCTGGTCCTCCGAAGTCTGGGTCGCGGCTGTTAGATCCAGCACTTGCACGCGCTGGGCCATCGTGGCGGTGGCACTTTTCGGGAAACGCCAGATCTCGCCATTCTTGCCGACCACGAGAAACTGATTCTGCCCGGGAATCTCCTTGAGCATCATCGGGTCCGTGAATGTCAAATTCGGGAAGGCATTCACTACCGACCAGCCAGACGGATCGCCGGGCGCAGAGGAGGGAAAGACACCACCGAAGTATGGCGCTACCGGCACCGGAGCATCAACGCCGGGGAGACCAGCTTGCGATACAGCCACGCTCCCGAGGAGGAACGACGCAAGCAGACGCAAGCTCCGCAGGTGTGACATTGGGGGGAAATGCACGGCGACAGTATTTTAGAGAACCTAAGGGCGAGCAAGGCGAATCGTCGCACCCTCCGCGATCGCGTCGGGTACGCCCAATTGGGTGGATAAACGGCTGCCGGGTGAACCGGCATTACTACTTCAATCGCAGGACGGTCGACAATGTGTCAAAAAAAGGACTGGTTTAAGTTGCTACTTTTTTTTAAAGGGCGGTGTCCGCGCGACGTGAACCTAGCACGGATAGTGCCACGCGATCCCCCCGCAACGCCCCCTTCCCCCTCCGAATCCCCCTCCCCCGACGACAGTCGGATCACCATCTGTGCCCCCCACGGAAATGATAACATCCCCCGGCGATCTCCCGCGAGCTTCACCCTACTGGAACTGCCTAGCGAACGGCTTCCGCTTCTGGCGTGATTGATGCTTTCCCGCCACATGGCCTGAAGCGATTCCGTCCGAGCCCCCCCATGTTCTCGCTCCCCCCGTTCATTCCCGTCATTGGAATGACCTGCGTCCTCTTGTGGATGACGGGGTACCCTAGTGTCGCGTCAGCCCAAGTGCCCAATACACTGCGGCACTCGCTCTATGCGCCAAAGACCGCACCCCAGAAATTTTGCAAACAGGGTGCCAGCGTCGCACTCGATGGCGGACTCGCCGTGGTCGGCGCGCCGATGTTCGACCGCAATGAAATCACCGCTCCGGATTCAGGTGCGGTGCGGATTCATGAAGTGGCGACCGGCCTGCTGCGCCACGAGTTCAAGAGCCCTGATGAAACCCCTTTCGGTTGCTTCGGCCAAGCGGTTGCGATCTCCGGCAACCGCGTCGTCGTTGGCTCGGATCTTCCCGTCGGTGATGCGCCTCGCGCCGGACAGGTGCACATCTTCGATCTGGCTGCCACTTCGCCGTCGGTTCCGGCGTTGACTCTCACCCACCCGGATCCATCCGCCGATGACTTGTTCGGCCACTCGGTTGCGATTCAAGGAAACATCGTGGTGGTCGGCGTGTGGCGGGACGACAATGGCGCGGAGAACTCCGGCAGTGCGTTCGTCTACGATCTCAGCTCCCCGACACCGTCGATCCCGGTGCTCCAATTGGCCAATCCAACTCCGGCGGAAAACGATAGCTTCGGTGTCGCGGTCGGAGTTTCCGGTTCGAAGGTGGTCGTCGCCGCGTATGGCGATGACACCGTCGCGAGCAATGCCGGCGCGGCGTATATCTACGATCTCCAATCTGGCACCGCCAATGTCCCGGTGGCCACACTCACCTTGCCGAATGGAGCGCAGAACGATTGCTTCGGAAACTCACTCTCCGTCTCCGGCACCAAGGTCGCCATCGCTGCTGAGGGCGCGGATGCGGGACCGACCAATGCCGGCAAGGTGGCCCTGTATGATCTGACAAATCCAGCCACTCCGCCATTGGTGCTGACGAGTCCGGCACCGCAGGAGCTCGGCTACTTCGGCACCTCGGTTTCGCTCAATGGCAACCGGCTGGTAGTCGGCGAATACCGCAAGGACCTCACGGTGGAGGATGCGGGTGTCTGCCATGTCTATGATCTGGCAAGCGGCACGCCGGCCACGCCCACCCACACGCTGAAGAAGGTCACTCCGGAAGCAGCCGACTATTTCGGCAACGCCGTGGCAGTCTCCGGCAATACCGTGCTGGCCGGAGCGTTCTTCGATGACTCCGGTGACACCGATTCCGGCGGCAGTTACCTCTTCGATCTGGGATCGGGCACCCCCCTGGTGCCAACCATGGTCTTGAACAGCCCGGTCACCAACTCCGCCGACCATTTCGGAGCCTCAGTGGCGATCTCCGGCGACCGGGTCGTGGTCGGGGCACCGGAAAGCGAATCGGGTGCTTCGAAATCTGGCCGTATCCGGTTGTTCGACTTGGCGTCATCCGATCCGAAGACACCCGTCGCCACCATCGAGAATCCATTTCCTTCGGCGGACGACGGCTTCGGCACATCGGTCGCGATCTCCGGCACCTTGGTCGCCGTGGGCACGCCGGGCGACGACACCGGTGCCTCCAATGCGGGCTGCGTCTATGTCTTCAATGCCTCGTCACCTACCCCTACCGCTCCACAGCAACTGATCCCGAATCCGGAGCCGGGAGCAGGTGATGAATTTGGCAAGGCAGTCGCCATCGCCGGCAACTTGCTGGTCGTTGGCGTGGGTTCCGATGATGGCGACGGAGCGGATTCGGGACGCGCCTACGTTTACGATCTAGGCAGCGCCACACCGACAGTTCCCTTGCGAGTCCTGCTGAACCCGAGTCCGGCGAGCGGTGATCGCTTCGGCGGCGCGGTGTCCATCTGGGGCAATCGCGTGGTAGTCGGAGCTTCCGGCGATGACGCGACCGGAGCCGATAGCGGCAAGGCCTACTTCTTCGATCTCTTGGGCCCCACGCCCACCGTGCCGTCGCTCTCGTACGACAATCCGACTCCGGCAGCCGACGACAAGTTCGGCAGCGCCGTCGCCATCTCCACCGATCGCGTGGTGATCAGTTCCACCGACGATGATCTCGGCGCGACCAATGCCGGCGTGGTCCACGTCTATCTCCTCGCCTCCCCGGCGACTCCGGAAATCTCACTCTCAGCTCCGAATCAGGTGGCCAATGACCGTTTCGGCAACGCGGTCGCCGTCTCGGGAATCCGGGTCGTGGTCGGAGCCGCCTTGAAAGACACCCCGACCGACTCGGGTCGCGTCTATTCCTTCAATCTCACCTTGCCCACGCCCGGCGTCCCCTCGGCTACCAATGGGAAGAGCAGCCCTTCCTCAGGCGACCTCTTCGGCACATCGGTGGCGATCGATGGCCTGATCATGGTGATCGGCACGCCGTCCGACAACAAGACAGCCAATGACAAGGGAGCGGCCTATATCTTCGGTCCCGCCGCGCCCGAAATCGCGGTGGTCCATGAGGGCAACGGCGAACTCACGACCGGCGATGCGGCGGAGTTCGGTGCCGTGGCCATGGGAATCGGTGGCGGCGGAAGCCAGGTCTTCACGATCCTGAACACCGGCATCACCGCGCTCTCCATCACGAGCATCACGACGACCGGCGGCAACGCCGGAGACTTCACGGTGGTGTCCTCCAACACGCCCTTCAATATTTCGGCCGAGGACGACGCGACCTTCACCGTGATCATGAATCCTTCGGCAGCCGGGCTCCGCACCACCACGCTGCGGATCGCCAATACCGACGCCAACGAGAACCCCTTCGAGATCCAGCTCAGCGGTTTTGCCCTGTCCGCGGCCAATGACACCGACGGGGACGGCCTGAATGATGTCGCCGAGCTGCGCATGGAATCCCTCGGCTTCCACTGGCAGCAGACCGATCCCGGGTTGGTGGCGATCTACCAATCGAGCCTCCAGGCCGCTGGCTTCCATGCGCCGGATGACATCGGCTCGATCCGCATCGGCCAGCCGCGGATCTCCCGATCGCCCACTGGGCACCGGCTGTCGCTCTCGCTCGAAAAGGACCCGGGCACCGGAAGCTACCAGCCACTTCCGTTCAGCGCCCAAGACACCAGGGTCAACCCCGCGGGTGAGGTGGAGTTTGAGTTCAGCGATTCCGGTGGCCCCGCGTTTTACAAATTGGAATCCCCATGATGTCCCTCCCGACACCATCCTTCGCTCCACTGCTCCGCCTGTTCCGGCGGATGCGCGGGTTGCTGGCGTTGTCGATGGCGGTTGCCTCGGCTTCCCTTTCCGCAGAGGGCGCGGCGATTCCTTATTCGCAAGCGAGGATCTTCCAGTCCTCGTCCACCGCCCGTCAGGTGGACACCCGCATGGCCCACAGCGTGGCGCTCGGCCAGACGCTGGCGGTGCTGGGTTCTCCCTACGACAATGTCGGCGGCGAAGACAGCGGAGTCGTTTGGGTGCATGATGCCGCCACCGGTGCCTTGCTGCAGCGCTTGGATAATCCGTCCCCGTTCCAGGAAAGCCTCTTCGGCTGGTCCGTTGCGGTGTCCGGCTCGCTGGTCGCGGTGGGGGTTCCGGAAGACAATACGACCGAAAGCGATGCGGGCATCGTTTACGTCTACAATCTCGCCTCGTCCACGCCGACCGTTCCTTCCTTCGTCCTCCCCAATCCATCGCCGGCGGAGAACGACAACTTCGGCTGGTCGCTCGCCATGTCCGGCAGCCGCCTGGCAGTCGGTGCCCCACGGGCCGGCAGCAATGCCGGACGAGTCTTTGTTTACAACCTTTCATCGGGTTCGACGACGACCGCGGTGCAGATTAACAACCCGACGGCGGGCACCACCAACTTCGGAAGCTCGGTCTCAATCGACGGCACCATGATTGTCGCGAGCGCGCTTCAATCCGCCAGCGGCACCGGCGACACCTGCCGGGTCCACGTCTTCGATGTCAGCTTGCCCACGCCGGGCCAACCGGTGTTGTCGGTTGCGGATCCCACCCCAGCGAGCAACGACCAGTTCGGCTACTCCGTGGCCATCCTCGGGAACAAGGTGGTGGCGACGGCGCCGCTCTACGACAATGGGTCCAATAACACAGGCGCCGCCTACGTTTACGACCTTGCCTCCGGCACACCTGCGGTGCCCTTGCACACGCTGCTGAATCCCGCACCGGCCCTGGACGATAACTTCGGCAGCTCCGTCACCATGGCCGGCTCACGCATCGTGATCGGCATCGCGAAGGATGACCAGGGTGGCGAAGACTCGGGCGTGGCTTGCGTTTACAATCTCACCTCCGGCACCCCCACGACGCCTGTCCTGACCATGGGCAATCCCGGTGCTCCCGGCAGTGACGAGTTTGGGCATGCGGTTTCCCTTTTCGGAAACCGGCTGCTGGTCGCGGCTCCCGACGACGACAATGGAATCGCACTCGATGTCGGCACGGCGTACCTGTTCGATCTTTCCACCGGCACCCCGTCCACGCCATTGCTCACCTTGAGCAACGCGAGCCCGTCCTCGCACGAGGAATTCGGCTACTCCGTCGCCATCAGCGGGAACATCGCGGTGGTGGGCAGCCAGAAGGACGACAAGATCGCGAGCAATGCGGGCAGCGTGAGCATCTTCAATCTTGCGGCCACCATCCCCGAGCAGCCGATGGTGATCATCGACAATCCGAACCCCACCACCAACGACTACTTTGGCACGGCGGTCGCAGTGTCCGGCACCAAGGTGGCGGTCTCGGCCTATCAGGAAGACACCAGCGGCAACAACAATGCCGGCGCGGTCTACATCTACGACACGACATCCCCGACGCCTGCGGTTCCGATCCGGACCCTGATCAATCCTTCGCCGCAAGCCCAGGATCAGTTCGGCAACTCCGTGGCCATCTCCGGCAACCTCGTGGTGATCGGATGCGCCAAGAATGACGTGGCTGCCGCGGTGGATGCCGGTAGCGCCTACGTCTACGATCTCACGTCCGCCACGCCCACGGTCCCCGTCCTGGCCTTGGACAATCCTCAACCAGCTACCGACGATTGGTTCGGCCACTCGATCGCGATTTCAGGCACCAAACTCGTGGTGGGTACTCACCAGAACGATGCGGGCGCGATCGATGCCGGTAGCGTCTATATTTACGATACCACTTCCGGCACCCCCACGGTGCCGATCCGCGTCCTCGACAATCCCACACCCGCAGCGGATGACGAATTCGGCTATGCCGTAGGCATTTCCGGCAACCGGATCGTCGTCGGCTGCCGGTTGGATGATGCGGGCGCCACCGACACCGGCTCGGCCTACCTTTACGATCTCTCCGTGGCGAACCCCGGCACGCCGGTTGCCACCCTCATCCATCCGGATCCGGAGAATGAGGAATACTTCGGCTACTCGGTTGCGATCTCGGGCACCCGGATCGTGGTGGGTGTTCCCGAAGATGACATGTCCGCCACCGATGGCGGTTGCGGCTATGTGTACGAAGTCACCTCGGCCACCTTCCCCCAGCCGGCAGACCGGCTGATTTCAACCAACCAACCCGACAACGAGCAGCTCGGCTTCTCGGCGGCAATCGACGGCACCAATGTCCTGATGGGCGCACCTCTTCACGACGGCAACACCGCTGCCCGGGGCGCAGCCTACCTCTTCGAACCCCAGCCGCCTGCGCCGCAAATGCAAGTCGAGCAACCGCCCGGCACCGGCTTGATCGCGGGTCAGGCGAGCATCCAATTCGGCAACGTCCCCATCGGCAGCTCAGGCCACACCGAAACCGTCACCATCCGGAATGTGGGAACTTCCGATCTTCAGGTGACTGGCATTTCCATCGTTGGTGGCAATACCGAGAACTTCTCGACGCAGTCCATCACCCTGCCCGCCACCTTGCCGGTGGATCAGATCCTCCAGTTCAATGTTTCCTTCGCGGCGACCACCACCGGAACACGCGTCACCACGCTGAGGATCCAGAGCAACTCAGCCGTCCATACCTTCGAGGTCACGCTCACCGGACAGGCGCTGTCCTCCGCCGACGATACCGACGGCGATGGCATCAACGACGTCGCGGAATTGGGAATGCAGGAGCTCGGCTTCGACTGGCAGGTCAATGACGAGGAACTGGTGGCGATCCTCCAAGCCGGGGCCAATTCCATGGGCCTCTATGGCGAAAGCCAGATGGAAGCGATCCACGGCACCGAAGTGATCACGGTCGATGGAGGCACCGGACGATACACGATCAAGCTGCCGGTGGAGAAATCCGTGGATCTGATGAATTTCAGTCTCTACCCGGTCCAGACGCCCTCCGTTTTCATTGGCGCCCAAGGCAGCCTCGAGCTGGAAATTGCCCCGTCCGGCTCCAAGGGCTTCTTCCGCTTCGCGCCGCACTGAGCGCGGTCTTCCTGCCGCTGGCTTGTCCTCCAACAAGGGCTCCCAACAGCCCGCTCCAACAGTTAGAGGGCGACCTTTCGGATTGACATTAGATCCATGTGTGAGGCAGGCTTTTGGCGTTCACCCCGGATAAGTCTGTATGTCCCCCCTTCGACTTTCATCCGCGACACCCATTCGCGGATTCGTGGCCGCCGCTCTTGCCGGCGCGCCGTTCCTTGCCTCTGCACAGGATTTCTCACTGCGCGTTGCCGACGGCAACCGCGCTCTGAACGAAACGTTTTTCCCTTCGCCCACCCTGGGCACGCTCAAGGGAGGCTTCGATTACGGAATCGGAGCCAACATGACGTATGACTCGAACTTCTTCCTCTCCGATGACTACACGGAGAGCGAGCTCTACGCCGATGTAAGCCCGTGGATCACCTATCGCACCGACCCTGAAGGCGGCGCGGAGTTTTCCATGGAGGCCCACTACTCGCCGTCCTTCGTCGCCTACCTCAACAACGACGACCTCAATAGCGTCAATCAGACGGGAGGCGCGTCCTTCACCTACGCCGCCACGCGGACCACGTTCACCGTGTACGCGGACTACGCGGAGGTCTCGATGGCCGACCGTCTGGTGGGCGGCTTCATCGAGGGCTCGATTTACAGCTACGGCATCTCCGGAAGCTACCAACTGGCGTCGCGCACCGCGATCCTGGCAGGATGGTCGGCCTCGCAGTCCGACTACTCGTCCGGCGCCCGCTCGGGAGCTGACGTTTACACCACCGAGATCGCCGGCCTGTGGGATGCCACCGAGCGCCTGCGCATCGGCCCCTCGGTCACCTACACCACGACCGAGTCCGATTCGACCGGCGAACGCGACGCGGTCGCCCTGCTGGT
>Ga0307408_100003820_pt1 | contig 10253 bp, 6 predicted proteins | sample 322Cmetagenome_FD_202116 | JGI IMG/M metagenome (GOLD analysis project Ga0307408, IMG submission 202116) | Maize rhizosphere microbial communities from greenhouse at UC Davis, California, United States - 322HYB-C-3 | ecosystem: Host-associated > Plants > Roots > Rhizosphere > Soil | place: USA... | reverse complement strand
ATCTTGTCCTCGGGGATCTCCATCTTGGCCGCCAGGATGGACGCATCGGGCTCAAAGCCGAACTCCTGCAGGTGCTGGCGGCTGATGCGGTTCATCTTGTTGATCGTCTCGATCATGTGCACCGGGATACGGATGGTGCGTGCCTGGTCGGCGATCGAGCGCGTAATGGCCTGGCGGATCCACCACGTGGCGTAGGTCGAGAACTTGTAGCCGCGGCGGTATTCGAACTTGTCCACGGCCTTCATCAGGCCGATGTTGCCTTCCTGGATCAGATCCAGGAACTGCAGACCGCGGTTCGTGTACTTCTTGGCGATGGAGATCACAAGGCGCAGGTTGGCCTCGATCATTTCCTTCTTCGCGTCGCGCGAGGTGGCTTCGCCCTCGTTCATGCGCTTGTTGATGTCCTTGAGCTCGGTCAGCGGCACCACCACGCGCGCCTGCAGGTCCATCAGCTTTTGCTGCAGTTCCTGGATGGGCGGAATGTTGCGCGCCATCACCGTGCTCCAGGGCTTGCCGGCGGCGGCCTGCTTTTCCACCCACTTCAGGTTCAGCAGGTTGGGCGGGAATTCCTTGATGAAGGTTTCCTGCGGCATGCCGCACTTGTCCACGATGATGCGGCGCAGCTCGCGCTCCTTCTTGCGCACGTCGTCCACCTGGCTGCGCACCATGTCGCACAGCTTCTCGATGGTCTTGGCGGTGAAGCGGATGGTCATCAGCTCGGCCGACAGGGCCTGCTGAGCCTTGAGGTAGGCGGGCGTGCCGTAGCCTTCCTTGTCGTAGACCTTGTGCACCTTCTCGAACAGCTCGCGCAGCTTGTCGAAGCGCTCGAGTGCCTGCTTCTTGAGTTCTTCGAGCTTCTTGGTCAGGGCCTTGGAGCCGCCCTTGCCATCGTCGTCGTCGGCTTCGTCGAATTCGTCGAAGTCTTCCTCGGCCACGTAATCGTCAGCTTCGTTGGGGTTGGAGAAGCCGTCCACGATGGTGGAGATGACGACCTTGCCTTCGCGGATTTCCTCGCCCATGTTGAGGATCTCGGCGATGGTGGCGGGCGATGCACTGATCGCCTCCATCATGGCCATCAGGCCGCCTTCGATGCGCTTGGCGATCTCGATTTCGCCTTCGCGGGTGAGCAGCTCCACGGTGCCCATCTCGCGCATGTACATGCGCACCGGGTCGGTGGTGCGGCCAAATTCCGAGTCCACGGTGGACAGGGCGGCTTCCGCGGCTTCTTCGGCTTCTTCCTCGGTGGCGCCGGCGGGAGCGTTGTCCGTGATGATCAGCGCTTCGGCGTCAGGCGTCTGCTCGTACACCGCCACGCCCAGGTCGTTCAGCGTGGTGATGACGGCTTCCAGCGTTTCGGCATCGACCAGCTTGTCGGGCAGGTGGTCGTTGATTTCAACGTGGGTGAGGTAGCCGCGGGTCTTGCCCAGCTTGATCAGGGCCTTCAGGCGCTGACGGCGCTTTTGCATGTCCTCTTCGGACAGGACGGTCTCGTCCAGGCCGAATTCCTTCATCAAGGCGCGTTCCTTGGCCTTGCTGATCTTCATGCGCAGCGGCTTGACCTTCTCGACCGTGGCCGCAGCCTCCGGCACCTCTTCGACTTCGCCTTCGAGGTCGGCTTCGATGTCTGACAGGTCGGTATCGTCGCCACCTTCGTCACCGGCGGCAGCCGCCTTGGGCTTGCGGCCGCGCTTGGCAGGCGCCTTGGCTTCGGCAGCGCCTGCGGCCTTGGCGGGGCGGCCGGGGCGCTTCTTCGGGGTTTCGTCTTCGTCGCTGGTGGCTGCAGCCTTGGCGCGGGCAGGCTTTTTCTTCAGCAATTCATCGGCGGCTTTAATCAGCTCGGCAGAACTTTTCACGGGCACAGGTTTCACTTTCTTGGCAGCGGGGGCGGGTGCGGCGGCCGCTTTTTTGGAAGCGGCCTTGGCAGCAGCCGGGGCGGCGGTTTTGGAGGCAGCCTTGGCGGCGGTACCTGGAGCGGACTTGGGCGGCTTCGCGGACTTTTGAGCGGGCATGGACAACCTCAGAATCAAAAACGGACACAAAGAAAACGCAAGCGCCACAGATCCCGGCGCGGGTGGCGACGCGAAGCTGGAGCCAAGCTTCGCGCTTTGAGGGGAGGCCCTCAGGGGCAAGATGTCTGGGCGATCATTTGGTGTGCAGTCCTTGCGATAGGTGGGCCCATCAGCGCATAGATACGCTGTTTCGCGGTGGCCCGGCTCGGAGGTGCTGCTGTCGCTCTTGCCGATAACTAACCCTACATTATACCGCGGCTAAAGATTTCAAGAGGCCTTGACCATTCCGTCGCGCAGCATGGCGCGCAAAACCGTGCGTTTTTGTTCCAGGGCCCGGTACCGGTCGAGCGCAGAGGGGTCCTGCTCGGCCTGGAGCACCAGCACCTTCTGGTGCTCTTCGATGGCTTCGATCTGCATGCGGCACAACAGATCGCGCAGCTCGCGGCGCAGCTCGGCCAAGTCGCCCTCGGTCTGGGCATGCGAGCCGGTCATCATCTTCACGGCGAAGGCCTCGCACTCGTGATCACGCAGGCTTTCGCGCAGCACGGCCCAGGCCTGGGGGCCATGTTCGTGAAAGTGCGCCTCCAGCCACGCAAACAGCGTGCCGTGCGGCGCGGGTTGGGCGCACAGCGCTTCATGGTCGTCGTGGGTAAGGTCTTCCAGAAATCCCATGTGCGACAGCAGCAGGCGCGCGGCATGGTCGGCGCGGCTCACGGCCGGGGTACGCGGCAGCCGCGGCTGGGGTGGCCAGGGGGCGTCACGGTCTTTCTTTTTCCATCCGCCGCTGTTTTTCCAGTCGGAGCTTTTGCGAAACGGCGGTTTGCCATAGGCGGCGTAGGCGCCATAGCCTCCCTCGGGTGGAGGCTGCCAGTGGCTGGCGCCACCGCCCAGGTCCGGCGGGACGTCATCCCAGTCGGGCGGACCTTCCTCCATGGCGGGGGGACTGCCGTTACCGGTGCTCTGGCGGCCCGGATGCTGGGCGGGGCGGTGTGCCGTGCCCGCGACGTGCTGCACTGGCACGCGCGGGGCTTCGCGTGCCGCGGCCTGGCCCCACAGGTCCGACAGGTCCTGCGCCTTGAGCTGGGTGAGCTGGGCCAGCTCGCCGAGCAGCTGGCGCTTGAGCGCGCCATCGGGAAGGGCTGTCCACAATGGCCGCGCCTGGCTGGCCATGCGGGCGCGCCCTTCGGCGGACGCCAGGTCACAGCCTTCGCTGGCCGCTTCGATGAGGAAGCGGCTCAGCGGCATGGCATCGCTCACATGGCGGGCAAAGGCGTCGGTGCCGTGCTCGCGGATGAAGCTGTCCGGGTCGTGCTCGGCCGGGAGAAACAGGAACTTGATGCTGCGCGTGTCCGTGGCGTGGGGCAGGGCGCCGTCGAGTGCCTTGCGCGCGGCGCGCCGGCCAGCGGCATCGCCGTCGAAGCTGAACACCACCGACTCGGTGAAGCGCAGCAGCTTTTGCACATGCTCGGGCGTGCAAGCGGTGCCCAGCGTGGCCACTGCGTTCGGAAAGCCCAGCTGCGCCAGCGCCACCACGTCCATGTAGCCCTCGGTGACCAGCGCGTAGCCGTGCTCGCGGATGGGAGTGCGGGCCTCGAACAGGCCGTACAGCTCCCGGCCCTTGTGGAACACGGGGGTTTCGGGCGAATTCAGGTACTTGGGCTTGTCGTCCCCCAGCACGCGGCCCCCAAAACCGATGCACTCGCCCTTGACATTGCGGATCGGGAACATCACCCGGTCGCGAAAACGGTCGTAGCGCTTGCCGCCGTCGTCTTCGCTCACGATGACCAGGCCGCTTTCTTCCAGCAGCGGGTCGTCGTAATGCGGGAACACGCTGGCCAAGCTGCGCCAGCCTTCGGGCGCGTAGCCCAGCCCATAGCGTTTGGCCACTGCGCCCGAAACGCCCCGCGCCTTGAAGTAACCGATGGCCCGCTGCGATTCGCGCAGATGGCGGCGGTAGGCGTCGGCGGCTTTCTCCAGCACGTCGGTCAGCGTGGCCTGCTTCTGGCGGGCGGCGGCGGCGCGCTCTTTTTCTTGTGGTGAGATGTCATCATCGGGCACCTGCAGCCCGACCTGCTGGGCCAGGTCCTGCACAGCTTCCACAAAACCCATGCCGGCGTGGTCCATCAGAAAGCCGATGGCATTGCCGTTCTTGCCGCAGCCGAAGCAGTGATAGAACTGCTTGGAGGGGCTCACGCTGAACGAGGGCGACTTTTCCCCATGGAAGGGGCACAGCCCCATGAAGTTGGCTCCGCCTTTCTTCAGCTGAACGTAGCGACCCACGATGTCCACCACATCGACTCGGGTCAGCAGTTCCTGAATAAAAGACTGAGGGATCGTCACGCGGCGTATTGTCCGCGTAAACTGTTTGTTACCAGATATTACGAGCGAGGCTTTCGGCATGGAAGGCATGGCTTGGCAGATGCAGCGTCGCAGTGCGGCAGCAGCGATGCTGGCCGTGTCCCTCGGCGCATGGCGCCCAGGCCTCGTGCGGGCCGCCACGGTGCTGCGCGTGCTGGCGTGGCCGGGCTACGCTGATCCTGACCTGGTGGCGGTCTTCGAGAAGCGCCATGGGGTCAAGGTCGAGATCACCACCGTGGCCTCCGATGACGTCCTGCGCGCCAAGCTGGCCAGCCCGGACGGCCCCGGCTTCGATCTGGTGGCCGCCAACACCGCCGAAATCGCGCGCTTGGTGGACCAGAAGATGCTGACGCCGTTGCCCGTGAGCAACATTCCCAACACGGCGCGCCAGCTGCCGCGTTTTCGGCAACTGCAGTTCATCGCAGGCATCACCGCGGGGGGCGAGGTATATGCCATGCCCTTCACCTATTCCGAGATGGGGCTGGTCTACGACCGCCAGCAGTTCAGCGCGCCCCCACAGTCGATTGCCGTGCTGTGGGACCCGCGCTGGCAGGGCAAGGTGCTGGCGTTTGACGGCAGCAGCCATGGTTTTTCGCTGGCCGCCATGTACCGCGGCCTGCCCCCGTTTCGCATTGATTCGGCCCGTTTCAGTCTGCTGGCCAAAGACCTTGTGGCCTTGCGCCGCAATGTGCGCTCGTTCTACAGCCTGCCGGAGGAGTCGGTCGAGCTGTTCCGCAAGCACAAGGTGGCGGTCATGCATGCCAACTACGGTCAGCAGCAGCTCAAGCAACTGCGCGACGCGGGGCTGGATGTGGGCTATGTGGTGCCCAGAGAGGGGGCGCTGGCATGGCTCGACTGCTGGGCCATCACCCGCCGCTCCACCCAGGTGGCCCTGGCCGCAGAGTGGATCAATTACATGCTCGACCCGGCGCTGAGCCGCGAATTCACCCGGCGCCAGGGCCTGGCCAACACGCTGGAAGAACCGCCCGCACTGACGGAGGATGTCCCCATGGGTCCTATCGTCTGGCTGGAGCCGGTAGAGGATGAAACCCGGCGCGCGCAACTGTGGCAGCGCATTGTGGCGGGCGACCGCCCAGCGAGGTTCTGACGCATGGACATGCCGCGCATGAAATGGAGCATTGCACTGCGCCTGGGCGTGTTGCTGGCTTCGTTCAGCGTGTTTGCCGCCATCCTGGCGGGCTACTACACCTTTGATTCGAGCCGGGACCGCCTGCAGGGGCGGGCCGAGCGCGCCCTCATGGCCACTACGCAGGTGCTGGCGCGCCACATGCAGGCAGGGTTTGGCACAGTGGCGCGCGACACTTCCTTTCTGGCCAGCGTGGCCGCGCAGGAGCGGGATCGTGACCGCCTGGCGGATGTGTTCCGCGCCAGCTTGGCGACCCATCCGGCGTATCTCCAGATTCGCTTCATCAGTGCCAACGACTATGGCCTGGAGCTCGTGCGCATCGAACGCCAGGGCGGGGTGCCGGTGCGGATTGCGGACGACGCGCTGCAGGAGAAGGCGCATTTCCCGTTTGTGTTTGAAGCCCTGGCGCTGCCGGCGGGCGAGGTTTACGTGTCCGAATTCGGCATCAACCACGAGGGCTCCCCGGGCGAGGACGCGGTGCCGGTGTTCAACATGGCCTCTCCCGTGGTCAAGGGCGGGCAGGTACAGGGAGTGGTGGTGGTGCGCGTGGCGGCCGAGCCGTTCTTGCGCAACTTCAACGCCGCGCTGCCCATGCCCTATGGGTTCTATCTCAGCAACCGCTGGGGCGACCTCCTGGTGCACCCCGATGCCACGCAGACCTTTGGTTTTGACCGGGGGCAGCGCATCCTGATCCAGGAGTCCTTTACACCGGTGGCGGCGCTGGTCGAGGGCCGTGCCCAGGAGGCCGTGCTCAGCCGGCCCGCCAATGCCGAGGACGAGGCGCGCGTGTTCTCCTTCGTGCGCATGCCCTTTGGTGGTGAGGAAGAGGGGCGCTTCATGGTGGTGGGCCTGTCGCAGCCCCTGGCCGCCGTGCAGGGCGAGGTGCTGGACCTGGGCCGCAGCATCCTCAAGATCCTGCTGGTGCTGAGCTTGGTGGGCGTGCTGCTGGCGGCGGGCGTGTCGCGCGTGGTCACGCAGCCGCTGCAGGCCATGGTGGCGGCCGCGCAGGCGTTCTCGAAGGGGCGGACACATGGTGCGCTGCCCGTGCACCGCAAGGACGAGGTGGGCGAGCTGGCCCGCAGCTTCCACGACATGGAGCAGCAGATCAGCCGCCAGATCACCGAGCTGAACGCCAGCCGCGACGCCATGGCCCACCTTGCGCACCACGACGCACTGACCGGCTTGCCCAACCGCCGCATGTTCGAGCAGCGCCTGGCGCAGGCACTGGAGCTCTCGCGCCGCAGCGGGCGGTACTGTGCGCTGCTGTTTGCGGACCTGGACGACTTCAAGGCCGTCAACGACACACGCGGCCACGCCGTGGGCGACCTGGTGCTGCAGGCCGTGGCCTGCACCATCGCAGGCGCCGTGCGGCAGGCCGACACCGTCGCCCGGCTGGCGGGCGATGAATTCACCGTGCTGTGCGAGAACGTGGATTCCGAAGAAGCGGCCCTGCAGATCGCTGCGAAGCTGGAGCTTGCCTTCGAGGCCCCGCTACGAATCGACGGCCTGCCATTGCCCGTGCACGTCAGCATCGGCGTGAGCCTGTTCCCGCGCGATGGCCAGGACGCGCACACGCTGCTGGCCAGCGCCGACGCGGCGATGTACCGTGTCAAGCAGAGCCGCCGCCGAAGGGTTTGAGTCAGCCTGGGGCGGTAGTCTGTGATCCGTTTACCCACATCCGCGACCATGACCTCCATCTTCGACCAGTACCTGCCCCGCAACGAAGCCAACTTCGCCGCCCTGTCTCCCCTGTCGTTCATCGAACGCACGGCCGAGGTCTACCCCGACCGCCTGGCCATCGTGCACGGCGCGCTGCGCCAGAGCTGGGCCCTGACCTACGCGCGCTGCCGCCAGCTGGCCAGCGCGCTGACCCAGGCCGGCATCGGCAAGAACGACACCGTGGCCGTGATGCTGCCCAACACGCCCCCGATGGTGGAGGCGCACTTTGGCGTGCCCATGGCAGGTGCCGTGCTCAACACCCTCAACACCCGGCTGGACCCGGAGGCCATCGCCTTCATGCTCGACCACGGCGAGGCCAAGGCCGTGATCGTGGACCCGGAATTCGCAGGCACCATGGCCAAGGCACTGGCCTTGCGCACCGCCACCACGCCCATTCGCGTGATCGAGGTGCAGGACGCCCTCTACGGCCCCGCCGTGCACAGCCTGGGCGGCACCGATTACGACGCCTTTGTGGCCAGCGGCGACGCGACCTTTGCCTGGAGCCTGCCCGCTGACGAGTGGGATGCGATTGCGCTCAACTACACCTCAGGCACCACTGGCAACCCCAAAGGCGTGGTCTACCACCACCGGGGCGCGGCCACCAACGCCATCAGCAACGTGCTGGAGTGGGACATGCCCAAGCACGCGGTGTACCTGTGGACCTTGCCGATGTTCCACTGCAACGGCTGGTGCTTTCCGTGGACCATTGCGGCGCGTGCGGGCGTCAACGTGTGCCTGCGCCGTGTGGACGCGCAGGCTATCTTCGATGCCATCCGCAACCACGGCGTCACGCACTACTGCGGCGCACCCATCGTGCACGGGCTGCTGGTCAACGCGCCTGACACGATGAAGGCGGGCGTCCCCGCTGGCGTCAAGGCCATGGTGGCGGGCGCTGCGCCACCGGCGTCGATGATCGAAGGCATGGAAAAGATGGGCTTCGACCTGACCCACGTGTACGGCCTGACCGAGGTGTACGGCCCCGCCACCGTGTGCGCCAAGCACGAGGCCTGGGACCAGCTCGACATCGGCGAGCGCGCCCGCCTCAACGCCCGCCAGGGCGTGCGCTACCACCTGGAGCGCGACGTGCGCGTGCTGAACCCCGAGACCATGCTGCCCGTGCCGCAGGACGGCGAAACCATGGGCGAGATCATGTTCAAGGGCAACATCGCCATGAAGGGCTACCTCAAGAACCCCAAGGCCACGGAAGAGGCCTTTGCAGGCGGCTGGTTCCACAGCGGCGACCTGGCCGTGCAATACCCCGACGGCTACATCAAGATCAAGGACCGCAGCAAGGACATCATCATCTCGGGTGGAGAGAACATCTCGTCCATCGAGGTCGAAGACGTGCTCTACCGCCACCCCGATGTGCTGGCCGCTGCCGTGGTGGCCAAGCCCGATGCCAAGTGGGGCGAGACGCCCTGCGCGTTTGTGGAGCTGAAAACCGGTGCGCAGACCACGCCCGAGGACATCGTGGCGCACTGCAAGAAGCACCTGGCGGGCTTCAAGGTGCCGCGTGCCGTGGTGTTTGGCGAGCTGCCCAAGACCAGCACCGGCAAGATCCAGAAGTTCGAACTGCGCAAGTTGGCCGGGTCGGCCGCGGCGATTGATGTCTGAGCCTGCGCAGCGCTTCAGCCAAAGCCGCAGGCCAAGGTCTGCCGCCCGCCATCCAGGTGGTACTCGGACTTCCAGTAGTGCCGGTCTTCGATGGCGTTGAAAGTCATGCCCGGCGCCAGCGGGTAGGCCGTGGCGAAGGGGCGGCGCAGGATGATGAGCAGCTCGCAATGGGGCGGCCAGTCCGCTACCTCATCAATGGCATTGCCCCGCGCCAGTTCGGCATCGAGGATCGTGCGCAGCGGGGCGGCCAGCGCGGCGGGGATGGGCGGGCGGCTCATGCCGGGGGCTGGCAGGCCGCCAGCGAAGGTGCCGACGGCGCGGTTGTGGCGCCTGCCACCAGCCGCTGCAATGCCTGCACCTGCCACTGGTGCTCTGGCTCAAAGGCCGAGCGGTCTTGCACTGCGTAACCCCCATAGGCATACACCGTGGCATAGGCCGCGTAGCTGGCAGCCTCCAGTGCCCGGCCAGCCAGGGCATTCGCCACGGCATAGGTGGCCGACACGGCAGCGTGGGCCGACCCGTCCAGCGATTGCGAACCCCTGTGGTGCGAGGCCACCGCTTTCAGTCGCTCTGCTGCATTGGCCAGCGTGGCTGCGTCCACCAGGCCTGTCGTGAATGCAGCCAGCGTGTCCAGGCCCGCGATGGCTTCCGGATCTTCCAGCAGGTGGCGCACGCGCTGCACACAAGCTAGGCCAAAGGCCAGGCGCAGCGGGGTCTGGGCATCGCTGGCCAGCCCGCAGTCGGCAGCCAGTTGGGTGAGGGCAGCGTTCATGGCGTGAATCCTTCTCGGCGGCGGAGGAATGGATTTGCTATAAATTAGATAGCTGATTGCGCTTTATTGACGGGCGGCAGGGCCTAATTTTGCTTGAATCTTGTGTTGCAGACGGCGCCGCCCATTGTGGCAACCCATGGGGTGCGCGTCGAGCCGGGCTATGCGGCAACACCGTCCAGCCAGCCCCGTGGCGACACCCCCAGCTTCTGCGCAAACACCCGTGACAGCGCTGAAGGGTTGGCATAGCCCAGCTCGTTGGCAATCGACTTCAGCGACCGGCCACCGCGCAAATGTGCCTGCGCCAAAGTCAGCCGCCAGTGCACAAGGTAGTCGGCCGGCGTCTCGCCCACCACGGCCTTGAAACGGGCAGCAAACGCGCTGCGCGACAGGCCTGCCTGCTGCGCCATCTGCTCCAGGCTCCAGGCCTGGCCGGGCGCCTCGTGCAGGGCCGTGAGGGTGCGCGACAGGTGCGGGTCGGCCAGGCCGGTCAGCAAGCCCGGCGGCATCTGCGCCTGCTGCGGGTGGTCCAGCAGCCAGCGCAGCAGCTGCAGCAGCACCACTTCAAACAAACGGTCGGCCAGCACGCGGTGGCCGCAGCGCAGGCGGTCGGTTTCGGCAAACAGCAAGTCCAGGG
>Ga0307408_100003819_pt1 | contig 10255 bp, 12 predicted proteins | sample 322Cmetagenome_FD_202116 | JGI IMG/M metagenome (GOLD analysis project Ga0307408, IMG submission 202116) | Maize rhizosphere microbial communities from greenhouse at UC Davis, California, United States - 322HYB-C-3 | ecosystem: Host-associated > Plants > Roots > Rhizosphere > Soil | place... | reverse complement strand
GTCAGTTCACCAAGCGTGCGGCGACGGGGAAAAGCCCCCAGTCCAAATGCGGAAGTCATATCAGGATCCTCTGGTTGTTTTGCGGCGCATCCAGGTGCGCCACCCCAAGGCTAGAGGCCTGCGACGAGGAACATAAATAGAAAGAACGTAACGTGGTGATTGAGAAAAATGGCTTTGCGGTCAGCGCTTTACGCGCTATTTCGCGCGCGATTGCTGGCACTTTGCAAACTAATCGTCTATTGATGTGTCGATAAAAACGGGGATTGTAAGGAGGTGTTCCGCGCAGGACGCGTTTCGCTGATTTACACTGCCTTCACCAAACTCATCTGTAACAAGGAAATAACTATGGGCGTGCTTAGCGAGTTCAAGGCCTTCGCGGTCAAAGGCAATGTGGTCGACATGGCCGTCGGTATCATCATCGGTGCGGCGTTCGGCAAGATTGTGTCGTCGTTTGTCGGTGACGTGATCATGCCGCCAATCGGCCTGTTGATCGGCTGGGTGGACTTCAGTGATCTGGCCATCACGCTCAAAGCCGCCGAGGGCAACACGCCCGCAGTGATGTTGGCGTACGGCAAATTCATCCAGACGGTGCTGGACTTCATCATCGTCGCGTTTGCGATCTTCATGGGCGTCAAAGCGATCAACCGCCTCAAGCGCGAAGAAGCCGTGGCCCCGACCGCACCGCCGATCCCGAGCAAGGAAGAGCAACTGCTGGGCGAAATCCGCGACCTGCTCAAGGCACAGAACGAGCGGCCCTGAGTCATCGGTTCGAATAAATACGGCACCTGCGGGTGCCGTTTTCTTTACCAATAATTTTCCACGGCGACCTGGCCAGGCCGGCGCGTCAGGCTCAGGCGCATGTCCCGTTGTTTAAGCAGCGCGCGTGTCTCATCGATCATCTGTGGATTGCCGCACAACATGACCCGTGAATGCTCCGCCGACAGCTCCACGCCCGCCGCACGCTCCAGTTCACCGTTTTCGATCAGCGTGGTAATGCGCCCGTGCAGAGCCCCCGGGTGCGCTTCACGCGTCACCGTCGCGATGAACTGCAATTTGTGCGCGTATTCGCTGAGGTAGTCGCGCTGTTCGAGCCCGGCAATCAGTTCCTGATAAGCCAGCTCGCGGGCCTCGCGCACGCTGTACACCAGAATGATGCGCTCGAATTTTTTCCACACTTCGAAGTCCTGCAGAATCGACAGAAACGGTGCCACCCCCGTACCCGTCGATAACAGCCAGAGATCGCGGCCATCAACGAAACGATCAAGGGTCAGGTAGCCGAATGCCTGGCGCTCAACCAGCAACGTGTCGCCCACCTGCAGCCGGCTCAGTTCGCTGGTGAACTCCCCGCCCGGGACGACGATAGAGAAGAACTCGAGAAACTCGTCAAACGGCGACGACACCATCGAGTAGGCGCGCCAGACAGTGCTGCCATCGGCCTTGGTCACACCGAGGCGGGCGAACTGCCCTGCGCGGAAACGGAACCCGGCATCACGAGTGGTACGCAGGGTAAACAGGTTCGGGGTCAGCGGTTTGACATCAAGCAAGGTTTGCGTGGTGAACTTATCTGCGCTGGCGGTCATGGGGTACTCCATTGAACGGTTGCTGCCAGTCTCGCCCAAAAAGACACGGTTAAACACCGACGATTGATAATGGTATTGATCCCGTACCGAACCAGAGATTCATTTGAAAGGGATCACGGCGGTCAGAATTGGAGCAATTACTTCAAATGACAACTTCAATGTAATACAAAAGTGTATTAAGAACGCTTTATCCAAATATATTTCTGATCAATACCGAAAAATTTTATAGCCCAGCGTATGAAACGTCCTACACTTCGATGCGTGCCGGATCTTTTGGATCCAGTCGCGCACCCCGTAATGTCATGGAGCGTTTCCCAATGGAAACATGGAAGGAATCACAGCTGAAACAATTGACGTTTGCCAAGGGCATCGATGCTGCTTATCCGATACTGCTGCGATTCGCCGAAAATCTTGGATTCAATTTTTGTGCGATTTCAGTTGTTCCATTAAACCGCGACATGCAGCTAAAGCCCTTGCAGATCAATAACTATCCTAAAGAATGGAACAGTGAATATGAACAAAACAGTTACATAAAAACAGACCCGTTGATATCACACTGCAATCATTCCATGTCCCCCATAGTCTGGACTGAATCGCTGTTTACAGAGTCCCATGACATATGGTTAGGCTTGCAAAAACATGGATTGCAGAATGGCTGGTCGCAGTCGTTTCATCATGAATCGAGTGGCTTGTGCAGCATTATCAGCCTGGCGCGCAGACACTGCTCCATCAGCCCATTGGAGCTGTATGAGCATTTTGGCTATATGTTTTACGCCAGCAGCCACTTGAGCGAGCTGTTCGCCCGGACCCTGCCGGCAGAAGCGCTCAAGCCCCGTCACCCTCAGCTCTCCACGCGAGAACTGCAGGTTCTGGAACTGTCAGCCATTGGCAAGACTGCCTATGAAATCTCGAAAATCCTGTGCCTCAGCGAACGCACCGTGAATTACCACGTGCGGAACCTGATCATAAAGCTCAACGTCTGCAACAAGATTTCCGCTGTTATCGCAGCCGCCAGAGCCGGCATCATCTGATCGGTCAGCCTCGCTTTCCTTGTAAACACACGGGTAATGCCAAACAAATAAACGTAACATTCGTAACCTTCCTGAGTGATGACGCCAGCAGAACGCGTTGCCTTACACTCGGTCGGTTCCGCCGCACACGCCAGGGCTGCGGAATATCCGTTGATCATCCCTGAGTCCCGCCCCATGCCTTTGCTTGAAACGCCCTTCGCCCAACTCGACCTGATCCGCCAGCCCGAACAGCAGAACGAACCGCTGCAAGCTTTCGATGCCGCGGATGAATACCTGCTCAACCATCTCGCAGCGCAGCAACCGACGGTCGACACCCGCGTGCTGGTGCTCAACGACAGCTTCGGCGCGCTGGCTGTCAGTCTGCTCGGCAAGGTCAAGGTCAGCAGCAGCGGCGACTCGTTTCTCGGCTTTCAAGCGCTGGAGAAAAACCTGCTGCGCAACGGCCAGGCGTTCGATGCGGTGCGCGGTATCCCGGCGAGCGAGCCTTTGGTCGGGCCATTCGACCGGGTCCTGATTCGTGTGCCGAAAACCCTCGCGCTGCTGGAAGAGCAATTGATCCGCCTGCAAGGGCAATTGGCGCCCGGCGCCGAAGTAATCGCCGCAGCGATGGTCAAGCACCTGCCGCGTGCCGCCGGTGACCTGCTTGAGCGTTATATTGGTCCGGTGCAGGCCTCGCTGGCGGTGAAAAAGGCCCGCCTGCTGATTGCCACGCCTGAGGCCAAGACGGCGGCTGTCTCGCCCTACCCTACGCGCTATCGCCTCGACGAGCCGCCGATCGAACTGCTGAACCACGCCAACGTGTTCTGCCGCGAAGGTCTGGACATCGGCACCCGGGCCTTCCTTCCGCATTTGCCGAAAAACCTCGGCCAGGCCCGCATCGCCGATCTGGGCTGTGGCAACGGCGTGCTGGCCATCGCCAGTGCTTTGCAGAATCCGGATGCGCATTACACGCTGGTCGACGAGTCATTCATGGCGGTGCAATCGGCCCTGGAAAACTGGCGGGCCGCACTGGGCGATCGCGAGGTGATCGTGCGCGCCGCCGATGGCCTGGCCGGACAAGAAGCGCAATCGCTGGATGTGGTGCTGTGCAACCCGCCGTTCCATCAGCAGCAGGTGGTTGGCGACTTCCTCGCCTGGCGCATGTTCCAGCAGGCGCGCGAAGCGCTGGTGGTTGGCGGTGCGTTGTACATCGTCGGCAACCGCCATCTGGGTTACCACAGCAAACTCGCGCGCCTGTTCCGTGGCGTCGAGCAAGTGGCGGCGACGCCGAAGTTTGTCATCCTCAAAGCGCGCAAATAAATCCGCAGACGAAAAGAACCCTCCGCAAGGAGGGTTGGCAAATCCTTCCCCGAAGGCGCTGGGACAGGATGATTTCAGTGCGTGGTCAGGCCTGCTGCGTTCATGAACATACGCATCAGGCTGGCAGCGATAAACAGCACACCCACGCTACCGACCCAGATCAGGGCCAGCCAGCCGAGCCGCTGCCACAGCGGTTTTTTTTCGGCTTGTTCAATGTCGTGCAGGGAATGTTTGCCGGTCATTGCATCGATCTCCGTTAAGCCAAGGCGTCACTGCGGACGCCTTCGCGAGCAGGCTCGCTCTTACAAGAGGAGCCCGGCAGCAGACTAGTGATAACCGTCTTCATGGGTCACCTTGCCGCGGAACACGTAGTAGCTCCAGAAGGTGTAACCCAGGATGAACGGAATGATGAACAGCGTGCCCACCAGCATGAAGCCCTGACTTTGCGGCGGTGCCGCGGCGTCCCAGATCGAAATCGATGGCGGCACGATGTTCGGCCACAGGCTGATGCCCAGACCGCTGTAGCCGAGAAAGATCAGCACCAGCGTCAGCAGAAACGGCGTGTAGTTGGCGTTACGCGCCACGGCTCGGATCAAGCCATACAGGGTGACCAGCACCAGAATCGGCACCGGCATGAACCAGAACAGATTGGGCATGCTGAACCAGCGCGAAGCGATTTCCGGGTGCGCCAGTGGCGTCCACAGGCTGACCACGCCAATCACCGCCAGCAACACGAAGGCCAATGGCCGCGCCAGATCGTGCATCTGCTCTTGCAGCTTGCCTTCGGTCTTCATGATCAGCCAGGTGCAGCCGAGCAAGGCATAGGCGACCACCAGGGCGGCGCCGCAGAACAGGGTGAACGGGGTCAGCCAGTCCATCGAACCGCCGGCGAACTGGCGGTTGACCACCGGCAAACCATCGATGAACGCCCCCAGCGCCACGCCCTGAAAGAATGTCGCCGCGATCGAGCCACCGATGAACGCCTTGTCCCACAGATGACGTTTTTCATCCTTGGCCTTGAAGCGGAACTCGAAGGCCACACCGCGAAAGATCAGCCCCATCAGCATGAAGATCAGCGGCAGATACAGCGCTGAAAGCACCACCGAATAGGCCAGCGGGAACGCGCCGAACAACGCCGCGCCGCCGAGTACCAGCCAGGTTTCGTTGCCGTCCCAGACCGGGGCGACGGTGTTCATCATCACGTCACGGTCGGTCTTGCCCGGAACGAACGGGAAAAGAATCCCGATGCCCAGGTCGAAACCGTCCATGACCACGTACATCATGATGCCGAAGATGATGATCACGGCCCAGATCAGCGGAAGATCAATACCCATGGCTTAAATCTCCTTGGTCAAGCGAGTGTTGTCTTCGTGTTCGCCATCGGCCGGATCATCGGCAGCGGACAACGGACGCGCCGGGGTGCGCTTCTTGCCCGGACCACCGTCCGGCGTATCGGTGCCCTCGCTGAGCTTCGGACCTTTGCGCACCAGGCGCATCATGTAGCCGAGGCCCGCACCGAACAGGGCGAAATACACCACGACGAACATGACCAAGGTGATGCTCATCTGCAGGAAGCTATGGTTGGAGGACGCGTCCGCGGTGCGCATCAAGCCGTAGACCACCCAAGGCTGGCGGCCGATTTCAGTGGTGAACCAGCCAGCCAGAATCGCGATCAGGCCGGACGGGCCCATCCACAGTGCCAGATGCAGGAACGGCCGCGAGGTATACAGCGAGTCACGCTTGCGCAGCCACAAACTCCACAGACCGGTGAAGATCATCAGGAAACCGAGGCCGACCATCACCCGGAACGACCAGAACACGATGGTCGAATTCGGCCGGTCTTCTGGCGGAAACTCCTTGAGTGCCGGCACCTGCTTGTCCAGCGAGTGGGTCAGGATCAGGCTGCCGAGGTACGGAATCTCGACGGCGAACTTGGTGCGTTCTTCTCTCATGTCCGGCCAGCCGAACAAAATCAGCGGCGTCGCTTCGTCACCGTGGTTTTCCCAGTGACCTTCAATGGCAGCGATTTTCGCCGGCTGATGCTTGAGCGTATTCAGACCATGGAAGTCGCCGATGACCGCCTGGATCGGTGCAACGATCAGCGCCATCCACATGGCCATCGAGAGCATCGTGCGGATCGCAGGATTATCCCGGCCGCGCAGCAGATGCCAGGCCGCTGACGAGCCGACAAAGAAAGCCGTAGCGATGAACGCCGCAGTCGCCATGTGCAGCAGGCGATACGGGAACGAAGGGTTGAAGACGATGGCCAGCCAGTCGGTCGGGATCACCTGACCGTTGACGATCTCGAAGCCCTGCGGGGTTTGCATCCAGCTGTTGGAGGCAAGAATCCAGAACGTCGAGATCAGCGTGCCGATCGCTACCATCACCGTGGAGAAAAAGTGCAGCCCGCGCCCGACCTTGTTCCAGCCGAACAGCATGACGCCGAGGAAACCGGCCTCGAGAAAGAACGCCGTGAGCACTTCATAGGTCAGCAACGGCCCGGTGACGGCGCCGGCGAAGTCCGAGAACCGACTCCAGTTGGTGCCGAACTGGTAGGCCATGACCAGACCGGAGACCACGCCCATGCCGAAGTTGACGGCAAAGATCTTCGACCAGAAGTGGTAAAGGTCACGGTAGGTGTCGTTTCGAGTCTTCAGCCACAGACCTTCGAGCACCGCCAGGTAACTCGCCAGGCCAATGGTGATGGCCGGGAACAGAATGTGGAACGAGATGGTGAACGCGAACTGAATTCGGGCGAGATCGAGAGCCTCTAAACCGAACATATGGCTTCCTCTGTCAGGTAATACGGGTGGCAGACCCGGAGGCCTGCACCACTGCCCCCACGGATATGAGTGCGGCGAATTCGGATTCGTTCTTTTTTTACAGCCATCGCAACGCAGGGAGTCTGGCCAACTGGCCGTCAGATCAAACCCTCGTGAGGTATTGATCTGGATCAAGCAACGTTAAAAGAGTAGTCCCATTTTTGCCGTTGAACGGCGTGGTCGTTTGCCGCGTGACAAGTTGCCTCATCGTTCTGGCAGGGCATTTGCTGGTGGCTTCGCACGCGGACGGGGAAAATTCGATGCCTGGCTAAGTAAATTTTTCGCCGGTAGCAACTTCCTGTTACAGACTGGTGATAATCTCGCGATTCCCCTCGAGCCAGACCTGCCTTCAGATGCCCAGCCAAGAGCCCCTGCTGTTACGTCACCATCGTCCGTTTCTCGCTTTCTGGTTCGCGCGGATTTTCACCGCCAGCGGCTTTCAGATGCTTACCGTGGCGATCGGCTGGAATCTTTATCAGTTGACCGGCAACGTCCTCGACCTGGGTCTGGTCGGTCTGGTCGAGTTTGCCCCGCGCGTGCTGTTCATGCTGCACACCGGGCATGTCGCCGACCGCTATGACCGGCGCAAGGTCGCCGCCCTGTGTCAGTCGCTGCAGGCGATGATCGCCCTCGCGCTGGCGATCGGCAGCGCCACCGATCACGTCACCCGCGAAATGATCTTCATCCTCGCCTTCCTCCTCGGCGCGGCGCGTTCGTTCGAGATGCCGACCACCCAGGCATTGCTGCCCAGCATCGTGCCCAGCGCGCTGTTTCCGCGGGCGGTGGCGGCAGCACAGTCGGCGCAACAGTCGGCAACGATCATCGCGCCAGCCCTCGGCGGCTTGCTCTATGCGTTCGGCAGCGTCTGGGTCTATGGCCCGACCGTTCTGCTCTATGTGATTGCCTGCACGTTGATGTTGAATCTGCCCGCGCGGCAAACACCGCTGAACAAAGGCAAAGCCACCCTCGATTCGTTGCTTGCAGGCATTCGCTTCATTCGCAGCCGTCAGGACATTCTTGGGGCGATTTCGCTGGATCTGTTTGCGGTGTTGCTCGGCGGCGCCACGGCGCTGTTGCCGGTATTCGCCAAAGACATCCTTCTCACCGGCCCATGGGGTCTCGGCCTGCTGCGCTCGGCACCGGCGGTCGGCGCACTGGCAATGTCGCTGTACCTCGCGCGGTTTGCCGTGGAACGCAATGTCGGCCGCGTGATGTTCACCGCAGTCGGCGTGTTCGGCGTCGCGACCATCGCCTTCGGCCTGTCGACCTCGTTCTGGTTCTCGCTGGCGGTGCTGATGGTGCTCGGCGCGGCGGACATGATCAGCATGGTCATCCGCGCCTCCTTCGTGCAGCTGGAAACCCCCGACGAAATGCGCGGCCGGGTCAGCGCGGTCAACGGCCTGTTCATCGGCGCCTCGAACCAGCTGGGCGAATTCGAATCCGGCCTCACCGCCCACTGGTTCGGCACCGTCCCGGCGGTAGTCATGGGCGGGATCGGCACGCTGGTGGTGACGGGGACGTGGATCAAACTGTTCCCGACCCTGGCCAACCGGGACCGGATGCATGTGCCGGTGGAAGAGACGAAGGTCTGATTTCACCGACAACCTCAGCAGGACAAGCACAAACAAGTCGACAGAGTGCGGTACATATTTACCGCATTGAGTGTAACGTATCGCCTTACACTCGAAGCCATGATTAAATCCTTTCAGCACAAAGGCCTTCGCGGCTTCTATGAGACGGGTTCGACTCGCGGAATTCGTGCCGATCACGCAAAACGGCTGGCGCGTATGCTGCAGTTCATGGATCGCGCTACGCTTCCCGGAGATCTGGATCTTCCAGGCTGGCGCCTTCATCCACTGAAAGGTGAGCTCACGCAATACTGGTCGCTGAGCATCTCAGGTAACTGGCGAGTGATCTTTCGTTTCGTCGGTACGGATATCGAACTGGTCGACTATCTGGACTATCACTGACAGGAGGCAGGCTAATGCCTATGCACAACCCGCCACACCCTGGTGAAACATTGTTGATGGATGTTTTACCCGAACTAGGGATCAGCGTTACCGAATTGGCGCGGCACTTGGGCTTTGCGCGCCCACATCTTTCACGTGTATTGCATGGACATACGCCGATCAGCCCGGATCTGGCCGTGCGGCTTGAGCGTGCAGGCATTGGCAAGGCGCGCATGTGGCTAGGCGTTCAAACTGACTATGATCTGTGGCAAGCAGAGCATCGGGAGCAGCCAGCCATCGAGCGCCTCGCGGCCCACGCCTGACGACTTCAAGCCCGCAAATCACTGGCCACTTTCGCCCGCAATCCCTTGCCACCCAGCTGCTCGACCAGCGTCAGGGCGAACTCCAATGCGGCGCCGGAGCCCTGCGCGGTGATGCAGTTGCCGTCGACTACCACCGGTTGATCAACAAACGTACAACCCGACAGTTGATGACTGGCGCCGGGCAGGCAGGTCATGCGCCGTTGGCGCAGCACGCCGAAGGCTTGCAGGGCGACGGCTGGGGATTCGCCAATGGCGGCGAAAAGGCGTCCGGCGCTGGCCTGATCCTTGAGCAATTGTTGCAAGGGTTGATGCGCTGCCAAGTGCTGTGAGCCAACGGCTCCGCCAGGCAGAACGATCAGATCGAAGCTTTGCGCCAACACATCGACCAGCATGCCGTCGGCGGTCAGGCGCGTACCGCGGGCGCAGGTGAGCATGCGCCGGCCTTCGATGCTGGCTGCGACCACTTCGATCTCGGCGCGACGCAGCACGTCGATCAATGTCACGCTTTGCAGATCATCGATGCCCTCGGCGAGGGTAATCAGCACTCTTGAAGTCATGGTCGTTATCCACAGGGTGATCCTTCAAGCGTAGTCAGCTTCCCCCGGATCGCGCAGCGCCAGCCGTTACTTGATGTAAAGCTGGGTCGACATCGTATTGCGCGGTGCGTTGATCGAGGTGTTGCTGAAGCTGAAGGTGCCGTCCTGCTTGCCGGCCAGATCGAAGGTATACAGCGAACCGACGGTTTTGCGCCCGGGCGTGCATTCGGTCAGATTGCCGTTATCGAACGCACACACCGGAGACCGGCTGCCGTTGACTTCGAAACCGTCCAGCGTGGCGTGCGGCTGATTCTGGCCGTAACCGACTTCCAGCACATAGACCTTGATGCTTGGCCCGCTGTGATTGCATTGGGTTTGCGGCTGGTTATCGGCGATGTCTTCCAGACCACAGCTCGGCGATTGAACCTTGATGACTTTTACCTGCGTCAACGCTGCCGCCGAAGCAGCCCATGTCGCTGGCGCCCCCGCCATCAGCACCGCCATCAACCCCAAACCTGCCACCCAGCCCTTGCTCATGCGACGCTCACCCGGAAAAATTCAGCGCGCAGTATGGCGCAGTTGGCCGCACGGCAAAACTTCGCCGACGATCGACACCGACAACCGCCATATTGCTCACGCTGCTGGTATGATGCGCGGCTTTTTCCGGCCCAGCACAATTTTCCAGGCGCTTGCGATGGTCTGTGCTTTGCTGTTG
>Ga0307408_100003818_pt1 | contig 10255 bp, 10 predicted proteins | sample 322Cmetagenome_FD_202116 | JGI IMG/M metagenome (GOLD analysis project Ga0307408, IMG submission 202116) | Maize rhizosphere microbial communities from greenhouse at UC Davis, California, United States - 322HYB-C-3 | ecosystem: Host-associated > Plants > Roots > Rhizosphere > Soil | place... | reverse complement strand
TGCTGGCCGTGACCGGTTTCCTGCTGATCGTCACCATGGACCGACTGAAAGTGAAAGGCGCGATCCTGATCGGCATCATGGCGGTCACGGTGCTGAGCTTCTTCTTCGGCGGAAACCAGTTCCACGGCGTGTTCTCGGCGCCGCCCTCGCTGGACGCCACCTTCCTCAAGCTGGACGTGCCGGGCGCGCTGGGCGTCGGCGTCCTGAACGTGGTGCTGGTGTTCTTCCTGGTCGAACTGTTCGACGCCACCGGCACGCTGATGGGCGTTGCCAGCCGCGCCGGCCTGCTGGTAAGCGGCAAGATGGAGCGCCTGAACAAGGCCCTGCTGGCCGACAGCACCGCCATCGTCGCCGGCTCCGTGCTCGGCACTTCCAGCACGACCGCCTACCTGGAAAGCGCCTCGGGCGTGCAGGCCGGCGGCCGCACCGGCCTCACCGCGCTGGTGGTGGCCGTGCTGTTCCTGGCTGCCCTGTTCATCGCACCGCTGGCGAGCGTGGTTCCGCCCTACGCCACGGCGCCGGCCTTGCTGTTCGTGGCCTGCCTGATGCTGCGCGACCTTGGCGATTTCGACTGGAACGAAACCACCGAATGCATCCCGGCGGCGATCACCGCGCTGCTGATCCCCTTCACCTACTCGATCGCGCACGGCATCGCCTTCGGTTTCATCACCTACGCGGCGCTCAAGCTGCTGACCGGCCGCTTCCGCGAAGTCAAGCCGATCGTGTGGCTGATCGCCATCGTTTTCAGCTTCAAGTACGCCTATATCGGCGCATAAGCGCGCGACTGCACGCGAATCTTCAGCACGCCAATCAGGTTACACAGGCGCATACGGGCCAGCACGAGGGCGTCCTCGCCCTCGGCCGCCACATCGAGGTCCAGGTTCATGCCGTGCACGCCCGGCGCCATGCGCATCGCATGCAGCTGGACGCCGCCGCGGCGCAGCGTCGCCAGCACCGCCTCCGCGGCATCCATGGCGGAGCAACGGTCAAGGCGCAGGCGGAAAGTTCTCTGTTCGGTATTCATGGAGGGAATTATCCCGCTTGGGCGGGGGAATAGGCATCTTAAGTTGGCCCGGATTCCGGTGTAAAATAGAAGAATCTTCTTCAATTTGCCGAAATCATGGAAGACCTTGATGAGATGGACCGCAAAATCCTGCGGGAACTCCGGCGGGATGGCCGTTTAAGCAATACCAGACTTGCCGAAAGCGTGGGCCTGTCCACCACCCCGTGCTGGAACCGGGTCAAGGCGATGGAGGAGCGCGGCGTGATCGAGGGGTATACTGCGCTGCTCAACCAGCAGGCCCTCGGCCTGCCGGACACTGTCATCATCGAGGTCACGCTGGATCGCCACGACGACGACATGCTGCACAAGTTCGGCCTGGCGCTGGCCGACCTTCCCGAGGTGATGGAAGCGTACCTGCTGACCGGCGAATACGACTACCTGATCAAGGTCGCGGTCGCCGGCACGGCGGGCTATGAAGAGTTCCTGCGCCGGAAATTGTACAAACTGCCCGGCATTCGCCACAGCCGCTCAACATTCGTGTTGCGCTGCCTGAAGCGGGCACATTCCGTAGAGCCCTGATAGAATTCAGTTATGAACTACCTGATACCCCTGATTTTCGCCTCCGGCCTCGCCGCAGGCAACGCACTGGCAGAAGATAACGAAGTCGATCACACGGGTAACGTGATGCTGTCCGCTGAAATCGGCGCGATCACCACCAGTGGCAATACGGCCGGTACTTCCGTCACCGGCAGGTTCGAAGTCCTGCAAGATACCCTCCGCTGGAGCAACGAGTACACCGGCAACGGTTACTTCAAGGAAGACCGCGCCCGCGTCAACGGCGAAGAGACCAGGCAGCGTTCGGCGGAACGCTACCAGTTCGGCGCCAAGGCCGGTTACAAGCTGCTGGAAGAAAATTCGACCCTGTTCGGCCTGGCCGCCTTCTCTGAAGACCGGTTCGGCGCCTACACCCGCAGTGCCAGCGTCGGCGTCGGTCACGGCTTCCGCATCTACCAGAGCGAGAACAAGAGCCTGGACATGGAATACGGCCCCGGCTTCTTCCGCGCGACACGCGCCAACGGTGAAGAAGACCGTGGCCTGGTAGCCCGCGGCCGCGCAGCCTTCCGCTGGAAAATCAGCGACAACGCTTCGTTTGCGCAAATGCTGACGGTGGAGCGCGCCTCCTGGAACACGCACTCCACGTCCGAGACGTCGCTGAGCACACGCATCAACGGTTCGATGCACATGAAGGCCGCCTTCAGCGCCATCAACGACTCCACCGTACCGGTCGACAAGCAGAACACCGATACCCAGACTTCGGTGACGCTGGTCTACTCCTTCTAAAGCCAGCGCAGCAAAGCCAGCCCCGCCAGCGCCTGCAGCACGGCGCAGTGCCACAGCAGGATCGTGTTGTCCAGCGTGGCACGGCTGGCGGCCCTCAGTTTCCCCCTCGCCGCAACGTACAATGCTGCCGGCGCCAGCACGGCCGCGTGCAGTCCCCCGTACGCCAACAGCACCGCAACGGCCGCACTCCAGGCGTCCTGCGAGGGGCTAAGGCCTGCATGGCGCTGCGCGCCGAGATCGCCCGCGAACGCGGCAAGCAGGCAGGCGCCTGCCGCCAGCAGCGGCCAGCCTTGGTCCGGGCGCCGCCCGCTCCACCACGCCAGGCCCGAACTGGCGCACAGCAATGCCGCTGGCAGCCATGGCCACGGCTGCCCAGGCAGCTGGGCACCGGGAGGCGGACACACTTCCAGCCGCATCGCCGTGTGCACGAGGGTGAAGGCCAGCGATGCGAAGATCGCCAGGTCCACCACCACCAGTACCCAGGTCGCCCACCACGAATGCGATGCCGCCCGTCGCGCACCGATTGGCAGCATGACACCCTCGGCGACCAGCGCGGACGAGAGCGCCAGCGGACGGTCCGCCCTCCACAGCCAGGCCACGAGCGTGCCGACGGCCAGCGCCCCGCACAGCCACGCGGCAACGGCCTGCTGCACTGTCATTAACAGGAAGAATCCCGCCGTCCCGAACGCGCACAGGAACGGCAGCCAGCTGTCCCCCGGCAACACCAGCAGATGCCTGGGCCGCGCATCGCGCCAGCCCGTTACCAGCGTCTCCCGCATCCCGGTGGCGCTGCCTGGCAACCAGTGCATGCCGGCCTCCACCTCTGGCGCAAGCATCGGCTGCCGCCACAAGGGCTCCGCCGAACGGACTTCGGGCTGGCTGCGCGTCCCATACTCCTCCTGCGGCAGCCATTCGAGCGAGCTGGAGCGCCACGGGTTTCCGTGCGCCCGCTCCGGACGGCGCAAGGTGCGCACCAGGTCGACCAGGAACAGCCCGACGCCGCCTGCAAGCAGCAAGGCGCCAATCGTGCTCGCCGTGTTCAACCCCGCCCAGCCCGTTTCCGAGCCATACGTATAGATCCGGCGCGGCATGCCGAGCATGCCTGTTGCGTGCATCGGGAAGAACGCCAGGTTGGTGCCGGCAAATACCAGCCCGAATACCCAGCGGGCCCACCGCTCCGACATGCGATGCCCGTTAAACAGCGGCATCCAGAAATAGGCGCCCGCGAACATCGGGAACACCAGTCCCCCCACCAGCACGTAGTGCAGGTGGGCGACTATGAAATAGCTGTCGTGGGCTTGCCAGTCGAACGGAACCGCGGCCACCATCACACCTGTCAGGCCGCCCAGCGCGAATACCAGCAGGAAGCCCAGCACGAACAGCGTTGGGGCGTTCAACTGCACCCTTCCCCGCCAAAGCGTCGCAATCCAGGCGAACACCTGCACCGCCGTCGGAATGGCGATTGCCATGCTGGCTGCCGATACCAGCATGGTTTCAAGCTGGCCAAGGCCTGCGGTGAACATATGGTGCATCCACAAGGCGAAGCTCATCGCCCCCACCGCGACGAGCGACAGCACCACGGCCCGCCGCGCAACCAGCGGCGTCTGCACCAAAGCCGGCAGCATCGACGACACCATGCCCGCAGCCGGGAGGAAGATGATGTACACCTCGGGATGGCCAAAGAACCAGAACAGGTGCTGCCAAAGCACGGGATCGCCGCCGCGCGCCGCAACGAAGAACGGCCAGTCGTAAGCCCGTTCCAGTTCGAGCAGGGCCGTGCCTGCAATCAGCGGCGGGAACGCGAACACCACCATGGCGGCCACCACCAGCATCGACCACGCAAACACCGGGATGCGCGCCAGCGTCATGCCAGGGGTGCGGGTGAACAGGATACCGATCACCAGCTCGATGGCCCCGGCAATCGCCGAAATCTCGATGAACCCGATGCCCAGCAGCCAGAAGTCCGCGTTCAGCCCGGGCGAATATTCCTTGCCAGTCAACGGCGGATACATGAACCAGCCACCGTCCGGCGCCAGGCCGAAGGCCAACGTCGCGATGAATCCCGCGCCGCCGAAAGCGTAGGCCCAGTAAGCGTATGCAGACAGGCGCGGGAATGGCAGGTCGCGGGCACCCAGCATGCCGGGCAGCAGGAAGACGGCGATGGCCTCTACCATCGGAATGGCGAACAGGAACATCATCACGGTGCCGTGCATGGTGAAAAACTGGTTGTAGGTGCCCGGCCCCAGCAAGTCGTTGCCGGGCACCGCCAGCTGCAGCCGCATCGCCAGCGCCAACGCGCCCGCGAACAGGAAAAAGCCGAACGCGGTCGCCAGGTACAAGCGGCCTATGCGCGTATTGTTGACAGCCGTCAGGGCGCGCCAGCCTGACGGCCTGCGCCACGCGCGTTCCAGTGCCTCGTACTCGCCGGGCGGACGCGGAAGGCTGTTGGGGGTGCGGCCGCGCGAGCTCACTGCAGCGTCTCCAGCCAGGCAGCAAGGGCCTGCAAGTCGTCCGGCGCCAGGCTGGCGGGCGGCATGCGGGCGCCGGGTTTCGCCGCTTGTGGATCGGCGATCCATCCAATCAGTGCGGCGCGACTCAAAGGCAGCACGCCGGCGCCTATATGGCTGCGGCTCGCGATATGCGTCAGGTCCGGTCCCAGCGCGCCGCCTCCGCCGACACCGCGCACGGTGTGGCAGGCATTGCAGCGGGCAGCAAAAAAGGCTGCGCGCCCCCGGTCCGCGCCTGCGATGCCCTGGCTGGCCGGCGCGGCCTGGTGCCCGAGCCAGCGATCGAACTCTCCTGGTGCGACAGCCATGACGTCGAGAGCCATCGCGGCATGCTGGGCCCCGCAGTACTCGGCGCATTGGCCCCGGTAGCGGCCGGGCGTATCGGCGCGCAGCGTCAGCCCATGCAGGCGCCCGGGCACCATGTCGACCTTGCCTGCCAACGACGGCACCCAGAACGCATGCAGCACGTCGGCCGACGCCAGCGCGACGTACACCCGTTCCCCCACCGGTAGCCGCAATTCATTTGCCAGCACCGCCTCGCGCCCGGTCGCCGTATCGCGATAACGAACTTCCCACCACCACATATGGGCGGTCACGGTGACCTGGATGCGGGTCCCCGAAAATGGCCAGGTCAGTTGGGAGGCCTGCCATCCCGACCATACCATGAGAGCCGCAAGCAGGGGCACAGGCAGGACCAGCCCGCCGCCCAGCACCAGCCTGCGCGACCATGACCTTCCGCGCTTGCGGACAATACTGGCCAGCACCAGTACGACCACCATTGCGAAAATCAACGTACCTGCAGCGAACAGCAGCCAGCCGAAACGGCTGAGGAGCACGGCGTCGGGCCCCATTGGCGACAGGACCGATTGCAAGGCGGGCGTCATTCGAGAGAGTAGAGATAGGCAGCCATATGGCGCGCATCGTCCGCGGAGACGCCCATGTCCGGCATCATCGTGGCGGGATCCATGTCGCGCGGGGCGGAAATCCAGCGCACCAGGTTGTCCTGCTGATTCGGCCAGCGGCCGGCAATATAGCTGCGCAAGCCAAACTGCGCCAGTGAAGGTCCAGCCTTGCCGCGTGCCGATTCCACGTCCGGAATGTGATGGCAGCTGCCGCACTGGAATTGCGCCAGCAAGGCCTTGCCGCGCAGCGCGTTGCCGCCTGCCGCAGGCGGGTAAGGCTTGCGCGGCTGGCAGGCGCACAACGCCAACGGCAGGAGGAACGCCGCCAGGCCAGCACGGGCCATTCGCCGATTTTTCTCCAAACGCATAGTGATTGCTTGCACGAATCGTCCCTGCCTTCCTGCCGCCGATCCCTATAATTCACTCAAGACATCATCGCCCCTTTCCCGATTGTGCGTCGCCTAATTGCTACCGCCGCTACGAGCATTTGCCTGGCCGTACTGGCAGGATTGCTGGCGGCCGCCGTGGTGCTGCAGGCAGGCTGGTACGACGCATCGGCAGTCAGGCCGCATTTCCAGTTCGTGCACACGCTGATCGAACGCGGCATGCAGCAGTCGGTGCGCTTTCATGCGCGCGAGGTCATTGCGCCGCCAGTGCCGGAGGGCGCGGCGGTGCGTGGGGGCACCCTGTTTCGCAGTCATTGCGAACAGTGCCACGGAGGGCCTGGCGTCGCGATGGGCCTGATCGGCTTGAGCATGCAACCGGTGCCTGGCCCCTTGGCCGATGCGGCGCGGCGTTGGAAGCCGCGCGAGATGTACTGGATCACTGCCAATGGGATCAAGATGAGCGGAATGCCGGCCTGGCGCTTCCACCTTTCGGAGCAGGAAATCTGGGATGTCGTCGCCTTCCTCGGCGTACTGCCGGCACTGACTCCGGCGCAGTATGCCGCCATCGCGCACCCGGCTGAAGCGCCAAAGCCGGAACAGCCGTCGAACCTTGCGCCGGACCGGCGACGCGGCAAGCTGGCCCTGACCCAGTTTGCCTGCCAATCCTGTCATCACATCCCGGGCGTCACCGGCCCGCTGACCTACGTCGGGCCGAACCTGGACGGCCTGGCGCAGCGCAGCTTCATTGCCGGCAAGCTGCCTGTCACGCAGGAGAACCTGGCGAAGTGGATCCGCGCCCCGCAGCAGGTCAAGCCGGGCAGCGCCATGCCGCAGCTGAACGTGCCGGAGCGCGATGCGCGCGACATGGCGGCCTACCTGCTGCAGGCCACCGAGTAATTACTGGTCCAGCTGTTTTTGCGTCTGGTACAGGCGAGCGTAGATGCCGCCCTTCGCCAGCAGCGCGTCGTGGCTGCCCTGCTCCGCAATTGAGCCCGCCGCCATCACCACAATGCGGTCGGCATTTTCAATGGTGGACAGGCGGTGTGCGATGACGACCGTGGTGCGGCCTTCCATCAGCTTCTCGAGTGCAGCCTGCACCTGCCGTTCGGACTCGGTATCAAGCGCGCTGGTTGCCTCGTCCAGGATCAGGATCGGCGCGTCCTTGTACAGGGCGCGCGCGATGGCCAGGCGCTGGCGCTGGCCCCCGGACAGGCGCATGCCGTTCTCGCCCACGTCGGTCTGGTAGCCCTGCGGCTGGCGCATGATGAAGTCGTGCGCATATGCCGCGCGTGAAGCCGCTTCGACCCGCGCCATGTCAGGCGCCGGGTCGCCGTAGGCGATGTTCGCCGCCAGCGTATCGTTGAACAGGACCACGTCCTGGCTGACCAGGGCGATCTTGCTGCGCAGGTCCGGCAGGCGGTATTCGCGCAAGTCGACGCCATCCAGCAGGATACGGCCGCTGCCCACGTCATAGAATCGGGGCAACAAGCTGGCCAACGTCGTCTTGCCGCTGCCCGAACCGCCGACCAGCGCCACCGTTTCGCCGGCTGCGATGTCGAGCGACACCGAACGCAGCGCCGGCGCCGCCTCCGGATCGTCCACGTTGTAATGGAAGCCCACGTCCACCAGTTCGATGCGTCCCTTGACGCCTTCTGCGCTGCGCGTGCCGGTATCGGCCTCCATCGGCGCATCGATCAGGCCGAACACCGACTCCGCCGCTGCCAGCCCGCGCTGCAGCGGTTCGTTCAATTTGGTCAGGTTCTTGATTGGTCCCTGCAGCGACATCAGGCAGGTGATGAAGGCGACAAAAGCGCCCGGCGTCAGCGCCCCGGCCTGAGCGCGCAGCAGCGCGTAATAGATCACGGCCGACAGCGTAGCGCCGACCATCAGCATGATCAGGCCGGAGTTCATCGCTGCGGTGGAAGCGTGCTTCACGGCCAGCTGGCGATTCAGCTTCACCACCTCGTCAAAGCGCTTCTGCTCGTACTCGTGGCCGCCAAAGATCTTTACCACCCGCTGCCCGCCAATGCTCTCGTCCAGCACGCGGGTCAATTCGCCCATCGCATGCTGGGCGCTGGAACTCAGGCGGCGCATGCGACGCGCCGCGATAGTCACCACCAGCGCCACCAGCGGCAGCAGCACGAGGCAGAACAACGCCAGCTTCCAGTCGATGTCGAACAGGGAACCCAGGAAGCCGATAACCGCGACCGTGTCGCGCACGGCGATGGTGAACACGCTGAGGCCGGCCTGCGTGACCTGGGTGGCATCAAAAGCGATGCGCGACAGCGTGGTACCGGTCGAAGATTGGTCGAAATAGCGGTTTGGCAGGCGCAGCAAGCGGGCGAACATCTTTTCCCGCACATTGGCCTGCACGCGCTGGGTAAGCCAGGACGAGCCATAGTCGCCGGTGAACGTGCTGACCATGCGCAGCAGGGCCAGCGCCATGATCAATGCCGGAATCGCCCAAAGCGCAGCCGTGCCGGGCTCGCTCGGCAGGATAGCGTCGAGCCAGCCGTGAATCGTCGCCAGCGCCCCGCTCTGCGGCGCGGCGCCTGTCGCCCCTCCCGGTTGCACCGCGTCCACCACATTCTGCAGCTGGCGGATCAGCAGCACATCGGTCAGCGACGCCACACCCACGCCGACAAGTGTAACCAGGGCAGCCCACTTATAGGGGAGGAATTCCTTGAGCAGGCGGACGTAGAGTTGGCGGCTTTGCACTATGGTGGCGGGAGTAATTGGCAACCCCGAATTGTACCAAAGCAGGAATCGGGGAACCGTGGCAGAATGGCCTGCTCCTCAATGTTAAGGAAAAAACCACATGCGCAACGACACCCAATTCCATGCCCTGCACCAAGATGGCGTCCTGATGCTCGCCAATTGCTGGGATGGCGGCACGGCACGCATCGCAGCCCTGGCTGGCGCCAAGGCGCTTGCCACCAGCAGCGCGGCCGTCGCCTGGGGCCACGGCTACGCCGACGGTTCCCAGCTCCCGACCGCCCTGCTGCTGGAAACCGTACGCGACATCGTGCGCGCCAGCCCGCTGCCGCTGACCGTCGACATTGAAGACGGCTATTCCTCCGATCCGGAAGTAGTCGGCCAGTTCGTCGCGCAACTGGTACAGGCCGGGGTGGTCGGCATCAATATTGAAGATGGCAGCGCGCCGCCGGACCTGCTGGCGCGCAAGATTAGCGCAGCGCGTGCTGCGGCCAGGGCGGCCGGTATCGAGCTCTACATCAACGCCCGTTGCGACGTGTACTTGCGCGGCCTGGCCGAATCAGGTGCGCGCGTGGCCGAAACCCTGCGCCGCGCCGCGATTTACCAGGCGGCAGGCGCCAGCGGCCTGTTTGCCCCGGGTGTTACTGATGAGGCGGAAATGGCGGCCCTGGCCCAGGGCAGCACCATGCCGCTGAACGTCCTGGCGCGGCGGAACATGGCGGCGCCGGCCAGGTTGGCTGAACTGGGCGTGCGCCGCCTGAGTGCCGGCTCGGCGCCGGCGGAGGTCATGATGGGCCGGCTGAGGGCGTATATGGAACGCTTCCACCAGACCGGCGCCATCGATGATGAGCAGACCTTCGAATACGGTCCGCTCAACCAGCTGATGTCTACTGCACGATAGTAGCCGGTTCGCTCCAGTAGAAGTACAGGTCCTTCGTCCGTCCAGGCTGCACTTGCACCTCGCGGCGCTGGACCTGCCCATCGGCCGCCGTGGCCGTTACGCGGTAACGCCCCGGTTCCAGGTTGACGAACATCAGCGGCCCCGCGTCGTGGGCGTTGACGTTGGTGCGGCCTTTCGCGTCGGAAATTTCGACCTGGACGTCCGAGCGGTACTCGCCGGTGCCCCGTGTTGCAAAGGTCATGCGGACGTTATAGTCCGGCTTGCTTGCCAGCATCTGGCCGCGCTCTTCAAGGCCCACGCCGCCGGTGACGAATTGCGGCTCGTCGGCCGCTACTGCCGCGCCGAGGGCGCCGCAAGCCAGGGTGAAGGCGAAAGTAATGTTTCGTAAAAGCATGATGCACTCCTTTCCTTTTTCAGGCTTGCCGCCAGTATTCCCCTGTCGCGTCCGGCCCGCTATCAGTCATCGTGTCGTATCCATGTCGGGCAAAGCCTACATAACC
>Ga0307408_100003814_pt1 | contig 10267 bp, 8 predicted proteins | sample 322Cmetagenome_FD_202116 | JGI IMG/M metagenome (GOLD analysis project Ga0307408, IMG submission 202116) | Maize rhizosphere microbial communities from greenhouse at UC Davis, California, United States - 322HYB-C-3 | ecosystem: Host-associated > Plants > Roots > Rhizosphere > Soil | place: USA... | reverse complement strand
TGCCTGGCCATCGCCGGGCTGTATCTCGGCAAGCTCACAGGACAGTTCACAGACTGGACGCCGCTTCAAGGTCGCGGCGAACTCTTTCCTGAGAGACTCGACGTCGACAGCCCATGGCAGCTACAGAACATTCGCGGCCGCCAGTGGATTGCATAGGCATACCAGCAACAAACCGGCGACGATGGCCGACGGACATGACGTTGCCTGAACACAGGAGGGATGCAGCGTGGCCTATCGTGCTCCACTGTTCCATCAGCTGAGTCCGGCGGACCAATTCTCCGTGCTGCTCGAATTGCCGCCGCCCGAACGGTTGGCGCGCATGCGAATGTTGCCCCTGGACGATGCAGCCGATCTCATCCAGGCAGCGCCGGACGCACAACGCGATGAGCTGCTTGGTTTGCTCGAGGATACGGCTCGTTACGAAGTGAAGGCCTTGCTCGCGTACGCCCAGGACGTGGCCGGCGGCTTGATGAATCCGCGCTTCGTGCGCCTTCGCCCCGAGTTCAGCGTCGACGAAGCGATCCGTTACTTGCGCCTCTACGGACGCGACGTCGCTCAGCCAATCGGCGACGCGTACGTGCTGGACGGCGAGCAGCACCTGCTCGGCATCGTGTCCCCACTCGATCTGTTCGCCTCGCCCGTGAATCAGACCGTTGACCGCGTGATGACGAAGGACCCGATCACCGTGTCGGAAGACGCCGATCAGGAGCTCGTCAGCCAGATCTTTCGGGAGTACGACCTCCTTGCGGCGCCGGTCGTCGATCGCTTCGGGCGGATGAAAGGGGTCGTGACCGTCGATGACATCGTCGATGTACTGGCCGAAGAAGCGACCGAGGATGTGCAGAAGATCGGTGGTGCCGGCGCGCTCGATACACCCTATCTGCGAGCGAGATTCTCCTCGATGGTGCGCAGCAGGGGCGGCTGGCTGGCGCTGCTGTTTCTCGGTGAGATGCTGACGGCGACGGCGATGGGCTGGTACGAAGATCGACTATCCCGCGCGATCGTGCTGGTGCTGTTTCTGCCGCTCATCATCAGCAGCGGCGGCAATGCCGGTTCACAGGCAACGACGCTGGTCATCCGCGCAATGGCGCTGGGCGAAGTGAAGCTGCGCGATTGGTGGAAGGTCGTTCGGCGTGAGTTCGTTGTCGGTCTTGCCCTGGGGGTCCTGCTGGCGATGATCGGTTCTCTGCGGATTATCGTGTGGCAGGGGCTATTCGACTCATACGGCGAGCACTACCTGCTCATTGTTCTGACGGTTGCATTGAGCCTCCTCGGCGTCGTGCTCTGGGGTGTCATGGCGGGCTCGCTGCTACCTTTCATTCTGCGCCTGGGCGGCCTCGATCCTGCCAGCGCTTCGGCGCCGTTCGTCGCGACCATCGTGGATGTGACCGGCTTGGTCATCTACTTCAGCATCGCTGGCGTCGCCCTGCGCGGCACACTGTTGTGAGATCTGTGGGACACGCGAGTCGCGTCCTCCGCCCACTCCCGTGCGTCGCAGACTGCATATATGTAGATCTGTCGACGATCGAGCGCTCACGCAGCGGCTGAACGCCTGGCGTGAGCGGACGTGTCCGAGCCTGGCGATGAATCCTGGGACCCCATGACGCATAATCATCAACGCATGCCACGAGATCGCGAACGAAGTCCTGAACGTCACCGGTCTGCCGCCGGCGCCTGCGCTCGAGAGCGGTCGCGTTTGCGCCGCTGTGCATCGTTGACAAGAAACTACATCGGGGCCATCCCGGCTATGGACTGCGCTCGTTCCAGCCGCCGCCCAGCACCCTGTACAGGGTGACGCGGTTGGCTTGTTCGGCAAGGCGCGTAGAGATCAGGCCTTGCTGCGCGCCGTACAGGGTACGCTGCGCGTCGAGCTGGATCAGGTAGCTGTCGCGACCTGCTTCATAGCGCGCGCGGGAAAGTTGCTCGGCGCTCGTTGCAGCTTCGACGAGCGCCTCCTGCGCCCGCCGCTGGGCGGAGAGCGTCGCCGTGAGCGCGAGTGCATCGGCGACTTCGCGAAAGCCACCCTGAATCGTGCGTTCGTACTGCGCGAGCGCGATGTTGCGCGCCGCGTGGGCCCCGTCGAGATTCGCGAGCAGGCGTCCTCCCTGAAAGATCGGCAAGCTGAGCGACGGCGTGAAGCTCCAGGTGTCCGTGTTGCTCTTGAACAGATCGGAGAGCTCGGTGCTGGCGGTGCCGACGGCGCCAGTGAGACTGATGGAGGGGAAGAACGCCGCGCGCGCGGCGCCGATGTTGGCGTTGGCGGCGCGTAGCGTGTGCTCGGCCTGCAGCACGTCGGGGCGGCGCAGCAGGACTTCGGATGGCAATCCGGCCGGCAAGGGCGACAAGCCTGTAACGGCGTCATCGAGGCTCGTCGGCAGGAGCGTCGCGTCCGCGGGTGCGCCGACCAGAAGGTTCAATGCATTGATGTCCTGCGCAACGACGCCCGAAAAGAACGAGACGTCGGAGCGCGCCGCCTCGACTTCCACGCGAGCCTGATGAACATCCAGGCCGGACACGGCCCCGTACTGATGGCGCCGGTCGGTGAGCCCGTAGGAGGCTTCATAGGTCTTCAGCGTGGCCTGCGAGACGCGCAATAGCTCCTGATCGGCGGCAAGGGTCAGATACGCGTTGGCGACCGCGGCGATCAGACTCAGCTGCGCGCTGCGGCGCGCTTCTTCCTGCGAGAAATACCGCTGCAGCGCGGCCTCACTGAGATTGCGCACGCGGCCGAACAGGTCGAGCTCGAAGCCGGTGACGCCAAGGTCGACGCTGTAGAGCCTGCTCACGACGCCCGCGCCTGCGCCGGGACCTGCAGGGTTGATCAGCGCGTCGCCGCCCGCGCGCACCATTGCTCCGGTCACGGCCAGCGAGGGCACACGATCCGCTCGCTGGATGCGGTACTGAGCGCGCACGCTTTCGACATTGAGCACGGCTACGCGCAGATCGCGGTTGTTGGCGAGCGCGCGCGCGATCAGCTCCTCGAGCTTCGGATCGACGAAGAAGTCGCGCCAGCCGATATGCGCCACCCCGACGCCCGCAGCGGTCGCGACGCTGCTCGTGGGTGCAGAAGCCACGCTGGTCGTCGGCGGCAGCGGCCACTCGACGGGAATCGCGGCGTTGGCGGCGGGCAACTTCGGCTCAAGTATTCCGCAGCCCGCGATGCATGAGATCGCAGTCGAAGTCAGCGAGATCCTCGCAAGCTTGAGGAAGGTTTGCGCAGACGAGCACTGCCTGATCATGGCGTTGTACTCCCGCTGTCTGCAGGCTCCGGTGTGCCCTCCGCCGGGGCGGGCTCTCTTCCCCTGCGAGTGAACACCCGCTCCACCACCACGAAGAACAGCGGAATGAAGAACAGGCCGAGAAACGATCCCGCGATCATGCCGCCCACGACGCCGGTGCCAATGGCGCGTTGCGCGCCGGAGCCGGCGCCGCTCGCGATCGCGCGCGGCAGCACACCGAGGCCGAAGGCGAGCGAGGTCATCAGGATCGGTCGCAGCCGCACGCGCACGGCGGAGAGCGTCGCTTCGATCAGATTCATCCCGCCCTCGAAATTGGACTTCGCGAACTCGACGATCAGGATCGCGTTCTTGCTCGACAGGCCGACCGTCGTGAGCATCGCCACCTGAAAGTAGACGTCGCGCTCCATGCCCCGCAGTGTATTGGCGAGTACGGCGCCCAGGATGCCGAGCGGCGCCACCAGCAGCACGGCAGTCGGCACGGTCCAGCTCTCGTACAGCGCGGCGAGACACAGGAACACGATCAGCAGCGACAGCGTATACAGGAGCGGCGTCTGTGCGCCGGCCTCACGCTCCTGGAATGAAGTCCCGGTCCACTCGATGCCAAATCCTGACGGCAGCTCCGCGATGAGCTTCTCCACTTCGAGCATGGCGTCGCCCGAGCTCACGCCCGGCGCCGCTTCGCCATTGATCTGCAGCGCCGGCACACCGTTGTAGCGTTCGAGCCGCGGCGAGCCGTAGTCCCAGTGCGCGCTGCCGAAGGCGCTGAACGGAACCATCTCGCCTTGCGCATTGCGCACCGACCAGCGCAGGAAGTCCTCCGGCTGCATGCGAAATTCCGCATCGGCCTGCATGTACACACGCTTCACGCGTCCGCGGTCGATGAAGTCGTCGATGTACTGGCTGCCCCATGCAGGGCCGAGCACGGCGTTAATGCCCGCCGTCGTCAAGCCGAGCGCGGCGGCTCTCTTGTCGTCGATCTCGATGCGTAGCTGCGGCGTATCGTCCTGACCGTTGGGGCGCACATTGACCATCAGCGGGTTGCGCGCCGCTGCTTCAAGAAACTGATTGCGGGCCGCCAGCAGTGCGTCGTGACCGAGGCCGGCGTTGTCCTTCAGGTAGAAGGTGAAGCCCGCCGAGACGCCCAGCTCGGTCACGGCAGGCGGCGCGAACACGAAGATCAGCGCGTCCTTGATCTGCATGAACCGCGCCGTTGCGCGCTGCGCGACTGCTTCGACGCCGAGCTCCGCCGAGCTGCGCTCGTCCCAGTCCTTCATGTTGATGAACGCCATGCCGTTGTTCTGGCCGAAGCCGCCAAAGCTGAAGCCCTGCACCGTGAACAGGGACGTGACGGTGTCTTTTTCATTCTCGAGGAAATGCTTCTCGACCTCCCTCATGACCGCGAGTGTGCGTTGCTGCGTCGCGCCCACCGGCCCCTGGACCTGCGCGAACAGCACTCCCTGGTCCTCTTCGGGGAGAAACGCGGTCGGCAGGCGGATGAACAGCACGACCATCACGACGACCATCGCGGTGAACACCAGCATGTAGCGCTGCGCGCGAGAGAGGATGCTTTGCACGGCGCCGTGATACTTGTCGCTGCCGCGATCGAACGAACGATTGAACCAGCCGAAGAACCTGCCGAAGAACCCGCGTCGCGTCGACTGATGGTCCTTCGCGACCGGCTTGAGCATCGTCGCGCACAGCGCCGGCGTCAGGATGATGGCGACGATCACCGACAACAACATCGCCGCCACGATCGTGATGGAGAACTGCCGATAGATGACGCCGGTCGAGCCGCCCATGAACGCCATCGGCACGAACACTGCCGAGAGCACGAGCCCGATGCCGACCAGCGCGCCGGTGATCTGCTCCATTGACTTGCGCGTGGCTTCGACGGGCGATAGACCTTCCTCCGTCATGATGCGCTCGACGTTCTCGACGACGACGATCGCGTCGTCCACGAGCAGACCGATCGCCAGCACCATTGCGAACATCGTCAGCATGTTGATCGAGTAGCCCATGAACGCCAGGACGCCAAACGTGCCGAGCAGCACGACCGGCACGGCGATCGTCGGGATGAGCGTGGCGCGGAAGTTCTGCAGGAACAGGTACATCACCAGGAACACGAGCACGATCGCCTCGATGAGCGTGTACACCACGCTGGTGATCGAGACTCTGACGAACGGCGTCGTGTCGAACGGCACGACGGCCCTGAGGCCCCGGGGAAAGTTCGGGCTCAATTGCTCGAGCAGGGCTTTCACGGCGCCGGCGGTTGCGAGCGCATTGGCGCCGGTGGCCATCGATACCGCGACGCCCGCCGCAGGCCGGCCATTAAAGCTGCCGACGACGTTGTAGTTCTCGGAGCCCAGCTCCACGCGCGCGACCTCGCCGAGCTTCAGCACCGAGCCGTCGGAGTTGGCGCGCACGACGATGTCGCGGAACTGTGCCGGCGTCTGCAGACGCCCGCGCGCATTGATCGCGGCATTGAGCTCCTGCCCAGCGACTGCCGGCGCGCCGCCAAGCTGGCCCAGGGCGACCTGCTGATTCTGCCCCTGGATGGCGCCGAGCAGGTCGGCGGTGGTCAGGTTGTAGGTGTCGAGCTTGTTCGGGTCGAGCCAGATCCGCATCGCGTACTGGGAGCCGAACAACTGCGTGGAGCCGACGCCGGCCACGCGCGAGAGAGGATCGACGATGTTGGCGGCGATGTAGTCCGCGATGTCGACCCTGCTCATGCGGCCGTCCTCGGACACGAAGCCGACGACCATCAGAAACCCTTCGCCGGTCTTGGTGACGCTGATGCCCTGCCGCTGTACTTCCTGCGGCAGGAGCGGGGTAGCGAGCTGCAGCTTGTTCTGCACCTGAACCTGCGCGATGTCCGCATTCGTGCCGCTCGTGAAGGTGAGGGTGATAGTTGAGCGGCCGTTCGATTCGCTGGTCGCGGACATGTACAGCAGCCCGTCGAGGCCCTTCATGTTCTGCTCGATGATCTGCGTCACCGAGTTCTCGACGACCTGTGCGGATGCGCCGGGGTACGTTGAACTGACGGACACCGTGGGCGGCGCGATCACCGGATAGCGCGAAACCGGCAACTGCGTGATCGACAGCGCGCCGGCCAGCATGATGATGATCGCGATGACCCACGCGAAGATCGGCCGATCGATGAAGAAGCGGGCCATGCGTGTCTCGTATCAGTTCAGTCTGGCACGGCTGCGGACGTCTCCGGTCTCGCGTTCGCGGCCGGCGCGCCGGTCCGCATCTCGCTCGCCTGCACCAGCGCGCCAGGCCGGATCTTCTGCAGACCCTCGACGATGACTTTGTCGCCTGCCGCAAGTCCGCTTTCGACCAGCCACTGATCGCCGACCGTCTGGCTGACCGTGACTGGCCGCTGCTCCGCCTTGCCGTCCGCGCTCACCACCATCACGGTGGTGGCACCTGTGGGATCGCGCGCGACGCCTCGCTGCGGCACGAGGATCGCGTTCTTGCGCACGCCGCCGGCGACGATCGCACGCACATACATGCCGGGCAGCAGCAGTTGATCGGGATTGGGCACGTCTACGCGGAACGCGAAGCTGCCTGTGGTCGGATCGACACTCACTTCGCTGAAGGCGATCTTGCCGTCATGCTGGTAACGCGAGCCGTCCTCCAGCAGGATCTTCACCGGCAACGATCCGGCGCCCTGAAGAGTACCGGCCGCCAGCTCCCGGCGCAGCTGCACCACTTCGATGCTGGACACGGTCAGATCGACATTGATCGGATCGAGCTGTTGCACGGTCGCAAGCGCTGCGGGCTGATTGGCAGTGACCAGGGCGCCGGCCGTGACCGATGACTTGCCGATGCGGCCGCTGATCGGCGAGGTAATGCGAGCGAACCCGAGCGTGACCTCGCTGCTTTGCACGGCGGCCTTCGCGGCCATCACGTCGGCCTCGGCCTGGCGAGCTGCAGCGGTCGCGTCCTCGAAGTCCTGCGTGCTGACGGCATCGAGCTTCACCAACTCCGAAGTGCGCTTGTAATTGAGCTGGGCGGTCACGAGCGTCGCCTGGGCTCGCGCCAGCGACGCCTTCGCGCTGTCGTAGGCCGCCTGGTACATGGCGTCCTCGAGCTGATAGAGCGGTTGACCCGCCTTGACCAGGCCGCCTTCCGTGAACAGCCGGCGCTTGACGATGCCGCTGACCTGCGGGCGCACCTCCGCTACAAGAAACGCAGTCGTCCGTCCGGGCAGCTCCCTGGTCAACGTGACCGATTGCGCCTCGAGCGTGACGACGCTGACCGGAACCGCAGCGTCCTCCGGAGGCGGCGCGTCGCTCCCGCCGCAGGCGGTGAGCAGCACCGCGAGCAGAGGGGGACCGGCGCGGAAGGGACGATGAGACATTTGAGCCAGATATCGGGACCAGGGGCTTTGCCTCGCAATCGCTACCCTGACGCCGTGGTTCCCGCTCGCATTCGTGCTCGGCAGGGCCAGCGTCCGGCGACTCCAGGGCCGCTGAGTCAGAACTTGTGCTCGATGCCGCGGGCGGCGTAGTTACCGTTCGCGCTCGTACCGCCGATATCGCTCGAGCGGGTCGATCCGAGGAGTGGTCCGCCAGATGTCCGCAGCCAGTACCAGTACTGCAGCTTCGCGATGGTTCCTGGCCCGCTCAGGCCTCGCCCATTCCGGCCGCGGGCTCATTCGCGCTGCCGCTGCGTACCTTCCTCTCGATACGCCGACCGATGTCCGGATCGATCGACTTCCAGTACTCGAACGCGCGCTCGAGCACCGGCCTGCGCACGCCGCCGAGCAGGCTTCCGGCCACCGTTTCCACCAGTCCGTGGCGCTCGGCGTCGCTGAACACCTCGCGCACCAGGATGCCAGGCTGGGTGAAGTCATCGTCGTCCGCCCGCAGTGTGTAGGCGCTGCGCACCATCTCGCCATCGGATTCCCAGCCGTCAGCGACTGAGCCGGTCTCGTCGGCCCATGGCCGCCCGCCGCTGTTGGGGGCATACACGGGCGCATCACCGCTGTGGTGGTAGGCCATCTGGCCGTCGAACATATAAGTGTTCACCGGCACCTTGGGCTGGTTGACCGGCAGCTGGTGGAAATTGCTGCCGATGCGATTGCGCTGCGCATCGTTGTAGGCGAAGGCGCGGCCGAGCAGCATCTTGTCCGGCGACAGACCGATGCCCGGCACCGTGTTGCCCGGCGAACACCATCAAGCCCATCGTACGTATGCGATAACTTCGAGGAGATTGGAGATACAACCATGCCGACCCTTTACACCATGCCCGGTACCTGTTCACTCGCTCCGAACATCGCAATTGCCTGGCTCGAGGCTCCGGTCGAGATCCACAACATGGCCTATGGTGACCACAAAAAGGACGACTACCTTGCAATCAATCCGAAGGGCAAAGTGCCGGCGCTCCAGTTCGACGACGGCGACGTACTCACGGAAGCCGCGGCGATTCTCGCGTACCTCGGAGCGCAATACGGGAGCAAAGATTATGCGCGCGACACGCGGCTCGGGCGTAAGGAGGCCGAAGCGCTCTCCTATATGACTTCGGAGGTGCACGCGTCGTACGGACCGCATTTTTCTCCCCAGTCGTTTGCCGACACTGAAGCGGCCCGGGAAGAGATCAAGCGCAAGACGTATCAGAAGCTCGACGTCCACTACAAACGGATGGATCGCATCCTGAAGGACAGCGGCGGAACCTGGTATCTGGGTAGACGATCCTTCGCAGATGCCTTTCTTTACGTACTGACGCGCTGGCTCGAGAAGACGCCGATGTCGATCGGCGACTATCCAGCGCTCAAGGACCACCGGGCCCGCATGGAAGCGGACAATGGCGTCAAGACTGCACTTCGGCGCCAGGACATGGAGCCGCTTGGCTGATTGCTACCGGGCGTAGCCATCGTGTCCACCATCGAGCGCTACGAGATTCTCGTACTCGGCAGCGGCGAGGCGGGGAAATGCATCGCGTGGACGCTGGCCAAAGCAGGCAGCCGCGCCGCCGTCGTCGAGCGCGGGCTGATCATCGGCGAAGGGCAGTTCATCGCGCCAAAGACGATCGAAGTGCGTACACCCGAGGACGCGATCCGACATCTTGTTGGTGAGCGGGGTCTTTCTCGACGTGGGTACGCGCTGCGATTCCCGATGTACCCGGGTTGTCCGAGTCGCGACCGCTGACGCATGTGGAGGCGCTGGAGCTCGATCACGTTCCGAAACACCTAGTCGTGCTGGGTGGAGGGTATGTCGGTCTTGAATTCGCGCAGCCGATGCGGCGCTTCGGCGCCGGTGTGACGTATTGCAGCGAGGACCGCAAATCGCCGCGCGCGAAGATCCCGATGTCGCCGAAGTGCTGATGCAGCAATTGGCGGAACGGCGGCGCCGCAGCATCCCGAGCTGGGCGATGGCTACCCGCTGCCGGTTTCGAATTTTGGCTTCATTGCCACTGCGGTGTTGAGTACCGCGGACGCCGTCAAAGAGATGGAGGCGGGTCGATCGCGGACCGTAAGGTGAACACTGCACTCGAAGGTCCGCGACGTGCGGCGTTTCAGCCTGATGCGGCGCTGCACGTTCTGATCGGCCGGATGCTGACTGCGAGCGAAGCGATGAAAAAGGATCCTGCCTCGCAAGCCGGTTGGCCCAAGCTCATGGCCGTGCTGCACGACTACGCCGCGACCTTCGATCATCCGGGCTGGAAGCCGTTGGGGACACATTGAGCGCTCATAGCTCGCATTGCGACGCGGTATGGGCGGGCATAGACTCGGCCCGTCCAATGTCAAGGAGTTCTCCATGACTGATCTCACCAGGCGTCAATTCCTGACATACACGGGCAGCTCGCTGGCGGGATCGAGTCTGGCGCTGCTGGGCTTTTCTCCACGGGAGGCGCTCGCGGAGGTGCGCGAGTTCAAGCTCTTGCGCGCCACCGAGACGCGCAATACCTGTCCCTACTGTTCCGTGGCGTGCGGCGTGCTGATGTACTCGCTGGGCGACAAGTCGAAGAACGCTCGCTCGAGCATTTTCCACATCGAGGGCGACCCGGATCATCCGGTCAAT
>Ga0307408_100003813_pt1 | contig 10268 bp, 11 predicted proteins | sample 322Cmetagenome_FD_202116 | JGI IMG/M metagenome (GOLD analysis project Ga0307408, IMG submission 202116) | Maize rhizosphere microbial communities from greenhouse at UC Davis, California, United States - 322HYB-C-3 | ecosystem: Host-associated > Plants > Roots > Rhizosphere > Soil | place... | reverse complement strand
CCTCACGAGAGTTGCCGACGCGGGGATCTACATACGGGACATCCCTGTCCCGATGAAAAACGGCGCGCATCCCTGCGCGCCGCCCTCCGGGTCTTCTGTTGCCTTCGCTAGTTCGAAACGACACACAGCCTGAGCCAAGTGCGACGACACCATCTCTTGTAGGGGCGACGTGAGTCGCGACCATGCCCCAGATGGCTGCGTCGTTATCGCTATGCCGCGGTCGCGGCTCGCGCCGCTCCTACCCCGGGGCGGTGGAAGCGCCGATGCAAGATTGGGAGAGCGCCGTCGCGACTTACGTCGCTCCTACAGGAGTCTACGGGAGGCGACGGAGCGATATCGAGACGGCGCGGACGCCGCTCGCGCCGCTCCTATCCCAAGGGCATGGAAGTGCCGGCGCAAGATTGGGAGAGCGCCGTCGCGACTTACGTCGCTCCTACAGGAGTCTACGGGAGGCGACGGAGCGATATTGAGACGGCGCGGTCGCGGTTCGCGCCGCTCCTGCAAGGGGCTATCGCCGTAGCCAGCGCGACATCGAAGCAACGCAGCCGCGGTCGACGTACGGACACCGCCCAAACAAAAGGGCGCCGAAGCGCCCTCTTGTACGATGATCGTTCGCCACCCGATTACAGGTGCTTGATGATCTCGTCGGCGAACTCCGAGCACTTGACCTCGGTCGCGCCGTCCATCAGACGGGCGAAGTCGTAGGTCACGCGCTTGCTGGCGATCGCCTTGTCCATCGCGGCGATGATCGCATCGGCCGCTTCGGTCCAGCCCAGGTAACGCAGCATCATCTCGCCCGACAGGATCACCGAACCCGGGTTGACCTTGTCCAGGCCGGCGTACTTCGGCGCGGTGCCGTGGGTCGCCTCGAACACGGCATGGCCGGTCACGTAGTTGATGTTGGCGCCCGGCGCGATGCCGATGCCGCCGACCTGCGCGGCGAGCGCGTCGGACAGGTAGTCGCCGTTGAGGTTCAGCGTCGCCGAAACGTCGTATTCCTTCGGACGCAGCAGGATCTGCTGCAGGAAGGCGTCGGCGATGGCGTCCTTGATGACCAGGCCCGCGCCCGGCTTGCCTTCCGGAATCACGTGCCAGGGGCCGCCGTCGAGTTCGACCGCGCCGAAGTAGTCGCGCGCCACCTGGTAGCCCCAGTCACGGAAGCCACCTTCGGTGTACTTCATGATGTTGCCCTTGTGGACCAGGGTCACCGACTTGCGCTTGTTCTCGATCGCGTAGGAAATCGCGCTGTGGACGAGGCGCTCGGTGCCCAGGCGGCTGACCGGCTTGATGCCCAGGCCGACTTCGACCGGCAGCTCGCGCGCCGGAGCGCCGATGGCCTGCAGCTCGCCGAGCCACGCCGCGTTCTTCTCGGCGGTGCCGAAGCGGATCTTGTCGAATGCCTGCGGGAATTCCTTCTGCAGGAAATCCAGCACCTTCTGCGAGTCGGCGCTGCCGCCGGCCCATTCGATGCCGGCGTAGATGTCCTCGGTGTTCTCGCGGAAGATCACCATGTCGACGTCGCCCGGCTTCTTGACCGGCGAGGGCACGCCTTCGAACCAGCGCACCGGGCGCAGGCAGACGTACAGGTCGAGCATCTGGCGCAACGCGACGTTGAGCGAACGGATGCCGCCGCCGACCGGCGTGGTCAGCGGACCCTTGATGCTGACCAGGTAGTCGCGGCAGGCCTGCACGGTGCCTTCCGGCAGCCAGGTGCCGTAGGTGTTGTTGGCTTTCTCGCCGGCGAAGACCTCGACCCACTCGATCTTCTTCTGGCCGCCGTAGGCCTTGGCGACCGCGGCGTCGAGCACGCGCACCGAAGCGCGCCAGATGTCCGGGCCGGTGCCGTCGCCTTCGATGAACGGGATGATCGGACGATCCGGCACGTTGAGGCCGGTCGGGGTCTTGGTGATCTTGGCGCCGCCTGCGGGCGGCGTCGCTACGAACTCGGTCATTACGATCTCCAGTGGGGCCGCCGTGCGCTGGCGCACGGGGCGGAGCAGGGTCCTTGCGGAAAGCGGTGCGGCTGCGATCCGGCCCGCCATTGTCGCGGTTCGGGCGGGGCGAGGCAAAGACCCAAGCGGTATAAGGCCTTCGAGCTATGGAATGATCCGTCCCGGGCTCGCCCTGGACGGGCGAGACAATCGCTGCAGCGGGCGAGTCGCCGACCGCCCGAACCATTCGTGAGTGAACCTGCGATGCAAACCGAATCGGCGCTGCCGGAACTGAGCGAGGCCAACGAGGACGGCTTCGTCGACTGCACCTTCAAGGTCGAAGACTTGCGCTCGGATGCGGAGCATTACTACTTCCGCATGTCGGCGCGCCACCAGGGCGAGATCGTCGGCCTGGACGCGCGACTGCTGAAGCGGATCGGCCCGGGATTCGATGCCGAGATGAACCTGCTGCAAGAGCACGTTTACGGCGAAGGCCTGGTGTTGTCTTCGATCGGGGCGGCCAGCGACCGTCTGATCGGCGCGTTGGCGGAGCTGTACGCGATCGAGCCGTTCGATCGCGCGGCCGCCGCGCGCGAGACCTACACCTTGATCGCGTTGCAACAGGAAGGCACCGACCTGGAGAGCCACGCGGTCCGGGCCAAGATCTTCGGCCGCGATCAGGACGAAGCCGCGCTCGACGAGGACTACTACGAGAGCTTCTTCCACATCGACCTGCGCAACGGCTACGTGCAGTGGAACGAGAAGGACGCCGATTACCGCGAACCCTTGCTGCGGGCGTGGACCCGATCCTGACGAACCGAGCTCAGTCCCTGGCACCCGCGGAAGCTCGAGCGATCGCGTTCGCGCGCGGCGCGCCCTGGTCCGCGCCATGCTCGGCCGCTGTCGTCCACTGCTGCGGCGACAACGGCTCCAAGCCGTACGCCGCCCGCGCCCGGTCGCATTGCGGGCTCGGCCGCCCGTCTTCCCAGGCCGGATGCAGATCGCGGCAGGGCGAGGGGCGCAGCGGATAAATGCCGCACTGGGCGTCGATGCCCACCGCGCCGCGCAGGGACTGGCAATGGATGCGGCCGGCATGGGTGCCGCGCATGACCACGCGATGCGGGTCGAGCGGCTCGGTCGCGGCGCTCGGCGTGAGGCCGTGCGGGTGGGCGTCGGTTTCGCTCCAGTGGAAGGCGACGCGGAAGTGGGCGCAGCAGGCGCCGCAGCGCAGGCAGGGATGGGACGACATCGCCGGACGGAAGCGAGGGGATCGGCGCCATTTTCTCATCGGCCCGGGCGCTCCAGGCAAGCCGGGCCGATCGGATGCGCCCGCTTCGGCGGGTTGCCTCAGCGGGCGAGGATCAGGCGCCGCAGCACTTCTTGTACTTCTTGCCGCTGCCGCAGGAGCAGGGGTCGTTGCGGTCCGGGGTCTCGGCGCGGCGCAGCGGTTCGCGCGGGGTCAGCGCCTCGATGCGGTGATGGTGCAGGTCGGCCAGCATGCCGGGCAGGCCGGCGACGATCTCCAGGCGTTCGCGGTAGCTGATCGGGGTCGGCGGCGCGGCCGGGTCTTCGCCGAGCACCTCGCCGCTGGCGAGGCGGTCGAACAGGCCGAAGATCTCGTCCATCCAGTCGTTGTCGTCGAGCCACTGGTCCCAGGCCGCTTCGCGCAGTTCGACGCCGCGGAAGAAGCCGAAGGCCCAGTCGCGGCCGACGTCGAGTTCGTCCGGGGCATCGGCTTCGGGCTCTTCCGGCAGCCACAGCAGCGGCGCCAGATGGTCGGGCAGGTCGTCGTCGCCGTGGCAGACGCGCGAGCTGACCATGTTCCAGTGGCCGAGCAGCAAAGCTTGGATCTCGTCGGCCTCGGCCTGGTCGTTCCAGCGCGGCGCCTTGCCGCCCCAGACCACCGGCTGCCATTCCTCGGCCGGCGGCTGTTCGGGGCTGACCGCCAGGGCCGACAGGAAGCCGTCCAGCGCCTCCAGATTGAAGCCCTTGTGGGGCACGGCGCGCTGGTCGAGCAGGTCGGCCAGGCGTTCGATCTGCTCGTCGTCGAGGTAGGCAGGCGGTTTCATGGCAGGGCTCGGGACAGGGGAGAGGAGGCGCATGGTAGTCGCAGCGGCGTGCTTGCGACGAAAATATCGCCATGACCGCTCGAATCGCCCTGCCCGCTACCTGCCCCTGCGACCCTTCGCGCCGCTATGCCGATTGCTGCGGCCCGCTGCATGCCGGGGCCGCGCTGGCCGACACGGCCGAAAGCCTGATGCGCTCGCGCTACAGCGCCTACGCCCTGGGCGACCTGGAGTATCTGCGCGCCAGCTGGCTGCCGGACACCTGCCCGAGCGAGCTCGATTTCGAGCCGGGGGTGCGCTGGCTCGGCCTGGACGTGAAGCGGCACCGCCGCGACGGCGAGGACGCGGCCACGGTCGAGTTCGTCGCCCGTTATCGGGTCGGCGGCGGTTCGGCGGCGCGCCTGCACGAGCTCAGCCGTTTCGTCCGGGTCGAGGGGCGCTGGCTGTACGTGGACGGGGAGTTTCCGCAGGGCTGAGTCGCGGCCGCGGTTGCAGGCGATCGCGGCGCCCGATGCGAAATCGGCCGGGGCAACAGCCACCCGTTGGTGACGGGGCATGCGTTGCGGTCGCGCGGGCGCCCGGCGATCGCGAATCGCGCGGATAAAAAAAGGGCGCGGCAGTGAGCCGCGCCCGGGCTTGCCCGCCCATGAGGCGGAGAGGGAGGGTTACTTCACTTCGAGTTCGGTGGTGTTGGCCACGGCGCCGTTGGCGGTGATCTCGACCTTGTACTTGCCGGCCGGCCACGGCGAGGCCTTGGCGAACTGGAAGTTGGTGGTTTCGGCACCGGTGGTGTTGAGGGTCTGCTTCTCCTCGCCGGCGGTCTGGCCGTCCTGATAGACCAGCTTGGCGGCCACTTCGGCGTTGGTCGCCGTGCCGTCGGTGGCGACCGAGGCGACGATCTTGTCGGTCGGCTTGAAGCTGGTGGTCGGGGCGGCGATCTTCTTGTCCGGACCGGCGGCGGTACCCAGGGTCACCGACACCACGCTGAGCGCGGCCGGGGCCGGAGCGGGTTCGACCGGGGCCGGAGCCGGGGTTTCGGTCGTGGTCGGCGCCGGAGCCGGGGCGACGGGTTCTTCTTTCTTCTTGCAGCCGGCCAGGGCCAGCGCGGCCACGAGGGCGGCGGCAACGGCGTAATGCGTACGATTGCGGATCAACATGGTGGATCTCCTGGAAAGACGATGGCGATGATGGTGAAACGCAGTCGACGGATCAGTCGTTGATGGTCGGAATCTTGAGAATCTGGCCGGGCTGGATCTTGTCGGGATCGTCGAGCTGATCGCGATTGGCCTCGAAGATCGCGTTCCACTTGCTCGCCTTGCCATAGAACTGCTTGGCGATGTGCGAGAGCGTGTCGCCCTTTTCGACCGTATAGGTCTGTTCGCCGACTTTCTCCGCGGTCGTGTCGACATTCACCGTCACGTCGGAGAAGTCGGCCTTCTCGACTTTTTCCGCGGTGGTATCGACATTGGTGGTCACATCGGAAAAATCGGCTTTCTTGTCCGGGGTAGTCATGGGTTGAGGGCTCCTGCCGAAGTGGCGAGCGCAACATGACACGCCGCTTGTTAAAAATGTATAGCGCCGGCGTGAACTCACATTACAAAACTGAATAATCCGATTCCCCGGATTCAGCACGGCGGACCGCCCGGCCCAGGGTCGGTGCTTATTGGCACAGCCTCGCCGTGATCATTGGCGTTCGTCGCGGCCGACGCGCGGACGCGCCAGCCCCGGGCTGCCGCGCCAGGGGTTGATGTCGAGCCCGCCGCGGCGGGTATAGCGCGCTTCCACCGAGAGCCATTGCGGCTGGCAGCGGCGAGTGAGGTCGGCGTGGATGCGTTCGACGCATTGCTCGTGGAACTCGGCGTGGTCGCGGAACGAGACCAGGTAGCGCAGCAGTCCGGCGCGATCGAGCCTGGGGCCGCGATAGGCGATGACGACCCGCGCCCAGTCCGGTTGGCCGGTGACCGGGCAGTTCGACTTGAGCAATGCGCTGCCGAGGATTTCCTCGACGATCTCGCCGGCATCGGCAGCGAGGTGCTCGGCGTTCGGCGGGCCGTAGTCGTCGATCGCGACGTCGAGCTCGTCGATCGACTCGACGCCGTCGGCCGTGTCGATCGGCGGCAGGCCGAACGCGACCTCGACCGGCGCGCCGGCCGCGGCCGACAGATCGCGGGCGATGGTCGCCAGGACCGCGGCATCGTCGTCGAAGCGGGTGGCGTTGAAGGAGTTGAGGTAGAGCTTGAGCGATTTGGACTCGATCAATTGCGGCGACGTCGCCGGCACCGACAGGGTCGCGGTGCCGACTCGCGGCTTGCCGCGGGCGTCGAGCCAGCTCAGCTCGTAGGCGTGCCAGCGGTCGATGCCGACGAAGGGCAGGGCGTCGTCGGCCAGGCCGATGTGAGCGCGGCCGAGCGAGCGTGCGATCGGAAAGAGCAGCGAGGCGTCGTACTCGCGCGGGTAATCGACGTGGCGGCCGAGGGGGAGGTCATGGGAGGTCATGGCGACATTTTAGCCGCTGGCGGCGGGCAGGCCCCATCGGGCCGGACCGCAGTCGCCAACCTCAAGCCATCCTGGCACCGCTTTAGCCGTTCCCCCTTTGAAAAAGCGAGGCGGGGGATGCCTTTGCGCGTCGCGCGGATGCCGGCGAACGGCCAATCCCCCGCGCCGCAACCGTTTCGGGTTTCGTGCGGTGTCGGGCGCTAACCCCTCCGTCGAAGGGGGCAGCAGTTACGCCGGGCGAGTCCTCGGTGTCGCGCACCCCGGTTCGCTTCGACTGTTCCCCGCTCTGGAGAGGGCCGGCGGGGGCTTTTGCTCGTTTCGCCGCGCCTTACCCGGCCGCCTTCGGCCCGTGCAGATAGTCCAGCGTCACTTGCAGCATCGCGCGCAGGCCGACATCGAGCGAGCTCTCGTCGAGCTTGAACTTCGGCGAATGGTTGCTCGGCGCGGTGGCGGGGTCGACGCCCGGCGCGGTCGCGCCGACGAAGAAGAACATCGCCGGGACTTCCTTGGCGTAATACGAGAAATCCTCGGCGCCCATCACCAGCGGCATCTCGACCACGTTGGCGTCGCCGGCCACGGCCTTGAGGCTCGGCAACATGCGCGCGGTCAGTGCCGGGTCGTTGTAGGTCACCGGGTTGCCGTCCTGATCCGGCACGGTGGCCTCGGCGTGGGCGCCGTGGGCGGCGCTGACGTGCTCGGCGACGTTCTTGAGATCCTTGAAGATCGCCTGGCGCATGCCCTCGTCGAAGGTGCGGATGGTGCCGATCATTTCGACGTCGTCGGGAATGATGTTGTAGCGGATGCCGCCCTTGATCGCGCCGAAACTCACCACCGCCGGCAGCTTGGCGATGTTGGTGCGGCGGCTGACGATGGTCTGCGCGCTGCCGATCACGTCGGCGGCGGCGACGATCGGGTCGACCCCGGCCCAGGGCGCCGAGCCGTGGGTCTGGCGGCCCTTGATCTTGATGCTGAAACGGTCGGACGCCGCCATCAGCGGTCCCTGGCGTACCCCGAGCTGGCCGGCCGCAAGGGTCGAGAACACGTGCAGGCCGAACATGGCCTCGGGCTTGAAGTCCTTGAACAACCCGTCCTTGAGCATCAGCGAGGCGCCGCCTTCCTCGTCGGCGGGCGCGCCTTCCTCGGCCGGCTGGAACACCAGCATCACCTGGCCGGGCAGGTCCTTCTTCATCGCGACCAGGGCGTCGGCGATGCCGAGCAGGATGCCGGTGTGGGCGTCGTGGCCGCAGGCGTGCATCACCCCGACGGTTTCGCCGCGGAAATTCGCCGTCGCCTTGGACGCGAACGGCAGGTCGACCTGCTCGGTGACCGGCAACGCGTCCATGTCGGCGCGCAGGGCGATCTTCGGCCCGGGCTTGCCGCCTTCGATGATCGCGACCACGCCGTGGCGGGCGATGCCGGTGCGCGGCTTGAGGCCGAGCTTGCGCAGATGCTCGGCGACCTTGGCCGCGGTGCGTTCCTCGCGGTTCGACAGTTCGGGGTATTGATGGAAGTCGCGGCGCCAGGCGATCACGTCGGCCTTGACCTGCGCGGCGGCGGCTTTCACCTCGGGGCGTTCGGCCGAGGCCGCGGCGGTTTGCGCCGCGGCGGCGAGCGGGAGGGCGGCGAAGGCGGAGCAGCTCAGGACGCAACTCAGGGCGACGGACAGCGGACGCTTCATCGACGGACTCCGGCAGGAAAGTCCCGATCCTAGCCGATGCCCGCCGGCGGGGCTGCGCGACCTTGGTCGGTTCGGTTCGCCCCGCCCCGTGTTCATCGAATCGCGGCGCGCGCTCGTGCAGGAGCGTCGTAGGCCGCGACCGCGAAACCGTGCCTGCATCGTTGCTGCCATGCCTCGGTCGCGGCTCGCGCCGCTCCTGCCCCTTGGAGCGCGGCGCGCCCTAACCGCCGTGCAGGTAATCCAGCGCCACTTGCAGCATCGTTCTGGTGCCGACCTCGAGCGCGCCCTCGTCGAGCAGGAACTGCGGCGAGTGATTGATCGGCGCCTTGGCCGGGTCGATGCCCGCCGCGGTCGAACCGACGAAGAAATAGAAGCCCGGCACGGTGTTGGCGAACTGCGAGAAATCCTCGGCCACGGTCACCATCGCCGACTCCTTGACCCGCGCCTCGCCGGCCGCGCGCTGCAAGGACGGCAGCACGCGCCGGGTCAGGGCCGGGTCGTTGATCGTCGCCGGCGCGTTGTTGACCACCTGCAACTCGGCGCTGGCGCCGGCGGCGTGGGCGTAGTCCTCGGCAGTGCGGCGCAGGCGCGCGATGGTGTCCTCGCGCACCGCCGCGTCGAAGGTGCGCAAGGTGCCGACCAGCTTGGCTTCGTCGGGAATGATGTTGAAGCGCACGCCGCTGTTGAACTGGCCCGCGGTCAGCACCACCGGGGTCGCGGCGATGTTGATCTGGCGCGCGATCAGGCTCTGGCTGGCGAGCAGGATCTGCGCGCCGACGGTGATCGGGTCGACCCCGTCCCACGGCCGCGAACCGTGGGTCTGCTTGCCGCGCACGGTCAGGCTCCATTCGTCGGCGCTGGCCAGCATCGGGCCGCTGCGGTAGCCGATCTGGCCGACGTTGAGCCCGGCCCACACGTGCAGCCCGAACACCGCCTCGGGTTTGAAGTCCTTGAACACGCCCTGGTCGAGCATCAGCTTGGCGCCGAACGGCTCGCCCGCGACCGGCGGGCCTTCCTCGGCCGGCTGGAACACGAACATCACCTCGCCCGGCAGCCGGTCCTTCTGCGCGGCCAGCGCGGTGGCCACGCCGAGCAGGATCGCCACGTGCGCGTCGTGGCCGCAGGCGTGCATCACCCCGACCGGTTGGCCGCGGTAGTCGGCGGTGACCTTGGACGCGAACGGCAACCCGGCCGGTTCGGTCACCGGCAACGCATCCATGTCGGCGCGGATGGCGATGCGCGGCCCGGGCTTGCCGCCCTTGAGCACCGCGGTAACGCCGGTGTGGGCGATGCCGGTGCGCGGTTGCAGGCCGAGTTTGCGCAGCTGATCGGCGACCAGCTTGGCCGTGCGCACTTCGTGCTGGCCCAGTTCGGGGTGCTGGTGGATATCGCGGCGCCAGGCCACGACCTGGGTTTGCACCGCTTGCGCGGCCTGGGCGATCTGCGCGGCGTCGCCGGCTTGCGCGCGCGCGCCGGTGGAATACAACGCGGCCACCGCGCAAGCCAGCGCCGACAGCGTTATCGGCAGACGATCGAACCCGGACATCGCGCGCTCCACACTCGAAGAAGGCCCCGATGCTAAGCGCTATCGCCGCGCGACGATATCGCCGTGCGGCATGAGCCGATGCGTTCGCAGTCGACAGGCAGCGCAAGCCGCCGCATCGGCGAGCCGTGAATCCGGTCACGCGCCGCCGCCGGGTGCGCGCGCATGCTCCACGGGCCAATCCGGCACAGACCAAGGAGAAGGGTCGTTATGCGCATTTCCCGGAACAAGACGCTGTTGGCGGCGATGTTCGTGTTCGCCGCCGGGTTCGCCACGGCGTCATCGGCGCAGTTCAATCCTCGTTGCGAGGGCTGCATGGGTACCTACAACTACTGCATGGCCCAGCCCGGCGCCGAGCAGTGGGCTTGCGCGCACGAGTACAACCGCTGCGCCCAGCCGGCCGGTTGCCTGTTGATGCCGGAGTTCTGACCACGCCTTCGCCATGACGGGCGATGGCGCCCGTCATGGCGATTCAAGCCCGGGCCTTTCGCCAGGGCGCGCACGGCGACTGCGTTTGCGCCCCGCACCACCCCGACCTAAGATGAGAATAGTTA
>Ga0307408_100003811_pt1 | contig 10270 bp, 12 predicted proteins | sample 322Cmetagenome_FD_202116 | JGI IMG/M metagenome (GOLD analysis project Ga0307408, IMG submission 202116) | Maize rhizosphere microbial communities from greenhouse at UC Davis, California, United States - 322HYB-C-3 | ecosystem: Host-associated > Plants > Roots > Rhizosphere > Soil | place... | reverse complement strand
TCGCTATAGTTAATATACGTAGCTTTCATGAATGGAACGAAAATAGGGGAATTAAATTAATTCCCCTTCGCTCAATCTTTTATTTGACAATCTGTCCATACAGGTCGAAATCTTCAGCCCGTTCGATCGTGGCATTTACGAAACTTCCAATAGTTGCGTAGCTTGTACTAGCATGCAAAAGCACTTCATTATCAACCTCTGGGGAGTCAAATTCTGTTCTTCCAACAAAATAGTCGCCTTCTTTTTTATCAATAAGGACTTTGAAAGTCTTGCCAACTTTCTCCTGATTTTTATCAAAAGAAATTCCTTGCTGCACTTCCATGATTTCGTCTACACGTTGCTCCTTGGTTTCTTGTGGAACATCGTCCTCTAGAGTATGGGCGTGGGTTTTTTCCTCGTGAGAATAAGTGAAGCAGCCTAAACGGTCAAAACGGGTTTCTTCTACCCAGTTTTTCATTTCCTTGAAATCCTTTTCTGTCTCACCGGGATAACCGCAGATCAATGTAGTCCGCAAAGCAATGTTGGGCACTTTATCGCGAATTTCATTTACCAGGTCGATGGTTTTTTGTTTGGTAATACCACGGCGCATGGATTTCAACATATTGTCTGAGATATGCTGAAGTGGCATGTCGAGATATTTGCAAATATTATCACGCTCATTCATCACATCGAGGATTTCCATTGGGAAACCAGATGGATAAGCATATTGCAAACGAATCCACTCAACACCATTTACATCCGAAAGGTTGCGCAATAAGTCATCTAAGCGGCGTTTTCCATATAAATCGAGTCCGTAATAGGTTAAATCCTGAGCAATAAGAATTAATTCTTTTGTACCATTACGTACAAGTCCTTTTGCTTCATGTACGAGCTCCTCTATAGTTTTAGATGCGTGTTTTCCACGCATAAGTGGAATTGCACAAAAAGAACAGGGGCGGTTGCAGCCTTCGGCGATTTTGAAATATGCAAAATGCGAAGGTGTTGTTAGCAATCGTTCGCCCAGAAGTTCGTACTTATAATCGGCGCCGATTGAGGTTAATATATTTTGAAGGTCGTTGGTGCCGAAGTAGGCATCAACATTTGTAATCTCAGCTTCCAGCTCTGGCTTATAGCGTTCTGAAAGGCATCCGGTAACGATAACCTTTCCCACCTTGCCTTGTTCTTTCAACTCACTGTATTGAAGGATTGTATCAATAGATTCCTGTTTTGCATTGTCAACGAATCCACAGGTATTGATAACAACGATATCATCCTTCCCAACTTTGTTTGGCTCGTGCACAACATCCATCTGATTGCCTTTGAGCTGGCCCATTAATACCTCAGAGTCATACACATTTTTTGAGCAACCTAGCGTAATTACATTTACACGCGGCTTTTTAATTACCTCTTTTACCGAGAGTTTAGTTCTCATATCTATCCCGTCAATTATTTAAACAACGACTCTACAAAATCTTTCTTATTGAAAAGCTGTAAGTCGTTCATCGCTTCTCCAACACCAATGTATTTAACCGGAATTTTAAATTGGTCAGACACGCCAATTACTACTCCGCCTTTAGCAGTTCCATCTAGTTTTGTTAATGCCAGGGCATTAACGTCAGTCGCTTGGGTGAATTGCTTACATTGTTCAATGGCGTTTTGCCCGGTAGACGCATCTAACACCAAAAGGATCTCGTGCGGGGCTCCGGGTACAACTTTCTGCATTACATTCTTAATTTTGGTAAGCTCGTTCATCAATGCAATCTTATTATGTAGGCGGCCTGCAGTGTCTATAATTGCTACGTCCTCTCCATTAGCTACTGCAGATTGAAGCGTATCAAATGCTACGGATGCAGGGTCTGAACCCATTGCCTGGGCTACAACACGTACATTGACACGTTCGCCCCAAAGTTTTAGCTGGTCGACTGCTGCGGCACGAAATGTATCAGCGGCACCCAATACAACTTTATTACCTGCATTTTTAAGCTTATGTGCTAATTTTCCGATAGTTGTGGTTTTGCCAACTCCATTGACTCCCACAACCATTATCACATAAGGTTTATGGTTGCCATACTCGAAGTTCTCAAAATCGCTACTATTGTTTTCGGCAAGAAGCTGCTGAATCTCATCCCTTAAAAGGTTATTTAGTTCGCTGGTGTTTACATATTTATCACGCGAAACACGTTCCTGAATGCGTTCAATAATTTTCAAAGTGGTTGTTACCCCAACATCCGACGTAACTAGTATCTCTTCCAGCTCATCAAGCACATCATCATCAACAGTTGATTTGCCTATTACCGCTTTGGTGAGTTTAGAAAAAATACCTTCCTTGGTTTTCTCCAAACCTTTATCAAGAGCTTCAAGCTCTTCTTTTGGAGCTTCCTTCTTTTTGAAAAAATCGAATAATCCCATGTTGTATTATGCAGGTTTCAGCTGTTTAAATATGTAGTAAACGGCTTTGTTCGTATCAACAAAAAAAGCCCTCCTGATATACATCGGGACGGCTCTTTAATATTTTAAAGAAAAAGAATTACTGAGCGTTTTTAGCTTCAGCAATAGCGTCTTTAACGTGATCGTTGTGAGCAATGATCTCTTTAAAAGTGTAAGCGCCGGTTTTAGGTGACTTCACCATGGTAATTACTTTTGAGTATTCTTTACCTTTGCCGGTTTTTAGGGTTGCAACTACTTTCTTTGCCATCTTATTTTAATGATTGAATGAATGATTGAGTAAATGAACGAATGACTGAAAAATCAATTCTTTCATCATTCTATCCTTCAATAATTATTTTATTTCTTTGTGAACAGTTACTTTTTTAAGGAAAGGGTTGTATTTTTTCAACTCTAAACGCTCAGTAGTGTTCTTTTTATTTTTTTTGGTGATATAACGAGACATCCCAGGTACGCCACTTTCTTTTTGTACAGTACATTCTAAAATAACCTGTACTCTGTTACCTTTCTTTGCCATTTTCTATTTCTTTTTAACGATTAAACGTATCCTTTTTTAAGGAATTTATTAATTACAGCACTAATGCCGTTTTTGTTGATGGTTTTTACAGCAGAAGTTGAAACTTTTAATGTAATCCAGCGGCCTTCTTCCGGAATGTAAAATTTCTTAACCTTAAGGTTAGGATAAAATTTGCGCTTAGTCTTAACGTTTGAATTAGAAACGTTATGTCCTTTCAATGGCGCTTTTCCTGTTAAATCACAAATTCTCGACATGACTATGTAGTGTATCTTGTTGTATAAAACTGAGTCTCTTAAAGAGTTTGCAAATATCTGAAGAATAAACCACAATCGCAATATTATTTTATTTATTTAATAACATGATACAGCAGGATAGTCAACGAGCTTTTTTAACAATGATTTTTTAGAAATATTTCTAACTTAACCGCCTCAATATAAACTAGAAAATGTGAAGTGTTTGTGAGTCGCAGTCTGGTTTGTAATACCGTGAAAAACATTAGAAATTATAATTTAAACTATTTAAACCAATTTATTAAAAACTATGCATCATGGACCTGCTGTTAAAATGGGCATTGATAATGCCTCAAAAAAGAAAGCAAAATTAGGCGTTCGCTTCTTTTTTCTATACCTTCTTTTTTATGGAGGATTTGTGGCTATTGGCGTATTAAATTATGAGCTGCTTAGTCAAAGTGTTGTAGCTGGATTAAATCTTGCGCTCTTTTATGGAATTGGGCTTATTGTTTTTGCAGTACTGCTAGGTATCATTTATAACAATCTGTGTTCCAGGTATGAGGATGAATTAAACGAAGAGGAGACAAAAGCATGATTTACGGTGTATCTTATATAGCAATTTTCTTTTTTGTGATTTTTGTTGGATTGGTGTTGGGATTGTCATTCTATTTTGCCAGAAAAACAAGTTCAGCATCTTCTTACTACGCAGCTGGCGGCCAAATTCATTGGGCAGTAAATGGCATCGCTTTCGCAGGGGATTACTTATCTGCAGCCTCCTTCCTGGGTATTTGTGGTATGATAGCCACTTACGGGTTTGATGGTTTTTTATATTCCATAGGATTTTTAGCCGGTTGGATAGTTGCTTTGTTCTTGATTGCCGAACCGTTAAAACGGCTCGGAAAATACACTTTTACAGATGCTCTTAATTCCAAATTCAATTCAAGGGCAATTACACTAACAGCGGCTATAAGTACTTTAATAGTGTCTATTTTTTACCTTATTCCGCAAATGGTTGGCGCCGGAGACCTGGTAACTCCTTTGTTAGGATTTCCGCATTGGGTAGGAGTAGTGTTGGTTGGTATCGTTGTAATTTTTATAGTGGCTAGTGCGGGTATGACTTCCACAACTTACGTGCAGTTTTTAAAAGGCGGGCTATTACTTTTTCTATCTACGATACTTACAATCTATATCCTTAAGAATGGTTTTACATTAGATCCAGGCCAGAACGGACAACCTTATCATACCTTTTTAACAATACCTGCAACTGTTGCCGATAGTAACGTGGTTAGTGCCGGCGATTGGAAAGTTATTTCGCAACAGCAAGTTAAAGGAAAAGATTTTGTTAAGCTGGAAAAAGCCGGTGTGCAAAGATGGTTTCATCTGTCTGAAAAAGATGGAAAATATAGCCTAAGAGAGGCTCTTTCTATAGCCGATGGCGAGAATGGAGTGAAGCTCTACAATGGAGAACCTAAGGAAAAGGCAAAGTTTTTCCAGGTTGGACATATGAGCAAAATAATTATAGATGGAAAAGAAGTTAACAAGACTGGTCCGGTTGGGCCGTTTCAATTTTTATCTACAATTGAGAAAAGCGACGTTGTTCGTTTTGGTGAAGCTAAATTTACTGATGAAGGTAAAAAAGTAATTGTTTACTATCAAAATCCAACTTCCGGGAAAGATTTTATGCTACCTGGCTTGAAATACAAAATAGGTAAAGGAGCTAGTATTTGGAGCCGCCTTGATTTTATTTCATTAATGCTGGCTTTATTTTTAGGAACCGCTGCATTGCCACATATTTTAATCAGGTATTACACTGTTAAATCTCAAAGGGACGCCCGTAAATCGACAATTCTAGCGATTGCGGCTATAGGAACATTTTATGTGTTAACAATGTTTATGGGCTTGGGAGCTGCAGTAAATGGAGTGCTGGATGTGGAATCAAGTAATATGGCTGCACCTCTATTAGCCAAGGCTTTTGGCGTGGTGTTGTTTTCCGTGATATCGGCGGTTGCTTTTGCAACTATTCTGGGAACAGTGGCAGGGCTTATCATTGCATCTTCGGGGGCAATAGCCCACGATTTAATGCATAATTACTTCCAACTACAATTAAGCGATGAGAAAAAAGTACAGGCAGGCAAAATTGCAGCTTTTGCAGTTGGAATATTTGCCATTGCTTTGGGTATCGCCTTTAAAGGGATGAACGTTTCTTTCCTGGTAGGTTGGGCATTTTCAATTGCTGCATCCGCAAACCTTCCTGCTATTTTATTCCTTTTGTTCTGGAAAAAAACAACTGCTAAAGGAATTGCCTGGTCAATTGTTACAGGAATCGTCTCTTCGCTGGCAATTATCTTAACATCGCCCACCATGTGGGATAAATATGGGTTGGATCCGGCGAATGCACTTCACAAATTAGATAATCCTGCAATTATTTCCTTTCCTTTGGCTATAATAGCGGTTTATTTGATTTCACTACTATCACAGAAAAACAATTTAATTTTAAAAACCAATACAGAGCCAATAGGCGCAGATATTTAATCTAATGAGCTTACTTCAAATTAAGTCTTTTGACAATTACAAACGTGTTTACGATTATAGTGTAAAGGAGCCTGAGAATTTTTGGTCGGATATAGCCAGCACTTTTCAATGGAAAAAAAAATGGGATTCAGTTCTCGAGTGGGATTTCAAAACGCCCGATATTAAATGGTTCAAGGGGGCCAAACTTAATATCACCGAAAATTGTATCGATCGCCATTTAAATACTTTGGCGAATAAGCCTGCAATTATTTGGGAGCCGAACGATCCAGATGAAGCACATAGGGTACTTACTTATAAACAACTTCACGATAAAGTTTGCCAGTTTGCCAACGTTTTGAAAAACAATGGTGTAAAAAAAGGCGATAGGGTTTGTATCTATTTGCCAATGGTTCCCGAACTTGCCATATCAGTACTTGCATGTGCACGTATAGGCGCAATTCATTCGGTGGTTTTTGGCGGATTTTCAGCTCAATCTATTGCCGATAGGATTAATGATGCAGAATGCTCGCTCGTAATTACCGCCGATGGTGGTTTTCGTGGAACAAAGGACATTCCTCTAAAAAATATTATCGACGATGCTCTTGTTCAGTGTAGAAGCGTGAGTAAAGTTATTGTGCTTACCAGAAGCCGTACACCTGTTTCAATGATTAAAGGCCGCGATGTTTGGTGGGAAGATGAAATCCGGAAAGTTGAAACTCAAGGAAATCCTGAATGCCCAGCAGAAGAGATGGATGCGGAAGATGTATTATTTATTTTATATACATCAGGTTCTACCGGTAAGCCGAAGGGAGTTGTGCATACTACTGCAGGTTACATGGTTTACACTGGCTATACGTTTGCCAATGTATTTCAGTATCAGCCAGATGAGGTTTATTTCTGTACTGCAGATATAGGTTGGATCACAGGGCATTCATATATCGTTTATGGGCCACTATCTCAAGGCGCAACCACATTGATGTTTGAAGGAATCCCAACCTGGCCAACTCCGGGACGCTTTTGGGACATTGTTGAGAAATACAAGGTAAACATCTTATATACGGCACCAACAGCAATTCGTTCTTTAATGAGCTTTGGCGAACAGCCTTTAGCAGGTAAAGATTTTAGCTCGATTAGAAAATTAGGATCTGTAGGAGAGCCTATTAACGAAGAAGCATGGCACTGGTTTGATGAAAAGATAGGCCAGGGTAAAGCTCCAATTGCTGATACTTGGTGGCAAACAGAAACTGGCGGGTTAATGATCTCTCCAATCTGCGGTGTAACACCAACCAAGCCTGGCTATGCAACCTTGCCATTGCCAGGAATTCAGCCGGCGTTAGTGGATGAAAATGGAAAAGAAATCGAAGGAAACGGTGTAAGTGGAAATTTATGTATTAAGTTTCCGTGGCCAGGGATGATTCGCACTACATATGGCGACCATGAGCGCTGCCGTCAAACTTACTTTTCGACTTATGAGAATATGTATTTTACTGGCGACGGATGTTTACGAGATGAAGATGGTTATTACCGTATCACCGGCCGGGTAGACGATGTATTAAACGTATCGGGACACCGTATCGGTACAGCCGAAGTGGAAAATGCTATTAATATGCACTCTGATGTAGTTGAAAGTGCGGTGGTAGGGTATCCGCACGAAATTAAAGGGCAGGGAGTTTACGCTTATGTAATTTTAGGGCATCATACACAGGATGACGATTTAACCCGTAAAAATATTCTGCAAACGGTAACCCGAATTATCGGTGCCATCGCAAAACCTGACAAAATTCAGTTTGTATCTGGCCTGCCAAAAACACGGTCGGGTAAAATTATGCGCCGGATTTTAAGGAAAATCGCCGAAGGCGATACTTCAAACCTCGGAGATACATCTACGCTGTTAGACCCAGGAGTAGTTGAACAAATTAAAGAAGGTGCTTTATAGATCTAATCCCGGCGAAAGCTGGGATTTTTTGCTTTAGAGCGTTCCTCTAAACAATTCTAAATTTATGGATGTTATCTTTTATACATTTAAACTAGAAAAGCATATGGATAAATTAGAATTGAAAGGTAAGTGGAATGAATTGAAAGGAAAAGCTAAACAAGCTTATGCGGATCTTACCGACGATGATTTAAGATATGAAGAAGGCCGTGAGGATGAACTTTATGGCCGCATTCAAACTAAAACCGGCAAGACCAGGCAACAGGTTATTGACTGGTTAAGAAGTCTATAAAAATAAAGCCTGGGTTAGTCTTATAACCACTGTTGAAATCACTGCCGCTCATTGATTATGGGTGGCAGTTCTTTTATTTTATGGATATTGAATAAGATTTAAATGCGGGATTTTTTACAGATATTTTAGTTGTAATTTAGGGCAATAGAAGACTTGTTCTATTATGTTCAACCTTTTTAATATCACAATCAAATCCAACAAACATGGTAAAGTCGCCGCTAAATTCCGAAAACATCAAATGGGGAAACAACTGTGATGCCTGGACTCTCCTAGAGTCGGAAAGCCTCGTAGTAATTCAAAAAAGAATGCCTCCACAAACAACTGAAGACACGCATTTTCATTCAAAAGCCCAGCAAGTATTTTACATAGTTGAGGGCATTGCAACAGTTAAAATCGAGGAAAACTTAATTACAGTAAAAGCTGGGGAAAGTATTCATATTCCCAATCTCACCATACACTCGATTGTGAACAGATCTAACGAGTATATGAGTTTTCTGGTTATTTCAGAACCTTCAGCTATTAATGACAGGATAAACGTTTAAGCTTCAGGGTATGAAAAGTAGGGACTTATCTGTTGATGCACTTTTAGACTTATGTAATTCAGCGCCTCAAAAAATGAAGCTGATTTCATCCGATAATTTTTCTTTAAAGCCATCAGCCGCTAAATGGTCGAAGAAGGAAATATTGGGACATCTAATTGATTCTGCAACGGCTAATCACCACCGCTTTGTGCGCGGGCAATTCGAAGAACCCACAGTTTATTATGACCAGGATTTATTTGTTTCAGTTCAAAATTATCAGGCTGAAGATTTGGAGTCATTAATCTTGCTATGGGAGTTTTATAACAGGCATCTTGCTCACGTAATAAAAAATATCCCTGAAAATAAGCTCGGAAATAGGTGTGTAGGCAAAGATGGAAGCACGGCAAGCCTGGCTTTCCTGATAGACGATTACTTGAATCATCTTCAACACCATCTCGCTCAGATAATCTAAATAGGAAGTACCTTGTTTACGAGGTACTCCCTTTGTGCATTATGGCATCAGTAATAAGAAATCGAATCCCCGGAGTATTCATTCCAGTTCGGGATATTCAATCAGCTAAAGAATGGTACTGTAATCTTTTGGGACTGGAGCCTTCCGGAGAAATATTGCATGGGCATTTGTATATTCTGCCAATGGAAAATGCTGTGAATGTTATTTTGGATAGTAAGATTTTTTCGGAAGAAAAGGTATTTCAAATTCCTGCATTTCAATTTGAAACAGAGTAAATTGAAGAAGCTTGTTCTTAATAGTAACAGGGGTTCAACACAACCAGTGGTTCAATTTTAAAGATCCAGATAGTAATTTATTGATGGTTTTGTGAATGTACTTAAACGAAAAAGCCCGCAACAAACGCGGGCTTTTTCATTTTATCGCTTTGCGACTAATTATAGAGTACCAATTAGTTGAACTAAGTCAATAATTTTGTTTGAGTAACCCCACTCGTTATCGTACCAAGAAACCACCTTAACGAAGTTATCGTTAAGAGCGATACCTGCTTTAGCATCAAAAATTGAAGTACGGGCATCACCTAAGAAATCTGTAGAAACTACTTCATCTTCAGTGTAACCAAGGATACCTTTTAATTCGCCTTCAGAAGCTTCTTTCATAGCTGCTTTGATTGCCTCGTAAGAAGCTGGCTTGTCTAACTTAACAGTTAAATCAACAACAGAAACGTCTGCAGTTGGTACACGGAATGCCATACCAGTTAATTTACCTTTTAATGCAGGGATAACTAGTGCTACTGCTTTAGCTGCACCTGTAGAAGAAGGGATGATGTTTTGGTAAGCACCACGTCCACCTCTCCAATCCTTAGCAGAAGGGCCGTCAACAGTTTTTTGAGTTGCAGTAACCGCGTGAATTGTGCTCATTAAGCCTTCAACGATACCAAATTTATCGTTTAACACTTTAGCGATAGGAGCTAAACAGTTAGTAGTGCAAGATGCGTTAGAAACGATAGTTTGTTCAGCTGTTAATAATTTATGGTTAACACCCATTACGAAAGTAGGAGTGTCGTCTTTTGCAGGAGCAGACATAACTACTTTTTTAGCGCCAGCCTGAATATGTTTTCCTGCTGTATCCTGGGTTAAGAATAAACCAGTAGATTCAATTACTACTTCAGCACCAACTTCATCCCATTTAAGGTTTGCAGGGTCTTTCTCTGCAGTAACACGGATTGTTTTTCCGTTAACAACAAGGTTGCCATCTTTAACCTCAATTGTTCCTTTGAACTGTCCGTGAGTTGAATCATATCTTAGCATATAGGCCATGTAATCTGGCTCAACAAGGTCGTTGATTCCTACAACTTCAATGTCAGCACGCTC
>Ga0307408_100003810_pt1 | contig 10270 bp, 12 predicted proteins | sample 322Cmetagenome_FD_202116 | JGI IMG/M metagenome (GOLD analysis project Ga0307408, IMG submission 202116) | Maize rhizosphere microbial communities from greenhouse at UC Davis, California, United States - 322HYB-C-3 | ecosystem: Host-associated > Plants > Roots > Rhizosphere > Soil | place... | reverse complement strand
AATATCTCATTCCCATTACACTTTCCCCCTTCAACTCATTAAAGGATTTTTATCAATATACCATAATTAGACTAATAAACCTAGTATAATTATCTGAAAATAGCATAAATTGATAGTTGATTATTTATTTAATGATAATAACAGTTAACCTATTTGTACACTATTGTTTCTGAAATATTATAATCTTTTTTTGTATGCGCATACAAAAAAGGCACCTGTATATGCATACAAGTGCCTCTTATATCTAAATTAGTAAATCCATTCGTTAACTAGTTTAGAGTACTCTACAACGCCGCCGTCTTTAAAAAACAACCCAATTTCACGCTCTGCACTTGCAGGTGAATCTGAACCGTGAATAACATTCTTTCCAACTGTTAAGCCAAATTCGCCACGGATTGTACCAGGGGCAGCATCTTTAGGATTTGTTGATCCCATCATTTGACGTGCAGTAGCAATTACATTTTCACCTTGCCAAACCATAGCAAATACTGGTCCAGATGTAATGAAGTCTACTAATTCACCAAAGAATGGACGTTCTTTGTGCTCACCATAGTGCTCCTGTGCAAGTTCTGTCGGAATGCTCATTAATTTAGCGCCAACTAATTGAAAGCCCTTCTTTTCAAAACGAGCAACGATTTCTCCGATTAGATTACGTTGTACACCATCAGGCTTCACCATTAAAAATGTTTTTTCCATGAATTCCACTCCTAAAATAGTATGTATAATATAATAATTGTCATAGTGGGACAATCCATTGAAAATGTTATCATTTTTTTGAATATTTCGCAAGTCAGAAAAGCGGAAGCGCCTTGGGCAGGGAAAAAAGGAGCTAATCACAGATTAGCTCCTTACTTTTTAATATTTTCTACGTCCGATGAATCTTGCGATATCACGTAGTGTTTTTTTGGCTCGATTAGCTGGCAGCTCTTCTAGTACTGCTAGCGCTTTATCCAGGTACAAATCACTTAATGCGATCGACTTTTCAATTGCACCGGACTCTTTTATAAGGGTGATAATTTTTTGAATTTGAGCAGGCTCCATGTCCTCGTGGACCGTTTCAATCTCCCTGCGAATGTTTTCATTCTCCATTGCATAGAGAGCGGGAGCTGTAATATTCCCTTGTAGCAGGTCACTGCCTGCAGGCTTTCCTAGTTCCTCTTCTGAGGATGTAAAATCCAAGATATCATCTGTAATTTGAAATGCCATTCCAACATAATAACCAAATAAGTACAGTTTTTTATGAGTGGACTCTTCAACATCTGCAGCAATTGCACCAAGCTGACAGCTTGCAGAAATGAGCAGCGCTGTCTTCCTTTTGATTCGGCGCAAATAATCCCTGAGATTTTGATTAAAACGGTACTTATCCTTTATTTGTTGAATTTCACCAACTGTTACCTCAACAATGGTATTGGCTAATATTTGATGAGCTAAGGGCTTATTTATTTCACTCATCAATTCGAGTGAAAGCGCAAAGATAAAATCCCCCGTATACATAGCAGTCTTGTTATCCCATTTTGCCTTTACTGTTGGCTGACCTCTTCGCAAATCCGCATCGTCAATGACGTCATCATGTACCAATGAAGCCATGTGTATAAGCTCCAGAGCAACAGCAACGTTTTTCATTATATTAATATCATACTGACCAAACTTACCAGCCAATAAAACAAAAACAGGCCGAATCCTTTTACCTCCTGCCTTAAGGGTATGCAAAGAAGCCCGTTTTAATAGAAGAGAATCTGCTTGAATCGTCTCTTCTAATTTTCTTTCGATTGTATTTATATCTGAATTCAAAAATGAATACATCATCTTTAATTTCATTTGTATTCACCAGCTTTTCATCCTGTTTGCATGACTTTAATATTTACTTTTTATATCCGAAATGAACGGCTGCAGCCCCACCACTATATGGCTTATAATAAACATCTTTAAAGCCTGCAGTCTCAAACATTCTAGCTAATTCTTTCATGCCCGGAAAATTGCGGGCCGATTCATGGAGCCAGGAATATTCTTTATAGCTCTTTGCAAATAACTTTCCAAACATAGGCATGATAAATTTAAAATAAAAATAATATAGCTGTTTATACCCTATTAAAGTAGGCTGGGAGGTTTCAAGGCAAACCGCAATTCCTCCCGGCTTTAATACCCGATTCATTTCCTTTAATACTTGAAGATAATCAGGAACATTTCGTAGCCCAAATCCAATCGTTACATAATCAAAGCTATTATCGGGAAAAGGCAGTTCCATCGCATTACCATGAATTAAGTTAACTTGCTTTAGCCCTAGGCTTTTTACCTTTTCAATCCCCACATTTAACATATTTTGACTAAAATCCAATCCAGTCACTTCACCGGAAGGACCAACAGCTTCAGCTAAAGCAATCGTCCAGTCCCCTGTTCCACAACATACATCCAGCGCTTTCGAACCTGACTTGACGTTCATTCTTCTCATGGTATCCTTACGCCATTTGATGTGCTGCTGAAAACTAATAACCGAGTTCATTTTATCATAGTTATCAGATATTTTCTCAAAGACCTTATGAACTCGTTGTTCCTTAGATTGCTGCATTTGCTTACCCTTCTTCCACTAAAGTTTTCGCAATTGGTTGATGTTCATTAATGATCGAAGTAATTCTAGCTTCAAGCATATCATTTAAATATGGTAGTTGACTAATTCCTTTTAATAGGAATTGTTTTGAAGAATCAAGATAACGATCACAAATCACAAGTAAATCTCTTTGCTGTTTATCTGATAGATTTTTTATTGAAAGGTGTTTATTTGGAATCGTAATATCTTTCATATATTCAAACACAAAGCTGGTTCTAGCTTCTATAAAAAGGTTCTTCTCTTCAAGCAAGCGCTTGAAAAAAAATAAGTTGACTATAAATTCATTCCATAAGTCCACTTTAAAACATTCAGAGAATTTCACAAGTAAAGAGCTTTCAATTTTCTTTATACTTGTCATTAGGTTGTCAATTCCGTTAAGTTCCTTTTGATAGACGGAAACTTTATGTTCATTAACCTCTTTTATCCCTTTGGAGAGTTCTTTTATCATGATGATATTTTCAGAATCTGCCAATAATTTATAATATAAACCACTATAATAATCCCCTGCTAGGACCGTTAATTGTCTATTTTTTTCATCCACATCTGCATTAGATATATGCTCATGGGTATCAAGGGCAATCTGGATAAGCATAGTTGTCATCGTATAATTTTTTAACTCATTGTAAGACAATTCGAGTCGATCCATAATGGACACAAGAATAAGCAGTTTATCTTCATCAATTACAGGCTTTTCAATATATTTTAGCAAGTAAGGATGAAATACTTTTTGCTCAACTTGCTCCTTAATGTCTGTAAACTTTTGTCGAATGTCTGGCAAATTAATCACCCTTGCTTCCCCGAATTAATATATTTATTACGATCCTTTTATGTAAACAAGGCAGTGACAATTATATCATAAAAGCTTATGTATGGGCAGAAATTCACAAAATAAATACATTTCTACCGTTATAAAATAAGAATGAAAAACGAATGAGAGATTATTTTTTCATTTCGCTTTCAATTTCGCCATATTGCGTCATTATTTTTGCATTTCCCCTAATCTTAATTGCTGATGTATGTTCGGTGAATTGAGCAATAAGCACTTCGCCTTTATCCAGCTTTTCAGAATGATGAAATTTTGTGTCACTGCCTCGTGTTAATCCGATAACATTAACGCCATCATCAAATGCTTTGATTACAACAAAATCGCTGCTTTGTGGTTGTCGTTTTTCCATAGTATCACCCCTCTAATTCTTAATTAAAGATAATATTTCAGAACGAGCAATGGTATCATTTGCAAGATTCCCCCGTACTGCAGTTGTTACTGTCTTTGACCCTGGTTTATTCACCCCGCGCATTGTCATACACATATGTTCCGCCTCAACAACAACCATTACTCCATGTGGAGCTAATTTTTCCATCAAACTATTAGCAATAGTTGAGGTGATTCTCTCTTGCAGCTGAGGCCTTTTAGCGACTGCCTCTACTGCCCTCGCCAATTTGCTTAACCCTGTCACACGTCCATCTTTTGGGATATAGGCGACATGTGCTTTTCCAAAGAAAGGTACTAGATGGTGTTCACACATGGAATAGAAAGGGATATCCTTCACTAGAACTAATTCTTCATGGTCTTCACTGAATACGGTCTCGAAATGTTTTTTCGGATCTTCATTAAGACCACTAAAAACCTCTTCATACATTTTTGCTACTCGTTTCGGAGTATCAAGCAAGCCTTCCCTGCTCGGATCTTCACCAATCGCTGTTAATATTAAACGTACTGCCTCTTCAATTTGGGTACGATTCACTTCAGACATGCATATTCCCCCTACTATATATCAACCAAGTATATATGACAATTACATATTAGCACAACAAAATTGATGTTCAAAGTAAGAATACATAAGAAAAAAGGCCATGGTGGTTACCATGACCTTTTTGCCGAGGCAATAAATTTATGTAATTATTTTACTGCATCTTTAAGTGCTTTACCTGGTTTGAATGCAGGAACCTTGCTTGCACCAATTTCGATTTCCTCACCAGTTTGAGGATTACGTCCTTTACGTGCTGCGCGTTCGCGTACTTCAAAGTTTCCAAAACCGATTAGTTGGACTTTATCACCATTTTTCAAAGCATCTAGAATTGCATCAAATACAGCATCAACTGCTTTTGTAGCGTCTTTTTTAGAAAGCTCGCTTGCTTCTGCAACTGCGTTAATTAGTTCTGTCTTGTTCATGCTATTCACCTCCTCCCAATAATTATAAGTTAAGAATCATAAATAAGATTACTTATCTACATTTCTAAACAATTTTTCTTATTTCTATACGTCATAGCGCGGTTTTATTGGAAAAGTAATCAAAAATTGCAGCTTTTGATATTTTAATCTACTTTTTTAATAAAAACCTTATTATATAAAGGTTTTAAGCACCAAACGTAAGTCTGATAAAAGATTATCACAATCATTTACGCTTATCAAGAATAATTCATGAAATAATGGTAATCTTTTCTTCACTTCTACAAATTTCTACTAAATTTCATAATATTGGGTGTTGATATTTGTAAAAAAAAGAAAAAAGACTCCAGTTGGAGTCTTCAAGCTTAAAGGATTATGGCAATCAAACCGCCTGATCCTTCGTTAATAATTCTCTCTAATGTCTCTTTTAGTTTATATCTTGCATTCTCTGGCATTAAGGAAAGCTTGGCTTGGATACCCTCCCTAACGATAGAGCTTAACGAACGTCCAAATATATCAGAATTCCAGATGGATAATGGATCATCCTCGAAGTCCTGCATTAGGTAGCGAACTAACTCTTCACTTTGCTTTTCTGTCCCAATAATCGGAGCGAACTCAGATTCAACATCGACCTTTATCATATGAATCGATGGGGCAACCGCTCGCAGCCTAACTCCAAACCTTGCACCCTGGCGGATAATTTCAGGTTCTTCCAGGCTCATATCTGAAAGTGACGGCGACGCAATACCGTAGCCAGTTTGTTTGACCATTCTTAATGCGTCAGAAATATGGTCATATTCTGCTTTTGCATGTGCAAAATCCTGCATAAGCTCAAGAAGATGATCTTTACCCCTGATTTCAACCCCGACAATTTCTTTTAAAATATCATCGTAAAGTTCGTCTGGAGCAAATAAATCAATTTCTGCCACACCTTGACCCATCTCAATTCCGGCTAACCCAGCTCTCTCAATATAATCAAAGTCGCTAAACTGCTGCACGACCCGATCAACATCTCTTAATCTCTTGATATCTTTAACTGTTTCTTTAACAGCTTCTTGATAACTTTCACGGAGCCAGTGATTTTCTCTCAATACCATGACCCAGCTAGGCAGATTAACATTAACCTCAAGGACTGGAAACTCATATAGAGCCTCTCTGAGAACATTGAGTACGTCACTATCACGCATACTTTCAACACTCATTGCTAGGACAGGAATGTCATACTTTTCCGCTAAGCTAGACCTAAGCGTCTCAGTACTAGGGTGATATGGTTGGGCGCTATTGACAACCATAATAAACGGTTTGCCAACTTCCTTCAGTTCGTTAATGACTCTTTCCTCAGCTTCAATGTAATTGCTTCTTGGAATTTCACCAATTGTCCCATCCGTAGTAACCACTACGCCAATTGTAGAATGCTCTTGAATCACTTTTCGTGTTCCAATTTCAGCAGCTTCATGGAACGGGATAGGTTCCTCGTACCAAGGGGTAGTAATCATTCTAGGGCCATTTTCATCCTCATATCCTTTTGCACCCGGAACAGTGTAACCAACACAATCAACTAGTCTAATATTTACATTAAGACCCTCATCAACATGAACAGTTGCCGCTTGATTCGGAACGAACTTTGGCTCTGTTGTCATAATTGTTTTCCCTGCTGCACTCTGAGGAAGTTCATCGACTGTTCTTGATCTCTCTGCCTCATTGTCTATATTCGGTAAAACCACCAGCTCCATAAATTTTTTAATAAATGTGGATTTTCCTGTTCGAACAGCACCTACTACTCCTAAATAAATATCACCGCCAGTTCTTTCGGCAATATCTTTGAAAATATCAACCTTTTCCAAGTGATCCCCTCCCGATCATAGAGTAAAGTGGGATAATATTATCCATCAAGATATTTTTGGACAATATATATTTATGACGTTGTCCTATATTGTTATGACACTTTTTTATAAATTTTTTACCCCCTTAATTAAATATTCCATGAATATGCCCGTATCTGTTGTGTCTGAACAGTTGAACGAATGAGGGTTTCGAAAGGCAAAGTACAAGCGATCCTTTTTTGCCCAAAAAAAAACCCTACTCCTACAATATATTTCGCAGGTGAAGGGTTATGACTATTTGACATTCTTATTACTTTAAAAAAACTGGCTCATTATTCTCATCAATTGTGTAAGGCAAAGAATAGGCAGGAACAAACATGGAATCTTCCACAAGAATATTACGTATATCCTCACCTGGTTTTACCGGTTTTTTCGCTTTTTTTAGCTGCGAGAATAAATCCTGCCGGTAATCGACATAGACTTCAGCATCTGTTGTGACCACAAGTGGGAGATTTTGATTAGAAAATGGACTAACGGCGTATGGCTCCTGCTTATATCCTAATTCATTAAAATCAATCGTATACACATTATCAGCAAGTTTGTCTTTATATGGCGGATATCCATTGGATTTAATCCTCAGCTTGATATCACGAATCGTATCAACCATCCTCAAGTCTAACAGTTTTACAGTTGGATTGGTTTCAACATCTACAAGCACATATTGAAAGATCCCGCCACTTTCAAAGGCATTCCCTGGGGGCTCTGCAAGGTACTTGGGAGCGATTTTTTTAAAATCTATCGGATATTTTTGATAGATTGGGGTCACTGCATCTCTTGTTTTAATCGGCAGAATTCCCCCATTATCCTCCTTAAAGGAGTTCACAGCTTGTTGAACGGCTTGGATTTGGTCGGTATAAGGGATTTGATTCTCTGCTAACTTCTCAGAGGGATACATGCATCCTGATAACATCAAAGTTGTAAAGATTAGTAACGTGCAAATGACTTTCCAATTCATACAATCACCTGTTTTTTTGTATTATGTAAAAAGGACAACAAATAACGTAATACCTGAAATAAATAAAAAAAAGTAAGCTAAGACTGCAGTTAAAACCTTTAGAATACCTTTTAACTTATAACGACTTAAATATATTGTAAAAATCGCCAGGAACATAAGACCCATCCCCGCAATTGATATCCACATTTTCAGCATACCTAGTGACATTAGGACACCCCCTTATTCCGAAAGCTATTATACCATAAGGAAGATGTTTTCATAAAAACTTTTGTTTTTTTACACAACAAAAAAACTGAAGTAAAGAGGGGCGAATTCCTTACTTCAGTCTTAGTGACTAAACAACCCATTCATTTGGTTCATACTACACGTGTGCTTCGCTTGCATTGTATGCAACCACGCGGGGAAACGCACTCAATGAATGCCTATTTTTCAGTGAAAATGCACAATTTTTAATCTTCAAGGTTTCTTTCCTCGAGAATATTCACCAAATCTTCCATTTCATGGGTTTTACCACGGGCCATTAATACATCCACCGCATCTTTAGCGTTTTTCCCATTAAATAATACATCGTAAAGGGCATAAGTAATAGGCATACTGACGTTATACTTTTGGGCAAGCTGATAGGCCGCCTTCGTTGTTCTTACACCCTCTACAACCATTCCCATGTTATCGAGAACCTCTTCAAGGTTATTCCCTTTACCAAGTAGGTTTCCAGCTCTCCAGTTCCTTGAATGGACGCTTGTACAGGTTACAATTAAATCCCCAATACCTGCTAATCCAGAAAACGTTAACGGGTTAGCCCCCATTTTGGTCCCAAGTCTGGCAATTTCCGCTAAACCCCTTGTTATTAATGCAGCTTTTGCATTATCACCATACCCCAGCCCGTCCGTTATTCCGGCAGCCAAGGCAATGATATTCTTTAATGCGCCGCCGATTTCAACTCCAATAACATCTGGATTCGTATAAACTCGGAAATTATGGTTTATAAACAAATCTTGTATCTCTTCTGCGGCACTCATATCTTCAGATGAAACCGTTACAGTTGTTGGGTGCCTCCTGCTGACTTCCTCGGCATGGCTTGGACCTGAGAGGACAACAACAGCTTTTAAAAGCTCCCTTGGCATTTCTTCTTTAATCAGTTCTGATATTCTCAAAAGGGAATCAGGCTCAATCCCTTTACTAACATGCGCAATAGTCAAAGGTGAGTTTTGAACAGTGCGTACTTTCCCAAGTACTTCACGGATAGCCTTCGTCGGGACCGCTAAAATAACAGTTTTTATTCCTGCCAATGCATCGCTTAATGACGCATAGGCGGCAATTAATTCTGGCAGCTGTATTTCTGGCAAGTATTTTTTATTCATATGGTATTGATTTATTTCGTTAACTTGGGATTCATTATGGCTCCACAATCGGACTTCACGTCCATTGTCTGCAAGGACCATCGCAAGAGCAGTTCCCCAGCTGCCGGCACCAACAACAGCTATAGCTTCTTTATTTTCCTGCATTTAAATCACTCCCACCGTAAATTTATTTTCTTTCTCTGGCATAAATTTTTATCGGGGTTCCCTCGAATCCAAAAGCTTCACGAATTCGATTTTCTAAGAAGCGCTCATAAGAAAAATGCATTAATTCTGGTTCGTTAACAAAAACAACAAAGGTTGGCGGTTTAACAGCTACTTGTGTAGTATAATAAATTTTTAATCGACGACCTTTATCCGTTGGTGTTGGATTCATGGCAACCGCATCCATAATTATATCATTTAATACACTTGTTTCGACACGCATTGAATGGTTCTCACTAGCTGTATTAATCATTGGTAATAGTGTATGAATACGTTTTTTCGTCTTTGCTGACAAGAAAACAATCGGAGCATAACTTAAGTAGAGAAAATGCTCTCTAATTTTTTGTTCAAGTTCCTTCATTGTTTTTTCATCTTTTTCAACAGCATCCCATTTGTTGACCACAATAACAATTGCCCTGCCCGCTTCATGTGCATATCCGGCAATTTTCTTATCCTGCTCGATGATTCCTTCTTCTGCATTAATGACAACTAAAACAACATCAGACCGTTCTATTGCCCTTAAGGCACGGAGTACACTATATTTTTCGGTACTCTCATAGACTTTCCCTTTTTTCCGCATACCGGCTGTATCAATAATGACGTACCTATCACCATTATACGTATAAGGTGAATCCACAGCATCTCTTGTTGTTCCCGCAATTTCACTTACAATAACACGGTCTTCTCCCAGAATTGCATTCACTAATGATGACTTCCCAACATTTGGCCGGCCAATTAAAGAAAATTTAATGACATCTGCATCATAATCCTGACCCTTATCCTTTGGAAAATGTTTGGCTGCCTCATCCAGAAGGTCTCCCAATCCAAGTCCATGAGAGCCTGATACTGGTACTGGTTCTCCGAATCCTAAAGAATAAAAATCATAGATTTGTTCACGCATTTCAGGATTATCAATTTTGTTAACGGCTAATACGATAGGTTTTTTGGATTTATATAAAATCTTTGCTACCTCTTCGTCTGCAGCTGTTACTCCTTCTCTGCCATTTGTTAGAAAAATGATAACATCTGCTTCGTCAATAGCTACTTCAGCCTGCTGGCGTATTTGCTCGAGAAAAGGTTCATCCCCGATATCAA
>Ga0307408_100003809_pt1 | contig 10270 bp, 10 predicted proteins | sample 322Cmetagenome_FD_202116 | JGI IMG/M metagenome (GOLD analysis project Ga0307408, IMG submission 202116) | Maize rhizosphere microbial communities from greenhouse at UC Davis, California, United States - 322HYB-C-3 | ecosystem: Host-associated > Plants > Roots > Rhizosphere > Soil | place... | reverse complement strand
GACATCATAAGGGGACGCCCTTGAAATGGGTAGTTTACAAAGGTTCGGCGATGACCGACCAAAGCCGTCTGTTCCGCCACGGCCGGGCCTGTATACTTGCGCTCTATTTGAGGAGCGCTCCATGGTCGAAGATGTTGAACTGAATCGCCTCTACTGGCACAGCCGCCGCGGCATGCTTGAGCTTGACGTGTTGCTGGTGCCGTTCGTGAAAGAGGTCTATCCCCACCTCGATGAGGTTGACCGTGCATGCTACGTCCGCCTGCTCGAGTGCGAAGACCAGGACATGTTCGGCTGGTTCATGGAACGCAGTGAGTCCGAGGATCCGGAGTTGCAACGCATGGTCCGGATGATCCTGGATCGTGTCCAGCCCAAGTAATCGCTTCGAATGCCGCTGGCGCGCCTCCAGACGATTGCTGGCGGCGTACCTTTTGGCGCTGGTGCTCGCCCTTGTTTCGTTGTTGCTATTGGCTATCCCCCTCGGGTATGCAGTCGTAGGTATCCTGCTGTGCCTGGGCCATGGCGCCTGGGTACTGCCGCGACATCTGTTATTGACCCATCGGCGAGCGTTTCGTGGCTTGCGTCGCGATGCCGATGGCTGGCAGCTCTGGAGCACCGGGGGCGGCTGGCAGGCGGTGCAGTTGCGGCCCGACAGCCTCGCATTGCCGATGATCGTCGTGCTGCGCTTTCGCCTCCAGGGTGAGCGGCGGGTTCGCTCGCTGTGTGTGCCCCGCGATGCGCTGGCGCCGGATGTCCATCGGCGCCTGCGGGTACGACTCAGGTTCAGCCGGCGTAGGTGGGCGGCACCAGGATAGTGTCCAGCGCCTCCGGCAACAGGTCCGGGTAATCGAGGGTGTAATGCAGTCCTCGGCTTTCCTTGCGTTCCATGGCCGAGCGAATCATCAATTCGGCCACCTGAGCCAGGTTGCGCAGTTCGATCAAGTCCCGGCTGACTTTGTAGTTACTATAGAACTCATCGATCTCGTCGAGCAGCAGGCGAACCCGATGCTGGGCCCGTTGCAGGCGTTTGTTGGTGCGCACGATCCCAACGTAATCCCACATGAAGCGCCGAAGTTCGTCCCAGTTGTGGGCAATGATCACGTCTTCGTCAGAGTCGGTGACCTGGCTGGCGTCCCACGAGGGCAGGGCGGCCGGGATGGCGATCTGCGGCAATTGCTCAAGAATGTCGGCCGCTGCCGAGCGGGCGTAGACGAAACATTCCAGCAGCGAGTTGCTGGCCATGCGATTGGCGCCGTGCAGCCCGGTAAAGCTGGTTTCGCCGATCGCATACAGGCCTGGGACATCGGTGCGGCCGAATTGGTCGACCATGACGCCGCCACAGGTGTAATGCGCCGCCGGAACCACCGGAATAGGCTGCTTGGTGATGTCGATGGAAAATTCCAGGCAGCGTTCGTAGACCGTCGGGAAATGGCTCTTGATGAACGCTTCGGGCTTGTGGCTGATGTCCAGGTAGACGCAGTCGATGCCCAGGCGCTTCATCTCATGGTCGATGGCCCGGGCAACGATGTCCCGTGGGGCCAGCTCGGCGCGGGGATCGAAGCGTTGCATGAAGCGTTCCCCGTTGGGCAGCTTCAGGTGCGCGCCTTCGCCGCGCAGGGCCTCGGTCACCAGGAAGCTCTTGGCCTGCGGGTGGTAGAGGCAGGTGGGGTGGAACTGATTGAATTCCAGGTTCGCCACCCGGCAACCGGAGCGCCAAGCCATGGCGATGCCGTCACCGCAGGCGCCATCGGGGTTGCTGGTGTAGAGATAGACTTTTGCCGCGCCACCGGAAGCCAGGATGACGAAGCGCGCGCCGTAGGTGTCAACTTCACCGGTGCCGCGGTTGAGCACGTAGGCGCCCAGGCAGCGATCACCGTCCAGGCCCAAGCGTTTCTCGGTGATCAGGTCGATCGCGACTCGCTGCTCCAGCAACTCGATGTTCGGTCGCTGCCGGGCCTGGGCCAGCAGGGTCTTGAAAATTGCCGCGCCCGTCGCGTCGGCGGCATGGATGATCCGGCGGTGGCTGTGACCGCCCTCGCGGGTCAGGTGAAACTCGAAGCCGCCGTCTTCAGTGCCGGACTGCTCATCGCGGGTAAACGGCACGCCCTGGTCGATCAGCCATTGGATCGCCTCCCTGCTGTGCTCGACGGTGAAACGCACCGCGTCCTGATTGCACAGCCCGCCTCCGGCGTTGAGCGTGTCGTCGACGTGGGATTGGATCGTGTCGGCGTCATCCAGCACGGCCGCGACGCCGCCCTGGGCCCAGAACGTCGAGCCGTTGGCGAGGTCGCCCTTGCTCAGTACGGCGATGCGCAGATGCGCGGGCAGGGTCAAGGCCAGGCTCAATCCGGCGGCACCGCTGCCGATTACCAGTACATCATGTTGGAACTGTTGGCTCATTCGAATGATTTCCGCTCAAAGCGACCCGTGAGGGGTTGGCGCCGGACATCCGCTTCAACGGGTCAGGCAGCCTTGCAGCCCACTAGTATATAGAGGGGGGGATCGGCACAATAGCCGGGCAATCATGGCGATGTGAAACCAGCGTGACGGAAAAGCGACACGCTTCGTCGGAACAGGGTTTTCCTGAAATGGCGACAACGCGACGTTTTCGAGGACGGAACGTTGTTTATCTCGTCACGGTTGCCAAATCTTCGTTTCGAAGGGCAGAAAATAGCGGGAACTTTTGCCAAGCGGCTACGTTCAATAGACGGTTGTCTGCAAAAGGGAACAGCGTCGGGTTGGTGCAGGACTTCGATTCGAATCCTCGCCCGGCAGGCCCGGCGACAGATTATTCGCGCAGCCGGGGAATCTCGTGCTGCGTTTTTCGTGCGTGCCGGATCAGAGCGCGCCGGAAACTTGCTTGGAAGGGGGAGAACTTTTGCGAAAAGCCCGAGTCTATGTTTGCAAGCCCGGTCGATTAGTAGTGCAAGCCTCCTTCGAGCTTATCGAGGAGTGTTCATGCTAACCCAGGAAGAGGATCAGCAGCTGGTCGAACGCGTTCAGCGCGGCGACAAGCGAGCTCTCGATCTGCTAGTGCTGAAATACCAGCACAAAATTCTCGGGTTGATCGTGCGTTTTGTGCACGACACCCATGAAGCCCAGGATGTTGCCCAGGAAGCCTTCATCAAGGCCTACCGCGCACTTGGAAATTTTCGCGGGGATAGCGCGTTTTACACGTGGCTTTACCGCATCGCCATTAACACGGCGAAAAACTATCTGGTTTCACGCGGCCGCCGGCCGCCGGATAGCGATGTGAGTTCCGAGGATGCCGAGTTCTACGATGGCGATCATGGCCTCAAGGACCTCGAGTCACCTGAACGTGCATTGCTGCGGGATGAGATTGAAGGCACCGTCCATCGAACCATCCAGCAACTGCCTGAAGATTTGCGTACGGCTTTAACTTTACGTGAATTCGACGGTCTGAGTTACGAGGACATTGCGAGCGTCATGCAATGTCCGGTGGGTACCGTGCGCTCCCGGATCTTCCGCGCTCGGGAGGCCATCGATAAAGCCCTGCAACCGTTGTTGCAGGAAAACTGAGACAGCGGCGACAGCCAAGAGAGGAACGCCATGAGTCGTGAAGCCCTGCAGGAATCGCTGTCCGCAGTGATGGATAACGAAGCGGACGAATTGGAATTGCGTCGGGTATTGAATGCCTTTGACGATGTTGAAACCCGTGAGACCTGGGCTCGTTACCAGATCGCCCGGGCTGTCATGCACAAGGATCTGCTGCTTCCGCGTCTGGACATCGCTGCGGCGGTTTCTGCTGCACTGGCGGATGAAGCCGTACCGGCGAAAGCCTCCCGCGGACCATGGCGCAGCCTGGGCCGACTGGCTGTTGCCGCTTCGGTCACCGTTGCTGTGCTGGCGGGTGTGCGTCTGTACAACCAGGATGAGATCGCTGGCGTACAAATGGCGCAGCAGTCCAACCAGCCAAGCCTGGCGACGCCACAGGTCAAAGGTCCTGCGGTTCTGGCCGGCTACAGCGAAAGTTCTGAAGCCGCAGGTCCCATGACTAACGGGGTTCTGCAAGGACAGCCAGGTTGGCACGATCAGCGTCTGCCCAACTATCTGCGCCAGCATGCTCAGCAAGCTGCGTTGAAAGGTACTGAAAGCGCTCTGCCATATGCTCGTGCGGCCAGTCTGGAAAACCGTTAAGGAGGACCATGCGCGCCATACCTCTCGTTTCGCTTCTGCTCGGTGGCTGGTGTGTGGCTCCAGCCTATGCCGGTGAAGCTCAGGACTGGCTCAATCGTCTGAGTCAGGCCGAGCAACAGCAGAGCTTCCAGGGCACTTTCGTTTACGAGCGTAACGGTAGTTTTTCTACCCATAACATCTGGCATCGCGTCCAGGATGGCAAAGTCCGCGAGCGGTTGCTCCAGCTCGACGGTTCGGCACAGGAGGTCATGCGCATTGATGGACATACTCAATGCGTCAGCGGCACCTTGATCGCCGGGCTGGGAAACACGCCTGATGGCACTGCACGTGCGCTCGATCCGCAAAAACTCAAGAATTGGTACGACCTTGCCGTCATTGGCAAGTCGCGCGTGGCCGGGCGTCAGGCTGTCATTGTCGCCCTGACCCCCAAAGACCAGCATCGCTATGGCTTCGAGCTGCATCTGGACAAAGAGACCGGTTTACCGCTCAAGTCCCTGTTGCTCAATGACAAGGGCCAATTGCTGGAACGCTTTCAGTTCACTCGACTGAACACCTCCGAACCTTCGGAAGGTGACCTGCAGGCCAGTGCCGAGTGCAAGGCTGTCGTTCAGGATTCGAATAAAGCTACCGCCGTGAAGACTACCTGGCATTCAGACTGGCTTCCGCCTGGCTTTGAACTGACCAGCAGCGTGGCACGCAATGATCCGGACACCAAGATCCAGGTCAACAGCCTCATGTACGACGACGGGCTCGCTCGTTTCTCGGTATTCCTGGAACCGCTGAATGGCGCCACCGCAACCGACACTCGTACCCAGCTGGGTCCGACGGCTGCTGTTTCTCGTCGGCTCACCACGCCCCAAGGCGAGATGATGGTCACGGTGGTAGGTGAGATTCCCATTGGCACGGCGGAACGGATCGCGCTGTCCATGCGCTCCGATGTCGCGGCAGCCCAATAGCACAGTGCTCAGGTGGCTCGATTGCGCAAGAGGCCGATGACGCCAAGGCTTGATCGAAATGCCGAAACTTCCTGTCAGCATTTTCATTTGCAAAAAAACCAATTTTTTTCTATTAGGTCAGAGCCGCTCGGCTCTGGCCTTGTCTGTTTGCGGAACAATAATACCGGCGTATCGTTCTCCGGTAGTCCTTGCTCCATATCGCTTAACCATGCTCGTCGTAACGGGAGCCGTATGTCGATACCACGCTTGAAAACCTATCTTTCCATATTTGCCACCGTGCTGGTCCTCGGTCAGGCCGTTCCTGCCGTGGCAGTGGAATTACCGGACTTCACACAACTGGTCGAACAGGCTTCGCCCGCTGTCGTGAACATCAGTACCACACAGAAGTTGCCGGATCGCCGTGTCTCGGACCAGCAGATGCCAGACCTGGAAGGCCTGCCGCCGATGCTGCGCGAGTTCTTCGAGCGTGGGATGCCGCAGCAACCGCGTTCGCCGGGCGGCGGTCGCCAGCGTGAAGCCCAGTCCCTTGGATCGGGCTTCATCATTTCGCCTGACGGCTACATCCTGACCAACAACCATGTGATCGCCGATGCCGATGAGATCCTGGTGCGCCTGGCCGATCGCAGCGAGCTGAAGGCCAAGCTGATCGGCACCGACCCGCGCTCCGATGTGGCGCTTCTGAAAATCGACGGCAAGGACCTGCCGGTGCTCAAGCTGGGCAAATCCCAGGATCTGAAGGCTGGCCAGTGGGTCGTCGCCATCGGTTCGCCGTTCGGTTTCGACCACACTGTGACCCAAGGGATTGTCAGTGCTATCGGGCGTAGCCTGCCGAACGAAAACTATGTGCCTTTCATCCAGACCGACGTGCCGATCAACCCAGGCAATTCCGGTGGCCCGTTGTTCAACCTCAACGGTGAAGTGGTGGGCATCAACTCTCAGATCTATACCCGTTCGGGCGGTTTCATGGGCGTTTCGTTCGCCATTCCGATCGATGTCGCGATGGATGTATCCAACCAACTGAAAAGCGAGGGCAAGGTCAGCCGGGGTTGGTTGGGCGTGGTCATCCAGGAAGTGAACAAGGATCTGGCTGAGTCGTTCGGGCTGGAGAAACCCGCCGGTGCGTTGGTTGCGCAAATTCAAGAAGGTGGCCCGGCCGCCAAGGGTGGCTTGCAGGTGGGTGACGTGATCCTCAGCCTCAATGGCCAGCCAATCATCATGTCCGCCGACTTGCCACATCTGGTGGGCGCGCTCAAGGCTGGCGCCAAGGCCAACCTGGAAGTGATCCGCGAAGGAAAGCGCAAGAATGTCGAGCTGACTGTCGGCGCGATCCCGGAAGAGGGTAAAGAACTCGAATCGCAGCCCAAGTCCGGCGTCGAGCGCAGCAGCAATCGCCTCGGTGTTGCGGTGGTCGAGCTGACTGAAGAGCAGAAGCGCACCCTGGAGTTGCAAGGTGGTGTGGTGATCAAGGAAGTGCAGGACGGTCCTGCTGCCCTGATTGGCCTGCAACCAGGCGACATCATTACGCACCTGAACAACCAGGCCATCGGCTCCGCCAAGGAGTTCACCGACATCGCCAAGGCGCTGCCGAAGAACCGCTCGGTGTCGATGCGTGTCCTGCGTCAGGGGCGTGCAAGCTTCATCACCTTCAAGCTGGCCGAATAAGCCGAGCTGAAAAAAAACCGCCTCGAATCGAGGCGGTTTTTTTTATGCCTGATGGATATTCAACCCATCATGTCCTTGACCATCCGCTCTTGTTCCATGAGCTCTCGCTGCCGGGCATCGATGCGCGATGACAACGGGAAATTGCTCCCCGCGCGTCGTTTGGCGAAGTCCAGTTGTTGGATGGCCTGACGATAGTCTCCGACCAGCGCGAAGTACTCGGCGCGGGCCTGGTGCAAACCGATGATATTGCCCGACAGGCCGCGAGTCTCCGCCACCATGTACCAGACGTCCGGATCGTCCGGACGGCTCTTGAGCAGGGTCTCCAGCGCTTTTTCCGCATCGGCGGGACGATTCTGCTTGAGCAGCAGGTCGACACGGACCTGGTTGAGCGGGTAATTGCCCGGGTACTGGGCCAGCAGCCGGTCGACGCGAGATTGAGCGTCTGGCAGCTTGTTGCTGGTGATGTCCAGATCGACCTGGGCCAGGTTATAGATGATCTCGTTGGGTGATTTGGCCAGCAGCGGCTTGAGGTTTTCACGGGCCTCATTCAACTGGCCGCCCTTGACCTGGGCAATTGCCAGGCCATAGCGAGCCACGTCGTTCTTCGGGTTTTCGTCGAGCAGCGCGCGGAAGCGCTTGGCGGCCAGTCCCGGGGTTTCTTCATACGTCAACTGGACCCGCGCGCGGATCAGTTGATAGCGCATGCTGTCCTCGATGCCCCCCGGCTTGGCCTGTTCGGCACGGTTGCGGGTGTCGGCGATACGCGACTCGGTAACCGGGTGAGTCAGCAGGAACTCCGGGGGACGGGCGTCAAACCGGTACTGGCGCATCAGCCGTTCGAACATGGTCGGCATCGACCGTGGATCATAGCCGGCCTTTTCCAGATTCTGGATGCCGATGCGGTCGGCCTCCTGCTCGTTCTGGCGCGAGAAGCGCCGTTGTTCCTGGATGGCGGCGGCCTGGGTCCCGGCGATGGCGGCAATCCCGGCATCGCCCCCGCCAGCGGCGGCGACCACGATGCCAGCCAGCAGCGCCGCCATCATTGGCACTTGCATACGCTGTTGGGCTTCCACGCCACGGGCGAAGTGGCGTTGCGACAAGTGCGCCAGTTCGTGGGCCATGACCGAGGCGTATTCGCCTTCGGTCTGCGCGTTGAGGAACAGGCCGCCGTTGACCCCGACGATCCCGCCGGGTGCGGCGAAGGCGTTGAGCTGTGGGCTGTTGATCAGAATGAATTCGAGGCGCCGGTCATTGACCTGGCTGGTTTCCACCAGCTTGTAGACGCTGGTTTCGACGTAATCCTTGAGCTGCGGGTCGTTGAGTTGCGAGACCTGGCTACGCAGCAGGGCCAGCCAGGCGCGACCCAATTGGTGTTCCTGTTCCGGCGAGACGATGGCAGAACTGGCATCGCCAAGTGACGGCAGGTCGTCGGCGAAGCCCGGTGAGGCGAGCAGGCAAGCGAGCGTCAGCAGGGTGGGGCGCAGAAATGTCATGCACGGGGCCTTAGTCGACAAAGACCTTACTGTAGCCGGACAGCGTGTCCGGGACCAGATATTCTAGGCGGCTCGACGACCTGTTGCGGAGTGAAGCAATGACCGATGATGTAGCCCACGATGCCGAACTGGACGCCAGCGGCCTGAATTGTCCGTTGCCGTTGCTCAAGGCCAAATTGGAACTCAATCGCCTGGCCAGCGGCGCCGTGCTCAAGGTAACCGCCACGGACGCGGGCTCCCAACGTGATTTCCGCACCTTTGCCCGATTGGCCGGTCATACGCTGCTGCGCGAAGAGGACGAGAACGGCGTCTACCGTTACTGGTTGAAAAAGGCCTGAAAGCCGACAGCCCTCCCATAAGGATTTTTAATGTTCAAAGTGTTACGCGACTGGATCCAGCGCTACTTCTCGGATGAAGAAGCCGTGGTGTTGGCCGTGCTGCTGTTCCTCGGATTCACTGCGGTCCTGACACTGGGCGGCATGCTCGCCCCCGTGTTGGCGGGGATGGTGCTGGCGTACCTGATGCAGGGCCTGGTCACCACGCTGGAGCGTATGCGGCTGCCGGGTTCCTTGGCGGTGGGGCTGGTGTTCGCCTTGTTCATGGGGCTGCTGGTGGTGTTCCTGGTGGTGATCGTGCCCTTGCTCTGGCATCAGTTGGTGACGCTGTTCAACGAACTCCCAGGAATGCTCGCCAAGTGGCAATCGCTGCTGCTGTTACTGCCTGAACGCTATCCCCACCTGGTTTCGGATGAACAGGTGCTGCAGACGATCGAAGTGGTGCGCGGTGAGATCGGCAAGTTCGGCCAGTGGGCGCTGACGTTTTCCCTGTCCAGCTTGCCGCTGCTGGTAAACATCATGATCTACCTGGTGCTGGTGCCGATCCTGGTGTTTTTCTTTCTCAAGGACCGGGAAATGATCGGGCGCTGGGTCCGCGGTTATCTGCCGCGCGAACGAGCGCTGATCACTCGGGTTGCCCAGGAAATGAACCGGCAGATCGCCAATTACATCCGCGGCAAGGTCATCGAGATTTTCATCTGTGGCGGCGTGACCTACATTGGCTTCGTTGCCCTGGGCCTCAACTACGCAGCGTTGCTGGCCTTGCTGGTGGGTATTTCCGTGGTGGTGCCTTACGTCGGCACCGTGGTCGTGACGGTGCCGGTGGCGCTGATTGCACTGTTCCAGTGGGGCTGGAGCGATCAGTTCATCTACCTGATGGCGGTCTACGGAATCATCCAGACGCTGGATGGCAATGTGCTGGTGCCGCTGCTGTTTTCCGAGGCGGTGAACCTGCATCCGGTGGCGATCATCTGTGCGGTGCTGTTGTTTGGCGGGTTGTGGGGGTTCTGGGGGGTGTTCTTCGCGATTCCCCTGGCGACCCTGTTCAAGGCGGTGCTGGATGCGTGGCCGAGCAAGGAACCGATGGTGGCGCCGTTGTTGTGACTTGAATATGAAGTAATGCTTAAGGCCTCATCGCGAGCAAGCTCGCTCCCACAGGGATTTGATTTAACGACACAAATCCAGTGTGGGAGCGAGCTTGCTCGCGATAGCGCCAGTACAGGCAACGAGATTTCAGGCCTTGTTAAGCACCTGAGCCGCCGCCAACACCGCATCCACATGCCCCGGTACCTTCACGCCGCGCCATTCCTGGCGCAGCACGCCATCCTTGTCGATCAGGAATGTGCTGCGATCAACGCCCAGGTATTCCTTGCCGTATAGCTTTTTCAACTTGATCACGTCGAACAACTGGCAAACCGCCTCGTCCTTGTCGCTGATGAGCTCGAAGGGGAATTCCTGCTTGCACTTGAAGTTCTCGTGGGACTTGAGGCTGTCCCGGGAGACGCCGAACACTTCGGTATTGGCGGCCTGGAATTGTGCGTACTGATCGCGGAACCCCTGGCCTTCGGTGGTGCAACCCGGGGTGCTGTCTTTCGGGTAGAAGTAAATGACCACCTGCTTGCCTTTCAGGGCCGCGAGGCTGACGGTCTGCCCGCTGGTGGCGGGCGCT
>Ga0307408_100003808_pt1 | contig 10273 bp, 8 predicted proteins | sample 322Cmetagenome_FD_202116 | JGI IMG/M metagenome (GOLD analysis project Ga0307408, IMG submission 202116) | Maize rhizosphere microbial communities from greenhouse at UC Davis, California, United States - 322HYB-C-3 | ecosystem: Host-associated > Plants > Roots > Rhizosphere > Soil | place: USA... | reverse complement strand
GACCGAGACGCGCCATTTTCCGTCCGCTCCCTTTTTGATCATGTAAAGGAAATCGGAGAGCGGTTCGATCTTTCCGCCCACGCTCGCCATCGACACCTCCATCCCACCGATGTAGCCGGAATTTCCCTCAACCTGAAAAACTGTCGGGATGAGTCGGTTGATGACGGTGCTGCCGGCGATGTAGTCGAGCGCCTCTCCGCCCCGCAGCCAATAAGGGCCGCCGGGGTCGAGCACCACGAGGTCGTCGGTGTAAAGCGGTCTGACAGCCTCGACGGTCTTCAGCTTGCTTAGCCGCTCTTTATCGCGGAGCAGTCGGTCGAGGTCGGGCGGCAGCTCGACGGCCTTCGGCAGCGGGTCGGTGACAAGACTCGACGCGTTAATGCTCCAGATGTGGGTGTGGTGGTCGGCGACAGGGATCGCCGTTTGTGCCGTTAACGGCGTGGAGATGGAATAGATCGCAGCGATCAGAAATGTGAGTATTTGAATTTTCTTCATTTTTGGATGCACCTGAGGTATGAGGTTCTATTAAGTAACACCGCGGGCAGAGGTTCTGTGACAGGCGATGGGACGATCCGCCCGGGAATTTACGAAAACAGATATTAGCTGACGGCTATTTTTCAATCGAGGACCATCACCGCGGCCTGGCCTTTGACGAGGGTGTCGGCGTTCTGGTTCGTGCAGACGGTCTCGAGCGTGACGATCGGTTTGTCCTCGCGGATGTGGGTGACGGTCGCGGTCGCGGTGACCGTGTCGCCGATAAATACGGGTGCGACGAACTTCAGCGTCTGCGAAAGATAAACGATCTTGCGCTCTTTGAACTCGTAACCGAGCACGGCTGAAATAAAGGCGCCGCTTAACATCCCATGCGCGATCCGGCGGCCAAAGCGCGTCTCGGCCGCAAACTCTTCGTCGAGGTGGATCGGGTTAAAGTCGCCCGACACCTCGGCGAACTTTCGAATGAGCTCATCGGTCACTTCACGGGCGGTCGAAAATTTATCGCCAACTTTAAGATCCATAATTCACAATGACGAAACGCTCTATTTTCTCGCCGCTCGACGCGAGCGAATTCGCCCTACTGACCGCTTGCTCGACCGATCCCTCGATCTGCTCGCGGCACATATTGGCGGCCTCCGCGTCGTCGATGGCGACCAGCGCGACCCGGTCGCCGTCGCCGACCTGGTGCACAAGGCAGCGGCCGACGAGGCGCGACTCTTCGATAAGGTCCTCGACGGCGGGCGTTGCCCCGCTAAACGAGGGCCCTGGGCCGAGGCTTTCAGTTTTCCGATGAGGTATATTCAAATCAATTTCGAGAATACCCGGTTTGGACGCGACATTTCCAATGGGCCGGCCATGTCCGTCGGCGCAGCTGTACCCGATACCGTGAGCCGCGGACCGCGGATCCGGCATCCGCCGGGCCGCCATCTCGTCTTACTTGTAAGAATCGTCGATATGGGCAAATATTTAGCAAATGTTACGGCGGCGTTACATGCTTCGACGGATCTGGGCGGCCTTTCTCGTCGCGTCGGCGATGTTGATTTGCGTCCTGCATGCGGTCGGGCAGACAACAGCGCCCGGTGATTCCGAAAAGAAATCGGGAACGGCCGCTCCGGCGACGGCTGCCGCGGAGCAAAAATGGAAGCGATGGCTCGAGTTCGACCAGCTTTCGATCGCGACCCGCTACCACTACATCAAGAATGCCAACCATGTGACGGCCGCAAACAACCAGCAGTATCAGGTGCAGGCCCGGGCACATTTCAAGTTCGACCGGAAAGGTCGATACGCCGTGCACGCGGGGCTTTTTTCCGGCAATAGCTTCAACGGCGGCTGGAACAACACGAACCTCGGCACCGGCCATTACCAGACGAATCTTTTCCTGAAGCAGCTCTACTTCGCGGCCAAACCCGTGAAGGCAGTCGAGTTCCAGATCGGCGGGCTCGCGATCAACAACGGCGAGAACAGCGAGGCCATCGGTTATGATCAGGACGGCTATATAACCGGCGAGCGCGTATCGATACGAAACCCGAAAACGCTGTATTTCGACGAGATCTCGGTAACCTCCGCCCGCTTGGGCGAGTTGAACCGGCCGAGCATTTTTCGACGTGCAAAACATTTCGACAACCAGAATTATCACCAGATACTGGTCCGCAAGCAGGTCAACAAATTCGTCGGCGTTTCGGCCGATTACACTTTCGAGTCCGGGACCGACGCGCTTCGACAGGCGGTGAGGGTCAAAACGCCGAAGTCGAAATATCTCCACCTGTTTTTGTTCGAGAATTACGAGCGTTTGGACCCCGACCTCGGGTATGGGTTCAACGTCTATGGGGAGCGGAAGCTGGAAAAGCATTTCGCTCTCGGCGTCGGTTTTGCGCACGTCGACCGCGTGATGCTCAACGGCGACCGCTACCCGCGGGGCAATCGCCTGTATGCCAACGGGATCGTTACTTTCAACAAAGAATTCACCCTCACGACCTCTTTTACCGAGAGCGTCGGGCCGGTTCTTCCGAACCTCGTCCGCACGCGGCTCGACGTCACGCTCAATTACAATTTTCTCGAGACGATGCGCCGCCTGAAGATCTATTAGGACGATGTCGTTGAGGCCCTGCACTCGGAGGAGACGGCCATGCGTATGAGAGAATCCGGAATAAGTGGTAAGTGAGATGTGATAAGTGATAAGTGACCGCCCCGGCCGTGGGCGGACGCGACTTAATATGAACGCCGAATCGAAACGTCTCGAAGAATCGGACCTGCGGATCAAGCACTGGAAGCGCTGGGGGCCGTACGTCAGCGACCGGGCCTGGGGGACGGTGCGTGAGGATTACAGCGCCGACGGCTCAGCCTGGGAATACTTCGCGCACGACCACGCCCGCTCGCGGGCCTTTCGGTGGAACGAGGACGGGATCGCCGGCATCTGCGACCGGCACCAGAAGATCTGCTTTGCCCTGGCGTTCTGGAACGGCCGTGACCCGATCATCAAAGAGCGGCTTTTCGGGCTGACCGGCAGCGAGGGCAACCACGGCGAGGACGTCAAGGAGCACTATTATTACCTCGACTCGACCCCGACCCACTCGTACATGAAATTCTTGTACAAGTACCCGCAGGCCGAGTACCCGTACCGCCAACTGATCGATGAGAACCGCCGGCGGAGCAAGGCCGAGCCGGAATTCGATCTGATCGATACCGGGATATTCGACGACGACCGCTATTTCGACTGCTTCGTCGAATACGCCAAGGCCGACGTCGAGGACATCCTGATAAAGATCACCATCGCGAACCGCGGCCCGGATCCGGCAAAGATAAACGTGCTGCCGACCGTCTGGTTCCGCAACACGTGGACGTGGTCAGGCGTCGACCGCGAAAGCAATTTGCGGGCGATCACCGGCGGCGCGATCGAGCTCGAGTCGGCCGGGTACGGCGACCGTTATCTCTACATCGACGGCGATCCCGAGCTGCTTTTCACCGAGAACGAGACCAACAGCCAACGCCTTTACGGAGCCGCGAACTCGTCCCAGCACGTCAAGGACGGCATCAACGACTACGTCGTAAATGGTGACAAGGCGGCCGTCAATCCCGGCCATTTCGGCACGAAAGCGGCCGCGAATTTCGACCTTGAAATCCCGCCCGGCGGATCCGCGACGCTTCGGCTGCGGTTCACCGATCAGCGACCCGCTAAGTCCAAAAACCACTTCAAAAATTTCGAGAAAACCTTCACCGCCCGCATCGAGGAGGCCGACGAATTCTACACCGACATCATCCCGCCCGATCTTTCCGACGACGCGAAAAATGTGCAGCGGCAGGCCTTTGCCGGGATGCTATGGTCGAAGCAGTTCTATCATTACGTCGTGCGCGACTGGCTGGCCGGCGACCCGGCCATGCCGGAGCCGCCGGCATCACGATATAAGGGTCGCAACACGCACTGGACGCATCTGTTCAACGCCGACGTGATCTCGATGCCCGACAAGTGGGAATACCCCTGGTACGCGGCGTGGGACCTGGCGTTTCACTGCATCCCGCTCGCCCTGGTCGACCCCGAGTTCGCCAAAGAGCAGCTCATCCTGATGCTGCGGGAGTGGTACATGCACCCGAACGGGCAGATACCGGCGTACGAGTGGGCGTTCGGCGACGTCAACCCGCCCGTGCACGCTTGGGCGGCGATGCGGGTCTACCAGATCGAGAAGAAACGGCGCGGCTACGGCGATCGCAAGTTCCTCGCCCGCATCTTTCAGAAGCTGATGCTCAATTTCACGTGGTGGGTGAACCGGAAGGACGCCGAGGGGATGAACGTGTTCGAGGGCGGCTTTTTGGGGCTCGACAACATCGGCGTTTTCGACCGGTCGCAACCCCTGCCGACGGGCGGGAGGCTCGCCCAATCGGACGGCACGAGCTGGATGGCGATGTACTGCCTCAACATGCTCGCCATCGCGCTCGAGCTGTCCATCGAGGACAACGCCTACGAGGACGTCGCGAGCAAGTTCTGGGAGCACTTCCTTTTCATCTCCGATGCGATGAACAATCTCGGCCGCGACGGCATCTCACTGTGGAACGACGAGGACGGGTTCTACTACGACGTGCTGCACCTGCACGATCAGAAATACAGTATGCCGATCCGTCTTCGCTCGATGGTCGGGCTGATACCGCTCTTCGCCGTGGCCACGATCGAGCCGGATATTCTGAACCAACTGCCCGCCTTCAAGCGGCGGATGCAGTGGTTCATCGACAACCGGCCCGACCTGACCGGCAACATCAACTGCGCCCGCACGCCGGGAGCCGGTGAGCGGCGCCTGCTCGCGATCGCGTACCGCGACCGGCTCGAGCGGGTGCTGGCCTTCATGCTGGATGAAGAGGAATTTCTCTCGCCGTACGGTATCAGGGCGTTATCCAGATATCACAAGGACGTGCCGTACACGCTGCAGGTCAACGGCACCGAGCACCGCGTCGATTACGAACCGGGCGAATCGACGACCGGTCTCTTCGGCGGCAATTCGAACTGGCGCGGCCCGATCTGGTTCCCGGTCAATTATTTGCTGATCGAGGCGCTGCAGAAGTTTCACCACTATTACGGCGACTCGTTCCAGATCGAATGCCCTACCGGCTCCGGGACGATGATGAACCTTTGGGAGGTATCGCAGGAGATATCGCGGCGGCTCTCGCACATTTTCCTCCGCAACGGCGACGGGACGCGGCCCGTCTTCGGCGACAACGAAAAAATGCAGCACGACCCGCACTTCCGCGACTACCTGCTTTTCAACGAATATTTCCACGGCGACAACGGCCGCGGCGTAGGCGCCAGCCACCAGACCGGCTGGACCGGCCTCGTGGCGAAATTGCTGCAGCAGAGCGGGGAATAAGCGGAGAACGGAGAGTGGACAATGGAAAATGGACAAATTAGCGGCTCGACCCGGATTAACTGTCCATTATCTATTGTCCATTGTCCGCTCTTTACGGGTTCTTCGCGTTGTAGTCCGCGATAAAGACCTGCGTGATGTTGACGGTGTTGTTGAGGATCAACATGCTGTCGCGGTTCTTCGCCAGGTCCACCAGGATGTCGACCCCGCGCGCCTTCGCGAAGGCCGCGAGGGCGTTGTTGAGGGTGAGGGTGATCGGGCCGGTCAACTCGACCACGCGCCTGCTGTAGGCGGCGGCGCCGTCTTCCTGCTTGCGCTTGATGTCCAACTCGAGCGTCCGGGCCTGGTCGGCCTTGGTCGCCAGCGCCTGCTGCGTCGTGCCCGCGGCCGGGCTGCTGACCTCGCGGGCCAGGGCCTCGTATCTGGTCCGTAACCCGGTGATCTCGTCGCGGCGGGCCTTGAATTCCGTGTCGAGCGTCTGGTACGCGGTGATAAGTTTCTTAACGCCGGTCTTCGGGTCGGCGAAGGCCTCGGTGTCGATCACCGCGATCCTGGTCGGGGTAGTCTGCGCGGGAACCTGCGCCATCGCGACCGTGCCGGCCGCTGCGATGAACAAAAACAAAACTAATATTCTCTGAAACTTCATTTTCCTTACTCCGATTTTGATTGGTCTTTGACCGAATTGCCGCGTGCGACCCGGGCGGAAACGCGACCGTGAGAAAGCGTGCTTACGCCATCGGGGGATCCGAGGCCGGCCGTCGGCGAAAGTTCAACGGTTGACGTAGGCACGCCCCTTGACAGCCGCGTTTCCGCCCGAGTTTCGGCCGTATGTCATGATATTACTTGGATGACTTTCCGCCAATGTGTCGATGCGGCACGCGTTCTTTGTGTTGCTTGACTTAGTGCGCTCAATCCCGTAAAACATACCTAATTTCCGACAAGGGCCGGACCGCAAGCTTCGCACCTATCCGTGCTCCACCGACCGTTTCGGGCTGCAGAATTCAGATCCAGCGAAAGTAGGAGGAAAGTTCGGCTTATATGGCTTCGAACCTTGTATCCATCGAGCGTCGCCGCTTCGGGCAGACCATGCGGAAGGACGGTTGGTGGGTCGCACCGCTCCTTACCTTTCTCGGCTTTTCCGCCTTTATCGTTTATTCCACCTGGGCCGCGTTTCAGGGCGAACATTACTCGTTCGGGCCCTATCTCTCGCCGATGTATTCGCCGCTCATCTGGGAAGCGGCCGGTCAGCAGCTTTCCGGGCACGCGTGGCTCGGAGCATGGCCCGCGTGGCTGCCCGCCTCGATCCTCGTGCAGCCGATCACGCCGGCGGTGCTGATACTCTGGGCGCCCGGCGGATTCAGATTTACCTGCTACTACTATCGCGGGGCCTACTACAAAGCCTTCTGGGCCGACCCGCCGGCCTGCACCGTCGGCGAACCGAGACACGCATATCGCGGCGAGCGTAAATTCCCGCTCATACTGCAGAACGTGCACCGGTATTTTTTGTACGTCGCACTGCTTTTTATCGTCATCCTCGCGTACGACGCGATCCTCGCGACGCGGTTTCTCGGGCCCGACGGCCACACGCATTTCGGCATCGGCGTCGGCACGCTGGTGCTGACGATCAACGTCATCCTGCTAGGCTCGTACACTTTCGGCTGCCATAGCCTCCGCCACCTCGTCGGCGGCCGCTGCGACGTGCTCTCCGACAAACCGGCCCAGCAGACCGCATACAAATGCGTCGGCGCGCTGAACAAACGCCACATGCTCTTCGCCTGGATGAGCTTGTTCTGGGTGGGATTTTCCGATTTATACGTACGGCTGTGCTCAATGGGCGTGTGGACCGATTACAGAATTTTCTAACCGCGGAGACGCGGAGACGCAGAGTAAAGCCCTCAAATGAATGTTCATGATCCGGCCAGCTCACGTCGATCGCCACCAAAATATTCCTGTCTTTGCGTTTCCGCGTCTCGGCGGTGAAATCTCCTTTTGAATGACCGAATACCCAACTTTCGAACACGACGTCCTCGTCATCGGTGCTGGTGGTGCCGGACTTAGGGCTGCCATCGAGGCTTCCGCGTCCGGCGTCAGCGTCGGGCTGATCTGCAAATCGCTGCTCGGCAAGGCGCACACGGTGATGGCCGAGGGCGGGATGGCGGCGGCGATGGGGAACGTCGACGACCGCGACAATTGGAAGGTCCATTTCACCGACACGATGCGCGGCGGCCAGTACGTCAACAATTGGCGAATGGCCGAGCTGCACGCCAAAGAAGCGCCCGACCGCGTGCGAGAGCTGGAAGCGTGGGGAGCGGTTTTCGATCGAACAAAAGACGGCAAGATACTTCAAAGAAATTTCGGCGGCCACCGTTACCCGCGTCTCGCTCACGTTGGCGACCGCACCGGTCTCGAATTAATAAGGACATTACAAGATCACGGCATCCACCAAGGCATCGAGGTCTACATGGAGGTCACCGTCCTCGATCTGCTCAAAGACGGCGACCGCGTCGTCGGCTGCTTCGCCTACGAGCGCGAACACGGGCGCTTTCGCGTCTTCAAAGCGAAGTCCGTCGTGCTGGCGACCGGCGGCGTTGGCCGCGCTTTCAAGATCACGTCGAACAGTTGGGAAGGCACCGGTGACGGGCACGCCCTTGCATACCGTGCGGGGGCCGAGCTGATCGACATGGAGTTTATCCAGTTCCACCCCACGGGGATGGTCTGGCCGCCGTCGGTCCGCGGCATTCTGGTGACCGAGGGCGTTCGCGGCGAGGGCGGCATTTTGACGAACAGCGAAGGCCGGCGCTTCATGTTCGACGACATCCCGGACAACTACAAAGACCAAACGGCCGACAACCCCGAAGAAGGCTGGCGCTACGTCACCGGCGACAAAAACGCCCGCCGGCCGCCGGAGCTTCTCACGCGCGACCACGTCGCCCGCTGCATCGTGCGTGAGGTGAAAGAAGGCCGCGGTTCACCGCACGGCGGCGTGTTTCTCGACATCGCGTGGATCAAGGAGAAGATCTCCAATTCGGCCGAACACATCAAGAAGAAACTCCCGAGCATGTACCACCAGTTCATGCAGCTCGCCAACCTGGACATCACGACCACGCCGATGGAGGTCGGTCCGACGACCCATTACATCATGGGCGGCATCCACGTGAACGCCGACACACAGGCCTCGACGGTGCCGGGATTGTTTGCCGCCGGCGAATGCGCGTCCGGCATCAACGGCGCAAATCGCCTCGGTGGGAATTCGCTCTCGGATCTTCTCGTATTCGGCAAACGTGCCGGCGAGTATGCCGCCGAGTATGCCAAAGAAAATTCCCCCGGGCGGGTAAACAACGACCAGATCGAAGAGCTATCACGTTTTGCCCTCGAGCCGTTCTCGCGCGAATCGGGCGAGAACGCGTTCGCCATCCAGCATGATCTGCAGGCGATGATGCAGGACCTCGTCGGCATCGTGCGGACCGAGGGCGAGATGGTGCAGGCACTCGACCGGCTCGAAAAGTTGAAACAGCGGGCGGCGGAAGTTTCGGTCAGCGGCAACGTCGACTTCAATCCCGGCTGGCACACGGCACTCGACCTCAGAAACCTTTTGACCGTCTCCGAGGCGATTGCCCGTGCCGCCCTCGAACGCAGGGAAAGCCGCGGCGGCCAATACCGCGACGATTTCCCACAAAAAGATCCCGAATGGGCGAAAAAGAACCTCGCCCTAAAACAACAGCCCGACGGCAAAATGTCCATAACCGAACTCCCCATCCCCCAAATGCCGGCCGAGCTGAAGCAAATTATCGAAGAGATGGGGTAATTTCACCGCGGAGACGCGGAGACGCGGAGACGCGGAGAACGAAAAAATACTGTCACGACTCGACAGAACAAGTCGAATCGGAATTGAGACAAAGCCCATTAATTTTCTCGGCGTCTCCGCGTCTCCGCGGTGAAAATATCATGATCATATGAAGACAGCTGTATTCAGGGTAAGGAGAGGCGGCCGCGAGCGGCATGAGTTTGTGGATTACACGACCGAGGTGACCGAGGGGATGGTCGTGCTGGACGCGGTGCATCAGATACAGGCCGAGTCGGCGCCGGACCTCGCCTGCCGCTGGAACTGCAAGGCCGGCAAATGCGGCTCGTGCTCGGCCGAGATCAACGGCAAGCCGAAGCTGATGTGCATGACGCGGCTCGACACGATCGACACCGACCAGCCCGTCACGATCGAGCCGATGCGTGCCTTCCCGCCGCTCAAGGACCTCATCTCCGACGTCTCGTGGAACTACGAAGTCAAAAAACGGATCAAGAAATTCAAACCGAGGCCGCCCGACGCCGCCGACGGCACATGGCGGATGCAGCAGTCGGACGTCGACCGCGTGCAGGAGTTTCGAAAGTGCATCGAGTGCTTTCTCTGCCAGGACGTCTGCCACGTGCTGCGCGACCACGAGAAGCACAGCGAATTTATCGGGCCCCGGTTTCTGGTCTACGCGGCCGCCCTCGAGATGCACCCGCTCGACACCGAGAACCGCGTCGAAGAGCTCAAAGACCAATTCGGGATCGGTTACTGCAACATCACCAAATGCTGCACGAAAGTGTGCCCCGAGCACATCACCATCACGGATAATGCTATTATTCCGCTCAAGGAACGCGTCGTCGACGAGCACTACGACCCGCTCGCGCGACTGGTGAAGCTGTTTAGAAGGAAATGATCTAGATGTCAGTAGCCCGACCGTGAGGGAGGGCGCCCGAGAGCTACTCCGGCGCCCTCCCTCACGGTCGGGCTACTGACACGCGGAGCGGCCCATATGTTCGAACTAAAACCTCTCCACCCTGAAGCGATCCCCGCGGCGCTCGACAAGGCGCGGCACTACCGCCTGCTCAACGAGCCCGGTGCGGCCGAGAGCATCTGCCTCGACATCCTTGCCGTCGACCCCGACAATCAG
>Ga0307408_100003803_pt1 | contig 10281 bp, 5 predicted proteins | sample 322Cmetagenome_FD_202116 | JGI IMG/M metagenome (GOLD analysis project Ga0307408, IMG submission 202116) | Maize rhizosphere microbial communities from greenhouse at UC Davis, California, United States - 322HYB-C-3 | ecosystem: Host-associated > Plants > Roots > Rhizosphere > Soil | place: USA... | reverse complement strand
TCTGCAATTCTCCTAGCGCCGTTCAAGAGTTCGACCAGTCCATCGCGCTGCAACATCCTCCCCTCTTGCCCAGCGTCTTCACTAGTTATCAGCACGCCTTCTGAACCTCGAATGCTTGCCTTAAGATCGGTCCGTAACTCAGCCCCCTCACCCCGACTCTGTGCCTCACCACTTTCGCGATCCTGTGTCAGAAAACCGAGATTCAGCTGAGTAGTGCCATGTTCGCTTGCCAATTGAGCGCTTATTTCCCCTTCTGTATCGTCGAATCGGAGTTGATTTGATCGGCCTTTTCTAACTTCGCGGCTCTTAATGCCAGACAAATATCGGTTACCAGGCAGTTCGCCATTTCTGCTTAGGCCCGGCGGGATTGCCTGTCCGTTAAACAGGTGACCTACAATCACTGGTTTATCCGGGTTGCCATCCAAGAAAGTCACCAGGACTTCGCTACCAACCCGTGGCAAATACAACCCACCGCATTGGTAGCTAGCGCCCGGCCCATTTCCAGCCCAGCTACTGGACACCCTGACCCAGGCTGAGTCGATGTCTGTATCCGCCGCGCCAGCCATCTGTGCATGCTCGTGATCAGACTTCCTCGTGCTTTTGAATCGAATCTTTATCCGGCCAAGTTGATCGCAGTGGACTTCCTCGCCTTCCGGGCCAACGACAATCGCACTTTGCGTAGCGGCATAAGGAATGTCACTGTTCGATTCGTAAGTCGGCACTATGTCAATCCCGCGACGGACGGCGGTAAAGCTCACATTAGTCCGTGTTGACTCCTGCTCATGTCGCAATGAAGATTGCACCCAATCGCAGCGCCAGAACAGCCGATGCATTCGCTCGGCGAGCGGCTTAGGCAAGTTGTTCGAGACCGCTATTTGGAGCGATGTCACGACGAACTCGCGTTCGGCATCGGAATGCGTATCGCACTCTGGATGGCCTTCGAATACGAAGTACTCGCCGACGTGTAGGTCTCGCACACTGCCTCGGCCATGGAAGCACTTGGACTCATAGTCATGACGGCTCACCGCCAACTGGCCAAGGCTGCACAAGTCATCGTAGTCATCACCGGCATGCGGTTCCAGCACTTGGTAATCGTCCAGGCTTGCCGACATCTCGTTGCCGTTTTGGCCTTGATCAATGCCGCTTTCGGCACTGGTGTTCATAAAATTAGGATTTTGTGGATTACGATAATCCCAGCTAAATCTGGACACGCGACCAGGTTGGAGGGTGCGCACAGCACTCCACGAGGTAATTGTGTCTCGTTGTTCGGTGGCGTTGTCCCGGTGGTAGCGGATAGAACCTGCAGCACTTGGCTGAAGGCTGTCTGGATGATTGAACAGCACCATCGTATGTGCCGGATAAACGGTGCCATCAGCGCGGAAATACCATGCGATGCCGCGGCGCTTGAGCAGGCGCCGGATGAAGGCCGCGTCCGATTCGTTATATTGCATGGTGAATTCGCGCTGTGGATAAACCTGGTGCGCGAACAGTTCGTCCATCTCGTAGTGAAAACAGGTCCCGATGATGGGATTCATCTGCATCCATTCATCCAGGATCAGCGTGACGATTTCAACCTCATTCTTGTTTCGGAACACGCGATTGTTGGTGCGCTTCTCCATGATGGATAGCGCATCGCGCAGCACCAACTGGTAGCTGGCCAGCCCACCATCGCTATCACCGGCCCGTGCCTCGGTGACGATGCCGCAAATGCTGCGCAAGCCGCCGCGATCCGTTACGATATCAATCGCCACCGGCAGCGCAATCAACTCCTTCAGCGGAATGAAGGCATCCAGCGAGACGCACATGATGCGATATTCAACGCTGCCGCAAATTGCCTCGGTACCCTGTACCACCTGCGGCAGCAGCACGTCCTCCAGCAACTGCGTCGGATGGGCCAGTCGCAGGCGTAGTGGACGGTTGTCTGTGATCAGGTCCTTGTCTTGCTGGAAGAAGCTGAGCAGGGCATTGTCCACGGCGGGCTCCGTTCGTCTGATTGAAGCGAGAGCCTAGTTTGCACGCGTAAAAAATTTCGACGTTGATCTTGAGCAAACAGAATGCGATGTGCTGGGTTACACTGGCAACCCGCAGGAATAACAACACCGGAAGAAAGCCATGAGCGCGCGACTCAATGACGTTGTTTCTGAAAGCCACCTCAAGTCTGGGCGCAACGCGGAACAGGAAGCGGCGGCGGCCTTGAATTTCTGGCAGGCGCTGGAATACCTTAACCCGCAACCTGCACCCAAACCAGACCAGAACGATTGCATTTGGGCGTTCGAGCGCGACGCGGAAGAAGCCCAATTTCCCTGGCATGCGCCGATGAAGCAGAAAGTGCTGCGCGCCAAAATGAAGCCTAGTTGGCGCTTCCAGCTTTACGCAGGCATCATCAATGGCGGTGAACTGGTCGAGACTGCCCGAGCCTACCTTGGTGCCAATGAGCTTGACTTATCGGAGCGGAATGAACCCGCGTCAGCAGCCGCAGTCGTCATCGATCTCGACAAAGATGGGTACGCTACAGGCCAGGTATTCGTCAGCACCGTACCTTGGGCGATGGCCTGCCTGCGCCAAAGCGCAGGGTCGCGGGATCGGCTGACTTTCGAAGGCTGGTTTGGTGAGCGGATGCTGGAGGAGGAACTGCAAAAATCGATCAGGGACTTGATGGTCGAACTGAGGATCGTCAAGCGCAAACCAGAACCTGGCGCAGACGAGCAATTTGAAGAGGAATACGCAGAGGAGCTAAGGCAGATCACCTCCGCTGACGTCCAGATCATTTGCGATCTTGTATTCGCCAAATGCGATTGGCGTCCAAACCTTGAGGAGCCATGGCGTATCAAGGCGCTTCCGGCATCCGACAAGGAGACCGCGACTCCGGCAACGCAGGACAATCCGCTTAACAGTTTCTACGCCGAGGACATCGAACGAGTCAGCGCGGCTCTCGATTGTGGAAACGTCGGAGCGGCATTGCGAGAATATCTCCGAGGCGAAGATTCAGCACCGCGCATCGATCTGGAAGCCAAACCGGAGACATTGATCGACGGCGTTCAGCCAGCACTGTTGCCACCGGCCTGTTGGCCTGCCAAGCACCCGCTGGTCACGGCGCAGCAATTTGCAGTCAACAAGATTTCCCGGCTGCTGGAGGATGAGGGAATATTTTCCGTGAATGGCCCTCCCGGTACAGGCAAGACAACCATGCTGAAGGACATTGTCGCCTCGATCATTACGCGCCGGGCCGACGCCATGCTGGCCTTCGATTCGCCAGAGGCAGCATTTGCCAAACGATTGATAATCGAGAACCACAAATACCCGGCCTATGACCTGGACGAAAGCCTGCGCGGGTTCGGCATTGTGGTTTCATCTGCAAACAATGGCGCCGTCGAGAACGTGAGCCGCGAACTACCCGGCCTCAAGGCGATCGATCCAGGCCAGGAGATCGACTACTTTTCCATTGTTGCCGATTCCATCGCCGCACCTCCAAAAGCGAAACAGCGTCCCACCGCGCGCGCGCACTGGGGCCTTGTTTCAGCGGTCCTCGGCAGTAAAGCAAACCGCAGCCAGTTCATCGAACGGTTCTGGTTCGCCGGCATGCCGAAGAAACCAAAAAATGGTGAAGTGGAACCCGAGCCAGATCCCATGCGCCTGCGCTCCTTGCAAGACCTGATGCGGACCGGCGAGCATGGTGCTCTGTCATGGCACGCGGCGCGAAGCCGCTACCGCGAAGCGCGGGCGCACGTTGAGCAGCTGATCCAGCGTGCCGATGCGGCTGCGACTGCGGCGCGCGTCCTGTCTGCCAGCCGGGCGCGCAAAGCACAGTTGCTTGATGCTCTTGTTGAATACGAGGCATTGATGCCTCGCCTGCAGGACGAGCTGGTTCAATTCAAAGCATTGGATATCGTACAAGCGCGCATGCTTGAACGCGCCGAGCGGGTGCATGCCGTATGGGTAAAGTTATGCTCGGCTTTCGCCCGCAGCAAAGACCTGGAGGACGATGTGCGCCGGCATGCGGAGGCCTTTCCTTCAAACGCGCTCGACCTTGCCATTGGCGAACAGGAGGCAGCTGAATTCGACATTCGTACGCTCAAGGAAGACATCAACCAGCATGCCCAGTACCAGCCTGGTTTCCTGTCCCAATTGTTCCGTACTGAGCACAGCCGGCGTTGGAACGCGCGGGTCAAGGAGTTGGAGGACAGCCAGGCGAGCGCACGTTCGCGCGAGCGAGCGGCAGCGGCTGTTGTTGCCAGGGCAAAGGTACAGCAGGTGGAACTGCGCAAGCTGCAGGAGACCGCTCATGCTGCATCACAGGAAGTAGCGAATTGCCTTGCCTTGGCACAGGAGCATGGCCTCGACGAGAACACTGATCCAGCATCGCTCGAACAGCAATTGCACGCAGCCGAAGCGGGACTGGCAAAGACCGGAAAGGCTGCCAGGGCTGCGCAGGCAAAGATGAAGGAGGCCGTCACGGAACTGGAAAATCTTCGTATGTCTATCCAGGAAGCTGAAGACCAGGAGCTTGTGGCTTCGCGCATCCTTGCCGATGCTGGGATCAACGAGAAAGACTGGCCATCCTGGAACCTGGAATCGCTACCGCGTGAGCAGCGCCATAGCATCACTCCCTATTTCAGCCAGGAGCTATTCGATGCACGCCGAGAAGTATTCGTGGCCGCGCTCGAGTTGCACAAGGCTTTCATCGCAGCGGCCTGGCCGAAGCTGTCACGTTCCTTGAGCACTTTCGTGGATGTCCTGGGCGGAACAATCCATCCGTCGCGCCTTCCCGGTGGCGTGGCTCCATTGTGGGATATCTTCTTTCTCGTTGTTCCGCTGGTCTCCAGCACGTTCGCTTCGTTCCCGCGGCTGTTCACAGGCATGGGACGTGAAGACCTGGCATGGCTGCTGATCGACGAAGCGGGGCAAGCGGCGCCGCAGCTCGCGGTGGGTGCGATCTGGCGCGCCAGGCGCGTGGTGGTAGTGGGCGATCCACTACAGCTTGAGCCTGTCGTCTCCGTTCCTGATGAACTGGTATCGCCGTTGCTGGACAGGTGCGGAGCAGAACAGCAATGGGCACCGCCGGCGGCATCCGCCCAGGTGCTCGCGGACAAGGCGAATCACTTTGGCATGCATATGGGCGAGCCGGGAGCGGACGAAACGGTCTGGCTGGGCTCTCCCTTGCTCGTTCACCGCCGCTGTCTCGATCCAATGTTCTCGATTGCGAACGAGGTCGCGTACGATGGCAAGATGGTGTACGGTGTCGAGCCTGATAAGGGCGGTCGTGATTTTGGGCCAAGCCGCTGGATCGATATGCCGGCCAAACAGTCCGATGGACATTGGATCGAGGAGCAGGCGCAGGCGGCCCTGGCGCTGGCTTTGCAGATCACTGAGGGCATTCCCAGGCACGGAAACGAATTCAAGGTCTACGTGATCACGCCATTCAGGAAAGTGGCCCAGAGAATGTACACGCTCCTCCGTGCGGAGATGAATGGCAGCGTGGACGGCATGGTCGGCACCGTGCATACATTCCAGGGCAAGGAGGCGGAACACGTCATCTTCCTCCTTGGCGGCAACCCACGTACACCTGGCGTCATTTCATCCTTCGCGGGGGCAAAGCCCAACCTGGTCAATGTCGCGGTAACGCGTGCCAAGCGCAGGCTTTATGTCATTGGCGACAGGCGCTATTGGACCGGGCCGCACGATACGCGCCAGATTTTCTCGCGCATGTCAGAGCGTTTGCCTTGAACCTAGTGCCGCCAAAATCAGTACTACGAAGAGAATAAGTATCAAGCAGATTACTCTTGTAGACACCTCACGCGGGGGGAGCGGAAGCTTCTGCAAAATCGTTAGGCTGATTGCGTACATGAAGTAGAGACCAATAAAGAGTATCCATCCCGTCGGGCCTGCATTACTGATCGCATCCGGTAAGGTGTTCGGTTCCATGCCTGCTCTCCTTTATGACCTGGATTCAGGATGCAGGACCGAGGAAATTTCAACTACCAGAAAAGACCGTGTTTTTGAGGGGCCTTTTCCGGTTAGCTTCAAAGCATGTTTGGCGAGATGCCGCTTGCTTCCCGAGAGGCAGCTTCCAACCGCTCGGATTGTTCCTTCGCAAACTCTACAATCTTGATCACCAGTTCCCGCTCCTCCTTCAGGTAAGGCTGGCTATTTGCCACCTCGACAGCATGCTGTCGCACCCCATCACGAATGCGGCGGCATTCACGCACCAGCAATTGCCGATCGATTCCGCATCGCTGGGCAAAGTCGGCCAGCGAGAATGCCTTGATCTGATCGAGATTGAACTCGTCGCCAAACGCCATCGCAAGGTCGTGGGAGAACTGCGGATACTGCACAACGCTTACCAGGTCATACCAGGGCGCGGCCTGCAGACCGGACCTGTGCACGAAGAAGGAAAAGTTCTTTCCGTGGGCATCGCTGTTGCCGATCACGAGCTGGAACAGCGCCCAGCGCAGCATCGCCTGCCGGTCTGCCGCCTTGCGGGTTGCGTGTTCAAGCAAACCGAATAGCTTGGGAAGGCTGACGCCATCGCGGTACAGCGCAGCCTCGCCTACGCTACCGATATTGCGTTCGTATTTGTACGCGGCGGGCAGGTCGCTCGCCTGGCAAGCATCGATGATGTGCTTGCGCTCCACCCACGCTCCACTTGTACCGTTATGCGCTATGCGGTCAAAACGGGTGATCGCAAGAACTGGCCGTGGCGTGCGGAGAATGCTCACGGTGGCTGCCGGCAAGCCAAGGCGTTTTGCCAATGTCATGCAAAAATGCTCGTTAGCGACCATGTAGGGCAGGCGTGCGCCGGCCGGCTCCGGCTTCAGGATGTGGGTCGATGCCACTGGGAAGTCGGGCAGGAACATTGGCGCTTCGCCTGGCTCTCCATTTGCATAGACCAGCAATTTGTCCTGGTAGCCAGCTACCGACATCCGGACCTTGCCGTCCCATTCCACGAGGGGCCGGGATTCGCGTTCACCGATACGCTCGTCCAGCTCCACAAGGGTTATCTCACGCGGGCGGTTTCTCGCAGGCTCTGTACTGCCGTCCTCACCGTGCGGCAGGAATCGGAATGCACCTGTGGTTTCCGCACCCAGTGCGCGAATCAGTCCATAAACGTTACTCTTTGCGACACCCTGTGCCGATGCCACGATATCCAGCGCACGCCCCTCTGGCAGCAGGTTCTCGATGAAGCGGCGAATCGAGGCCGAGCTGCATTCCGTGCCAAGCGGCAGGGCTGGTGAAAGCGCAAACGCCTGGCGGTTTTGCAACCAGTCGTCCGTGTAGCGCAAAGACCAGGCTTCGTTCAGCGGCTCGTAGCCAATATCCGCGACATGGCGTTTGTGCAGCCATAGGCTTAGCTGGTGGTTTGGCTGGTTCATGCCGTCTCATCACCTGTGAGCTTGTCCTGGGGCAGGCGCTGGAGAAGTTCGTGATCCTTCGGCGCAATAACAAGGGCAAGGCCAAGACCATCCAGCACCGCGAGGAGTTTGTCTGTGCGAATGCCGCCAGCGCCGTTTTCGAGTCGCGACAGCAAGTCCACCGAAACGCCGTTCAACGCCGCGGCATCGTCAATGCGCAGTCCTTGCTGTTTGCGGTGCGCCCGCACTTGGCGGCCAACGTCGGCCAACTCTCGTACGACCTGTACTGCCGGCAGCGCCGCGGAGCTAATTTGGCTCATATTTCGGAATTTCAGAAAGGTAGATGACAATCATCAGTATATTCCAGTTATTTCTGATTTTCCGAAATATCGTAGACATTTCCCAGCTAGTGTTTAAAATTTCTGATATTCCGAAACTTCTGACTTCGCACTTGCTACTGTGGCGTTTTGACCAAGATCATCGGCCAAAAGAAAAACGCTGTTATTCTCCAAGTTCGTCGTTTTTCAAACAGCAGCGGCAAAGGGGACGGTCATGACGAAATCTTTTCGGTTCGTGCGCCTGGTTTCTCTGTTGGGCGCAAGCGTGGTTTGTAGCACGGCATTTGCAGATCCTTTCCTGGTCGGGCGCGGCATGTCCGACATCACGGGCGAGGCGGCGGAAGTGGGCATGATGGGGTATGGATCTACCTCGCAGGTCACGGCCGGCATCCATATGCGGCAGCGGGCGCGGGCTTTCATCGTGGTGGACCAGGCCAGCGGCAAGCGCATGGTCTTCGTCAATAATGACCTGGGCATGGTGTTCCAGGGCGTGCAGCAGGCGGTCTTGCGGCAGTTGCAGGCGAAGCATGGCAGCCTGTATTCGGCGGAGAACGTGATCCTGTCGGCGACGCATACGCACGGCGGGCCTGGCGGCTTTTCGCACTACGCGCTGTACAACTTCACTACCTACGGCTTCAACCCACGCACCTTCGATGCGGTTGTCAGCGGCATTGTGGCGGCGATCGACAAGGCGCATCGCGACCTGAAGCCGGGCAGCATCGCCATCGGCAAGGGCGAGCTGACGGATGCGAGCAATAACCGTTCGAACCCGGCCTACCTGCGCAATCCGCAGGCGGAGCGTGAGCGCTGGGGGCGCAATATCGATCCGGAGATGACGGTGTTGCGCTTCAAACAGGGCAGCACCGATGTGGGCGCGATCAGCTGGTTTGCCACGCATGGCGTGTCGATGACGCCGCTGAACCGCTTGATCATGCCGGATAACAAGGGCTATGCGGAGTGGCGCTGGGAGCACGACCTGAAGGGCGTGCGCTATAACTCGGATGGCGACTTTGTGGCGGCCTTTGCGCAGTCGAATGCGGGCGACATGACGCCGAACCTGAACCTGGATGGAACTGGGCCTACGGCCAATGAGCTGGATAACACGCGCATCATCGGCGAGCGGCAGTTGCAGAAGGCGCTGGCCATCTATAACGGCGCGCTGGAGCCGCTGGCGGGGCCGGTCGATTACCGTCAGCGCTATATCGACTTCTCCCGTGTCACGGTGGAGGCGCGCTTTGCGGATGGCGTGGCGCGCAGCACCTGCCCGGCAGCCATTGGCAGCGCTTTTGCTGCGGGAACGGAGGACGGGCGCGGGCTGGATGGCTTCAATGAGGGCGACCTGGCGGGCAATCCGTTCTTCCAGGCGCTGGGCGACATCATCGCGCCGGCGCCGCAGTGGGTGCGCGATTGCCAGGGCGTGAAGCCGGTTCTGCTGTCGACGGGTACGCAGACGCCCTTTCCCTGGTCGCCGGAGGTGCTGCCGGTTTCCATCGTGCGTATCGGGCAGCTGGCGATTATTGCCGCGCCGGCAGAGTTCACCATCATGTCCGGGCGGCGCGTGCGTGAGACCGTCAAGGCGGCGTTGGGTGATAGCGTGAAGCATGTGGTCTTTGCGGGGTATTCGAATGCCTATTCGGGCTATGTAACCACGCCTGAGGAGTACGACGCGCAGCATTACGAGGGCGCTTCCACGCACTTTGGCAAGTGGACGCTGGGGGCTTACCAGCAAAGCTTCCATGAGCTGGCGACGGCAATGCGGCAAGGAACTGCGGCTGGCGGCAGTGCATCGGTGCGGGATTTGAGCGGCAACCAGATGTCGTTCCAGACCGGGGTGGTGCTGGATAACACGCCAATATTCAAGAGCTTTGGCGACGTGGTGCAGCAGGCGAATGCAAGCTATTCACGCGGCCAGCGTGTGGAAGTTTCGTTCTGGACGGGGCATCCCAAGAACAACCTGCGCCTGAATGGCACCTTCCTGGAAGTGCAGCGCTGGGATGGTGCTGCATGGCGTACCGTGGCGGTGGATGGCGACTGGAACACAACCTATCGCTGGGTGAGGATCGATCCGGTGTGGGGTACTTCGCAGGCCGTCATCGGATGGACCATTCCTGCCGACGCGGCGACCGGGCAGTATCGCATCCGGCATTACGGGGACTACAAGAACGGCTGGAATGGCGCCATCTACGGCTTGACGGGGACCAGCCGAACATTCCAGGTCAACTAAGCGTTGATCGTCATCAAAGTCCGGACCCGCCAGCCCTGCCTACAATCGTGTTCACCCACGATTTAGGGAGCCAACGATGGAATTCCGGATCTTTGATGACAAGTCAGGCGCATTCGTCTTTACCGCGCCGGGTTCACAGGAAACGTCCGACAAGTTCGATCAACTTGTCGAGGCTTTTGAGGATGGGCTGATAAAGCAAAGGCGCATGGCGACCATCTGCGAGAACATGATTCGGGATTCTCGCCCGCTGCTACGCCCTTATCACATCCTCGCTACGATCCACTTCTCGAAAGGGAAGCGTGCAAGTGCACTGGAAACCGCCATGCGCGGGCTCGCAGCCGTTCATCACATGATCCCGGACGATTTCGCC
>Ga0307408_100003802_pt1 | contig 10285 bp, 7 predicted proteins | sample 322Cmetagenome_FD_202116 | JGI IMG/M metagenome (GOLD analysis project Ga0307408, IMG submission 202116) | Maize rhizosphere microbial communities from greenhouse at UC Davis, California, United States - 322HYB-C-3 | ecosystem: Host-associated > Plants > Roots > Rhizosphere > Soil | place: USA... | reverse complement strand
AGAAGCCGGCCCAGGACAAGCCTGCCGAGAAGCCCGCCGACAAACCCGCCGCCGCCAAGGGCAAGAAGGACGACGACGCCAGCGATTCCAAGGTGCCGATCGAGGAGATCCGGCGCTACGTTGCGGTCTACAACGCGGTCAAGCAGGCCTATGTCGAACCGGTCGACGACGCCAAGCTCATGCATTCGGCGATCCGCGGCCTGTTGTTCGATCTCGATCCGCACAGCGTCTATCTCGACAAGGTCGCCGCCGAGGATTTCGACGAGCAGTCGCGCGGCGCCTACGACGGCATCGGCGTGGAACTGCAGCGCCAGCCCGACGGCAGCCTGCGGGTGATCTCGCCGATCGACGACACGCCGGCCGCGCGCGCCGGCATCAAAGCCGGCGACCTGATCACCGCGATCGACGGCAAGCCGTTCAAGGTCGACGAAGGCGACAGCTCCGGCCCCTTGCGCGGCCCGCCCGGCAGCAAGGTGGTGCTGACGATCGTGCGCGAAGGTCGCGACAAACCCTTCGACGTGACCGTCGCGCGCGAGACCATCCGCGTCGCCAGCGTCAAGGGCCGCATGCTCGAACCCGGTTACGGCTATGTGCGGGTCAGCGCCTTCCAGGCCGACACCGCCGCCGATTTCGAGAGCCAGCTCGAGAAGCTCAAGACCCAGGCCGGCGGCAAGCTGCGCGGCCTGGTGATCGACCTGCGCAGCAACCCCGGCGGCCTGTTGACCTCGGCGGTGCAGATCGCCGACGACCTGCTCGAAAAGGGCAAGATCGTCAGCACCCGCGGCCGCATCGCGATCAGCGACGCCGAATTCGGCGCGACCCCGGGCGATCGCCTCGACGGCGCGCCGCTGGTGGTGCTGGTCGATGCCGGCTCGGCCAGCGCTTCGGAAGTGTTGGCCGGCGCGTTGCGCGACAACGGCCGCGCGCGCGTGGTCGGCAGCCGCACCTTCGGCAAGGGCTCGGTGCAGACCGTGCTGCCGCTCGATAACGGCGACTCGGTCAAGCTGACCACCGCGCGCTATTACACCCCGAGCGGCAAGTCGATCCAGGCACTGGGCATCATCCCCGACGTGCTGCTGCGCGCGGCCAAGAGCGAGGACGACAAGCGCCCGAACTACTACAGCGAAGCGACCTTGCCCGGCCATCTGCACGGCGACGAAGAGGACGCGCCCGGCACCAACGCCGGCGAAGTGCTGGAAGGCGACGCGCCGATCGCCTCGGCCTTGGCCGAACTCAAGAAACCGGTCGCGAGCGCGGCCGGCGACAGCAAGCATCGCTGAAGCAGGCCTCGCTGAGGCAGGCATCGCCGATCGCAGCGCAAGCAAGACCGCGCACGAACGAAGAACCCGGCCATTGGCCGGGTTCTTTCGTTGTGGCGCCTGAACCGTCGCCGGCGTTCGCCGGCCTGCGTTCAGCGCGGTTTGGCCGGCAGCGGAAACGGCGTCACCACTTTCTCGCCGGTGCTGGCGTCGCGGATCGCCGACTGGCCTTTGCGCTCGACTTCCTCGATCCGCACGATGCTCTGCATCGGCAGGTGCAGCACGCGGGTGCTGCCGAACTCGTCGCGCAGACGCTCCTCGGTCGGATCGACCACCAGGCCTTCGTGCAGGTCGAACACAAACTCGCTGACCTCGGTGAACCCCCACAGATTGCCCGAGGCGATCTTGCGCGCGTACAGCTCGTAGATCTTGCCGGCGTTGAGGAAGGTGACTTTGTAGAGGGTGGCCATGTGGTGCCGGGAATCGGGAATCGGGAATCGCAGGAGCGACAGCGCTGGTGCTGTTGTTAGCGTGGGGCCGCTGGCCTGGAACTCAAGACCGATCGAGGACCGCATAGAGGCGGGGAATCGGGAGTCGGGAATGGGGAATGGGGAATGGGGAGTCGGAAAGTCAAAGAACTAAAGAGCTATGGCCGACCCGCGTTGGCGGCCGCCGCCGCGCCGCCGCTCTTACGATTCCCGACTCCCCATTCCCGATTCCCGGCCGCTGATCAATAGCCCCGCTTGCGCCGCAGCCGCCGTGCGATGCCGGCGCGAGCGATCAGGGCGAACGCGCCGCCGAAGGCGAAACCGGCCAGATGCGCCGACCAGGCCACCGCGCCGAAGGCCGGGCCGATGAAGGTGAACACGACCTGCAGCAAGGCCCACACCCCGATCAGCAGCGGCGCCGGGACTTTGACGAACTGCAGGAACAGCCCCAGCGGCACCACGACTCCGAGCTTGGCGTTCGGGAACAGGGCCAGGTAGGCGCCGATCAGGGCCGAGACCGCGCCGCTGGCGCCGATGATCAGCCGGTCGGGGGTGCCGATCGCGATCACCGCGGCCAGGTTGGCGACGGCGCCGCCGAACAGGAACAGCGCCAGCAGCCGCCACGGCCCCATGGCCCGCTCGGCCGGCAGCCCGAAGATCAGCAGGAACACCAGGTTGCCGAGCAGGTGGGCCCAGTCGGCGTGCAGGAACAACGCGCTGAACAGGCGCAGCGCACTGCCGTCGCGGAGCGCGTCCCACCAGGCCAGCGGGCTCGACAGGCCGCCCGACAGTGCCCCCCATTCGAGCATGAGCCGGCGTTGCTCCGGGTCCGGCAGCACCACCGCCGAGACGATGAAGCACAGCCAGAGCAGGGCGAACAACAACGGGGTCGCCCAGCGCAGCCGGGTCCGCTCGCGCGAGGGAATGGCGACGAACATGCTCTCAGCTCCGTCCGTCGGGCACGGCCGGGCCGGCTCCCGGGAGGGGGCCGAAGGGCGGAAACGTCCGTGGGGCGTGGCTTTGCGACATCGGTACGGTACGGGTTTGCGGCCTTGGGCGTATTGTTAGCGTTCGGTTAATGGCCGCGCTATAGTGCATACGGCGTCGTACGTCGGGAGGGGTTTCCGGCGGAACCGGGCCTAACCCGCGGCACCGTGTATACGGCCGTGTTAGACAAAAAATACTCCAACGGAGACTACACGCATGCAACCCTCACAACGCATCTCTCGCCTGACCGCACTCGCGCTCGGCATCGCCGGCGTCATCAGTGTCGGTTCGGCCGGTGCGACCGGCTTCCAGATCCGCGAAAACAGCATCCGCAACCAGGGCCGCAGCTTCGCCGGTAGCGGCGTGGCCAAGAACGACGCCGCCGTCGTGTCGAACAACCCGGCGGCGATGGTCAACGTGGACTCCACCACGATCCGCAGCGACATCACCATCATCGACCTGACCGCCAAGTTCACCGGCGGCGGTTCGGCCGCAGCCGGCAGCCCGCTGGCGCGTCCGCTCACCGGCGGCAACGGTGGCGACCCGGGCGACGCGACGCCGGTTCCGGCGCTGTCGCTGGTAGTGCCGCTGACCGGTTCGTTCGAGAAGCTGACCCTCGGCGCCAGCCTCAGCGCGCCGTTCGGCCTGAAGACCGAATACGACAAGGACTGGGTCGGCCGCTACAACGCCGTCGAGTCCGAAGTGAAGACCATCGACCTGACCTTCTCGGCCGCGGTCGAGCTGACCGACCGCTTCTCGGTCGGCGCCGGCCTGATCTACGAACGCGCCGAAGCCACCCTGACCAACGCCGTCGACTTCGGCTCGGCGATCTGCCGCGTCAGCGCCGCCGCCTGCGTGACCCCGAACCCGGTCGCCGCGCCGTTCGGTCCGCAGAAGAACGACGGTTTCGCCAAGGTCAAGGGCGACGACTACGGCATCGGCTGGCTGGTGGGCTTCCACTTCCGTCCGACCGACAAGTTCTCGATCGGCTACTCGCACCGCTCGGAAATCGATCATGAGCTGGAAGGCACGATCGACTTCACCAAGCCGGGCAATGTCTCCGCGCTGTTCGCCGCGCGCGGCATCACCCAGTACAACAGCGGTCCGGGCGGCGCCAAGCTGACCACGCCGAGCGTGGACACGCTGAGCCTGCAGTACGAGTTCACCGACCAGTTCCGCATGATGGCCGACATCCAGGCCACCGATTGGCACTCGCTGCAGTCGGTCGACATCGTCCGCGCCAACGGCACGCCGGTCACCAGCGAAGCGTTCGGCTGGGAAGACACGATGATGTACGCGCTCGGCGCCGAGTACGACCTCAGCGATTCGCTCACCCTGCGTGGCGGCGTCGCGATCGACGAAACCCCGACCAACGATCACGCGCGTACCCCGCGTCTGCCCGACAACGATCGCAATCTGTATTCGATCGGCCTGACCTGGAACGCCAACGAGCACCTGAGCGTGGATGCGGCCTATACCCGCATCACCATCGACAGCCCGACCATCAACACGGTCTCCAGCAGCGGTTCGACCCTGCAGGGTTCGTACAAGGGCCACGCCGATCTGTTCGGTCTGGCCGCTCAGTACAAGTTCTGATCGACGCCTCATCGCGGTAAACCAAAGCCCCGCTTCGGCGGGGCTTTTTTTGCCTGCGGTTTTGCGCGCCGCTGCGGCAAGCAGCGCCGCGCCGCATGCCCGCGCCGGACGCGTATGCGAAAATCCCGCGCACACCGCCGCCTTCGAGTCCGAAGCGGCTACGCGGCGCTTGCCGCGCCCCCCAAGCTCGCCGCGGGCCGCGGCACAGGACGCCTCGTCGATGAGCGCTGATGTTTCCACGCATTTCACCGGCATCCTCGTCGATGCGCTGCTGTGCGGCCGCGCCCGGCCGTACACCCGGCCCGGCAGCCTGAGCGCGATCGCCAAGACCCCGCTGGCCGGGCGCGTGCGCATCGGCGAGTCGGGCCTGGACGGCGACGAGCAGGGCGACCGGCGCGTCCATGGCGGCCCGGACAAGGCCGTGCATCACTATCCCTTCGATCACTATCGCGCCTGGCGCGAGGAGCTCGGCCCGCATGCGCTGCTCGATCGCCCCGGTGCGTTCGGCGAGAACCTCAGCAGCAGCGGCCTGACCGAAGCCGAGGTCTGCCTCGGCGACCGGTTCCGCTGCGGCTCGGCGTTGCTGGAGGTCAGTCAGGCGCGCCAGCCGTGCTGGAAACTCAACGACCGGTTCGCGATCGCCGACATGGCGCGGCGGGTGCAGGCCAGCGGCCGTACCGGTTGGTACTACCGCGTGCTCGAACCCGGCGAGGTCGAGGCCGGGGATGCGCTGGTCCTGGTCGAACGCGCATGGCCGGACTGGAGCCTGCAACGCATCGCCACGATGCTGTACACCCGCACCCTGGATCGCGAAGAACTGCAGGCCGCGCTCGCGCTGCCGCTGGTGCCGTCGTGGCGCAAGCTGGTCGATGCGCGGCTCGCGCGCGGCGCGGTCGAGGATTGGAGCTCGCGCATCGACGGCCCGGTATCGCCGTGAGGCCGGGCCTGCGCGGCGCAACCGTTGCGACCCGTTCGGGGTAATGCTGGTGCCGCGGCGACCGCCGCGGATGCCGCCACCGGCGGTGTTTCCACTTCAACGATGCGGAGCCGTTTCGGCATGAGCGAGATCAAGTTCTCCAACGAAGAAAAGGCGCTGATCGTCGCCAAACTGCAGCGCTACTTCAGCGAGGAGCTCAAGCAATCGATCGGCCGTTTCGATGCCGAGTTCATGCTCGACTTCATCGCCGACGAGATCGGCGCCTATTTCTACAATCGCGGCGTGCTCGACGCCCATGCGCTGTTGTCGGCCAAGTTCGAGGACATCGGCGACGCCTTCTATCAGCTCGAGCAGCCGACCGACTTCAAGCGTTGAGTCGCGGGCACCACCGGTGCGCCGCCAGGCCGTCGGGTGGTTCGCCGGATGCGCGGCTCAGCCGGCCGGCGATGCTCCGGCCGCGCCTGGGGTTTCCCGGGCGAAGCAGGCGCGCGCCGGCAGGCTGATCACCAGCACCGCTTCCTGCTGGAATCGGCGTTTGTATTCCTCGGCGATCTCGACCACACGTCGGCGGCCGTCCGCGCTGTCGGCGTGGACGAGGTCGATCGCGCGCGAGTCCTCGCGCTCGATCTCGCCGCTGGCGCCGCGCCATTGGCCTTGCGCCTGATAGATGGTCAGCCCATCGGGAAAGCGCGGGGTGACGACTTCGGTCAGGAAGGCCTGCCATTGGCTGTCGCCGACCGGGCCGGACGGACTGTTCATGCCGAACAGCACCCGGTCGAGCCGGCGTTCGCCGCAGGCACTGGCGTCGCCCGGCTTGACCGGCAACGGTGCGAGCGAAGCGCAGGCCGTGAGTGCGCACAACAACGCGGCCGACAACAAGGATCTGCAGGACATCGACGTAGCTCCGCGGGCGATGCGCCTATCTTGCGCGCGGCTCCGGCCTCGATGTGTCCGCCAGTCGGCGCTTATGCGATGCGTGTCGCAGAGCGGTGCGGACCTGGATAGCGACGGCTTTGGGGTAGGAGCGGCGCGAGCCAACCGAAGAGGTGTACGGCAGCGTCGCGCCCGGAGCCTGGACAGACGGGGAATCTCGCAAGGCAAGTCGAACGGCCGGGCTTCGGTTGCTGCGCTTTCGATCGCCTTTCCGGTTGGTCGCGGCTTGCGCCGCGCCTACCCTGGTAGCACGAGCACGAGTGAGGCCTGCGATTCGCGGATCCTCAAACGAATACGGCGCGGCCCGAGGGACTGCGCCGTATTCGTTGCCTGGCTCGATGAGCCGCGCCTCTGCGCGGCCAAGGGTCAAACCATCGCGATCAGTCGCCCAGCGTCAGCAGCGAGGCATTGCCGCCGGCCGCGGTGGTGTTGACGGTGATGGTCTTCTCGGTGGTGAAGCGCGGCAGGTAGTGCGGGCCGCCGGCCTTGGGGCCGGTGCCGGACAGGTTCTGGCCGCCGAAGGGCTGCACGCCGACGACCGCGCCGATCTGGTTGCGGTTGACGTAGCAGTTGCCGACCTTGACCCGCGCGCTGATGCGCTCGATGGTCTCGTCGATGCGCGAGTGGATGCCGAGGGTCAGGCCGTAGCCGGTCGCGTTGATCGCATCGATCACCGCATCGAGCTGGTCGGCCTTCCAGCGGATCACGTGCAGCACCGGGCCGAACACTTCCTTGTGCAGCTGGTCGAGCGACTTCAGGGTGTAGGCGCGCGGGGCGAAGAAGCTGCCGTGGGCGCTGTCGGCGTCGATCGCGACTTCGCCGATCTTCACCGCTTCCTTGTCCATGCGCGCGGCATGTTCGACGAGCATCTTCAGCGCGTCTTCGTCGATCACCGGGCCGACGTCGGTCGACAGCAGGCCGGGGTTGCCGATCTTGAGCTCGGCCATGGCGCCGGCGAGCATCGTGGTGACCTTGTCGGCGATGTCTTCCTGCACGAACAACACGCGCGCGGCCGAGCAGCGCTGGCCGGCCGAGGTGAAGGCCGAACCGATCGCGTCCTTGACCAGTTGCTCGGGCAGCGAGGACGAGTCGGCGATCAGCGCGTTCTGGCCGCCGGTCTCGGCGATCAGCACGCCGATGGCGGCGTCGCGCGCGGCCAGCGCGCGGTTGATGGCGCGCGCGGTGTCGGTCGAGCCGGTGAAGGCGACGCCGGCGACGCGCGGGTCGCGGGTCAGCGCCGCGCCGACGGTGGCGCCGTCGCCGGGCAGGAACTGCAGCACCGCTTCCGGCACGCCGGCTTCGTGCAGCAGCTTGACCGCGTAGTAGCCGATCAGGTTGGTCTGTTCGGCCGGCTTGGCGATGACGCTGTTGCCGGCGGCGAGCGCGGCCGAGATCTGGCCGGCGAAGATCGCCAGCGGGAAGTTCCACGGGCTGATGCAGACGAACACGCCGCGCCCGGACAGGTGCAGGGTGTTGGACTCGCCGGTCGGGCCCGGCAGCGCTTCCGGCGCGAACAGCTTGCGCGCCTGCTGGCCGTAGTAACGCAGGAAGTCGACCGCTTCGCGCACTTCGGCGACGCCGTCGGGAATGGTCTTGCCGGCTTCCTTGGTGCACAGCGCGATGTACTGCGGCATGCGCTGCTCGAGCAGGTCGGCGGCGTGTTCGAGGATCGCGGCGCGGCTGGCGGCCGGGGTCGCATCCCAGGCTTCCTGCGCGGCGACCGCGTTCTTCAGCGCCAGCTCGACGGTGGCGCTGTCGGAGGCCTGCCACTGGCCGACGGTCTCGCGGCGGTCGGCCGGGTTGGTCACGGCGATGTTCGGGCCGGTGACGGTCGCGCCCGGCACCAGCGGCGCGGCGCGCCAGTCGCCGACGGCGGCGTTGACTTCGGCGGCGAGGGTCTGCAGTTGCTGGTCGTTGGCGAGATTGACGCCCATGGAATTGGTCCTTTCATTGCCGAAACTGCGGTACAGATCGGCCGGAAGCGGAATGCGCGGATGGGGGATGCTGGCGAAGGCGGCGACGGTCTCGACCGGGTCCTGGATCAACTCGTCGATCGCGATGCTCTCGTCGGTGATGCGGTTGACGAAGCTGGAGTTGGCGCCGTTCTCCAGCAGGCGGCGCACCAGGTAGGGCAGCAGGTCTTCGTGCGACCCGACCGGCGCGTAGACGCGGCAGGGCACGTCGAGGCGGTGCGAGGGAATGACCTCGGCGTAGAGGTCGTCGCCCATGCCGTGCAGCTTCTGGAATTCGAAGTGACGCTCGCGGCCCATCGCCTTGGCGCGCTGGTGGATCGTGGCGATGGTCTGGGCGTTGTGGGTGGCGAACATCGGGTAGATCGCGTCGCCGGCTTCGAGCATGCGGCGCGCGTTGGCCAGGTAGGACACGTCGGTGTTCGGCTTGCGCGTGAACACCGGATAGCCGGCTTGGCCGTCGACCTGGGCGCGCTTGACCTCGCTGTCCCAGTACGCGCCCTTGACCAGGCGCACCGGAATGCGGCGGCCGGTCTTGCGCGCGAGGTCGGCGATGAAGTCGATCGCTTCCGGCGCGCGCTTCTGGTAAGCCTGGATCGCCAGGCCATAGCCCTCCCAGCCGTCGAGCGAGGCGTCGGAATAGGCCGCGGCGATCACGTCGAGCGACATTTCCAGGCGGTCGGCTTCTTCGGCGTCGATGGTGAAGCCGATGCCGTAGTTGCGCGCCAGCTGCGCCAGTTCGAGCACGCGCGGGGTCAGTTCGGCGAACACGCGCGCGCGCTTGGCGTGCTCGTAGCGCGGGTGCAGCGCCGACAGCTTGACCGAGATCGACGGCGCGCCGAACACCGCGTCCTTGTCGGTGGACGACTGGCCCGACTGCGCGCTCTTGCCGATCGCGTGGATGGCGTCGCGGTAGGCCTGCAGGTAGCGCAGGGCGTCCTTGGTGGTCAGCGCGCCTTCGCCGAGCATGTCGAAGGAATAACGGTAGTTGGCGTTGTCGCCCTTCTTCGAGCGCGACAGCGCTTCGCCGATGGTCCGGCCCATCACGAACTGGTGGCCCATGATGCGCATGGCCTGGCGCACGGCGAGGCGGATCACCGGCTCGCCGACGCGGCCGACCAGGCGCTTGAAGGCGTTGTGGACGTCGCGCTTGGTGTCGTCGTTGAGGTCGACCAGCTTGCCGGTCAGCATCAGGCCCCAGGTCGAGGCATTGACCAGCACCGAGTCCGACTGGCCCAGGTGGCGCTTCCAGTCGGCTTCGCCGAGCTTGTCGCGGATCAGCTTGTCGGCGGTTTCCTGGTCGGGGATGCGCAGCAGCGCTTCGGCCACGCACATCAGCAGCACGCCTTCCTCGCTGCCGAGGTCGTACTGGCGCATGAAGGCTTCGATCGCGCCCTGGTCCTGGGCGCGGGCGCGCACGCGCTTGACCAGCTCGGCCGCGGTGGCCTGGGCGGCGTCGCGGTCGGCGGCCGGCAAGCGCGCCAGTTCGAGCAGGTGGCGGACGTGATCGGCTTCGTCGCGGACCCAGCCGGCGGTCAGCGCCGCGCGCGGGCCCGAAGGCGGCGAGGGCAGTTCGGGACTGATCATGGCGCCTGAGGGCTGCGCGTCGGAAAGCGCAGCGCTGGAGCGCGCCGGCGGACCGTCTTGGACGACGGTGGAAGAGGCGTTGGTGGACATCGGACCCGGCACTGGGGTGGGAAGTCCGACATTTTAGAGCTTTCTATCGGTCGCGGCCTGTACCGGATCGGTTCGGGGCAGGCCCGGCGCGAGAGCGCCGTCGCAAGCGCGGCCCACCGGTCGGCCGCCGTCGTCGGACGGGCGCCGGGGCGGGCCGCCGCGGGGGCGGCGACCGGCCCGATTCGCGCGTTGCGCGCGCCGGACCACCGTAACTTGCATCCGTCACGCTTGCGAACGAGCGTCGCCGGCACCGGCATGAGGCGCCGAACTGGCGCGCAAAGCCTGTCGCTGCGGGGCGCGGGCGTTTTCCGGACCGGTCGGGGCCAGCACCTCCGGGTTGCCGCAAGACGGGGCGGCCGCTACCATTTCTCGGTTATCCGTAGCGCCGATCCCGGCGTGATGGGCCCTCGACAGGGCTCGCCAGCCACCATCTCCCGC
>Ga0307408_100003801_pt1 | contig 10290 bp, 6 predicted proteins | sample 322Cmetagenome_FD_202116 | JGI IMG/M metagenome (GOLD analysis project Ga0307408, IMG submission 202116) | Maize rhizosphere microbial communities from greenhouse at UC Davis, California, United States - 322HYB-C-3 | ecosystem: Host-associated > Plants > Roots > Rhizosphere > Soil | place: USA... | reverse complement strand
CAGGTGCTTGGTTCATCATATGGCTTAGAGTCTGATTTTGCCAACAACTTTATGCTGAATACTGAGAATGGAATAGAGTCTGTTTTTGCGGTTCAACATTCTAAGGATGATGGTTCTTCATTTGGCCGCTTAAACTTTGGCGATGTTTTGGGTACACCACAGGGAATTGGATGCTGCGATTTTCACAAACCAAGCCAAAACCTTGCAAACGCGTTCAAAACCGGAACAGATGGCTTGCCTCAGTTTAACGATTACAATGCTGCTGATTTAGACCTGGCTGCAAACACCGTTGACCCTCGTTTAAATCATACTGTAGCATTGCCTGGCCATCCGTGGAAATATGATGTAAACAACCTTTACCAGGCAAACTGGAACAGAACTCCAGACGTGTATGGCCTTTACGCTTCTTTAAAAGAGAACGTGCAAAAAGGGCAATACATTCAGGTTGGCCCGTTCTATGCCAATGCTAAAAACCGAATTATCATTCGCTATGCCGATGTATTGCTTTGGAAAGCGGAAGCTCTTATCGAGTTGGGCCGTCACAACGAGGCTGTTCCTCTTATAAACGAAATCCGTACAAGGGCTAAAAACAGTATTAATCTGTTAAAACTGGGTAACGGAAATCCTGAATCTAACTTCAACGTGGATACTTACAAACCAGGCATCAACTGCAACTGGACTCAGGAATATGCCCGCCAGGCACTTCGTTTCGAAAGAAGGCTTGAATTTGCAATGGAAGGCTCTCGTTTCTTCGATCTGGTGCGTTGGGGCATTGCCGATACTTATCTGAATAACTATTTCGCTGGCGAGAAAGGCAAACGTAAATACCTGAAAGATGGTGTGTTTACCAAAAACCGCGACGAGTATCTTCCAATTCCTTTAAACCAAATCAGGTTTAGCCACGGATTGTATGTTCAGAATCCAGGTTACCTGCAATAAAATTAATTGAAAGCTTTGATGGTAAGGGAGAGATGCTAATGCTATTAAGTTAGGGCGTTTGCTCAATGTGGGATGGCTTTTTCTCTCCCTTTGGGAGAACCGGCCAACGGGAGCTCATTGAGACAATTAAAAAACAAATTAATTACTCAATACTTGCCGAAGGCAGAGAGGGTATGAGCTATACTTGCCTTCATGTCTTAACTTAATAGCAACGGCTGTCTTCACCAACCACTTAACCAACAGTACTATACGGATTCATATTCTAACAGCCGTGGTTGGTGTCCTCACCAACCACTTCCTTAAAAAATTACTCAAATGAAGAATAACAAACTCTTATATAGTTTAATGCTCGCAGGAGGCTTAGCCATTACTGCCTGTCAAAAAAACGAAATCAACGTTGCTCCGGCTAATCTTGCACCGGTGTCAAATCTCAATTACACCTTAAATGGCGATACTGTGCAGTTCACCTGGAGCCTTCCTCAGTCATCAAGCCCGGTTAAAGTTGTATTTGATGACGGAACAACTTCCAAAGAATTAGATGTTAATGCTACTTCCTTTAAATACGGCATCGTTGAAACCAACAAGGATTACGCTTTTACATTCAAAGCCAGCGATGCAAACGGAAACCTTTCTCTAGGCGAGATAGTGAAACTTAACCGGGCAGGTGCAGCCCCTGTTAAAGAAGTTGAAGCAAAACAGGAAGAAAGCAATGTAATTGTAAGCTGGGATGCGCCTGCGCAGCCGGTTACCAAAATCCAGGTTAAATTGGGCACTCAAACCCTGGATTTAAGCCCTTCGGCAACTTCATGTCAGTTTAATAACATTTCAAAAGGCTCTTACACTATTAGTGTAGTTACTACCAACAGTGCAAACCAGGTTTCAAACACGGTATATCTTCCGTTTAAGGTAGGCCCCATTGCGGTTGCTTATGTAGGGGTATATGCAGATTCTACAGCTTTACTTAACACGGGCGATGACGATGAAATTGCAGCAGCAAAATGGTTGTTCGGCAATTACGCTAAATCTGAATATGTGTCATTTAATGAAATCAAAAATGGTACAGTTGATTTAAGCCAGTTCCGTGTGTTATGGTGGAATTTTGATGTTCAAACCGGAAGCGCATTGCCTGCTATTGCAACAGATGCAACCGTAGTGGGCAGGATTACTACTTTCTATAAAAATGGTGGGAACTTGCTATTCGATAAATATGCCCTTCAGTACTTTGCTAATCTAGGACGGATTACCGAGCCATATTTTGCAGAGTACGGTAACGGTGATGGCTTCAACAACCCGGATACCTGGGGCATTGGTGTTAAAATCGGCAAGAAGAAAGATAAGAGCCAGCACCCTCTATATAAAGGTATCAGCATGACAACCCAGTCAGATAACCGTATCACTTTCCCGATTATTTCTGGCGGCTGGAAAGAAAACCACAATGCGGTATACATCAGAATTCCTGAATACTTGAAACTGGAGCCAAACGATAACGATGCGGCTTATAACAAGTTCGCTTCTGACAATGCTCTTGAGTGGCTTGGCCAATGGGATGGTATGGGCGATTACTGGATGGTTGGAATCTTCGAACTAAAACCTAAAAACGACTACCAGGGCTCTGCTATCTTCCTGGGTATTGGAGCTATCGAGTGGAACCAGATTTCCGGAACTAATCAATACCAGCCAACGGTAGAGAAGTTATACAAAAACGCTATAGACTATTTAAAAACAAAATAAGGAACAAGAATAGCCTTCGCCCATACAGCGAAGGCTAATTCCTTTATAATTTAATTTATGAACCGTTTATTCCTGTGGGGATCGCTTTTAGTGTTGTTGTTAGCATCCTGTAAAAAGGATGAAGGAAACGGCAATTCATTGGTAAATATTATCCCGGATACAACATCGGCACTGGTGCAGTTAAAAGAGCAAGATTACCGCCCGGCTTACCACTTTACGCCACCCTTACATTGGATGAACGACCCCAATGGCTTGGTTTATTATAAAGGGAAATACCATTTGTTTTACCAGTACAATCCAAATAGCAGCGTTTGGGGGCCGATGCATTGGGGCCATGCAACCAGTACCAATTTGTTTAACTGGCAGAGCCTTCCTGTGGCTCTTGCACCAGATAACGCCGGTACAATTTTTTCGGGCAGCGCGGTGGTTGATGTTGATAATACCGCTGGCTTTAAAACCGGAAGTGAAGATCCCCTGGTGGCAATTTATACCTTAGCCGGGGCGCAACAGCATCAAAGTATTGCTTATAGTTTAGATGGAGGTTTTAGCTGGACTAAGTATGCTGCTAACCCGGTTTTACCTAACCCCTCAGCTCCCGATTTTAGGGATCCGAAAGTGTTCTGGCACGATGGCAGGCAAAAATGGATTATGGCACTAGCTGCAGGAAATAAGATCAGTTTTTACTCATCAGCCAACTTAAAAAGCTGGGCATTTGAAAGCAATTTCGGGGAATCATCCGGAGCTCATGGTGGTGTTTGGGAATGCCCCGATTTATTCGAACTTCCGGTAGAAGGAACCAATACATCCAAATGGGTATTATTGGTAAGCATTAATCCCGGTGGGTATAACGGAGGATCAGCTACCCAATATTTTGTGGGCAGTTTTGATGGAAAAACCTTTACCAGCGAAAGCAATGAAACACTGTGGCTGGATTACGGAACAGACAACTATGCCGGTGTTACCTATAATAATATACCATCAGCAGATGGGCGAAGGATTTTTATAGGATGGATGAGCAACTGGAACTACGCCCAAAATGTGCCAACTACAGCCTGGCGAAGCACTATGACCGTTCCCCGGGAGCTTAGCCTGAAAGTAAATGGCAATTCGTATATTCTTAAATCTAAGCCTGTTGCCGAGCTTGCAGATTATAAATCAGGCACAGCCGATACCTCTGTTCTTGCAGCAACACAATCGGTACAACTTATAGATAACAGCATTATTAAAACAGGTAGTTACGAAATCAACTTCTCCGCAGATATGCGATTGGCAAACCAGGCACAGCTAACCATTGGAAATAACTACGAAAAATTGTTTATAACTATTAATAAGGATACGCGCCTCATTACCATAGACAGAAGTTTTTCAGGAAAAGTAAGTTTCAACGAACACTTTAAACAGAAAATAGTATGCCCTTTCGTTCCAAAAGCAGATGCCCTCACCGAGGTTCAGCTTTTGATAGATAAAACATCAGCAGAGCTTTTTGTGGATGGAGGCGAAAAAGTAATAACGGCTCTATTCTTTCCTGCTTATCAGTATAATACTTTAAAGCTCCAGAACAACGGAAGTACAGAAGCAATCAGCAAGTTCAATTTAAAAGGGATCAACAAAAGCATTTACCGATAAAGAATTAGCTATGAAATCCTTACTTTTTTTAGGAGTCTTAGTATTTAGTGCCTGCAGCACTCCTGCTTATCTGAAATTCGACCATGATGTGCCAGGTTCGGCGCCAAAAATTTTCGCTAAAAATCTTATCGCTGCCAATAACGAATATGTAGGATATTGCGCTTTCAGTCCCGATGGAACTGAACTCTATTATGCAATAACAACAAAAGATTGGTTTCCAAGCCACATGATTCGTATTACGGCTAAAAATCTTCTGAAAAAGGATACCCTTTATTTAAAAGATCGAAATTATGAAGGAGAGCCTTTTATCAGTCGCGATGGAAATACAATGTTTTTTACTGCGGTTTTGCCACCAAAGGATGGCGGGAAATGGCATGCGGATATTTTTAAAGTACACAGAACAAAAATGGGCTGGGGCAAAGCAGAAAGATTAGATTCTACTGTAAATACATTAGCAAGCGAATGGCATATTTCCCTTACCAATACCAATACGGTTTACTTTACATCCGAAAGGGAGGAAGGTACAAATGCCCTTCACGGGGATATTTACAAAGCCGGGATAAGTGGCAATCAATTCGTAAATCTTACGAAGTTGCCCGCTCCAATTAATACGATATATAATGATAGCGATCCTCTGATTGCTCCAGATGAAAGTTTCCTTATTTTTCATTCTGACCGTCCCGGGGGCTATGGTAATCACGACCTTTATATCTGTTTTAATAACAATGGAACCTGGACGGCTCCGGTAAACATGGGAGCTAAAATAAACTCTGCAGGATGGGAAATGGCGCCATCGTTAACTCCCGATGGAAAATATCTGCTTTATACTTACAGAAAGGAGATGATAACCAGCGAGCCTTCAAAAATTTATTGGGTGAGCACCAAAATTTTAAAAGAGTATCGGAATGAAGAAAAGGCATCAGGCGCTTACTAATAATAAATGCAACCAAATCAAATGGGTTTAACCCCGATATATCCCTGATTCCGTTTGAAATATTTTTAAATAATTTGGTTACAAAACTTAAAGATTTAGGTGTTTTTTATGGTTTTATTCTTTGTAAAACCTTGTTACAGAGTATTGTTTCATAACTTGTATTTCGTGTAGAAACTTTAACGTAATTGAAACATAAATGCAAGCCTTCTGATTAGTGATAACCTAATTTTAGCATCAACAAAACGATAAGATAATCTCACCGCATTTAGAACCTGGTAAAGCGGAGTTTAATTTCAGAACTAATCAAAACCAATTGTATGAAAAAAGTATATGCTTACTGCCTCAGTTTAAGTCTCCTTGCAGGGGCGGGGTGTAAAACGCAGCTAAATACACATAATGCATTTAACGAACAGCACCGGCCACAATACCACTTTACGCCACCGGCAAAATGGATGAACGACCCTAACGGGATGGTATACCACAACGGCGTTTATCATATGTTTTATCAGCATTATCCAGATAGTACCGTTTGGGGGCCAATGCATTGGGGGCATGCAACCAGCAAAGATTTAGTTCACTGGAAACAGGAGCCAATTGCCCTGTATCCGGATAGCCTGGGTTATATCTTTTCGGGCAGTGCTGTGATAGACCATAAAAACACCTCTGGTTTTGGCAAGGATGGCAAAGCCCCCATGGTTGCCATTTTTACACACCATAATATAAAAGGTGAAAGGGAAAAAAGAAACGACTTCCAATATCAAAGTATTGCCTATAGTCTTGACGAGGGCAAAACCTGGGTGAAGTACAGTGGTAATCCGGTAGTGAAAAATCCTGGAATTGTTGATTTCCGCGACCCTAAAGTAAGTTGGTACGAAAAAGGACAGAAGTGGATAATGACCCTGGCTACCAAGGACCGCGTGACATTCTTCTCGTCCCCGAATTTAAGGGATTGGAAAAAAGAAAGCGAGTTCGGCCAGTCGGTAGGGGCACACGGTGGCGTTTGGGAATGCCCGGATTTGTTTCCGCTGGAGTTAAATGGAAAAACTCATTGGGTGCTGTTGGTAAGTATCAATCCCGGAGGCCCCAACTCTGGTTCGGCAACCCAATATTTTATAGGCGATTTCGATGGAAGCAAATTTACTCCGGTAAGCACAGAAACTAAATGGGCAGACTGGGGCGCAGATAATTATGCAGGCGTAACCTGGGCCAATACCGGAAGCCGCAAAATCTTTCTAGGCTGGATGAGCAACTGGCAATATGCCCAGACGGTTCCAACCCAATCCTGGAGAAGCGCCATGACTATTCCTCGCGAATTGAGTTTGAAAACCATTGGTAGCAATATATACCTCGCTTCAATGCCAGTTGCAGAACTAAGCGAAATTGTATCCAAAAACTCATCAATGCAAAATGTAGAGGTTAAAGGGAGCCTTGATTTATCCGGCAAACTCGAAAAATTCAACGGGCAGTTCCAACTAAAATTGGAAAGCGACCAGATTGAAAATTACTCGATCGTATTGTCTAACGATTTAGGAGAAGAACTGGTTATTGGATACGATAAACAAACAAACCAGTATTTCATAGACAGAAGCAAGGCGGGCAAAATTGCCTTTGAAAAAGGCTTTGGAACAAAGCATACATCCCCACGCCTCTCTGATTCAGGAAAAACGAACCTTACATTATTAATGGATGTAGCTTCCGTCGAATTATTTGCAGATAATGGGCTAAACGTAATGACGGATATTTTCTTCCCGAACAAAACCCTAACTAAAGTAGCCATCAAGTCAGCCGACGGTTTTACAATAAAAAACCTCAGCTATTCAAAGGTGAAAGGTATCTGGAAGTAAGCCTTTTTAGAAGTCTCATATTTTTTTGCTAGCAGAGTCTCTCGTCAGAGGACTCTGCGTAATTTCCTAAAACATACCCTTAGGTACTGTCCTCAGCAACCACTAGGTAATTTCCGGTGGTTAGTGTCCAGCCACAACAAACGAAAACTAACTATACTAAACAAAACAATTTAATCCCTTATGACTAAACTATCCGCACTTCTGTTTGGCGCTTTACTAACGCCAAGCTTAACCCTTAATGCCCAAACTGCCGAAAAACCTTTATACAGCGAGACCCATCGGCCGCAATTTCATTACACCCCACAAAAAAACTGGATGAACGACCCTAATGGAATGATTTATCTGGATGGCGAATACCATTTATTTTATCAGCACGATAATTATGACAAAGTTTTCAGCAACATGTCATGGGGCCATGCTGTATCAACCGACTTGGTGCATTGGAAAGAACTACCTAAAGCTATAGTACCCGATAACGATGGATTGGGAATGATTTTTTCAGGAAGCGCGGTACTTGATAAAAATAACACAGCCGGCTTTGGGGCAAATGCTTTGGTTGCCTTTTATACCAGCACCAACCCGCAACAGCAGCAAAGTATGGCCTACAGCACCGATAAAGGCCGGACCTGGACAAAGTACAACGCGAATCCGGTAATAAAAAATGAAAAGGATGATTCGGTGCCCGATGATTTCAGAGATCCAAAAGTGATGTGGCATAAAGACATCAAAAAATGGATAATGTCATTGGCGGTAAAAGACCATATTGAGTTTTGGTCCTCAAGCAATTTGAAAGATTGGTCTAAGGAAAGTGAGTTCGGGCAAAGTTTAGGCTCGCACGGGGGCGTTTGGGAATGCCCCGACCTTTTCGAACTTAAAGTGGAGGGAAGCAAAGAAAGAAAATGGGTTTTACTTGTAAGCATGAATCCCGGCGGCCCCAATGGCGGTTCCGCAACTCAATATTTTATTGGCCATTTTGATGGAAAGCAGTTTAATGCCGAAGATTTAGAAACCCGCTGGATAGACTACGGAACTGACAATTACGCTGGCGTAACTTTTTTTAATACCGGAAAGCGCAAAATAGCCATGGGCTGGATGAATAACTGGCAATATGCCGGAGCTGTGCCTACAAAAGGCTGGCGAGGCGCTATGACTTTGCCTCGTGAACTAAGCCTTAAGCGTGTAGAGGGCAAGCTGTTTTTAAGCTCGGCTCCGGTAACTGAGTTGAAGCAGTTTGTCGCACCCGCAATTAGCAAGGAAAACATATCCATTAGCGATGAATTAGATCTATCATCCGAACTGAAAAATGCTAAAGGACGTTTTAAGCTTGATATATCTTTGGCCACAGCAAGCGATTTCTCGATAAATCTTGCTAATGATAAAGGTGAGGAGCTGGTAATTGGTTATGAAAAATCATCCAACCAGTATTTCATCGACCGTACAAAAGCAGGCGAATCTGCCTTCGAAAAAGGTTTTGCCAAAAGGCATACAGCACCTCGTATTTCAACATCAAAGACTATCGATTTAAGTTTATATATTGATGCTGCTTCTGCTGAAGTCTTTGCTGATAAAGGGCTGAATGTGTTTACAGATACATTCTTCCCGAACGGCCTGGCGTCTAACCTGAAAATTAAATCGGTAGATAATATTAAGGTTAGCAAATTGCAACTTGCTGAAATAAAGTCGATTTGGTAAGGAATTCTAATTAAGATATGAAACAAAGCCGTACGAATAGTGCAAGAGAGGAGGCCTCGGCAGATTGGGGCGCGGCAAATGTTGTATCTCTTCTTAAAAGAACTTGTTTAGTAGTGCTGTTTGGGTTTTGCATAGGTAATACACTGGCGCAAACCCCGGCATCTACAGTGCCGGACTTTACCCTTTTCAAGTTAGATGGTTCGTCCTTTACTAAAAGGCAAATGCCTCGAGGCAGAGCCTCACTCTTTAGTTTCTTCGATGTAACCTGCTCGCATTGCCAAACTACTATGCAAACGCTATCAAAGCACCATACCGAATTAAAACACTTATCAGTTTACCTGGTCAGCCTCGATCGCAAGGATGCTATACTGAAGTTTTTGAAGAAGAATGGCCCGCAGTTCCTCAATAAAAGCAATGTTATTGTTCTTCAAGACCTGAATTACGAATTTATACCGAAATTCCAACCCATTAAATACCCTTCTGTGTTCCTATATAACAAAAACCAAAGGTTGGAAGCTTATGAGAAGGACGAAAAGAACATGCTTAAACTGGTTTCGAAAGTAGGAAAGCTAAAGTAACATGTTTTAAAATACAACTAACTTATATTGGCTTAACAGGGGAGGGGGCATCAATGCTATTAAGTTAAGGGCAATAACCCCATCCGGGTTAAATGTTGGTAGAAAAAACAGGGCCGTTATAAATTCCGTACCCACGGCACGCACAACCGTTCATAATTATATTTTCTACTACCGGACCTTCGGGACACCTATGGCGCAATCTCCGATCCTCAACTTAATAGCATTGAGGGGGCATGAAGTTCCCCTTGGAGTTCTTTGAAATGGTGTTAAGTGTTTGTTTTTCAATGATATATGGTTGTTTTTGCTGTTAAAAAAGCTAATTCACGCTTAAAAAACGTCTAAAAAGTTAACTGCTTGATAATGAGTGTATAGTGAGATGTACAGTATCCCTTGTTTCTGTAGTGGAAACAGTGCAAAGGGGATATTTTCTACGATTGCTTGCCCAGTTTTTAGTACTTTGTGGAATAATTCCACAACTTTTTTAATCAATATTTTCGAAGTTTCAAAGAGAAATTTCAACTTTTTTTGTGAAACAGCGATTTTAAGAATTTTGAGCTGGAATGTCTTTGTTTTTATGGCCGAAAAATTACAAAACTTTGAAAAAGTGAGAAATTTTTTGAGAAGAATATGTGAAATATGTTCGCTATACCGCCGGGTTTCAAAAAAGTTTTAAAATTTTTTTGAAAAAAATGTCAAAAAATAAATTTTCTAAAAATCGAGGTTTTTTGTCTGGGTGTGATTTGATTCTAAGAAATGTAGTAAATGTTTCCACTTCTCTAGGATAATTAGCTGATGTTTTGGTTAAGTCAATTGGCGCGAGTTAAAAAAACTACTGATTTGATTAATAGCTTCTTATAAAAAAAAATACAAAAGTTCATACTGGGAAGGTGCGTATCCTTTGGCTCGATGGTGCCGTTAGAGGGTGTATATTTTCAAAAACAAAACA
>Ga0307408_100003799_pt1 | contig 10291 bp, 9 predicted proteins | sample 322Cmetagenome_FD_202116 | JGI IMG/M metagenome (GOLD analysis project Ga0307408, IMG submission 202116) | Maize rhizosphere microbial communities from greenhouse at UC Davis, California, United States - 322HYB-C-3 | ecosystem: Host-associated > Plants > Roots > Rhizosphere > Soil | place: USA... | reverse complement strand
CTGCAGCAGACCGATGTCGAGCGTGTAGACATGAACGTTCTTGAGCGGCGGCGGCACGTCGCCGCCCGCCACCCGGGCGGCGAATCCTTCGACGACCGCGGTCTTGCCGACCCCGGCTTCGCCGGTGAGGATCGGGTTGTTCTGGCGGCGGCGCATCAGGATGTCGATGATCTGACGAATCTCTTCGTCGCGGCCGGTCACCGGATCGAGCTGGCCGCTCCGCGCGCGCTCGGTGAGGTTGGTGGCGAAGCGCTTCAGCGCCTCCTGCTTTCCCATCTGCGCCGGCGACATCGCCTCGCTGGCTTCACCAGGTCCGGCGAGCGAAGTGCCATCACTCGCGGCGAGCGCATCCTCCGGCGAGCCCTTGACGATCCGCGCGAAATCGTCGGTGAGCGTGTCGACCTTGATCGCTTCGAAGTGCCTCGAGATCGCGACCAGCGCATTTCGAAGCGATGGTGTCTTCAGGAGCCCGACCGTGAGATGGCCGGTGCGCACGCGGTTGTCGCCGAACATCAGCGTGGCGTAGACCCAGCCGCGCTCGACAGCGGTCTCGATGTGGGTCGAGAAGTCGGAAATCGACGTCGCGCCCCGCGGCAGCCGATCGAGTGCTTCGGTGATGTCCTTGGCCAGCCGCGACGAGTCCACCTCGAAGTGACGGACGATGTGATGCATGTCGGAGTCGGGCGACTGCAGGATTTGAGAAATCCAGTGCACCAGCTCGACATACGGGTTCCCGCGCAGCTTGCAGAACACCGTCGCGCTCTCGATCGCCTTGAAGGCGACGCTGTTGAGCTTTCCGAACGATGAAGAACGGTTGATTTCGCTCATGCCACTCCCGCCTCGGTCACGAAGGATTCGCCATCCAGGCACAGGTCGGCGGCGTCGGTCGGCGCCTTGCGTGTGCCCAGCCATGTCGTCCAGCCAAGCTGGCCGCTGGCGCCGAGCTTCAGCTGCGGCACCTCGTCGCGTTTCAGCGTGAGGCGGACGTCCCAATCGAGCTCGAAACAGAGATAGAACCGCACCCAGTCGACGAGCTTTCGAAGCAGCATGCCCGATCGATCGGCGCCGGCACGATTGCGCGGCGTCGACGGGAGGAACGCTTCGTATTGCGCGAGCGTCAGCGGTCCGAGATGGATGCGGAACTTGCTCTGGTGATCCCAGACCCGCGAACCGGCGACTGCACCCGCGCCGAGCGCTCCACCATCGCGGCGGAGAGACGTGCGTTCCGACGGCGCCAGCTTCAGCCAGTGACCGACGAACTCTTCGATCGCCGCCGGCACGCGAAAGAAGTGCCGGACGATCGACGCGAGGCCGTCCGCGTTGCGCACGTGGCGCGCCAGGGTCCCGGCGTGAAACAGCCTGGCGAGATCGGGAACGGTATCCCTCTGCCGCAGCGACGACGGCGCGAGGCCCATGAACGATCCGATGTAAATCTGGAAGCGATCGTTCTCCGGCCGGTCACGGTTGACGTGCGGCTGCGCCTGCGCCCAGGCACGGTAGAAGAGCGCGATGAAGCGATGATGGAACAGGTCGAGGAACCGGCTCAGCGTGGGATCCCCGGCGTGCCTCAGACGGTGCCGGGCGTACTCGGTGATGTGGATGGGCATCGGGCCGTTTGGGCCGAGCAGGCCGAACAGCCTGACCTGCAGGCGCGGCGGCCCGCCATCCTTGCCGAATTCAAACGAAGCCAGCGGGGCAGGGGCGAACGCCACGTCGGGATCCTGTCCAAGCCGCAGTGGCTCGTCAACTGGACGGAGCGCCGCACCCCAGCGCGGTTTGTCGCCGTAGAGGCACTCGAGCCGGCGCAGGGTCTGGTAGAAGTCGTAGCGATACGGCTCCCGCGCCAGGTCCGCCAGGAAGTTCAGAGCGTCGGTCTCGTGCCCCAGCTTGGCGCCCATCGATTGATCTCGCCTCGACTCTGCGATCGCAATACCGTCTCGGTGACCGAGTTGAGCGACACGTAGCGCGCAAAGTGTCGATCGAGCACGGCGCCGAGCATGAACGCGCTTCCGCCTTCGAACCCCAGCTCGTCGACATCGACGGTGATTTCCAGGCCGCGCCCGAACGCAATCGGTCCGCGGCCGGGCAAGCGCCGCACCACCCGCCGCACGTTGACCGAGCGAATGCCCTCGATCTGCCTCCGAGCGCCGACATCGGCCGTGGTCGCATAGAGCTCGAGCAGATCGCGCAGCGCAGTCGCACCCTGCTGACCGGTCGCATTCACGAGCGACAGGTAGTTGAGCGACAGATGGCTGATGGTTCGCCAGGCGATCGCACCCTCGGCGATCGCGCCATAGGGGCGGCTGGGCCCGCTCACGACGCGGACGCTCGCGACCGGCGCCGCGATATTCAGGGAGAAGTCGGTCTGCCCGAGACCGATCGGCATCTGCAGCACGAGGTCCCGGTTGGTGCACAGGGCCCGCAGCGAGAGCTGGCGAAGATCCGCGGCGTACGGCGCCTGGATCGAATCCACCAGCGAGAGGAAGACCTCGCTCCCGATATAGCTCGATCGCGTGCCGCGCCGCTTCTGTTCCTGCGACACCAGCCGCGGCTCGCGCCGGGTCGTGAAATAGGCGGAGTACAGGTGCTCGACGTCCGCGCTCGACACCGCATAAAAGGGCAGGAACCGCTGCTCGGCATCGTCGCCGGCGCCGTGCCCGACCACGTCCGTGACCTCGTAGATCTCGTAGTCGAGCGGCCGTGTCCGATCCGCGACGACGTGGAATTCATAGGTGGAGTCGTTGACGTGAATGCGATCGACCCGCGACTTGTCGAACAGGTTGATCGCCGGCGTGCAGAACAGCTGCAGGTTCGAGGCGTCCACCACGCTCTCGAGCGTCGGGTCGCCGCGGCCGAACAGCACGACCAGTTCGACCTCGGTGCTCGCCACCCGCCGGAGCGCGGGCGCCAGCCCCGCCAGCTCGAAGAACAGATAGCGCTGCGGAAACGAGAAATACTCCTGCAGGAGCCGATATCCCTGGAACGACCGCACGCTGACCGGAAGCAACGCCTCCTGATCGGTGAAGCCGACCGGCTGAATCGAGGAGGCCGGCAGAAACGTGATGTCTTGTGGGCGGCCTCCGCCGGGCCGCACCAGCACGCCGAGGCCGGTCGCGAGGCACAGCTCGAGCAGCTTGTTGGCGACGTCGTTGCGGCCACCGAGGTAGAAGTTGAGGCGATTGACGGTGATCTGCTCGAACTTGGTGCCGGCCGTGCTCTTCAGGCGGATCCGGAGACCGCCCTTGATCCGCTGAGCGATTGGCAGGGTGGCCAGCGGAAGATCCGGCGCAAACGAGAAATACGAGGCGGATGCGATCTCGATCGGCAGCAGCGTGACGTCGTGAGCCGTCCGGAACTCGCAGGCGGTGGCATCTTCGCTGGCCGCCAGCGCGTGCAGGCTCGTGCCGCGCGGGATCGCGCGCGTGCCGCCGGCCAGGCTCGGGTCATCCTTGTCGGGATGAATCTGCGCCACCAGCATCGACGGCGTGGGCGCGAGAAAGTGCGGGTAGACGATCTCGAGCAGCGACTGCGTGAACCGCGGGAATTCGGCATCGATCTTCAGCTGCACGCGCGCGGCCATGAAGCCGGCCCCTTCGAGGAGCCGCTCGACGTAAGGGTCGGTGACCTCGATGCCGCTCATCCCGAGCCGGGCCGCAATCTTCGGGAACTGCTGGGCGAACTCGCCGCCCATCTCGCGAAGGTGCTGAAGCTCGAGGTTGTAGTAGTGAAGGAGGCGGGGGTCCATTACCCGACTCGCGTCGGCGCGAGATCCGCGACTTCCACCTGACCGGTCTCGAGATCGATCTCGGTCCGGACCAGCAGGTCGATGGGGATCGGCTGCGACCAGAGCTGCCCGGAGATTTCGACGCCGATCACGTTGTGGCTGTCGAGCGTCTCGACCTCGAGCGCGCGGACCCGCAGTGACGCGGGCAGAATGCGAGGCTCGAAATCGAGGATCGCCTGCCGCACCGCACGCTCCAGGTCGGACACTTCGAGCGTCGACGAGGTCTGTCCCGCGAGCGCAGGCAGACCGAAGTTGATCACCGACCGCCGGGCGTAAGGAAACTTTCCCGGATCCATGTCCGGATCGAGACGGGTCGTGTTGAAGAGCCAGGCGAGATCGCGAAGCACGGCCTCGCGCATCCGCCGCTTCGACATCACCCGCATCTGGCGGGGCTCGAGCTTCTTGTCGGGCTCGTCGTCGGTGAGCCGGTCGAGGAGCGCAGGCTGAAGCTGCTCCTGGGGAGTGAGCTGCTCAGGCACTGGCCTCGCCCGGGACGTTTCCGGCCGCAGCGCCTGCCGCATGGACGGAGATGGTGCGGAGTTCCAGCATCGGCGTCTCACCGCCATCCGTCACCAGGATGCGCTGACCCAGCCCGCGATAGGCGTCGGCGGCGATCGTCTCCCACGACGTCTTCCGCGCCAGGGCGATCGCGCCGTCGCCTGACGACTCGGATCCGGGATATCGGGTCGGCAGGAGCGCGAGCGACTCGCCGCCGTTGTCGAAGTCGAGATGGGCGGGCATCCACACCAGGTCGCGCAGATCTTCCGGCGCTTCCATCGTGACCTTGGTCAGGCGGGCGAAGGGCACCCAGTAATACCGCCCGTTGATGATCGCTTCCATGACCGGGCCGAGGCGTGAATCGGCATCCGCGATCCATTCGAATGGCCGGCCGTCCAGGTCGCCGCTCGAGACCGGCGCCTCCTCGAAGGCACGCAGGCGGAGCTCCTCGGCCTGGGTGGCCTCACCGTGGCCGGCGCGCAGGCGCGACTCGATCAGCAGCGCGAGCCACTGGTCCGGCTCTCCGAGGACCATTGGAGACTTGGTGCCGTCGAACACCGCGGTTCGAATCGCTTCACAGCGCACGGCGTCGCCGTACATCTGCGCCATCGGCAGCGCCGCGGGGTCGAGCTCCGACGCCACTTTGAGCTGGTTCAACGCGCGCTCCCACTGCCCGAGCACGCAGAGCAGCTGGAAGAGGAACACCCGCAGCTTGCCGTCAGACGGGCGCGCCCGGACGTCGTCCTGCAGACGCGCCAGCGCCGCGGCCGGATCGCCGCTCCTCAGGTGCTGCTCCGCTGCTTCTGAAAGCGCCATCGCTATTGATTCGCATCCCACTGGTCCTCGAACTTCGAGGTTGCCAGGGCACTGCCGTCTTCCCCCTGCGGGGTGTACTGGATCGTGATCTTGTTGAAGGAGAAGGTCACCTTCTCGAACATGGCCGGGCTATTCGCCGCATCGCCTGCCTCGATGTCGATCGACATCACCCGGCCGTTCTCGATCTTCACCGTCAAGAACTCCAGCGGGTCCTTGCCGGCTTTCCGCACCGTCAAAGTGGCTTCCTTGATCGGCTCGTTGTACCGCAGCGCCGCCATCAACGCGGTGGAGGCCTTGTCCACCCGCTTGGTGATGCGCAGCTCCCGCACCGTGGCTTTCCCGGTCGCGCCGCCGCCGCCCAGAGCGGCCCGACCCTGCATACCCCACGACCAGGCCACCACTTCGATGGTGTTCTTGTGAGTGGTGTCGCGAGCTTCGCCGTTGATGATCCCCGATTTGGCGCCCTTGACGCTGAGGAACATGTCCCCTGAGCCGGGCGAGCGGGTAGCCAGGGGATCCATTTACGCTCCCTTGTTCAGCTTCTGATCCCAGTTCATCTTGACGCTGGCGCCGAGCGTGCCGTCCTTTTTCTGTTCCTTGTAATCGATTTCGATCTTCGCGAAATTCAGGCTCACGCTCTCGGTCGGCAGGTCGCCCCCGGCGGTGTCGCCGTGCTGCACGCTCGAGACCAGGATGTCGGTCAGCTTGATGACGAGATATTCCTGCTGATCCTTCCCGGCTTTCCGATTCGTGAGCGTCGCTTCCTTGATGTGCGCGCCGTTGGCGCAGTGCAGGAACAGGACTGGCGACGCCTTGTCCACGCGGTGCGTGAACGAGAGATCCTGGAACTGCACCTTGCCTGCGCCGCCGCCCCCGCCGTACGCCATCGTGCCGGACTGCGTCGCGCCGAAGGAATACGACATGATGTCGATCTCCTCCTTGTGCTTCGAATCCTGGGACTCACCCTTGATCCCATCGAGCTTCAGGAAAATGTCTACCGCCATACGTCAACGCTCCCATCTTGATGAAATCGACCCATCGTCGACAGTTGAACGCTTAACCGGCCTTCGCGGACGGCAGCTTGGACACCAGGCGCAGCGATACGGTGAGTCCCTCGAGCTGATAGTGGGGACGGAGGAAGAACTTCGCGGAGTAGTAGCCGGGGTTGCCTTCGACTTCCGCGACCTGTACTTCGGCGGCGGCCAGCGGCTTCTCGGCCTTGGTCGCTTCCGACGAGTGCGCGGGATCGCCGTCCACGTAGTTCATGATCCACTGCTGCAGCCAGCGCTGCATGTCGTCGCGCTCCCGGAACGATCCGATCTTGTCCCGGACGATGCACTTCAAGTAGTGCGCGAATCGACAGCATGCAAATAGATACGGGAGCCGTGCGGCCAGGTTCGCGTTCGCGGTGGCGTCGGGGTCGGTGTACTCGAAGGGTTTCTGTACCGACTGTGCGCCGATGAACGCGGCGAAGTCCGAATTCTTGCGATGCAGCAGCGGCATGAACCCGTTCTTCGCGAGCTCCGCCTCGCGCCGGTCGCTGATCGCGATCTCGGTCGGGCACTTCATGTCGACGCCGCCGTCGTCGGTCGGGAACGTGTGCACCGGCAGGCCCTCGACCGAGCCGCCCGATTCCACGCCGCGGATCCGGGAGCACCAGCCATAGAGCTTGAACGAGCGGTTGATGTTCACCGCCATCGCGTAGGCGGCGTTGGCCCAGGTGTAGCGGCTGTGGTCGGCGGCGCCGGTGTCTTCCTCGAACGCGAAGTCCTCGACCGGGTTGGTCTTCGGGCCGTAGGGCAGCCGCGACAGGTAGCGCGGCATCGCCAGCCCCAGGTAGCGGGAGTCGTCGGACTCGCGCAGCGAGCGCCAGGCCGCATACTCCGGCGTCGTGAAGATCTTCGTCAAATCCCGCGGGTTCGCCAGCTCCTGCCACGACGACATCTGCATGATCGTCGGGGACGCGCCGGCGATGAATGGCGTGTGCGCCGCGGCGGCGACCTGCGCCATCTCGCCGAGCAGCTCGACATCCGGCGGCGTCTGATCGAAGTAGTAATCGCCGACCAGACAACCGAACGGCTCGCCGCCGAATTGCCCGTATTCCGCCTCGTAGATTTTCTTGAAGAGCGGACTCTGATCCCAGGCGGTGCCCTTGTAACGCTTGAGGGTCTTGCCGAGATCAGCCTTGCTGATGTTCATGAATCGAATCTTCAGCATCTCGTCGGTCTCGGTGTTGTTGACGAGATAATGAAGTCCGCGCCACGCGCCTTCGAGCTTCTGGAAGTCGTCATGGTGCAGGATCAAGTTGATCTGCTCCGTGAGCTTCTTATCGAGCTGCGCGATGATCGCCTCGATGGATTTGACGACGTCGCTCCCTATCAGTTTCGTCTGCGACAGCGCCTGCTCGGCGAGCGTCCGCACCGCGCGTTCGACCGCGTCCTTCGCCTCGTCGGTCTTCGGCTTGAACTCTTTTCTGAGGAGCGAGTCGAAATCGCTGGTGTCGACCGCACCGATCGTCGAGGTCGCTTCCTGCTGGGGTTTCGGATCAGCCATGACAGTTCTCCGCTCTCAGCTCACGGGGTAGGGACTAGGAGGACTCTTCCTGCGGATTCTTGGTCGTGGCAAGCGCCTGCAACAGGGCCGGATCCTGCAGCAGCTTGCTGACCAGATCCTCCGCCCCGCTCTTGCCATCCATATACGTAATCAGGTTCGCCAGCTGCTTCCGGGCTTCGAGCAGCTTGCTGAGCGCGTCGACCTTGCCGGCGATTGCCGCCGGCGAAAAGTCGTCCATGCTCTCGAACGTCAACTCGACGCTCAGGTTGCCGTCGCCGGTCAGCGTGTTCGGCACCTGGAACGCGGCGCGCGGTTTCAGCGCCTTCATCCGGCTGTCGAAGTTGTCGACGTCGATCTCCAGGAACTTGCGATCCGCGACCGGGGGCAGCGGCTCGGTGGGCTTTCCCGAGAGATCGGCGAGCACCCCCATCACGAAGGGCAGCTGGATCTTCTTTTCAGCGCCATACAGCTCCACGTCGTACTCGATCTGCACGCGAGGGGCGCGATTCCGCGCGATGAACTTCTGACTGCTCGCCTTCGCCACGATGTACCTCCGATCACACGACTGCCGGGTCTATTCGTCTGGCTTGAGTCCACCCGCCGATCGCGCCATCATCAGCGCGTCGGGGGCGATGTCGGCCAGCACTTCGAGAAAATCCTTCGCCACGAGACGCTTGGCACGGTCGACGAACAGCGGAATCGGGCTGGAGGGCTCGTTGCGGCGGAAGAAGTCCGCCACGGCGTCCAGCGCGCGAACCGCATCCTGGCGGGACTGAATGGCCCCGCCGGTGAAACCTGCCTGCCCGGCGCTCCCGACGGTCCCGGATTCCGCTTCGCCGGAAATGGCGGCGTCCGCCGACCGTAACCCGAGCTGCTCACGGTAGATGCGGGCCAGCTTGGCGAACTGCGTGGACAGCGGTCCGAAGTCGGGCGCGACGTCGGGTCCGCCCTCCGCGCGCATCCGGGAATCGATCGCGGTCAGCGCCCCAATTGCCCCGGCGACGTGCTGCTCGCCGGCGGTCAGCTCCTCCGTCGATAGCTCCTTGAGCGCCTCGCGGAATCCTCGCTCGTCGGGCACCTTCTCGTTCTTCGCCGGCTGGACCTGCCCCTGCGCGACTTCGAGATCGCGCAGGCTGAATCGGCCATGCTGGCGGCTCGAGACGAGCGGCAGGCGCCACACGCGATCCACCACGGCCATCGGATCGGCGAAGCAGTTGAGCGCACTGCGGCGTGCCATCGCATCCCCGTCGTCGAGCAGGGGATAGACCTGGGGCCAGTAGGCGTCGAGCCACTGCGCGGCTATGGTGATCGTTTTCGTAAACGCGGCGAGGCCGTCCGTGCGGAGCAGCGCCGTCGCCAGATAGGCGAGGAGCCGGAGGTCCTTGGTCTTCTGAAGCCCCTCGATCGCCTCGGCGCGAACCCGATCCCATTCGATCGGAGGCCTGACCTTCGCCGCTTCGCGTCTGCCTTCTTCGGAGTCCTCGACTTCGGGCGGCGCCTCCGGCGAGCGCGGTTGCCCGAACAGACGGAGCGCGTCGAAGTCGCTCAGGATGGCAGTCTGTGCGCCCGGCAGGACCGGCGCTTCGTCCAGATTCTGGCCGCAGGGCTGCTCGGCCGAAATCGGCTCCAGCAGCGCCTCAGCGTCCCAGACAGCACTCATTCCCAGGCCTCGTGGTCGTGGCAGGAACCCGCCCCACTGCGAATCCCGCCGGCAGTTTCTGACCGCACGCGCCGACGCTCACCGCCAAAGGACGACAGCGGTACTGCGGTGCACGGCGGTGGACGCCCGGGCACCAGGACGACGGTTGTCCTGCATCGAGCGAGCGCATTCTATACCGCCGCCGTCAAACGGGACGCAAATCATCGGTAAGCTTCCGCAATCAGGACGGTGACATTGTCCGGAGCGCCGGCCTCCAGGGTGGCCTGGATCAGCCCGTCGACCGCGGCCCGAAGGTCCGGCGTCTCCATCAGGGAGGAAATCCGGTCCTCCGGGACCACACGCGTCAGGCCGTCCGAACAGAGGAGGAACCGGTCGTCGGCCTGCACGGCGTCGCGATAGATATCGAGGGTCAGGTCGGGCTGAACGCCGACCGCGCGTGTGATCACGCTGGATTCCGCGGCTCCGGGGCCGGAAATCGCCGCCAGACTATGGTCCTGGCTCAACTGTTCGAGCCTGCCCCCTCGCCACCGATACACGCGGCTGTCGCCCGCCCAGAGCACGGCGGACCGGACGCCGCGCAGCAGCAGCGCAACGACGGTGCTGCCGCTCCGGTCCGCAGGGTGAGAGCTCACGGCCTGTCGCAGGAGATGATCGTTGACTTGCAGAAGGCGTCGCGAGGTCGCCTCGACAGCCTCCTCGAACGTGCCATCGACCTGGAAGTCGGCCAGCGCGTCACACACCATGCGGCTCGCCACCTCCCCGTGGCTATGACCGCCCATCCCGTCGGCGACGGCCCAGAGCCCGGCCTCGGGCCGCTCGAGAAAACCGTCTTCGTTGTTGGTCCGCGCGCGACCGACATCGGTCGCGGCCGCGGATCGGAACGAGAGCGGCGCTTCGAGATCGGGCAGGGCGATGTTCGGAACCGTGGATTCTTCCGGTACCAGAACAGGGACGGTCCGCCAGCGCCGCTCGTTCCAGGA
>Ga0307408_100003798_pt1 | contig 10292 bp, 9 predicted proteins | sample 322Cmetagenome_FD_202116 | JGI IMG/M metagenome (GOLD analysis project Ga0307408, IMG submission 202116) | Maize rhizosphere microbial communities from greenhouse at UC Davis, California, United States - 322HYB-C-3 | ecosystem: Host-associated > Plants > Roots > Rhizosphere > Soil | place: USA... | reverse complement strand
GAGAGCAAGGTTCGGACGATTTCTGGGGTCACTGATGTGAACATCGATCTGGTATGGGACCCAGCTTGGGATCAATCTAAAATGTCCGAAGCGGCGCGGCTACAATTGGGTATGATGTAGCACCGCTGGGCTTCGTTCCCTGTCCCGCGACGATCTATCGAATTAATTAATTATGACCCCGACATCCTTTGAGCAGTTAGGCGGTGAAGCGAAGTTGCGCGCAGTGATCGATACTTTCATCGACCGGGTCTTTGCCGACCGCATGATTGGGTTCTTCTTTCGCAGCGCCGACAAGGCGCGCATTAAGGAAATGGAGTACCAGCTGGCGGCAAATTTTCTCGGCGCTAAAATCGAATATGGTGGTCGACCCTTGGATCAGGTGCACCGTAAGTTCCCGATCATGGGCGGCCACTTTGCGAGAAGACGGCAAATTCTTAAGGAGAGCATCGAGGCTCATGGCGTTCCCGACGAAATCAAGAAGCTCTGGCTCGATCATACCGATGCACTGCGGTCATTAATCACGCCCGAAAGCGATTCCGGATGCGATCCGATAGCCGCGCGAGAACGCGTCAAGACTGCGTAACCCCAGTAGTTTTTAGCTTTTCCCGGACTAAACAATTGTCGGCGCTAGAACCTTGTGCTACTAATAGTGGCGGGCGTTGAGGCAGTCATCTAGGACTTGTGTGAGATTAGCCGAGCTTTACAGCCAACCTAGGTTGACTCTATCAGTCGAGTTCTTTCCTCCAAAGACAGAAAAAGGCGAGGAAAACCTCTTCAGCGAAATTGAGCTGATCAAGAGGATAAACCCCGCCTTCTGTTCTGTTACGTACGGGGCGGGCGGAAGCACGCGCGAAAAAACCGTCGATTTGGTCGATACGATTCGATCAGGATGCGGTCTCGAAGTCATGTGTCACCTGACGGTGGTCGGGCAATCGAAGGACGATGCCCGCGCGGTGCTAAAAAAACTTCAAACTTGTGGGATCGAAAACGTCCTCGCTCTGGGCGGTGACCCACCCCAGGGAAGTTCCGATTGGCAGCCCCATCCTGACGGATTCCATCATGCGATCGAGCTGGTCCGCGAAGCCGTGGCGATGCGATCGTTTTCGGTGGCGGTGGCAGGCTTTCCAGAGATCCATCCGCGGGCGCTGAGCCGGGACGCCGATTTGCAATTTCTCAAAGCGAAAGTCGCGGCGGGCGCCGATGCGATCATCACGCAACTTTTTTTCGATAACCAAGATTTCTATCGATTCAGCGAGGATCTCCGTAAGCTCGGCGTTGTCGTGCCGATTATTCCTGGAGTCTTGCCGCTTCAATCGGCGCCGCAGGTGCGCCGCTTCACCTCGCTGTGTTGTTCAAAGATCCCGGATAAGCTGGAGCGAGAACTAATCAAAGTCGAGAATGATGAGGCCGCCGCAGTTGCGCTCGGGATCGATTACGCGACGCAGCAATGTGAGGAATTGATCAAGTTCGGCGTGCCCGGACTGCATTTCTACAGTCTAAATAAATCCCATTCGGTGTTGGCGATTCACAAGAATCTTGGCCTGTGATTCTGCCATCGAGGGAATTCCGAGTCACTCCTAGCGCCTTTTAATGTTCAACGAGAGCATCATGGCTGAAGATCAACCTATTGTTACTGAGGATGATAACCAGCAGGTCGAAGTGCGCAAGCAGAAGCTCGCCAAACTTCGCGACGGCGCACAGGTGGTTTATCCGAACGACTTCAAGCCGTCTCATTCTGTGACCGATGTTTTTGCCCAAGCGAGCAATCTCAGCGATGACGAGCTGCATGCCAACTCGATCGCTGTCAGCGTGGCCGGGCGAATCATGGCGATCCGCCGCATGGGAAAAGCATCATTCTTCCAGATCCAGGATCGACGCGGCCGGCTGCAAATCTACGCGCGCAAAGATAAGATCGGCGATGATGCATACGAGCTTTTTCAAACTTTGGATATTGGCGATCTGGTCGGTGTCTCCGGCCATGTCTTTCGCACCAAAACCAAAGAACTGACCGTCGAGGCCGCTGGTTTGCGACTCCTCGCCAAGTGCTTGCGACCGCTGCCGGAGAAATGGCATGGCTTGGCCGATGTCGAAGCGCGCTATCGCCAGCGCTACGTCGACCTCATGGTCAACCCTGAAGTGCGCGATGTGTTCGAAAAGCGCTCGCGGATCGTGCGCCTGCTCCGGCAATTTTTTGAAGCGCGAGATTTTCTCGAAGTCGAAACGCCGATGATGCAGTCGATCCCCGGGGGCGCTGCGGCGAAACCCTTCACCACGCATCACAATGCCCTCGACTTGGAATTGTATCTCAGAGTCGCGCCCGAGTTATTCCTCAAACGTCTGTTGGTTGGCGGCTTTGAGCGGGTCTTCGAACTCAATCGAAATTTTCGCAATGAGGGCATTTCGGTGCGGCATAACCCAGAATTCACCATGGTTGAGTTCTATCAAGCCTATGCGACTTTCGAAGACTTAATTCAACTCACGGAGGAGCTGTTTGTCGTCATCGCCAATGATATCGCCGGGGGCCTGACAGTGCCTTACAACGGCGCGACGATCGAGCTGACCCGGCCCTGGCAGCGCCTGACCATTCGCGATGCAGTCATGATTCACGGCGGCGCTCAGGAGAAAGATGTAGCGAGCCTGGAAAGCCTGCAAACCTTCGCTCAGCAGGGCGGTTTAAAGATCGATCTCAATGTTCCTTACGGCAAGCTCTTAGTCGCGGTCTTCGAGGAAGTCGCAGAAGCAAAATTGATTCAGCCGACGTTCGTGACCGGTTTTCCTATCGAGGTCTCACCGCTGGCTCGCAAGAATGATCAGAATCCGTCGATGGTCGACCGCTTCGAGCTATATATCGGCGGCCGCGAGCTTGCCAATGCTTTTTCTGAATTAAATGATCCTTTTGACCAGCGACAACGCTTTTTAGAACAGATGCAAGCCCGAGCTGCCGGCGATGAAGAAGCTAATCCTATCGATGACGATTACGTTCGCGCCCTTGAGTACGGCATGCCACCGGCCGCCGGCGAAGGGATCGGCATCGACCGCTTAGTGATGTTTTTCACCAATTCACCGTCGATCCGGGATGTCATCCTCTTTCCCTTGCTGCGCCCGCACCGTTAATCGCCACATTAATCCAACAGATGCGCTACGAACTATTCATCGGGTTGCGTTACTTACAGGCGCGCCGGCGCGAGACTTTTATCTCGCTCATTACCCTAATTTCGATCTGCGGGGTGATGATCGGCGTAATGACTTTAAACGTCGTGATGTCGGTTATGACCGGCTTCGAAGAAACCTTGCGTGATCGGTTGCTCGGCATCAATGCGCATATCGCTTTGGTCCGATCCGGCGAGCCGATGAGGGACTACGAGAAACTAGCGCAGCAAATGAGTAAGGAGCCGGGAGTGGTCGCGGCCTCGCCGACGGTGTATGGCCAAGTCATGCTGACTGCGGGTTCGCGTGTGACCGGCGTGGTGGTTCGCGGTGTCGATCCGGATCGTGTTAATGGCGTGGTGAATATTCAGAGCTTCATGCGCGAGGGCAACCTCGACGGACTTAAAACCCAGCATCCGATCCAGGTCGATGAGCGTACGGTAAGTCTGCCCGGGATCATTCTCGGCGAGAGGCTTGCCAACCAGCTGGGGGTTTTTCGCGGCAACGCGGTGCAGGTGGTTTCACCGTTGGGCAGTCCCACGGCTATTGGCGTAATTCCCAAGGTGCGCCGCTTCGTCGTTAGCGGCATTCTCAAAAGCGGCATGAGCGAAATCGATTCAACACTGGTGTTCATGAGTCTTGCCGACGCGCAAAAATTTTTTGAACTCGGCGATGGTGTCACCAATATTGAGATGCGGGTGCAGGACGTCAGTCGCTCCCGGGAAATCGCCGACCGCATTCAGCGGCAGCTAGGATTTCCCTATTTTGCCGAAGATTGGACGCGCCTTTGGCCCAATCTCTTTTCTGCCCTTAAGCTGGAAAAGACCGTTTACTTTCTTGTCTTGCTCTTGATGGTGCTCATCGGCGCATTCAATATTGTATCGACTCTCGTCATGGTCGTAATGGAGAAGCGTAAGGACATTGCGATCCTGCGCTCGATGGGTGCGACTCAGAAAAGCATCCGGCAAATTTTTTTGCTGAAAGGTTGTTTGATCGGCGTCGTAGGAACGATCTTGGGTGTGATCCTGGGATTTCTCGTCTGTATCCTGATCTCCAAATATGAGTTTCAATTGCCCGACGGGGTTTTCCTTATTCAAACCGTTCCCGTCCGGATCTATTGGAGTAATTTCATTATGGTCGCATTGGCATCCTTTGTTGTCTGTTTATTGGCGAGCCTTTATCCGGCTCGCCAGGCCGCCAAATTGGATCCGGTGGAAATTATTCGATATGAGTGAGCTGCTCGCCGTGCGCGACTTGCGCAAATCGTTTATTGAAGGTGCCAGCGCTATTCATGTTCTCCGCGGCGCAAACTTTGATCTGGCCGAAGGCGAGCGGGTCGCTGTGGTCGGACAATCGGGCGTCGGCAAGAGCACGCTTCTGCATATTCTCGGAACTCTCGACCGGCCTACCTCCGGGGAGATACTATTTCGTGGCAAGCAACTGCCTTTGGACAACGAGCCCGCACTATGCGAGTTCCGCAATCGCCAAATCGGTTTCGTTTTTCAATTTCACTACCTGCTGCCGGATTTTTCCGCCATTGAAAATGTCATGTTCCCAGCATTGATCCAGGGAATGGACGCGCAGCAGGCTCGCTGCGAAGGCGAACAACTGCTGGAAACCGTCGGTCTCAAAGATCGCATGAGCCATCGGCCAGGGAAACTCTCGGGTGGGGAGCAGCAACGGGTAGCGGTCGCCAGAGCCGTGATTCTCAAACCCAGTCTTGTGCTGGCGGACGAGCCTACCGGGTCATTGGACTTGCGGATCGGCGAAGAAGTTCATGAGCTACTGTTCCAGCTCAATCAGGAAAAAAAAATCGCCCTAATCGTCGCTACTCATAACCGGGATTTTGCCGATAAGATCGGCCGCCGGGTCGAGTTGCGCGACGGACAGTTGTTTGCCGGCTAGAGGGCGCGACCGGAAACCTTTACAATAAGGGTCCGTTTTGTTAATAGAATGGAATCCTTGGCAACTTTAGAGAGCGGATTTCTGAAGCCATCCATGAAGCCCACCCAACTGATCACTTCCACTCTTGCGTTGATATTGCTTGCTGCGACGATTGTGAGCACTTCTTCAGCTTTTGCTCAGGAGACGGCTCGACTCAAGGACGTGCGCATAGGCGGTAACGTCAGAGTCGAAGAGGATGGAATCCGTTTGCACGTCAAGATCCGTCCGGGCGATCCTGTTAATGCCGCGCTCATCGAACAAGACGTCAGGGCAATTTTCCGCATGGGTTTCTTTGACGACGTGCAAGCTGAGTTATCGCCGGACAAAGTTTTAACTTACGCTGTCAAGGAGAAGCCCTATATCCGCGATGTTCGCATCCAGGGACTGTCCCAAGTCGCGCGAGACAAAGTTGAAACCGCGCTCGGGGTAGCAAAGGGAACGATTTTGGACCGCAGTAAAGTTTCCGAGGGTGTCGACAAGGTGCGCAAGCTGTTCACCGAGCAGGGTTACGTAAATGCGGCCGTAGATTTCGCGATTGCCGAGGAATCCAACAACCAGGTGGCTGTTGTCCTCGACATTGTCGAAGGTAGCCGGTTACTGATCAAACGGATTTCCTTCGAAGGAAATAAGGCTTTCTCAGAAGGTGAACTTAAGGATTTGCTGACGACAAAAGAGGAGTGGATTTTCTCCTATTTCACCAATCGCGGGGTTCTCGATCGCGACATCTTGACTAACGACGTGGCTGTACTTGCGAATCATTACAACGATAACGGCTACGTAGAGAATAGAGTCGACGAGCCGTTGGTCGTCAGGGCGCGCGACGGCCTCGAAGTTATTTTTCGTGTGAGTGAAGGTCCGCAGTATCGTGTCGGCCGAGTCGAGATTGGTGGGGAGTTGATCGATGACGGCCAGAAGATGCTCAAAACCGTCAAGCTCACTACCGGTCAAATTTTTCGCGGTAGCAGGCTGCGCGAGGATATTACCACTCTAAACGACATGTACGCGAACAAAGGGTTCGCTTTCGTACAGGTCGATCCGATGACTCAGATCGATCCAGCGAAGAAATTGGTCGATATTGCGCTTGTCATCAACAAAGGGCCGCCGGTTTATTTCAACCGGGTACTGATCGCAGGGAACACCAAGACACGCGATAAAGTGGTGCGCCGTGAATTACTTGTGAACGAACAGGAACTCTACTCGGGCGTTAACGTAACCCAGAGCCGCAACGCGCTTCAGCGTACCGGTTATTTCGAGGAGGTACAGCTAAATACCAAAAAAACCGATCAGCCGGATGCGCTCGACCTTATCGTTGATGTAAAAGAAGGTCCGACGGGAAGCTTCCAGGTTGGCGCCGGTTACAGTAGTGGCGATGGATTCTTGTTCAACGCCAATGTCTCTGAAAAGAATTTCATGGGCCGCGGTCAGAGTATGACCGGCAATCTTAGTCTGGGCTCGAGCCGGCAAGATTACATTTTCAATGTGACTGACCCCTATTTCCTCGATTCTAAAGTGTCGCTGGGCATGGACGCCTTTAATACGACTCGGGAGTATACGGATTTTGACGAAAAGAAAACCGGTTTCGGCGTTAATAGCAGTTATCCGCTGAAAGGGTTTACCTTTCCATTCTTTAATAACGCAGCCAACAAAACGGCGGTTGCCTCGGACGGTAGCACAAATCAGCAGGTTACCTTTTGGGATTTTATGCGTGCCGGTCTGGCCTATGATTTCACCCATGACAACATCACTGGAGTTTCGGACAACGCTTCGCAAAGCATTAAAGACGAGCAAGGAAAGAGCCTGACGAGCAGCGTAACTCCCGGGCTGACCTACGACAGCCGCGATCATTTCTTTTCACCGACAGAAGGCACCAAGGTAGCTTTGTCGACGAAGATGGCCGGATTGGGTGGCGATACTCGTTTCCTCAAAACCGATTTGGCTGCCCGTTGGTATCACACTTTATTTAAAGATCCCAGTTGGGGTGGCGCTTACGTCTTGGGCCTCGGGGGACAGCTCGGTTATGGCCTTGGCCTTGCCGGGAATAAGGAAGGCGGAAGCGATTTGCCATTATTCGAGCGTTATTTCCTCGGTGGCATTAATTCAGTACGCGGGTTCGCCGACAGAAGCTTGGGACCACGTTCGCCGTCAAATTGCAGCACCACCGAGGGCATAACCACATGTAAGAGTACCGAGGTCACCGGCGGTGATAAAGCGGTTGTGATTAATGCCGAAGTCGCCTTTCCTGTCATGGAACAATACGGCCTACGTGGCGTAGTGTTTTTCGACATTGGTAACTCCTTCGACTCTTTTAACTTCAGCGATATGCGCCGTGCAATCGGTTTCGGTGGTCGTTGGATGTCTCCCTTCGGTCCCTTGCGGGTCGATCTCGGTTTTCCGATCACCAAGAAGTCCGGCGACGAAACTTCTGTGCTTGGCTTTTCCGTGGGCGCTCAGCCTTAACGGATTGCTTCGTTTTTATTTCAAAACATAACTGGAGGTTGTGAGTGAAATATTGGCTCGTGCTGCTGCTGTTGGGTCTGTCCTCGGCACCCGGAATAGCGCAGGATCGGATGAAGGTCGGTTTTATCGATGTGCGACGGGTGGTCTCCGAATCCGCCCCTGGAAAACGTGCCGGCGAGCGCTTGCAGGTCCAGTTTAAAAAGGCCGAGGCCGATACGCTCAAAGAGCGTCAGGAGCTTGAACGGTTGCGCAGCGATCTCGAAAAAAAAGGTCCTTTACTCAAAGAGGAAGAGCGCCGCAATCTCGAATCCGACTTTCAACGGCGCTCGGTTAATCTTCAGCGCACCATGAGCGATTTACAACAGGAACTGCAATTGAAGGAGCGCGAGATGATGCAGGATATCCTCAAGGATCTCGAAGGGATCGTAAACGAAGTCGGCAAGGCCGATAAATTCACTTTGATACTCGACCGCTCGCAAATTCTTTTCGCTGATCAGGGCATCGATATCACCAACAAGGTGATTGAGACATTTAACAGCCGAGCAAAAAAATAAGTGACCCTCGCGGCGCGAACGTTAGGCGAATTGGCTTCCTTTGTCGGCGGGAAGGTCGTTGGAGATAGCGGCGTCGCTATTCACCGCGTCGCGCCCATCGACGAAGCAACGAGCGGCGAGATAACATTTCTTTCCAATGCCCGATACGCCAAGTATCTGGAGCGCTGCCGGGCCAGCGCGGTTATCGTCGGCGCTGGCACTGCGGCAGAATATTTTGGACGATCGTTTTCATTTTTAGAAACGGCGGACCCATATGTCGCATTCGCGAGGATACTTCAGCTATTTTCGCCGCCCGTTTCGCTGGAACGAACCTGCAGCCCGCAAGCGCATATCGATGCATCAGCGGTCATCGCTGACGCAGTTACCATTTTTCCACATGCCTATGTCGGCGCGCGCGCCAGCATAGGTAACAACTCGACGCTATATCCCGGGGTATTTGTCGGCGATGATTGCCACATCGGTCGCGACTGTGTGCTTCATCCTAATGTCGTGGTGAGGCATGGATGTCGCATCGGTGATCGGGTGATCCTTCATGCCGGTGTAGTGATCGGCAGCGACGGGTTCGGATATGCCGGCCAAGGCGAGAGTCGCGTCAAAATTCCCCAAGTGGGTATTGTCGTGGTTGAAGATGATGTTGAGATCGGTGCCAATACGACGGTCGATCGCGCGACTTTGGGCCACACGACAATCGGGCGCGGCGCCAAGATAGATAACCTCGTGCAGATAGCCCACAACGTGAATGTGGGTGAACATTCGCTGATCGCGGCACAGGCGGGTATCGCGGGAAGCACCAAGGTCGGCAAACATGTGACCATCGCAGGACAAGTAGGGATCGTTAACCACGTCGAAATCGGCGACCGAGCGATCATCGGGCCGCAATCGGGGATTCCCCGCTCAGTCCCCGCGGGTGTTTTTCTTTCCGGCGGCATTGCCGCCGCACCTCATCATGAATGGCTCAAAGTAATGACGCTGTTGCCGCAACTCCCCAAATTATGGGCTTCGGTGCGTGCCTTGGAACGCCAAATTGGCGAATTAATAAAAAAATAATTAGAAGACTTGCCATGTTGGACGCCAAGGAAATTCTTAATTATCTGCCGCACCGCTATCCATTTCTTTTGGTCGACCGAATCATCGACATCCAAGGTGATGAAAAAATAATCGCCATCAAGAATGTCTCGTTCAATGAGCCTTTTTTTCAGGGCCATTTCCCCGATCACCCGGTCATGCCTGGTGTTTTGATCTGCGAAGCGATGGCACAAGTTGGAGCAATTTTTGCCCACAACAGTCGCGGCGGTATGGACGATAATCGCATTTTTATGCTCACCGGCCTTGACCAAGTCAAGTTCAAGCGTCCGGTAAAACCCGGCGACCAATTGCGCATTGAACTGACCTGCCAAAAGCGCCGCGGCGCGTATTGGAAAATGCAAGGTGTCGCAACGGTCGATGGCAAGGTTGCGGCGCAGGCTTTGATCTCGGCCATGGAAGTTGGCATGGAGTAGGTTGGTCAGCACGAGTGGCTAAGATTCATCCCACCGCGGTCGTCGACCCTCATGCCGAATTGGCGACCGATGTCGAGATCGGTCCCTACGTCGTTATCGGCGCCAATGTCAAAATCGCCGATGGCACCAGGATTCAATCCCATGCCGTGATTGACGGGATTACCACGATAGGGCGAGACAATGTCGTCTTCCCATTCGCGACTGTCGGAACGATCCCTCAGGACTTGAAATATCGAGGTGAGCGCAGCGAGCTGATTATCGGCGACAAAAACACCATTCGAGAGTTCGCCTCGCTCAACCCGGGTACAGTCGGCGGCGGTATGATGACGCGGGTGGGTAATCAGAACTTGCTCATGATGTATTGTCACATCGCGCATGACTGCATCGTCGGCAACCGTAATGTGATCGCCAACGGCGCCACTCTCGGCGGACATGTGGTAATCGACGACAACGTGATCGTCGGCGGTCTAGTCGGCATCCATCAGTTCGTGCGAATCGGATCGGGCGCGATTCTTGGCGCGGGCTCGATGGTTTCCAAGGATGTCCCGCCTTTTTGCAATGCTACCGGCGACCGCGCCAAATTGCACGGCCTTAATGTCGAGGGCATGAAACGTCGCGGGTTCGACAAAGTTAAAATCGACGCGATCCATAAAGCCTACCGCATCGTGTTTCGCTCGAAGCTTCAAACGAA
>Ga0307408_100003797_pt1 | contig 10292 bp, 7 predicted proteins | sample 322Cmetagenome_FD_202116 | JGI IMG/M metagenome (GOLD analysis project Ga0307408, IMG submission 202116) | Maize rhizosphere microbial communities from greenhouse at UC Davis, California, United States - 322HYB-C-3 | ecosystem: Host-associated > Plants > Roots > Rhizosphere > Soil | place: USA... | reverse complement strand
CCAGATCTCACCCGAGGCTGCGGAGGGCAACAACATCGAGTCCACCCGCCGGCAGCAGGAAGTCGCGCTTGCGGATACCGGTGAACTCTTTGCAAAACTAGTCGATCACCCGGAGCGCACTGATGGCGCGCTGCGCTTGATGGATGAGGCTGAGAAGGCAGTGGCCAAGGCTGACAAGACGCTGCGCTCCGACACGCCCACCAATGCCTCGCCGGAACTCGGGGTGGCCGAGCAAGACTTGTTAGACTTCGCGATCTTCCTCGAGTCGATGGATTTGCAGAAGCTTTCCGACACCCTGCGCAAGCTGGCCGACAACGCGGAGAAGAACGCAAAGGAACAGCAGAAGGCAGATCAACCCGCACCCGGCGAAGGCAAGAAGCCGGGTGAATCCCCGGGCGAGGGAGAAGCTCAGACAAAAGCTGAGGGAAAAGGCAAAGGACAGGGACAAGGACAGGGTGAAGGTGAAGGCCAAGGGCAGGGAGAAGGCAAGGGTGAGCCAAAGGACCAAGCTACCGCCGCGAACGACGGCAAGGGCCAAGCCGCCGCCAAAGCCGCTCAGTCCACCGACTTGACCAACAAGATCCTCGAAGAACTCGCGAACAAAGCCGCTGCCAACCAAGCGGCACAAGAGGATCCCGAGGCAGCCAAGACACCTGCCTCCGCTGCATTGGAAGCAGTGAAGAAGAGCACGGACGTCGCCCAATTGGCGAAGGATCTCGACGCGCTCGCAAAGGCCCAGAAGGAAGAGCAAGGCCAAGGAACCGCCGAGCAACAGGCAGCGCTTGCCGAACGACTCGGCGCGATGGCCCGCGAGTTCCGCGATACCGCGGCAAGCCTCGATGCCAGCCTTTTGGCTGAACTCAACAAGGCTCGCGAGCAGGCCGCTGAATTGAAGAAAGACCTCGCAAAGCAAGGCGATGGCAAGACACCCGGCAAGGGCGAAGGCGATAAGCCTGGCGATGGCAAAGGTGCGGTCGCCGCGAAAGAAGGCGCGGGCAAGGGCCAAGGTGAAGGCGACCAACCCGGCAAGGAAGGCGAAGGCAAGGGACCGGGCGAGGGTGAGAAGCCCGGTGAAGGTAAAGGCGAGGGTGAAGGTCAGGGCCAAGGAGAAATGGCGTCCAAGGACGGCAAGGGCCAAGGCGGCATGGGTGACAAGCCCGGCGACAAGAAGGGCAGCGGCGGCAATAGTGACAAGGACGGTCCCGGCGGGCCGGCTCTCGGTCGCTTCGCCGATACCCTTGAGCGCATCCGCGACGAAGGCGGCGTCGGCCGCATGGTGTTCCCACTGCGCGCCGCACCGTTCGATCGCAGCACGATCCCTCTCGTCGAAGCCGCCGACCAACGGCTCAAGGAACTGATCGATCGCATCCCGAGCGAAGGCGGCATCGCCTCCGCCCGCGGCAAGCTCCCTGAGGAAAGCCGCCGTGAAATCGAAGACTACTTCCGCGACCTCTCCGACGATTTCGGCGGCGAGGTATGGGAGACGAAGCAATAAGAAGCCCGTCCCCTCCTCAATCATCCCGACGACATAATGTCGTCGTTCCCCGATCCAAGACCGTGCTCCGCCCGAATCCGATTCTCCTGTTAGCCTTGGCGCTCACCGCCACCGCCGCCGAACCACCGCGCTTGCCTGCCGATCAAGCAGCCGGGCTTTGCCAGCTCGATGCATCCCCCGCCCCAGCGGTCGAGGCGCCGCGACAGTCATCGTTCGCGCCGCTCCTAGACAAGGTCACGCCGTCGGTCGTTTCGATCTTCCCGGCGATGATCCTCAGCGATCCCACTGAAGCAGGACCGCTCGAGCGCTTCTTCGGGAAGGAAGGCGAAGCCGATAACGAGTCGGAAGGCCCGAAGGAAAAGATCACCAGCATGGGCTCCGGCGTGATCGTCTCGAGCGACGGCTGGATCGTGACAAACAGCCACGTGGTGCACCTTCGCAACGGCAAGATCGCCGATACCTTTTTCGTGGAGTTGCACGATCATCGGCGCTTTCACGCCACCATCGCCGGCGCGGACTCAGCGACGGACCTGGCGCTCTTGAAGATCGACGCCAAGGATCTCTCGCCGCTCAAGTTCGCCGATAGTGAACAAGTGAAGCCCGGCGACCTCGTCTTCGCGGTCGGTAATCCTTTCCAAGTCGGCATGACCTGCACCATGGGCATGGTCTCCGCCACGCGCCGGTCGAACCTCGGCATCGGCGGATCGAGCGCCTTCGAGAGCTACATCCAGACTGATGCTGCCATCAACCCGGGCAATTCCGGCGGCGCTCTGATCGACGCCACCGGCCGCTTGGTCGGCATCAATACCGCGATCTGGGGCGGTGTCGGCGGCAACGTCGGCATCGGCTTCGCGATCCCCTCCAACCTCGTCCGGCACATTGCTGCCAAGCTTGCCGAAGATGGCAAGGTGACGCGCGGCTTCTTCGGCATCAGCAGCAGCGGAGTGGATGACAAGAAGGCGGAGAAGGTGAAGCTGCCCAAGGTGGCCGGTGCCGCGGTTGATGCGATCATGGACGACAGTCCTGCCGCCAAGGCAGGTCTCAAGGCCGGCGACGTCGTCGTTAAAGCCGCGGGCAAGCAGGTGATCACGCGCGGCGACCTGCGCTTCGAACTCTCGCTGGTGAAGCCGGGCGACTCGATCGAGCTGGTGTACTGGCGCGATGGCGCGGAACACACCGCCTCTCTGATTTCCGCCACGGAACCATCCAAGGAAGCAAAACTCGATAACGCCCGCGTGGACAAGCTGCCGGGTGTCGCGTTCCAGTTGAAGGAAGGTGAAGTGATCGTCGGTGAAGTAACCTCCACTGAAGCAAAGCGAGCCGGACTGGAACCAGGCATGATCATCACCGCCGTGAACGGCACTGAAGTGACCGACCTCGCCTCACTGGAGACCGCACTGCGCAACGGCGTCAACAAGGTGAAGACCCGGCTCAATCGCATCGAAAACACGCTCGCCCTCCGCGCCGAATGACTCTTCCGGATTTCGATCCCGCCTTCCCCATCCCGGTCATTGTGGCTCTCGCCGGAACCGCGGCCGTGTTCACGCTTTACCGGGCCGTCCGCGGTCGGCCGATGACACCCGCCTGGGTGCAAGGCCCCGCAGTGCTTTTGCGACTCGTCGTGATCGCGTTGCTCGCCTTCATCCTCATGAACCCGGTCGAGCGCATCACGCTGCAGGCACCGGAGAGCAGCTCGATGATTCTGTTAGACAAGTCGGCGAGCATGAAGCTCGCGACCGGCGACAAGACCACGCGCTGGAGCGATGCCAAGGCGTGGGCGGTCGCTTCGAAGCAAGCAATCGAGACATCCGGTCAGCCGGTGCCACCGCTGGCGGTCTTCAATGAAGAGCTGGCCAATGTCACCGACCTGGATGCAGTGACGCCAGAAGGCGACGAGACCCGCCTCTCCACCGCATTGGCCAGCTTGCTCGAGCGCGGCGATGAAGCGCCGCGCCAGATCCTCGTGGTATCGGATGGTTGCGCGCACGACCGCGGCGAGTTGCCGAAGGTGCTAGCAGCTGCTCGCGACCTCGGCGCGAAGATCTCCACCAAGGTCGTCGGCACCGATACGCCACCGCGCAATGCCTGGATCGCCGCGGTGCAGGCGCCGCGCAGCGTGCGTCCAAAAGCCAAGGTCGCCGTGCATGTCGATCTCGCATCCACCGGCTTGCCGGCCGACGAGCCGCTCGCATTGGTGCTTCGCGAAGACGGCCCCGGCGGCAAGGAGGTCGCCCGCACCGATTTCCGCCCGCGCACGGACGATGGCCCGAGCGAGAAGGTGCTGAACTTCGAGATCGGTCTCCGCACCACGACTTACTCGCTGGAGCTCATCCCGGCAATGAACGAGGTGGCCGCGGACGACAATCACTTCGGCTTCACCGTCGAGGTCTCTTCTAACAAACTCCGGGTTCTCTTCGTCGAGGGCACCCACGTGAAGCGCACCGTCGACACGGCTGGGCATTGGTGGAATGACATGGAGCTAATGACGCGGGCTTGGGACGAGACCGGCGAGATCGAATACGAGTGCCTGACGCCGATCAGCGAATACAACGACTCGCCGAACCTCGTCGGCGTGACCTTCCAGAATGGCGAGATGCGGCAGGATCCTTCGAAGTCCTTCCCCGCCACCCGCGAGGAGCTCTATCGCTACGACGTGATGCTCATCAGCGACGTGCCGGTGGGGAACTTCTCCACGGAGCAGATGCAGTGGGTGGTCGATTGGGTGAATGAGCGCGGCGGCGGGTTCCTGATGGGCGGCGGCTACACCAGCTTCGACGTTGGCAATTACGACCAGACCCCGTGGGAACGTATCACACCCGTGGACATGCTGGCCTATGGCGCGGGCTTCATGGAAAAGCAGTTCCCGATCCGCATCCCGGAGGCCGTAAAGAGCCATCCGCTGTGGCAAGTTTCGGACGATCCCGCCGAGAATGACAAAGCGCTCGCCACCCACCCGGTTTTCCTTGGCATGAACCGCGTGAAGCGCGCGAAGCCGGGCGCGATCGTGCTTGCTGTTAGAGCGGATGCTGAAGGCGATGAGCCGGTAATCGCAGCGCAGTCATATGGCCGCGGCCGTTCGATCGCCTGGCTGCCCGACCCGAATGGCGGCTGGGCGCGCGAATACATCACCTGGGGTCCTCCGGGTGGCCCGCCCCAGGGTCCGCACACGGAGCTCGGCCATGGTGGCAACTTCCATTTCAAGGAGTCCGCTGCCAAGGTCCCCCCCGGCCCGACGCCCCCTCACCCTTCGCCGTGGTACGGGCAGTATTGGGTGAATCTCGTGAAGTGGCTCGGCGAAAACAGCATCCGCTGGCACCGCGACAAGCTCGCTGGTCGCGCCAAGGCCGCCGCGGCCAAGCCCGGTGACTTACTGCCGGTCGCCGTCGAGGTGTTGGCCGTGACTAAGCTCGATGACTTGCTCGCGCTGGATGTCGGCGCGCGCCTCGATATCCCCGGCACACCCCGCGTGCGACTGGAGTATGATCGCGATGCCCGTGAGTTCGTCGGAGCCGTGCCAGTGCCTGCAGGAGCCGAGGGTGAGCAGGTCACGGTGTTCTTCGATGCCACCGCAAATGGCGTCGCCTTCACCGATGCGGTGCCGGTAGGCCTGCGCCGCTCACACCTGGAGTTCACCGAAACCAAGCCCGATGCCAACTTCATGAAGGAACTCGCCGATGCTGGCGCCGGCCGCGTGCTCGATACACCTCAAGACGCCGCCACGTGGTTGGCCGAGGTCGCGGCGGAACGCCAGAAACAAGCTGCCGTCGCCTGGAACAAGCCGCTGTGGCCGAAGTGGCCGCTCTTGGCAGCCATCCTTGCCTTGCTCTGCCTGGAGTGGGCGCTGCGCCGGCGCTCGATGATCCCGGTGGTGACCACACTGGCATTCCTTTTCACGACAGGACTTTCCAACGGTGAGGACGAAAAAGAGATCGCCACACTCATAGAACAACTGGGCGCGCCGAAAGTCCGCCTGCGGGACGAGGCAGAGGAGAAGCTGAGGATCTTGCCTCAGGCCCTGCCCGCCTTGAAGGAGGCGGCGAAGTCATCATCCTCACCAGAAGCGCGGCTGCGTGCGGAGGGTCTGTTAGGTTCGATCGCACAGGTGCGCTGGGTTCTCGACGCAACCTTGGGCGGCCACCTCACAACGGGTGCCAATCGCCGGCTGTGGGCCATGGTCCTGGATGAAAAAGGCCAGAAGCTCTACACCCGCTCGCAGGATGGCGTGCGACAGTGGGATCTCGCGACCTTGAAGCCCGGCCACCTCATGGGCGATCAGCTCGCCACCGGCACCTTCTGGCTGAACGAAGCCCCTATGACGTCGTTGCTGCTCTTTCCCGACGGCAAGACGCTGGTCTCTACCGACAATGGCGGCAATCTGGTGATCAATGACACGGCAACGGGCCAGCAGAAGCAGATGGTCATAACTCCGACGCCGACGACGGAGACGATGAGCATGGCCGACGGGACGACGCAAACGGCCCAAGTCTACGAATCGGTACCGGTGCCTTGGATCGGATTTACGCCGGACAACAAGCTCATCACGAGCGGCACGGACTTCATGGTGAAGTTCTGGGATTCCTCGACCTTTGAGAAGTTGCCCGGTGAGTTCAAGCTGCCTCACATCGGCCACGCCCTCGCCTACACTCCGGATGGCAAGTATCTGGTCATCGCTCTCGATAAGAGCGGCGAGCCGGACTTCCTCCATGTCCGCAGCTTGGAGACCGGCGCGAACAAGTGTGAGATCGAGGTCGCCGATCGTCCGAATACGCTGCGCCTGAGCAAGGACGGCAGCCAACTTCTTGCTTCGAATCGCAACGGCTGGGCTTATCTCTGGACGTTGAACGATGGCGTGCTCTCCAATGAACATGTCATCGCCCGCACGGCGAAGCCCTCCAACTGCGCGATCTTTTCACCCGATGAGAAATCGATCTTCGTGGCCAGCAACGATCCCGACTGCTGCGTGAGCGAGTATGACGTCGAAACCGGCGAGGCCGTTTGGGTTCACCCGCGTTCGGGCTTCGGCGTGCACACCATCGCCTTCCTGCCCGATGGCCGGCTGGCAGGCACGTGCTCGGATATGAAGCTGCGGATCTGGTCGAAGGGCGGTGCCGAGTAGCAGGTGGCTAATCCGCCCCTCCCTTTTCCCACCATTCTTCCAGTTCTTCGATCCGCATCCCTTCCGCCCCGAAGGTGGTCGCCGTCAGTAAGACCATGCCGTCATTGCTGGCCACCCGAACGCGATCTCCCTTCTCCGAGAAACGCGCAGCCAGCCGCTCGACCACGGCATCCGCCGTTTCGCGGGCCTTCGAGTAGATGATCAGAATGCCATCCTCGTTGCCGCCTTCGTAGCCGCGCTCGGTCTGGCGGCCATCGAAGACCACGACCACCTTCCACTCCCCGCGGTCGCCAAGGTCTCGCAGGCGCTTGACCAGTTCGATCCGCGCGAGGTGCCGCTTCGGCCCGTGGTGGAGTTCCCGCAGGTCCTCCATGCCAAAAATCGCACTGTGTCCGTCGACGATGAGGAGTTGTTCCTGCTCCATGTCGCACAAGAAAGAGGGCCGGAAGCGTATCGCAACCGGCCCTCGCAGAAATTTTTCAGATCAGTGGCAGATCACTCGGCGCTTTCAGGAGCGTCAGCGGCCGGAGTCTCGGTCACTGGAGTTTCGTCTTCCACCTTCTTGGCGGCTTTCTTCGCAGGAGCCTTCTTGGCGGCGGCCTTCTTCGCAGCGGGGGCCTTCTTGACGGGGGCCTTCTTGGCTTCGTCGTCGCCGGACTTCTTGGCGCTGGAGGTCTTCTTCACGATACCGCCCGTCTTCGCCTGCTCCTTCTTGCGCTTGAGGTAGAGCTTGCGGCGGCGGCGTTTGACGATGGTCTTGGTTTGCTGGCCCATGGTGTTGGTGGCGAGGGGTTTAATCCGCGTACCGGACCGGTAGCAAGGGGAAATGCCCATCTTTTCAAACGCCGGCCCGCGGAAACTGGTCAGACCGGACGTCGCCAGAACGGCTTTTTGATCGCGAAACGCTGGGATCGGTAGATCCCCGCATGGCCGCTGAACAGGAACGCAACCCCGCAGGCGAGGGCGATCGGCAGGGCGTAATCGGTGCCGAAAAGCTCAATTCCCATGAGGGTGCAGGCCAGCGGAGTGTTGCTGGCCCCGGCGAAAACGGCCACCATTCCGAGCCCGGCAAAAAGCTCCGGAGGCGCTCCCATCGCCCCTGCCAGCGCATTTCCCAAGGCGGCACCGATGAAAAACAGCGGGGTCACCTCCCCGCCCTTGAAGCCGGACGAGACGGTTACGACCGTGAAGACCAGCTTCCAGATCCATGCCCACGAGTGGATTCCCGGAGACTCGAACATGGACGTCAGCGTCACCGCGCCCGGGTCCGGCGACCGAACGCCCAGGCCGAGATAGTCCGCTCGGCCCACGAGCAAAAACAGCCCGATCACCGCAACTCCGCCCACCGCGGGACGCCACATGGGATTGGGAACCCAGCGCTTCAAGCCTCCCGACAGCCGGTGACAGAGTGTGGCAAACAGCCAGCCCACCAAGCCGAAGGCCACCGCAGCCAGCAGGACCTTCCAGAGCATCCATGCATTCGTCAAACCAGCGGTCAATGGCTCGGCAATGCCTGCGATGTGATAGTGCGAGTGCCCCACGCCCCAAGCCCGGCAAGTCCAGTCGCCAGCATAGGAAGCCAGCAGACACATCGGCAGCGCCCGCAGCTTGGGACGCCCGATCACCACCACCTCCACGGCGAAGACCGCTCCGGCAAGCGGGGTCCCGAAGACCGCGCCGAAACCTGCGGCCACTCCGGCCATCAGCAACACCGGCAGTTGTTCCTCATCGAGTTGGAATCGTCGGGCCACCGCGCTGGCGATGCTGCCACCCATCTGCACCGCCGTCCCCTCCCGACCCGCCGAGCCACCGAAGAGATGCGTTACCAGAGTGCCGAATAGCACGAGTGGAGCCATCCGCCTCGGCACCCCGCCGCCCGGATCATGGATTCGATCGAGAATGAGATTGTTCCCGCCGTCCGAGTCTCCACCGTGGCGGTGGTAAAGCCACGCCACCGCCATCCCGGCGACGGGCAGGAACCACAGCAACCCCGGATGATCGAACCGAACCGTCGTGACGGCATCCAGGCTCCATAGGAAAAAGGCGCAGGCGCAACCGACGGCAACCGACATCAGCACCACGAGTGCGATGAACTTTGGTCGAAGGTGCATGAGGCCCGCCATCTACGATACCGCGGGCATCTCCCCGCAAGCGAGGCAAGCGAGACACCTGCCGCTCCGTCAAGCGCCCGCATGCTATTCCCCGAGAATGACAGCCGCCCGCCCTTCGCTGTAACTTCCTCGCAACGCCGATGCCCGACCTCCGATCAATCGATGAACTCCTCGTTGCCACCCGGCACGGAGAGCGCCCGAAATACCTCTTCTTCTGGGGTCACACGCCACCAGCAGACGGTTCCGTTTCCAAAGCCTGCTTCAGCCAATGGTTTTCCTCTCCCTTCGCCATCGACGGCCTCCACTACCCCACCGCCGAGCATTTCATGATGGCAGCCAAGGCTCGTCTCTTCGGCGACCGGGACATTGAGGAAAAGATTCTCAAACCCTCCCATCCAAAGCAGGCCAAGGAACTCGGCCGCAAGGTCCGAGACTTCGATGAGGCGACTTGGATCCGCGAGCGCTACCGACTCGTGGTCGAGGGCAACCTCGCGAAGTTCTCACAGAATGCCGAACTGAGGCAGTTCCTCTTGGGCACCGGCAAACGTGTCTTGGTCGAGGCGAGTCCCCATGACCGGATCTGGGGCATTGGTCTCGCGGCGGATCATCCCGATGCGGAAAAACCCGCCGGATGGAAGGGCCTCAATCTGCTCGGTTTCGCACTGATGGAGGTTCGTGAAGCGCTTCAAGCTTCGGCATCGAAATGAACGACAGTCCCATGTACCCCACCGGTCCTCGCCATCGTCGACTTCGAGGCGACCTGCTGTGACAAGCAGAGCTTCCCGCGCGACCAGATGGAGATCATCAAGATCGGCGCCGTGGCGGTGGACCCTGCCACCGGCGACGTGATCTCGGAGTTTTGCACCTTCATCCATCCGGTTCGGAATCCCACGCTCACCGGATTCTGCAGATCCCTCACCACCATCAGTCAGGATGAGGTCGATGCGGCGCCCGCCTTTGCGGAGGCCTTGGCCGCGTTTGCGGCATGGCTCGAACCATTCGGGCGCCCGGTCTTCTGCTCGTGGGGCGACTATGACCGGAAGCAACTGGAGAAGGACTGCGACTTCCACCGACGCCCCTTTCCCTTCTCCGATGGCCACCGCAACTTGAAGGCTGAGTTCTCCAAGGCCATCGGCTCAACGAAGCGCTTCGGACTGGGCCAAGCGCTCGACCGACTCGGCCTGACTTTCACCGGCACTCCTCATCGGGGAATCGACGACGCGAAAAACATTGCCCGGATTTACAAGGAGATTCTCGGCCATGCGGGACGCAAAAACGCGTAGCGCTTCTCTTCGTGAAATGGGTTGCCAGCTTCGGAAGGCAGCATAGAATCACCCCCGACTGCTGTGTTCGTTACGAAAGGTAGCGTGCCCGGACCGATGTATTAAAACGGGGAGAACAAACCGCATCCGGAATACGGGTTATGCCTTCTCAGGACAACCTACCAGGATCGGAACTCCCACTTGTTGAGCAACTGGAACGTGGCTCACAGCTCCTAGAACGGCACAGCGGTTTCCCCCCCTCTCCAGGGGTTAGGGATTTGGTAGCGTAGCGGAAGCGCTTCGAGCTT
>Ga0307408_100003796_pt1 | contig 10292 bp, 7 predicted proteins | sample 322Cmetagenome_FD_202116 | JGI IMG/M metagenome (GOLD analysis project Ga0307408, IMG submission 202116) | Maize rhizosphere microbial communities from greenhouse at UC Davis, California, United States - 322HYB-C-3 | ecosystem: Host-associated > Plants > Roots > Rhizosphere > Soil | place: USA... | reverse complement strand
TGCAGTCCGTCGCCGGCGAGCTCACCGTCTCCGGCAAGCCGGCGACGCCGGCCCAGGTGGCTCTCGCCTGGCTGTTTGCCCAGGGCAAAAAGCTCGGCCTGCCCGTGGTTCCCATCCCGGGCACACGCAAGGCGGATCGGATCGACGAGAACCTGGGTGCGCTGGCGCTAAACTTCACCACTGCGCAACTGGAGATGCTCGACGCCGCTGCGGACGCCGTCGTCGGCTCCCGCTCTGCGGACCCCAACTGGGTGTCCCAGGGCCGTGAGTAAGGCGTCCGTAGACTGAAGCGCATGGATTCCCTCATTCACAACCTGCGTGACATCACCATCCGCCGGATTTCGGTCAGCGAGATGGACAACAACGTGTATTTGCTCACCGCCAAGGCCTCCGGGGCGCAGCTCCTGATCGATGCGGCCGATGATCTGGCCGCCATCCAGGGGCTGTTCGCCGATGCTGCCGCGGACACGTCCGCGACGCCAAAGCTGGCCCTGATTGCCACCACCCACCAGCACTGGGACCATGTCCGTGCGCTGCCGGGCCTGGTGGAGGCAACCGGAGCGAAGACGGCGGCCGGGACGGATGACGCCCCGGTACTGCCGGTGCCGGTGGATGTGCTGCTGGACCACGGGGACGTGGGCAACTTTGACGGTTTCGACGTGACGGCAGTGCACCTGCGCGGCCACACACCGGGCTCGGTGGCGCTGGTGTACCAGGACCCTGAAGGACCTGCGCACATCTTCTCCGGCGATTCACTGTTCCCGGGAGGCGTGGGCAACACCCAGAAGGATCCGGAACGCTTCAACCAGCTCATCACCGACGTCAGCGAACGGCTGTTCGACGCCTACCCCGACGACACCGTGGTGCATCCCGGCCATGGAAAGCCCACCACGCTCGGCGCGGAGCGTCCGCACCTTGAGGAGTGGCGCGCCCGCGGCTGGTGATACAGGGTTAATCACTCATCGAGTGCTCCGCAACTGCCGTTATGAACCTTCTAAACGGCGGTTGGGGAGCACTCGATGGTAGTTAAGGGACCTTAGCGGCTGCGGCGTTCGTTCGACGCCGGAGCTGACGCGCGGCGGGGGCCGCCGCTGCGTGCCGGACGGCCTTCGCCGGAACGGCCGTTGCCGCCGCCGGAGTAGGATCCGCCCGAGGTGCCGCCGGTGTTGGAGGACCAGACTGCCGCGTTGCCGCCCGCCGAGCCGGACTTGGCACCGGCAGCTGCGCGCTGGCCCGTTGCCGGACGTCCGCTGCGCTGGCCGCCCGTTGCGCCGCCGGTGCGGGGTGCGCCGCCACGGCCTGACGCGCTGCGGGGTGCACTGGTGCGGGTAGCAGCGCCGCGGGCATCGCCACGGCCGTCGGTTGCACGTGCGTCAGACCCGCGGCCGGCCGATGCACGGCCGCCTGCTGCGGGAACGTCGTTGTGGTGCGAGTAAGCAGTGGCACGGCCGCGGCCGCGGGCATTGCGGCGCTCTGCGCGCTCGGCGTCGGCGCGGTCCTGGTTCTTTTCCGCCACGCGCTCGGCAGCGTTACGGGCAGCGGCTTGGCCCTCGTAGGCCACGGCGCGGCGCTCTGCACGGGGCAGGTCGGTGCGGGGAGCCTCAGCCGAGACCCGTCCGCGTCCGCCACGTCCGCCGCGGCCACCCGCGGTGGGTGCAGCCTGGCGGCGGGCGCGCTTGCGCTCGGCGTTGGCACCGGTGGAGGTGCCGCCGCCGAGCTGTGCCGCCTTGGCGGCGAGCAGAGCGGCGCGGGTGCGCGGATCGATCTTGTCGGCCATTTCGCCCACCAGTTCGGCAACCAGCGGTGAGTTGGCAGTGACGCGCTCGAAGTTAACCTCGACGCCGGCAGCCTTCATGAGCTTCTTGACGTCGGACTGCTGCTCCGGAAGGGTCAGCGTGACCACGGTGCCGTCCGAACCTGCACGGGCCGTACGGCCCGAGCGGTGCAGGTACGCCTTGTGCTCCGTGGGCGGGTCGACGTGGATCACCAGTTCGACGTCGTCCACGTGGACGCCGCGGGCGGCGACGTCGGTGGCCACCAGGACGCGGACGTCGCCGGAGGAGAACTCGGCGAGGTTGCGGTCACGGGCGTTCTGCGAAAGGTTGCCGTGCAGGTCGACGGCGGGGATGCCGGCGTCGGTCAGGGTCTTGGCAAGCTTGCGAGCGTGGTGCTTGGTGCGCATGAAGAGCACGCGACGGCCGGAACCCGAAGCGAGTTCGACGATCAGCTGCTTCTTGACGGTCTGGTCGTTGACGACGAGCACGTGGTGTTCCATGGTGGTCACCGCGGCCTGCGGATCATCCACGGAGTGGGTCAGCGGGTTGGACAGGTAGCGCTGGACGATCTTGTCCACGCCGTTGTCCAGGGTGGCGGAGAACAGCAGCCGCTGCCCCTGGCTCGGGGTCATGTCCATGAGCTTCTTGACCACCGGCAGGAAGCCGAGGTCGGCCATGTGGTCGGCCTCGTCCAGCACGGTGACCTCAACAGCCTCGAGGGTCAGGATGCGCTGACGGATCAGGTCCTCCAGGCGGCCCGGGCAGGCGATAACAATGTCGACGCCGGCGCGCAGCGCCTTCTCCTGGCGGGCCTGGGAGATGCCGCCGTAGATGACGGTGGTGTTCAGGCCCATGGCCTTGGCCATCGGCTCGATGGTGGCGTTGATCTGGGTGGCCAGCTCGCGGGTCGGCGCAAGGACCAGGCCCATCGGGCGGCCGGGCTTGCGGAAGTGCTTGGCTTCCCGCTCAGCGAGTCGTGCTACAAGCGGGATGGCGAAAGCGATGGTCTTGCCGGAGCCGGTGCGGCCGCGGCCCAGGACGTCGCGTCCGGCCAGGGTGTCCGGGAGGGTCTTGACCTGGATGGGGAAGGGTTCGGTGATTCCCTGGGCGGTCAGCGTGTCGGCGAGTGCCTTGGGCGTGCCGAGGGCAGCAAAAGTAGTCATGTGTTTCAAGGTCTTTCAGGCGGTATCCATGCGGATATCGGCCCCCGGTGCCGGTTGGCCCAAGGGTTCGCCGAAGAAAAGTCAGGTGATCAACCGGGCTGCTGCCAACCTTGCGGTGGCGGCGGCCGGGACCAAATAGAACGCGTTCATCGACGCAGGATGTGCCTCTCACATGAAAAAAACCCACTCCCTGCGGATAAATCCTTCGGGGACCCGGTCAACGAGCCGAAGCTGTTCAACCGAGTACTAAGCGGGCATCACTGCACATCAAGTTCCACCAGTCTAGCATCCGCGGGCTCCGCCCCCGTTTCGGGGTTACCGCGCTGTCCCTCCGGCCGTCACTTCAGCTAGCGCCAACATGGCGGACCCATCCGGTTCGGGCTCGGGTCCGAATCCCCTCGGGAGGATCTACCCGAAAGGACATCCCATGGGACTCGAAGACAAGGGACGCAACGTCGTTATCCATCACCTTGGGAGCGCCAGCGAGCAACCCGGCCGGCTCACCGGCAACGGGGACCCCAGGCGGGAGGGCCAGGCGGACCAAGCCGGGGTGAGGCCCGTGGAAGCCGCCGAACCTGCTCCAACAACAGACTACGATTGATGCTTTGAGTCTCGACATTTGTCGAAGGGTAGTGACACGGACGGCGGCTGATTCGCCCGTCCGTGAGACGAAGACAGGGAGGCGCCCCCATCACGTCAGGGCCCGGCACTACGCCGAGGCACGCCCTTTCCCGCCCCGGGTCCGCTGGAAGCCCGAGGCTGCCCGCCGTCGAAACGCGGGCCCGCCGCTTGGTGCGAGCAGCTGCTGGCCTGCGGAGGAGGGCCTCCACCCGGCCCATAGTCTTAATCCACCCCCCAACTGTTACCTCCGTCACATTTGTGGCGGCTCCGTGCGGACGGCGGCGCGGCACCATGCCTGCAGAGGCAGGCCGCCCGCCCGGTCTGCCTGAGATAAGGAAAGAAGCACTGATGTCTGAACGCACCACTACGGCTGCCAGGAACACTGCAACGGAATCCGCCAGCAGCCACAGCCAGGAACCGCACCTTGCCCGGGCACTGGGCAACCGCCACATCCAGCTGCTGGCCATCGGCGGTGCCATCGGCACCGGCCTGTTCATGGGCTCCGGCAAGACCATCTCCCTCGCCGGCCCGTCCGTCATCTTCGTCTACATGATCATCGGCTCCATGCTCTTCTTCGTGATGCGGGCCATGGGCGAGCTCCTGCTCTCCAACCTGAACTACAAGTCCTTCAGCGACTTCGCCGGAGACCTCCTGGGTCCGTGGGCAGGATTCTTCACGGGCTGGTCCTACTGGTTCTTCTGGGTTGTCACCGGCGTGGCAGACATCGTTGCGATTGCCGGCTACGTGGACAAGCTGGCTCCCGGCACCCCGCTGTGGATCCCCGCGCTCATCACCCCGGTAGTGCTGATCCTGCTGAACCTTCCCACGGTCAAGGCCTTCGGCGAAGCCGAGTTCTGGTTCGCGATCATCAAAGTGGTGGCCATCCTTGCGCTGATCGGCACCGGCGTCGTGATGATCGCTACGAACTTCACCTCCCCCAACGGCGCGGTGGCCAGCCTGGCCAACATCTGGAACGACGGCGGCATGTTCCCGCACGGCATGTTCGGCTTTATCCTCGGCTTCCAGATCGCCATCTTCGCCTTCGCCGGCATCGAACTGGTGGGTACGGCAGCAGCTGAAACCAAGGACCCGGAAAAGAACCTCCCGCGGGCCATCAACTCGATCCCCATCCGGGTGCTGCTCTTCTACGTTGGGGCCCTGGTGGTCATCATGGCGGTCAACCCGTGGCGGAGCATTGACGGCGCCAGCAGCCCGTTCATCGGCATGTTCACCCTGGCAGGGCTGGGCATCGCGGCAGTGGTCATCAACCTGGTGGTCCTCACCTCCGCGGCTTCCAGCGCCAACTCCGGCATCTACTCCACCTCGCGCATGGTCTACGGCCTGGCCCAGGACGGCAACGCCCCGAAGGCCTTCGGCAAGCTGAGCATTCGCAAGGTTCCGCAGAACGCCCTGCTGTTCTCCTGCATCTTCCTGCTCGCCGGCCTGGTGCTGCTCTACTCGGGCGACTCCGTCATCGGTGCGTTCACGGTGGTCACCTCGGTTGCCTCCGTGCTGACCATGTTCGTCTGGTCCATGATCCTGGTCAGCTACATCGTGTTCCGCCGCCGCCGGCCGCAGCTGCATGCAGCGTCCGCCTTCAAGATGCCCGGCGGCCTGTTCATGCCCTACGTGGTGCTGGCATTCTTCGTGTTCATGCTGGTGGCGCTTGCCCAGGCCGAGGACACGCGCCTCGCCCTGGTGGTGGCTCCCCTCTGGTTCCTGATCCTTGGCGCTGCCTGGCACTTCAACCGCAAGACGCCGCTCCAGCAGGCGCGGATCGAGGAATGGAAGGCTGAGTCTGCTTCGGACAAGGCCGCCGAGAAGGCGGCCGCAGGCCAGACGGAAGCCAATGCCCTGAGCTAGGGCGTTCGACGCGACGCGACCCGCGGCGCAACAACCACAGCGACGACGGCGATGGCGGCCGTGAGGGCGAAGACTCCTGCGAAGGAGGCGCCCGACACCCCGCCCGCCGTCGTCGTTGCCGTTAATGCGGTAAAGACAATCCCGGTGGCGGCCAGGGCCAAAGCTCCGCCCAGGGAATCCGCAATGGACATGGCCGAGCTGTTGAACCCCTCAGTTGCCGGCGTGGACATGGCCAGCGTCATCACGCTCAGGCGCGGATACATCAGGCCCATCCCGCCGCCGGCGGAAATCCAGCCGGCAATCGCGACGGCGGCCGGCCAGTCCAGGACGGTGGTCACCAGGGCAAGGACGACGGCGCCAAGCACCATCACCGATCCGATCACCATGGCGCGGAGGTTGCTGAGCTTCCCGCCCATCCGCCCTTGAACGGCCGATGCGCCGGCCCAGGCGAGGGCGCCGCCGGTGAGGGTGAGGCCCGCGAACGTGGGCGAAAAGGAGTAGCGCTCCACCAGCAGGTACGGAAGATAAACCTCCGCGCCGAAGAACGCCGCCGAGACCAGCCCGCGCGCAAGGATGACGCTCGGAAGCCCGCGCCGGGCCAGCAGGGTGCCGCGCGGCACCAAGGGCCGCACCGCCACCAGGGCAATCACGACGGCGGCCGCCGCCAGGAAGCCGCCGGCCACCGGAACCTGCGCCGACAGGTTCAGCGCCAGGACGGCCAGCGCCGCGAGGGTGGCCCAGGCGAGCCGTCCGTAGGACCACCGCTGGGCGCCTGTGGTTCCTTCCGGCGTGCCGGCTTTTGCGGGGGTATGGTGCAGTCCCCGCAGCGCGGGCACGATCATCAGGAGCGCCGGCACCACCAGCCCCACCACGCCCAGGAACACCCAGTGCCAGCTGGCCGCCTGCGCTACGATTCCTGCTGCGAACGGGCCCACCAGGGACGGGATGACCCACGCTGCGGAAAACGCGGCGAAAATCTTCGGATGCAGCACGGGCGGATAAACGCGCGCCACCACAACGTACAGCGCCACGGTCATGGCGCCGCCGCCCAGGCCCTGCACCAGCCGCCCCGCCACCAGGGAAGCCATGCTGCCCGCCGTCCCCGCGATCAGAAGACCGAGCACGAACAGGGCCACGGAAGCGTACAGGGGTCCCACGGGTCCGCGGCGGTCGGACCAGTTGCCGGCCGCCACCATGCCGATCACACCGGTGGCGAGGGGCCCGGCGAAGGCCAGCGCGTACAGGTCCGCACCGTCCAGTTCGCGGCTGACCAGCGGCATGATGGTGGTCACGGCGAGGGATTCGAACGCCGCCAGGAACACCAGGGCGCACGCCCCGGACGTCACCAGCAGGTAGTGGCGGTGGAGGATGCCGGCCGTCTCGGGGGCGGCAGCAGGGGCGCTTCGTTGCACGGCGGTGGCCTGATCGGTAGTGGTGGCTGGTGCCTGCCATTAAACACCTCAGGCCGTGTTGTTCAGCGTCATCCTGAACAACACGGCCCGAGGTGCGTGCGGGCAATCCGGCCCGACGATCTTGTGCGCTGCTTTTGTCGCGACTTCCCTAGGGGGCTGCCGCCACAGTGTCCCCGGCGACGGGTTCCACGTTGCTTTCGTCCTGATCCTTGTGCCCTGCCGGCCGGCCACTCGACTTTACGGCTAGTGGAACGAACAGGAAGGCCAGGGCGGCGATGAGCCCCGGGATCGCGAAGAACAGGAAGTTCATCTCAACCGGAAGTTTGAGGGTCAGGAGAATGCCTCCAAACGTCGGCCCGACGATGGCCCCCATCCGGCCGACGCCAGATGCCAGTCCGATCGCCGTCGAGCGCATGAACGACGGGTAGTACTGGGACACGAAGGAGTAGGAGATATTCTGTGCTCCCATCGTGCAAGCGCCGGTGAGGGCCACGAGCAGCAGCAGGACCACCATGTTGTCGGCGAACCCCAGGAGGGTCAGCGAGACGGCGGAGATCACGAACATGGGGACGAGCACCCGCTTCACACCCCAGGTGTCCGAGAGCTTTCCGAGCACCAGGGTGCCGACGATGGCCCCCACGTTCAGGACGATCATGAACGTCAGGCTGGAACCCAGGGCATACCCTGCCTCGACCATCAGCTTGGGGAGCCAGATGGTCAAGCCGTTGACCATGAGCAGGCACATGAAGAAGGCAACCCAGATCATGAGCGTCCCGAGTGCGCGGCGATTCTTGAACAGCGCACCCACCGGGCTGCCTGGTTCCTTCTCCTGGACTCCGGTGAACTCCACCGACGGTCCCGGCGCCGCCCCGGGGTTGACCTTGGACAGGGCGGAGCACAGCGCCTCGAACTGCTTCTTTTCCAACAGGACCGCGGGGGAATCAAGGAAATACTTCATCATGAACGGCAGGAAGAGCAGGGGAAGCACGGCAACCCAGTAGACGCTCTGCCAGCCGAACGCCGGTAGCAGGAGCATCGCGACGAAGGCTGCCAGGATGCCGCCGACCGAGAAGAAGCACATCACGATCGCCACCAGGGTGTTGGCGCGGTTCTTCGGCGCGTAGTCGGTCAGCATGGCGATGACACTGGGCAGGATGCCGCCAATTCCGAGGCCGCCCAGGATGCGCAGGACCGAGAACTCGACGGGTCCCGGGGCGAATCCGCTCAGCGCGGTTGCGGAGCTGAAGAGAACGATGCTGGCCGTGAGGACCGTCTTCCGGCCGAACCGGTCCGCCAGGATCCCGAACAGGATGGCGCCGACCATCATGCCGACGGGGCCGTAGCTGCCAATGGCTCCCGCCTCGACGGGCCCCAGGGACCACTGCTTCATCAGGACGGGCAGCACCGATCCGTAGACCACCAGGTCGTACATGTCGAAGGTGATGATGAAGCAGGCCCAGAACAACATTCCGGCGTGGAAGCGGTTGAACCGCGCCCCGCCGATGAATTCCCTGACATTGACCGTTGTCATGGCAACTGGCTTTCCGGTGTCATGCCCTTTGCGGTGAACGGCAGGACCAGCCGGGAGTGGTGGGCGGCGTCGCGGTAGATCTTGTGCGTGACGGGCCGGCCCACCGGCAGGTGGAAGGCGTCCGGCGGCAGCAGCGCATTGTGCTCGTCGGCCAGCGGTTCGGCGTTGGACAGCTCCACCGTCAGCTTGTGGCCCGGCATGAACGTGTTCGCGAACGGGTAGAGGCGCAGCACGTATTCCTCGACCGTCCCCGGCTCCACAGGCACGGAACGGGTGTGCGGGTGGTACGGATTGCCCTCGGTGGTGCGGCCGTCAAGTTCGCGGTGCGAGGCCTTGAGGTAGCCGCTGGTGATGAGCTGGCGCTTGCCGTTGGGCGCGTAGTCCCAGAGCCGCAGGATGAAGTTGGTGTCCGGCTGGTCGATCTCCGCGAAGATGTGGGCGGCACCGGCGCCGATCATCTCGGTGGCCTCCTCGAAGACCGGAGTTGACCAGCTAATGATCTCCACCTTGTCGGTCACGGTCAGCGGCGCCTGGTAGAAGCCGTCCGGGGCGGCGTATTCGACGCCCATCGGCTCGGGCTCGGTGGACAGCGCGTGGCGCGGGCGCAGGTACAGCGACGTGTACTCCACGTCCCTCGGCGGCCACTGGTCCGCGGTGACAACCTCGCGGGAGCCCTCCACGAAGACGCTCACGGCGGGCTCGTCCATCACGCCGTTATCGATGCCCTTGATCCAGTAGTCGTACCACCGGAACATTTTGTCGTGCTCCTCGATGAAGGGACGCGACTGCATGGGCGGGTAGGGGCCGATGTCCAGTTTCTTCGGGCCCTTGAGCTCGTTGAACAGCTCGATGGTGCCGTCCAGGGTCCAGCCGCGGCCCTGGTCCAGCTGCAGCCACACCGGGATGTCGATGTTCGGGGCCAGCGTGACGGGGTTGCGTTCCTCGTACCACTCCCCGTCCAGCTCGTTCATGACGATGTCGAACCAGGCTTCGTGGTTCTTCGGGTAATTCAGGACGTGGACCAGGTTCGGCCAGGCGGCGACGTCCGGGTCCTGCAGCCGCTTCTCGACGAGCTTCTTCAGCTCCCCGGGCGGGTACTTTTCGATCATGCGGGACTTCACGTTGTCCGTGAACGCCCAGCCGGAGTCGCCGCCGCGGCCTTCGCGGGCGGCACGGGGCATGAACCACATGACGCCGCCGTGGTAGGTGGTCTCGTAGAAGTCGTAGTGGCCGCCCGAGACGAAGATTGCCTTCAGGTGCGGCGGCCGCTCGGCTGCTGCCAGCACCTGCATGGAGCCGAAGTAGGAGATTCCCACCATGCCGACGTTGCCGTCGCACCACGGCTGCTCGGCGACCCACTCGATGAAGTCGTACGCATCCTGGCCCAGCGAAACACCGCCGGCGTTGTAGTTGCCGATGTGCTCCCCGCCGGAGTGGCCGGACCCGCGCAGGTCACCGATGACGTGGACGTAGTCCTCCTTGACGATGCGGGCAATGTCGCCGGCCTCGATGCAGCCGTCCCACATCGGGCTGGGCCGCCGCTGCGGCGGGGTGGTGAGTGCGAGCGCCTGCAGTTCCTTGCCGTAAGGGCTCAGGGCGACCAGCGCCGGGCGCGGCTTGTCATCGGCGCCCTGGTAGGCGTCCGCGGCGAGCTCGACGCCGTCGCGCATCGGGACCCGGAGGTCCTTGCGAACGGCAATCTTCTCCCCGCCGGCATTCAGTAACTGGAAGTCATCCATGAGTGCTTATCTCCTCATCTTCGGTCAAGTGGTCCAACGTCGTGCGGTAGCCGTGGAGCGTTGTGAAGAACGGGGACGGCTCCAGGGCGGGGTCCCCCGCATACCCAAGGTCCGCGGCAACCCGGGCGAAAGGCGAGTACGGCGAGTCCGTATCCTGCAGTCCGGCAGCCAGGCAGCCGCAGGCCGCG
>Ga0307408_100003795_pt1 | contig 10293 bp, 23 predicted proteins | sample 322Cmetagenome_FD_202116 | JGI IMG/M metagenome (GOLD analysis project Ga0307408, IMG submission 202116) | Maize rhizosphere microbial communities from greenhouse at UC Davis, California, United States - 322HYB-C-3 | ecosystem: Host-associated > Plants > Roots > Rhizosphere > Soil | place... | reverse complement strand
TTGCTACGCGTGCGCGCGCGTTACTAAAGCTGTCAGACATCGTCTCAAGACTACCCTGAAAGAGACTTCGAACAGAAAGAAACATCGCGGCGAGACCAGTCGCTCAGTCGTCCCAGTCGACCGGAGCGTAGCGGAGGGTGACTGGGCGACCTGGGCGATCTGGTCCGAAGCCGCCGGCGCCGAGAGGCGACGAACCAGAGAGAAGAGGTAAACAGTAACCGCGCGCGAGCGCGAGGGGATTATACTGACCGGAGTGGTCGGCTGGGGAGTGGTAGAATTTTGACCACCCCAAGAAAGTGAAAACGTCCTAGCAAGACCATGCGTCAAGGTTTGTCCTAATTCGAGACGCACCGCGTAGATTGTAAGCCTACCCCTGGTCGAGAATTGCCCAGTTGGTCGAGACGAACCAGAAAGTTTTCCTGTGGCAAACTGACTGCTACTTCTTGCGAGGTGGTCCGCAAACGTTGCGTAGGTCTGGTTCCTGGATTTGCGCGGCGGTCTCCCTCCAGTCCCCCGGGTGCTCGATGTCGAGGCCGACGCGAGCGCCGACTTCCTGGGCCCATGCGCGCTGGGCGTAGGACAAGGCTCGAATCCAGCCGGCGCGCAGTCGGTTGAGCATGCCCGTGAACGCCTCGCGCTCTGCGGCCGATAGCTTGCCTTGGGTGGCGGCCAGTGCCTCGAGCAGGCCAAGGTCCGTCTTGAGGGACGCGGGCAGTAGCTTGACCGTGAGCGGGGCCTTTGGCGGGAGCACCGGGCGAGGCGATGGGGCCTGAGGCGCTGGCCGCACACGGGCATGGGCCTCGAGTTCCACGACGTCGTAGACCTCGCCCGATGCGAGGCGCCGACGGGTCACCCCTGCCCCCTTTGGCGAAAGCGCTCAGCGGCCATCTCGGCCACGGCCTGTGACACATCTCGAGGCGTGAGCTCGTGGGAAAGGCCCGCGGCGCGCTCCACGAGCAAGTCCCAAAGTCCAGGGCAGACGCGGTCCAGGTCCTGGCGGATGAGGCGGACCAGCACGGCGTTTGCGGCCGGGGCGCCGGGGGTCTCTCGAGCAGCCAGTGCCGCAAGAGCGCCATGCGCGACAGGCCCGAGCGTCGTGGACAAGACCACGGCCGAGGGGCGGCGGGAGCTCAAGAGGCACCGTCCAGCACGGACAAGGCGAGTTTCGCGTAGGGGTAGGATTCGTAGTAGGCAGCCACGTCGAGCGATGCCCGCAGTAGACGGTCAAGCCGGACTCTGGCGTCATGAGCTGCTCCCGTAAGCAACGCCGCCGCGGCCAGTTCAACCATGCTGGCACCACGGTTTTGGTCGTCGGCGCGCATCATCTCGGCAAGGGCCACGAGTTCCTTGGCCTGCTCTTCTCGGGTCATGCGTCGCCTCGCGTGGGCTTGGCCTCGTCATGCTCGATGACGTTTGCGCTCGTGCTGAGATGGTGGGTGTAGCCGAGCGCGTAGGCCTCCGCGACTGGGTTGTGGTAAACCAGCCGCAGCAGAGGGTCCCCGCGTTTGGCGGCGGCACATCCGCGCTCAAACGCACGCGCAAGAAGCATGGTGGCGCCGTTTGGGTAGTACGCCTTGGGGAAGACGCTCATCGGGCCCCCTCGCGACGGGCGCCGGCCCGATATCCGCGGCAAAACAAGTCGGTCAACGCGGCCCCGAACACGTCGTGTTTTGCGACGGCGGGGACGATTCGTCGGGCCTCTGCGACAAGCTCCTCATCCGTCGGCGAGGCCGTGGCGGAGAGGAGGACATCCAGCGCGGCCTGCATCGCGGGGCCGTTGACGATGGGCTTGTACTCAGACACGCACTCCCGCGCTGCCTCGATCTGCTCACGGGTGGGGCGGGTCATTGGAGCACCAGAGAAGAGCCGTCGCGTTGGTCGTCGTGGCGCCGAACGGACCAGCCGCCGGCTACGCACTTCTTGGCGATGGCGTCCGTCACGATGTGGGGCATGTCGTCCACCTCCACATATACGTAGCCAGAACCGCTCCACTCGCGAATTGCCTTGTCGACTCGCTCCTCAAGAGCCTTCGCCAGGGCTTCGTGGTTCTGCTCTGCGGCCTGTCTTGCTTCGGACTTGGGAATCATCTCGTCACCTCTCAGTCACCATAGTGTCTAGACGCCGTCTAGTCAACGTCTAGATGGCGTCTAGACGATGACGAGACAGATGAGTCAGTCGCAGTTCACTGGTGCGTTGGTGGGGACGAACCGAAACTCGAACGTCACGGGCAATGGCCCGCCCGCAAACATCCTGGACAAATGCGCGATGTGGTGGCCCGCCGCGATGTTGGAGCGGAACACCGAGCCTCGGTCTTCCCACTCGCCACGCACACCATCGACCGTCACACGCTGTTGCACCATCACACTCGTCGTTCCCGTCGTCTTCATAAGGAGACAGTACTCGGTGCGCGGTACCGCGCAAGATAATTCGACTGGGTTAGGTGCGAAAGTTTAGCCGCTGCACCAGTACAGGAGTAGAAGTCGGACGCCGCTACTCGGGCGATGCCCCTGGACGCGGTGTGCCCGAGGGCCCGCCCCGAGCTTCCGGCGTTCGCGTCGGCTGGCGTTTGAGGGGTGGGCCTTCGACTTTAGAGGAGTGCGAGGGCGGCCAGAACTTCCGCCGAGCGGCCAGCTCGAGTGAGTTCCGCCACCCGGTCGCCAAGCGCAATTGGCAGGCGGTAGACCTGGGAGGCCACGTGCTGACCGGAGGGGCCGCCGCGACGTTTGCCACGCTCGGCACAGTCTTCCTCATGCCGCGAGCCGCGAAGGCCAGGGCAGCCGCACGGGCGAGGGGTGGGTGGGCGGCCGGTCATGCCGCTCTCCGTCGACCGTAGCGCAGGCCGCGGTCCGTTTCTCGGCACTGCCGAACCTCATCCAAAGGATCTCTGCCACCACACAGCCGATCGCCGCAAATGGGACACGCGTGGCCCTCGTTCAACGGAGCGCCCTTCCAGCGCCATCGGATGCGACATCCAGTGCACGCGCCGTATGACCAAGATTCCGCGGCCTCAGGTACACGGTCCAAGTCGACACACCGCGTCGCCAGTTCCGCAAGGCGCGCCGGCAGCCGAACACGCGGATTCCCGTCTGGCACCACGTCGCCTCGAGCAACTCGAGCCGCTCGCGACGTGCCAGACGATGATCGACCAACGCACGGCAGCACGTGCTCTCGAGCAGGCGCACCACGAGGCGCCCCGCAAGGGCAGGGGGTAGCGCGGTCGCGGGTCACTTGCGGGCCTCATCACGCGCCACTGTCCGTGGGTGCGTCGCACGTTCCAGTTGAGCATCTTTGACGCACCAGCATGCGTCACAGCAATAGACGCGCGCTCCGTCCTCTGGACCATGCCAGTACGCATCCGTCGAGCCACATTCGCACGGTACAGCTTTGGGACTGTAGTAAACGCCATGCCTCATGTTCATGTCCTCCTAACGCCTCAACCCCGGGCCGTGGGCTACCGGGGTGGGGGTGATTGCGGAGAGAGGCGGCAGTCAGGTAATGTCCAGCGCTTTTGCCGCAGCGATCTCGCCTTTGGTCCACTGTGTGCGGGCGGCGTCGTGCCCCAGCTCTCGCACCCTGCGAAGTCTGGTCTTCAGCTCGGATATCTGTTGAAGAATGGCACCCTCGTCGTCCGCGTAACGCGACACGCTGGAACCAACCTCGGGAAGGTTTCGTAGGTACGCAAGTCTTGCCGCCATGTGCATGAGCCTTGTCCTCCTAACGCCTCAGCCCCGGGCCGTGGGGGGGCGGCGTCACCTGACGAATTGACCACGTGCCCTGCGCATGAAGCAAGCACGAGAGGCACACAAATCTTTCCAGTCGCGCCCGAGGTCGCGGCCCGCCTTCATCTCGGCGTCCAACGTATCTTTGCCGCGCGTGTAGCAAATCACGCGTTCAGACTCGGGCAAAAGGTGACCGCGCTTGTCCCTCATCGTTTCGTCAGTGATGCGATGCCAGTAACCACCCTTAGCCATCGTCTCTCGCCTCCCGCCAGCGCCGTGCTGACAGGAGGACTCTCTCATGTAGCGCGGTACCGCGCAAGATAAAAGTGGGAGGCGGTGGTCGATTTTCTCCAGTAGGGGTCGGAACAGTTGGGGCGGCTCGAGGGGGCTAGGCGCGTACCCCACCCCCTCGCTTCCAATACCATTGTACTACCCGCCCACACTCTCAGCGCGGTTTGAGGATCGCTGGCTGATACCCGAATCGTTCCGCTGCGTTCCCGGCCGCGTCCTTACCCGCGTCGCGGCCATCCTTGTAACCCGCTAAGTAAAGCGGCCCCTGTCTCGGATGCTCCGAAAGCTCGGCCCGGATCGGCTTCACTCCGGCACCATCGTGCCATCCGTGCATGTATGCGTGATATTGTTCGCCCGGGCGCAATTTAGGTTCATCATTCACGGCATCACCCCTGCTTTCGGCACGACGGTAACGAGCACGCCGGCCGCGTTCAGAACGGCCACCATTCTGGATTGGCCTCTTGAATCTGGAGGCGTGCCAGCCATTCACCGAAGTCCGCGGCGAATGTTCGGCCACGGCGCCGATGCTCGTGGGCCACGTTCAGGATTTTGACGGCCTCGCCCGGTATCGCCACGATGGGCCCCGTCACGGTCGCCTCCCAAGCACTGGCGCGGCCGCCGCGACGAGTCGGACCTGCGCTATCAGCGCGTCGTCGATGGGCGCGGTGTCCAGGCGCATTGCGGAGGCGGATTGATAGTTCGGATAGCTGCCCATGTACGCAACCTGAGCCCACGTTTTGTGGGTCTTCTTCTTGCGCGTATGCTTCATGTAACGGGTGCACATCCACGCAGGCCCGCCGTCCGAGTTGGCACGGCACAGGTCGAACGTCCACGACTCCCGCGTCAGTTTGTCGTTGCTCATTCGCTCGATGAGCATCACTCGCCACCTTCCAGGATGTGCATGGCTCGCGCGGCACGTTCCTCGGCGCAGCCGTCGGGGATGGGCAGGTAGCCGCGGTCGAGCGCGTCGAGGATGCGGATGCGCTGCAACTCGTCGGGCGTCGCGTCGCACGCCTTGCCCATCGATAGCAACGCCGCCAGGCTCACGCCGCTGGGCGACGTCTCGGCCTTGTAGACGGGTTGGTAGGACAGTCCAACCAAGCTACCCAGGGACGCCTGAGAGAGTCCAGCTCGCGCGCGGAGCGAGGCCATGAATGGTGGCAGGTGTCCAACCCGCACACGTGTTTTCGATGCATTGAAGCCTTTCATCGTCGGCCATGGTGATACGTGTCTGGCGCCATGTCAAGACATTGATGATGGCTGCGTGGTGGTGCGATCGCCTCACACCATCGCGCACAGTACCCGACCAAACTGCGGCGTCTCGCACGAATCCGCTTGATCGTCGCGGGCGGCACCGAGTAGCCTGGGAGCCTGGTTGCTTTGGCGACTGATTGGAGGAGAAGGTGAAACTTTTGGCGATGGCGCTGGGCGCCGCAGATGTCGCGTTGGACGTGGTGTGTGTATTGGCTACCGTTTCGGCGCCGTGGTCAAACCAGAACCCATTGCATGTGGATTCTTGGTGGAACGATGAACGCAAGGAAAGCGAGACGTCGTACCCGAACATTGGCCTTTGGGCCGCAGACCGGATTAGCCTCGGCTTGGCGCTTTCCGCAGCAATCCGGACGCAAGTCCTCAAGAGGCAGCCGTGACCCCGCGTCATGCAGAGGCGCTACTTGTGGCGGCGCGGATGGTGGCCGACGCGAAACGGTTTCGCGACCACGCGTTGACATCTGATGATGTCAGTATTTACGAATACATATCATCGGAAGACGCGTTACAGGCGGCCGCCAAAGTGCTGGCTGACGCAGTGGCCGATATCGACGGCGAAGAGACGCCGAACGAGGCTCTTGCGGCAACCGTGACAGAGCACGCCAAGAAGCCCACTCCGCCGTCCCCCGATGAACTCGATTACGATGTGAAGGCATGGTGACCAATGCATTCGACTGAAGACTTGAAGCGCTTGGTGGACGACGCAGCCCGAGACATGGGCGAGGTCGACACGAATGACGGCCCTGGCCCGCTCATGGTGAGCGCCACCGAACTGCTCAGGACCACGCTCCTTCTCGTCACCTCTCCGTCCTTGAACTGGGCCGAGGTGCGCATGATGGTGCTGCGTGCGGCTTACCTTTGCCTGCTTGCGGCGTGGGAGGCGGGGAAGAGGCCACAATGTGGCAGGCTTGGACCGCTGGACTACCACTGTGAAAAACCGAGAGGACACGCTGACGGCAAACGATGCGCCGAGGAGCCGCACGAGGGCGGTGGATGGCGCTGGGACTACGTCAACCCAGCTGTACGCGTCGAGTCAACGAAGCCAACTGCGCCCGTGACCAATGCCGTCTACGTGGATGCACTTTTGGATCGCACGGCGAAGTGGTTTGCGGCTGGAACTGTGGTGGGCGCGTGGGATCTGTTGCGCGACCTGTACGCTTCGCTTCGTACGGAGCGGCAACTACGTGCGGACGCGTCCGAGGCAGAGTGGCAGACGCGGCTTCGTGTCGATGCGGCCTTTGGACACCTGCGCGCGGTCCTTGCCCACTACGCCCCGAAGAACGTAACGATCCACCGATGCGCGCGGGAGGCATGGGTGTTTTTGGAGGGCGCCGAGGTTGCCCCGAGCGGGGACGCAAAAGAGGCCGAGCGCTTGCGAAAGGAGCTGGACGATGAGCGAGCAAAGTTGCGTCGAATATTCGACGCACTTGAGTTCACGCTAGGCAACCCGTCTGTTCCGTCAGACGTGAACCAAGCTGTTGAACATGCGGCGACATTGCGACGAATGGTCCGAGAGGAGTCCTACACAAACACTCGGGCCAAGTTGGCAAATGCGCTTGCGGCGCAGAACCGAGCGGAGAGCGAGCGGAACACGCTGGAAGAAAGGCGTGCCTTTTTGGAGAAGCGCGCAGACCACTTTGAGGCGGAAGCGGCTGGTCTTCGGTCCGACTTGGCGGGCGCCATCCGAGACCGAGAGGACGCCAGAAAAGACCGAGACGCCGCAGTGGACCAGGTGGCCGCATACCGAGCCGAAAACCTGACGGTGAGGGCGGAGAATCAAAGCCTGCAGCACAAACTCGAGGCTCTCGAGACCGGCATCCGCGGCATCATCGACCGCGTCGCGAAGGGTAAGGCGTGATGGGTCGGCAGAAGGCGAAAAGCAACCTCCAGAAGGTGAGCGTGGCCGTCCACAAGGACGACCTTTTGGAGGCGGGCGAGCAGGCCGCCCGCTACAGCCGAGCGCACCTTCGCCCCGGCGAGACGATGCAGGACCAGTTGCGTCGAATCGTGCGAATCGGTGTCCGCGTGGTGCGTGCATGCCTGACCTGCTCTTCCGGCGTGAACTGCGAACTCCACTCGGACAAGGCGCTCGGTCTGATTGAAGCAACGAAAGAGGCGGTGTCAGGCGCTGATTCGGAGCGAGAAAACATCAAACTCTCTGACAAGTGGATTGCCCATTGGCTGCGGCTGTACGGCAAGCCGCACGAAAAAGAAGCCGGCAAACTGGACAAGTGCCCGCTGACGATTGTTCACTTCAAGGCGATTGCCGACGCGCGACGAGTGCACGGATACCAGCGGCTTCGCGAAGCCATCGACGGCGTATTCTCGTCGGAATGGCACACGCGCAGAGCACGTCCGAGCCTTGCGGCGGTGATGAACGATCCAGCGAAGTATGCGGCGCTGCTCGTGGAGACGGCGGGCGGAAACAGCGGCGGGACTTTGCAGGCTGGGCCGGACATGTGGAGCGGAGAGGTGTGACATGGTGGACGACGACAAGAGGGATCAGATTCTCAGATGCAAACGCTCGGTGGCCGCCGTGGTGCGAGCCCACAAGGAGGCCAAGGGATTCACCGAGCTGTATGCGGCGGCGGAGGACCTCATCATGCGAGGCGCGAAGCGATTGGCGACGCTGAAGAAGCACGCCGAAACGCGGAAGGCTGCCCGCGCGCCAAAGGCAGGCTGACGTGGACCGGCGCGAGGACCAGGCGATTGCCGACGCGCAGGCCGAACTAGATCGGCGTCGTCTTGAGCTCGCGCTGGACAAGGCCAACCGCATGCGGGACAGGGGCGGTTTGGGAAGCCTCGCCGCGGCCCTGGGTGATGGTGTAGCCGCGCCGGCCGGCTTGGAGCTCGTGGGCAACTGCGTTTGCGGCGCGAGCCTGCCACGGCCGAAGCCTAGATCCCTGGCGATATGCGCCGGCTGCGTTGCGGTGGAGGCTGTGACTGAGCGGAAGTCCGTGCTCCTAGAGCGGATACCCGAGCGCTACCGATGGGCCAGCCTGGACCGCCCGATGGTGCCTCCTGGAGGAACTGCGCCGGTCGTGCTCGAGGAAGGCCGCCTAGCCGCTTGTGCGTGGATTCTTTCGACCGCGCAGCGAATCCTGACGGTTACGGCGGAAGTGCTCAACCCGTCGACCGACAAACTTGAGGCGCAGACAGGCGCGGGCAAGAGCACGTTGCTCGGCGGAGTCGCACGGGCCGCCGCGGAGCTTGGCGTGGACATCGAGTGGGTTCCTGCGCGACTGCTCGACCCGACCCACCCGGACCAGGAACAGGCCCAGGATGCGCGCCGTCGGGCCTACAGAGCGTCGCTGCTCATCCTGGACGGCCTGGGAAAGGAACTCGGCGGCGCTAGCGATGCGGCCGGTCCTGGCGTGGCAGCGCAGCGAAAAAAGTGGATGCTGGACTTTCTCCACGACTTTCACGAGGGGCGAGCGGCGAAGCGCATGGCTATTGGCGTCGAGGTTCCGGCAAGGGCGCTGATTGCGGCCTACGGGCAGGATTCGTTTCGCAGGATTGCCAGGGAGAAGGACGTCACGGTCATTCGGTTGCGTCGGCAGGACGCCTACGACTACACGAGATTTTGATGAAGATGAAGTTGACGTTTACGGTGCCAGGGCCGCCAGTCCCAAAGGCGAGGGCTCGCGTGGTGTCGCGCGTTGAGGATGGCGAAACCAAGACGCGCGGAGTTACGCCAACAAAAACCAGGGCCTACGAGAAGCACGTTGGAGTCATCGCGCACGCCACCCGCGTCAATGCGTACCAGTCCAGAGCGCTGGTGGAGCCTTGGCCGTACGCCAGCAAGTTGACACGGTTCGGTCTGCTTGTGAAAGTCTATTACAGTGGAGCGGGTGGAGACGGCGACAATTACGTAAAGTCAATTGCGGACGCATGCAATGGCGTGCTATGGGTGGACGACAGGCAGATTGACGATGGCCGATGGATCAAGGCAAAAGTAGAGCGCGGCAAAGAGCGCGTGGAGGTAGAGACATGGGTGATTTAGCTACGATTGAATTGCCGCAGCGCGGGCTCACGCTTCTGCCTCCGTGGCCTCAAGCCATAGCTTTCAGTACTAAGCGTCTCGAAAACCGCGGCTATGGCGTTGCTAGACAACTCGGCGCATGGCGCGGGCCCATCGTCCTATCCCAAAGCAAGAAAGGCATTTCTCCCGACCGCACGAAGGTCGACATCGACGTGGTGGACGATGCCAAGGATATTGGGCGGCAATACGGCTGGAGGGTCGAACCGCGAGACGGCAAGATCTCCCCGAGGGACCTCAAGATGGGCGAATGGCGGGGGCGAGCGGCGCTCGTGGCCGAGCTAGTCGATGTGCGTTCGCCAGAGCGCTGCGCCGGCGAGCCCTGGCACGTCCCTGGAGAATGGGGGTTGATTCTCGGACGTGTGTGGGAGGTCGAGCCTGTCGATTGCACCGGCGGCGTGGGCGCGTGGACGGCGTGCTGGTGTCCCGTGTGTGGTCGCATCCTGGCGGATTCGTCGGGTGGGTGCTTTGGGTGTCGGCATCGCGGGACGTCTATCGGTGAGCGGCCCGTGCTCCGCGTCGTGAGTGAAGCACTCATCGCCGATGCGGAAGCGGTGGACGGTCGCCACTGAGCCATGGCGGTAGTTCGGCGCGCGTTGGGCGCTTCTTGGGGGGGAAGCGCGGGGCGTCGGAACGGATGGCCGGAACATAGCGGAAGCCCGCCCGGCCTGCTCTGACGCTACGCGGAGCCAAGTCCAGGATGGCTAGCACTCGGCCAAAATCTCGCACCGATAGAGGGCGCGGAGGATTCTTTTCGAGACGCGAAAGAAAAGGCTTGATTAGTCTTTGGCGTTGTGCATCGAGCGATGGAAAACCAATCAATGCATAACGCTGCAATGCAATGCGCGATGTTCGGTAATCAGGTAATGCACCATTAGATAATAATGCAATTGGTGCAGTGCTACGCACGCGCACAGTGTACGACACTGGCCCGCATGTAGTACAATCGAGCACCTTGACACCGCCAGTACCGCA
>Ga0307408_100003794_pt1 | contig 10294 bp, 20 predicted proteins | sample 322Cmetagenome_FD_202116 | JGI IMG/M metagenome (GOLD analysis project Ga0307408, IMG submission 202116) | Maize rhizosphere microbial communities from greenhouse at UC Davis, California, United States - 322HYB-C-3 | ecosystem: Host-associated > Plants > Roots > Rhizosphere > Soil | place... | reverse complement strand
ACGGGCAACACCACCACGACGATGACGACGGGCCTCGCCGGGCAGCGCTGCGTTGTCCGCTACAAGAACGCGTCGGGCTCTGGCCCGCACGTGGTCACGCCTTCGACGCGGATGAAGATGAAGGACACCATCAGCGTCGCCGACGGCACCAGCGATATCGTCGAGTACCAGTGGGACGCGACTGATACCAACTGGTACCAAGTCGCCTTCACCGACGGCATCACCAACTAGCTCCCCCAACAAACGAGGGCAGTGCATGAATCGCCGAGCGTTTCTCGCTGGGGCGGCGGGGGGTATTGCGGGGTGCAGCCGATTGCGGCGCAGCCAGCAAATTGTCGACGGCAGCGCCATCGATCTCGGCGGCTCACGCGCCGACGCCGCTTGCCCGGGCTCGCAATTTCAGCCGCCATCCAACACGCTCTTCTTTGGCGTTAGAGGTCAAAGCAATTCAGGGGGGCGTGCCGCGCTTGTGCCGGGCGATAACGGCATTCAGCCCAACCAGTATCTCTACACAAACCTTGGGCGCTGGGAGCCGGCGCAGATGGTTTATAGCGCCTCGGGCTACCCCGACAACAGCGTCGGCGGCTACGGGCGCTACTCCACCGACGATGCGACGTTATTTTGGTACGGCTTCCACAAGGCGTTTGCTGAGCGAATCATCGCGCTCACCGGTCGGCCGGTCGGTTTCGTCATCAATTCGAAGACGAGCAAGATCGAGGATTGGGACTGGACGGTCCAAAACAACACCTCGATTTATTACAAATCGTTCAAGCGGTTTCGCAACGTCCCGCTCCACGGAATCGTCTGGCATCAAGGCGAAGGGAACCGCCTCGACGACTTCAACGCGAACCCATACACGCCGAAGTTGAAGGCGCTGTTCGAACGCTTCCGGCTCGACGAGCAGCCCGCGCCGGGCGTGACCACAATCCCCATCGTCTGCGGGGGAATCACGAAGAACCCCAACGGGGTGCCAGGCGGCGGCGATGCAGTGAATGCGCAGATTGCGGCCATTGTGGGGCAGTTGCCGGCGGTCGCCTTTGCCTCGTCGGAGACGCCGTCGGTGCTCACAACCTTCGATGGTCTTCATTTCGATCGGGCGAGCTACGACGCGCTCGGCACGCGGCTCGCCGACGCGATGGCGCCAATGCTCTGACTAGCCCTACCTCCGCCGCTCCGCCACCTCTCCGGACGGCCGAGGTCTCCAGCGGTGGGCGCCGGCCGTGGGCGAACGTGGCGCGCTTTAGTTCGGAGCAACCGCCGCCCATTGCTTCCAATAGCGCTCAGGCGCGCGCGGTAGCGCGAGGAAGGCATCGACGCCGTTGAAGGCGAGAAACGCACTGACAGCGAGCTGGAGTTCGTACTCGGCGTCATCGACGCTTTTGCCCTGCGAGGCGATATCGACTTCAAGGGCCTGGGCGACCCACCACGGCCCATCCTTGAAAAGCAGGACGGTTAGGTTGATAGGATTCATTGGAAATCGCGCTCCGGGATCTTGAACGTGCGGGCGAGGTAGCGCAGCATCAACGGCCCCACGGGATCGTCGATCTCTTGCCACTCCAGAATCTTTCCGCCTTTGCCGATTCCATAGGTCCGGTATCTTTTGAGCACCGTGTAGTGGTGCTTTTTGAGGACCGCGATCACGCGGTCGCGCGGGACAGGCATTTTTAGAGGCGGGCCTCAGTCGGCGCGAAGTACGCGATTCTGTCGTATGGGAGTGCCGGGCGTCGTTCTTTTTTAGCGGCTCGGCCAGCTCGAGCACGCACAGCGGACAATGCGAACAATGCGGAGAATGACAGAGGGAGGGTCTCCTTTTTTGAGGCGTACTCCCTCCATATCTCCGGCGGGGCCACGCGGCCGGTGAGCGCATCAAGATTGCCGCGCTGTCGGAGATGCTCCTCTAGTGTCTTTATGAGGCCGCGCTCAAACCGCTTCTTAACGTCGTCAACTGACGTTCCTTGGGCCGCGTAGTCAATCTGGAGCCCTTGCGCGTACCAGCGGTCCCCGTCGGGGAGGATAAGTACGTGCAGGTCACGCACACGAACAAAAACTCTATCGCGCTTGCGTGATGCCATTCCCTATTCGTGACAGGTTCACTGACTTTGTCAATGAGGTCGTGGAATTACGCGGGCTTAATACCGGACCTGTCGGTGTGGAATGAGCCAAAATAAGAATCCCGCGCCACTTCAGGCTCTTGTCCCGCTGCCGCCCTTGGTTTGAGGAATGAGCCGAAATAAAAGCAAAGGCCCCGGAGTCACCTCCGAGGCCTCGTCTCGGCCAGGAACCCCCAGCCCTTACGCTCGCCGGGTTCCCCCGGTCCGCGAGCAGTCCCCTGCTGAGGCGCATCTTAAAGCAAAACGCCCTTCGCTTTAAAGCGCCCTCCGCACTTTAAAACCCTCTTGCATGGGGGTCATCCATGACCGCCCGCGAAGCCGTCGAGCGCCAGCATCCGCGGCACGGACTGCATACGGCCATGCGCAAGCAGTCGCGCCCGGGGTTCATCGATATCGAGTGTAGCTGTGGCACGTCGCTCGTCATTCTCGTCGACAGCGACGAGGTGAAGGACGCCTTTCTCAACGTGCCGATAAAGCAGTGAAGCCCCTCATCCTCGCCTCCCTCTACCCCACGCCTTCCACCGCCCATTCCGGCGCGCCGTATCGCGAGCTAGGAGGCCCCGTGTCGCAAGACAATCCCACGCCGCTGCCGCCGTTGGTCCCCGGGCAATCCGCCCTCCTCAAGGCCGCTGCGCACGTCATGGAGGCGCGCCGTCTGCTCTGGGATGCGCTGTCTCCAGAGCAGCAAGAGGCAATCAAACGGGCGGGCCTTGGCGATTCGCTCGAAGAGCAGGCGCTCAAGCTCCTCGGTAGCACGCGCGACCTGCTCGACCCGACGGGCGCGGAGTGGCGGGGCAAAGCTCGGCGACGCGAAATCACGGCGAAGTTCGAGATCGGCAAGACCGAATCCGGCAGCCACGATGCTTACGTGAAGGTCTCTGGGAAGGCCTACGCGTGGATGGCGACGAAATACACGGCCATTGGCGTGGGCTTCGTAATGCTGTTGCACTGGTTGAGGCAGGCGTTCGAGAAGCTGGCGGGGCCGTGAATTACTGGCGCACCTCAAGGCGAAACGAGCCCGTCTCTCCGTCGTAGCGAAACTGAAAGTGGCTGAGGAAGTCTCTTCCTATCAGACCATCAGAGACCCTCATGTCCGGCGGGCTATGCACTTCCTGTCCGACAGAGTTTGCCGAAAACATGAAGGTGCCACCGGGTGCGCCCTGGCCAGCGCAGCTCACGGGAAGATGCATGCTCATGCGGTAAAGGAATCGCTGGTAAACGCGACCGTCTGCCAGTCTGGCCTGAACGGGCCGCAGCGAAGATAGGCCCAGGGAGCCGATGATATCTTGCGCGAGCGCAGAGATGTCAGAGCCAGTATCGAGCAGCAAGCGAGCCGTTACACGCGGCGCAGGCAGGTGCCACGGCGTGAGCTCCACTTTGATGATTGGACCGTGAAGAATTAAGCGCTTTGCCGCAGAGCCGTCACCGGCCACGGCGTAGCCATCGTGATAGTAGAGTTTCATTTGGTGAGCGAAGCGATGCCGCCGAGAGCGTAAATCCGCTCCTCCTCCACGCACACCACAATCTGTCCGCCGTCGCGGCCAAAGGCTTCAATTCCCGCAGCATAGGCTGCCTCTTCATCATCGTGGGTGCTTACGACCCGGCCGGCTTTGAAGACAACCCACTTCCCGGGGCACGTTCGGAGCAAATCCGGTAGCGCCTTCCGAAAGCGCTCCATTTCGGCGCCGATCTCTTCTAGAGTGGCCATGCTGGAAATATAACCCGTGTAGCAATTTTTTTGCTTTACACCCCTCGTCGCTTCGGTGGCGAGGCGGCGGCCCGTGACGACGGGCCAGCTTGCCTGGCCGCTGCGTATGCGGCGGCCTGCCGAAACACGACGGCCCGGCGCGTCGGGGCGAACAGCCGGGAGCTAATTTCATGAAGCTATTCCTCGACGACGCACGCTGCATCCCCACCGCTGACGCGCCGTGGTGTGATGAGACTTGGACGACGGTGCGAACCGCCGATGAGGCGATTGCACTGCTCCGCACGGGGCAAGTCGAGGAAGCCAGCCTTGACCACGACCTCGGGCATTGCGAGGAGTGCAAAGACTGCAACGGCTACGCAGACCGCCGCTGCGCCTGTCGCTGCCATCTCACGGGCTACTTCGTCGTGCTGTGGATGGAGACCGAGGGCGTGTGGCCGCCGGGCGGCGTGCGCGTGCATTCCGCCAACCCCGGCGGCGCCCTCAAGATGCGCCTCGCGATAGACCGCCACTACAAGGGCGGCGTCTAGCTTTTAGCTCACCCACCAGGCGTGGGAGGAGTACGGGGGCCGTCCTCGCGAGGGGGCGGCTCCGGCATTTCACCTGCACCGCGAGGCAACAATCGCCAAGGCGGCCAGCAACCCAATCGCCATCTGCAACACCTGAGTCGCGCGCACGACGGTGACGCGGTTGCGCTTCGTCCCCTTCAATCCAGGCGTGGTCACGAGTGATTGCTGCTCCACGCCGAGCTCGGCGGCAAGCTTTCGCACCTGGTCGCGCGCCGCGCGGTAGTAGCCGTGGCCGCGATGCACGCTCACGATGCCAACGACGCTGTTGGCGGCGGCGAGTAAGAGCAGCGCCGTCTCGAGGACCTTTTCGGCGAGGGTCGGCGGGCGCCCGAACTTCATGAGCCCCGCTGCCGCCGCAATCACCGCCGCATTGAACAGCATGAAGTGTTTGGTGCGGTCCCAGTTGAGCTGGACCTCAAAGCGGTATTCAGCGACGGCGGAATCGTAGAGCCGCATTAGCTCGGCGCGGTCGAGATCGGCCATGTCTCGGACTGTAGCCGCGGTCCTTCCGCCTTCGCTAGTTCCTTGATTACGGCCGGCATGGTGCGCAGGGAGAACCTGCGACGGCGTGACCTCCTGGTCCGGCACGAAACACCGGCCACCTCGTTGCCTTCGTCCCCACCACCACCGGAGGTCTCTTGCATGACAACCACGGTCATCATCGTGGCGGTGTGCATTGCGCTCGGCGACCACGCCGTAGCGCTTTCGCCGCTGCCTCAAAACAGCCTTATCGGCGTGGCATGGCGCATGGTCCGCGCCGTCGGGATGCGGATTCCTGGGGTGGGAGCTCTTGTGGAGCACCTGCAGGAGCGGCGCGAGCGGCGGGCGGAGAGGCTCGAGGAACTCGACCCGACCGCGAAAGCGAAATCACTCCGGCGCCGCGACAAAGGCAGTGCGGATCTTTGGTTCAACACGGCCGTCATAATCTTCGTCGCACTCCTCGCCGCCGGCCTGGCGTTCGCCTTTTCGGTGCAGCCATGACCGGCGCGCGCCTGCTTTTCATCTTCGCGTTCCTGTCCACTTGCCTCACCGGATGCGCGTCGTCGTCGCTGATGAAAGTGCACGAATCGGCGACGGTGGCCTACCGCGCAGAGAAGCTGCTCGATGACGGGCTCTTTGATTGGAGCAAGAAGGTCCAGTTGAAGTGCAAGGCTGATTTCCCGAACCTGCCCGGGGAGACTGAAAACCCGGCGCAGACGGCATGCAAAGCCGAGCACCGCCGCATCCGCGAACGCCCCGTGCGTGCATTGGACGTCCTTCACGAAGTGCGACGCGCCTTCGATGTGAGCCTCGCCATCCTCAAGGAAACCGACGAGGACCCGGCCGCGCTTGCCGACGAGATAGGCAAGTTGGCCAAGGCTGTCGTCGACGTGATTGCAGCCTTCCGCGATGCCAACGCCCCCATTCCGAAAGGACTCCAATGAACGCCGAAATCATTGTCGACGGCATCGCAGGACTCGTCGAGGCGGCGGCGCCGTTTATTACCGCCATCCCGGGGGCGCAGGCGATAGCGCCGGTGGCGTTGCCCCTTATTTCAAAAACCATTCGCCTCATCGGTGACGCCATCCTGCGGCGCAAGACGGATGAGCAAATCCTACTCGAGTATCAAAAGGCGCTCGACGACGCGGAGACGACGGCCCTCACGCGCCGCGCGCGCTTGAAAGAGCTCGATTCCGAAATCGACTCAATGGACCAGGGTGAGCCGTAGTGCCGCTGCCGCCGGAGCACTCGGAGGTAGCTGAGCTGCGCTCTCTTCTTGAGGACATGCGGCGCGACATGGAGTCGCGGGAGCTGGCGCATCAAAAGCGCGTCGAAGAGCTAGTGAGCGAGATTCATCAGCTGAGAGCGGAAGTGGCCGACCTGCGTTCCGAACGGGACACCGAGCGCCTCCGCATCTTCGCCCGCTTTGCTCACGTGGTCGCGCGCGCGGCAAGTGTGGCCGAGTCGGTGGGCACTGGGCGCCCGTGGCGTCAGGTGCTCGGCGAGACGACTCTCTTGCGCGAGTCGATTGCCTCGGTCTGCGACGACGTCCAGGCCGCAGTCGACCGCGAGGACCGCGCGAGGCACGCGCTCGGTGTGCCCGCTGAGGTCGAGCGTGATTCCTGAGGGGACGGAATTCAGTGCGGCGCAGCAGCGGAGCCTGCGGCAATGGCTCGCGCCGTTCTCACGCGAACCCGACGAAGCCTTCTCCCTCGGCGACGACGGCGTGTTGTTGGTCTGGAGGCATGGGGAGAGAGAGGTGGGCATTGCCTTCGGCTTAGACCTGCGCGGCCACGTGGTGCGGAGAGAAGGCGGTCGCATCGTGCTGCTCCGCCCGTATCTCAACGACGCCTATGCCCATGCGGCATGGTTGGCGGCGCCGTGATATCCCCTCGACGCCAGCGTGCGCGCGAGGATTTGGCCGCCCGCATGGAACGCGAGCGAAGGGAGCGAGCGAAGCTTGCTCTGGATAAGACGGTTGCGGTTCAACGCACGCCGAAGGCGGTGCCCATGTTCACAGTCCGCGTGCGCGTGCTCGCCATCCCGCTGCACTTGCGGGGGCTCATCAGCGACGGTCGCCCAAACCTCTTCGACGGGACGCATGATTGGCCTGCGACCTGGACGGGTGACGCGGGCGAGTACACGGCGGTCGTGACAATGCCGATGGACCCGGGGACGCTGCGTAAGGGGCAGCAGGTGGCGCTGCGCGTGGGAACGATTATTGTCGCCGTTGGCGTGATTGAGGGCGCGGGCTAGACAATCTCGATTGTCTTGCTGCGCTCACTAAGGAGTCGAGTAGCAAGCCATGTGTCCATGGGCGGGCGCTTGATTCCCAGTGCGTCGGCTACGAATCCGGCCAAGACGAACCAGGCCGGGATGTGTAATTCATCCTCCGTCTCCCAACGGCCCACGGTCTGCTCGTCGACGCCGAGCCGGTCCCCGAGGAAGGCCCGAGAAAGGCCCACCAGCTCGCGCAGCCATTGGAAGCTTTCCTTGCACACGGCCGCGTTGCTGATGATGGCCTCCGCGACTTTCAGGTCAAAGCTCGGCTTTGCTAGGACGCGGTCCATGGGGTCGCAAGGCGGGCTGTTGACAAAACAGCGCTCGACGAACGTCCAGGGTCCTAGCTCGCAGCGCAGTTCTTTTTCCATTCCGCCGGAGTCTACCATGCCGCGCGTCCTCCGCCTCAGCGACACCGGCGACGCGGTGAGCGCCTTGCACGCCGCTCTCCTCGAGCACGAGGCGTTGCCCGCGAGCTGCGCGTACGAGGTTGCCGAGAAGCGCTACGGGCCTGCCACGGAAGCCGCGGTCAAGGCGTGGCAGCGGCGGCATGGGTTGACGGTGGATGGGATGGTTGGGCCGCGGACGTGGTCGACGCTGGAGGCGACGGACCCGCCGCTGACGAAGCACTTTGACGTCGTCGACTTCGCGTGCCGTTCAGGCGTGCCCTACCCGCCCCTGTGGATACCCGGGCGCCTTGTGCCGCTCGCCGAGATGCTTGAGGTCATTTGGACTGAGCTTGAGCGCCCGATACGAATCACGAGCCCCTATCGGACGCCCGAATACAACCGCAAAGTCGGCGGGAAGCCGAGCAGCCAACACCTGGAAGGACGCGCGGCGGATATCGTGGTCGTGGGCCTTGACGCTGTCGTGGCGCATGACGCCATCCTGATGCTCTCGCGCGCCGGCAAGCTGCCTCAGCTGGGTGGACTTGGGAAGTATCCGCCGAGGACGGCGCCGGAGCCCCGCAAGGGCTTTGTGCACGTCGACATTCGACCCCAGGCGCGGCCGGGCAAGTTGGCGCGGTGGGAGGGGTAGCCCTTCACCTGTAATCAAATCCGATTACATCAACGGATGTGCCTTCAGGAATAAGATCGTTCGATTTCCGGAGCAGGATGCCCCCGTTTCCATTGCGCCGCCATGACGTTCCAAACCGCTCGATTCCAGCGACCTCGTCTATCCTTTCGGAGCCGTCGGGTAGCCGTAATCGAAGCAGCATTCGTAGATGCGGTGCTTCCTCTGGTGCATTCGCAACAACGATAAGGATGCCTCTGCCGGCGATGCGAACACAGTCAATCACCCTCATTTAGGCCCACTTCCCTCGCGCCGACGGAAATTATCCATTCCCAGGACGGATAATATCCATATAACCGTCTCGAAGGAGCCCATCATGCACTGGCCGTAGCCCTCCTTTCACGTCGAAAGGAGGCTCCCATGGGCTACGGCAATGGCTAGCCAGCAGCGAGCGGGCATGCTAAGGGTGAGTTTGTTGGACACACCGCCTAGTACGGCCCCACTGGGACCAGAACGGCAAGCCGGTCTGTAAAGGCCCGGCCCTGTAAAAGCCCCAGCTTGGCCGCTAGCACGTCCAAGTTCTGGGGCTTTTACTTAAGCACGGTGCGTCCGCAATATGCGACGTGCGGGTGCTGTAAGAAACGCAAGCCCGCCTAGCAGCGCCGGCGCCGCAATGGCGTCATTTGTCGCGCGAAACAATCCCCTCCACCGCCTTCGGCAGCGTCTCGGCCAAGTGTTGCACCAGTGCCACGGCCCATTTCACGCCCTCGCGTTGCGCGGCGTCGAGGGTGCGGAAGGTCTTGGGGTGCGTGAGCGTGGAGGCTATGTCGCCGTCCCCGCGCTCGGCATAAAGGCGGTGCTCGCGTTCGTCTGGTCGCTTGGTTACGACGACGCGAAATGGCCCGATATCCAGGTCCCAGAACCGCAAGCCGTCATCGCACTTGCCGGGCTCAAACTCGCCGCTCGGCGTCCAGTGTTCGGCGAGGCGCTTGGGGATGTGCGTCTTCACTCAGCCCGCCAGCCTCCAATTGCCCCGCTCATCCGTGGCGCGCACGACTTCTTGCCGCGGTTCCTCCGTGGCAACGTGCGCCAAGTCCGTCGGCGATAGCTCACGCATCACCATGAGGCGCAGCAGGCGGTCCGCCTGCGGCCCGATGGGTTGCGTGTTCGTTTCCCATCTGCTCACCGTGGCCTTGTCCACGCCCATCGCCGCGCCCAATTCATCGCCGGTCATATCGAGCCGCTTGCGGAGGAAACGGATCTCCTCTCCGGTCAAACGCGCCGGCTTGCGCGCCACTGCCGTTGTCAGGGTGACAAGCAATTGGCTCAAGCGCGGGATGACCACCAGCTCCTCGCCGCACTTCGGGCAGCGACGCACCTCGACATTGACCAGCACAAAATTGGTCAGGCCAAATTCGGGCGCCTTGCGCGTCTCGCGAGACACGACAAGCTCTCCCCCTCGACACGCTTTGCATTTCATCGACGTTCCCTCCATGCCGTAATGACGGTCAGTTCCTCGTCACTCTCGAACGAGATAACAATCGTCGATTTCCCGGCCCGAACCTGATAACGCCATTCGCCGTTCTCCCATTCGCCTTGCTGAACGGCGCCGCTGCGAAGCACTTTTTCGAGTGCCGGAATATCGAGACCGTCTTTAGCACCTTCTTTGCGAGCGTGAGAACTAAACACCACGCTGCCCTTGGACAGGATACGCGAAATCAGCTGCCGTGCAGCAATCGGAGAAAGCGGTTCACCATCAACCATGATGATAATATATCAACCTGTTGATGTTTTATCAACTGTCTTTGTTGTTTCTTAGCGATACCGCCTAGGTCTGTGCAGCCTTTGGAGTTTCCGCCACGGCGCCGGCTAAGATAAACGCGATTACCTTAGCCGTCTGGTACGCCGAGGCTCAACGAAGCATGGGCAGCAGCATGTCTCAGAGCCGGCCTCGGAGATCCCGTACCATGCCTCGCATTTCGTCGGATACTCGGTTCCAAGCCATGGATAAGGGTTGCGCGTCTTGCCATCGCCGTGGTCGCGGCGAGCATGCCCGCAGGCGAAGCGGGCGCATTTGTCATCGGGCGTGCTCATTCGTTACTTAGTTCCTCCCATCGCCTCCCCGCCGCCTCCGC
>Ga0307408_100003791_pt1 | contig 10297 bp, 6 predicted proteins | sample 322Cmetagenome_FD_202116 | JGI IMG/M metagenome (GOLD analysis project Ga0307408, IMG submission 202116) | Maize rhizosphere microbial communities from greenhouse at UC Davis, California, United States - 322HYB-C-3 | ecosystem: Host-associated > Plants > Roots > Rhizosphere > Soil | place: USA... | reverse complement strand
GCACGTACCAGTTGGAGAGGTCGTCCACTACGAAGTCCATGATCGCCCGCGTCCCGGCGGTGACGTCGTAGCTCCCCCAGGCGGCATGCACCGCCGCGACCGTGGCGGCGAGCCGGCTCCGGATCCACCGGTCCGCCAGCGTGGGGCTCCCCCGCTCCGCGGGCAGCGCGTCGCCCGCGTACTGCCTGAAGAACTCATACGAGTTCCTGAGCGTGTTGAAGAACCCGCCCGCCACCTCGCGGATCTGGCGCCGGTCGAACCGCTTGGGCAGCCAGACCTGGCTCGCCGCCAGCAAATACACGCGCACCGTGTCGGCGCCGAATTCGCCGAGAACGTCCCAGGGGTCCACCGCGTTCCCCCGGCTCTTCGACATCTTCTGGCCGTCGGCATCGAGCACCAGCTCGTTGACGATCACGTTCCGGTAGGCCGGCGAGTCGAATGCCGCCGTGGCGATGGCGAGCAGCGAGTAGAACCACCCGCGCGTCTGGTCCACGCCCTCGCAGATGAAGTCCGCCGGGAAGTGCGCGCAGAACTCCTGCTCCCCGTCGAAGGGGTAGTGCCACTGCGCGTACGGCATCGAGCCCGAGTCGAACCAGGTGTCGATCACCTCGGGAGCGCGCCGCATCGTTCCGGTGCAGCCGGCGGCGCGGCAGGCCCATTCGTACCCGTCGATGTGCGGCTTGTGCGGATCGAAGTCCGCCGGCAGCGTCCGGCCCCACCGCTCGGCGAGCGTGGCGTAGCTCCCCACCACGTCCACGTGCTCGGCGGCCTCGGAGCAGACCCAGACCGGCAGCGGCGTGCCCCAGTAGCGGTCGCGCGAGAGCGCCCAGTCCACGTTGTTCTCGAGCCACTCGCCGAAGCGGCCCGTGCCCATCTCGGCCGGGTGCCAGCTCACGGCGGCGTTGAACTCGAGCATCCGCTCGCGCACCGCCGTGGTCCGCACGAACCAGGAGTCGCGGGCGTAGTAGATCAGCTTGCTGCCGCAGCGCCAGCAGTGCGGGTAGCTGTGCACGTGCTGCTCGGTGCGCAGGTGCCGCCCTTCTTCCTTGAGCCGGCGGATGATCAGCTCGTTCGTCTCGTCGGCAGTGACCAGCTTCCCCTCGAGCTCGGGCCAGGTGGTGCCCTGGAAAGTGCCGTCCGCCGCCACCGGCCGCACCAGGGCGAGGCCGTACTGCTGGCCCGCCGCGAAGTCGTCGGCGCCGAAGGCCGGCGCCATGTGGACGATGCCCGAGCCGTCGTCAGCCGTGACGAAGGTGCCGGGGACGACGATCCCGTGGGCGCGGTCGTCCGGCAGCGGCACCACGTCGAGCGGGCGACGGTAGCGCAGGCCGGCCAGCTCGCGGCCCCGATAGGGCGCCGAGGCCTCCAGCGTTTCGTCGCCCAGCACGGCCGCGAGCGCCGCCCCGCGCCCCGCCGCAGCGACGAACTGCCGCCCGGGGTGCCGCGCACTCGTCCAGGTGCGGTACTCGAGGTCCGGGTGCACCGCCGCCGCCACGTTGCTGGGCAGCGTCCAGGGCGTCGTGGTCCACACGACCAGCTCGCGCCCCGACCCGTCCTCGAGCGGGAAGGTGACGTAGATCGACCGGTCGCGCACCTCTTCGTAGCCCTGCGCCAGCTCGTGGCTCGAGAGCACGGTGCCGCAGCGCGGGCAGTACGGCAGCACGCGGTGGCCGCGGTAGAGCAGGTCGCGCTGGTGCAGCCGGTCGAGCAGCCACCAGACCGTCTCCACGTACTCGTTGCTGTACGTGATGTACGGCCGCTCGTAGTCGAGCCAGAAGCCGATGCGGTCCGACAGCGTTTCCCAGTCGGACTTGTAGCGGAAGACGCTGGCGCGCGCGCGCCGGTTGAACTCGGCCACGCCAAAGGCCTCGATGTCCTTCTTTCCCTTGAGCCCGAGCTCCTTCTCGATCTCGATCTCGACCGGGAGCCCGTGGGTGTCCCAGCCGGCGATGCGGGTGACCGCGCGCCCCTGCATCGCCTGGTAGCGGCAGACCAGGTCCTTGATGGTCCGGGCAAAGACGTGATGGATCCCGAGCCGTCCGTTGGCCGTCGGCGGGCCCTCGTAGAAGACGAACGGCGCGCCGCCCTTCGTCCGCTCGAGGGTCTGCCGGAACAGGCCCTCGGCCTTCCACCGCTCGAGCTGCTCGCGCTCGAGTGCATCGGGGGACAGGTCGGGCCACGCAGGAAACGCCATCAGTCCAGTTGCTCCACCACTCGTGTGATCAGCTTCGCCAGCGCGGGTTCGGCGCCGCGCGCCGCCTCGATGATGCGCCCGATCTCGGCCGGCTCCAGCGCGTCCGGGAGGCAGGCATCGGTGATGACCGAGATGCCCAGCACCCGCATCCCCTCGTGCACCGCCACGGTCACCTCCGGCACCGTGGACATCCCGACCACATCCGCACCGAAGCCGCGCAGCATCCGGTACTCCGCGCGGGTTTCCAGGTTGGGACCCGCCACCGCCGCGTAGGTGCCCTCGCGGAGCGTGATGCCGAGGTCCAGCGCCGCCGCGCGCGCCACGGCGCGCAGCCCCTCGTCGTAGGGCGCCGACATGTCGGGAAAGCGCAGGCCCCTGGCGTCGTCGTTCGGGCCGGTGAGCGGGCTCTCGCCGATCAGGTTGATGTGATCAGCCATCAGCATCAGCTCGCCCGGCGCCCAGAGCGGGTGCATGCCGCCGCACGCGTTCGAGACGACCAGCGTCTTCGCGCCGAGCTCCCGCAGCACCCGCACCGGAAACGTCACGGCGCCGAGGTCGTAACCCTCGTAGCGGTGGAAGCGGCCCTGCATCGCCGCCACATTGCGCCCGCCCAGCGTCCCGAAGAGGAGCCGGCCCGCATGGCTCTCGACGGTGGAGAGCGGGAATCCGGGGATCTCCTCGTACGGCACCGAATGTCCGACGGCGATGGCATCGGCCAGCCCGCCGAGCCCGGTCCCCAGGATCACCGCCACGTCGGGCGCGGCCGGGATGCGGGCCCGCACCGCCTGCGCCGCCGACCGGACCCGCTCGCCCGCCGCCGCTGCCGTCATGTCCGCTCCCCGAACAGCACGGTGCCGAGCCGCACGATCGTCGCGCCCTCCTCGACTGCGGCGCCGTAGTCTCCCGACATGCCCATCGACAGCTCCGGCAGGCGGTGGCCCGCGCGCTCACCGGCGTCGCGCAGGTCGCGGAGCATCGCGAACGGCGGCCGCTGCACGCGCTCCTCGTCGCTGAACGGCGCCATGGTCATCAGTCCCCGCAACTCGAGCCGGGCGAGCCCCGCGATGCCGTCGAGCAGCTCCGGCAGCGCGCCCGGCTCCACCCCGCCCTTCTGCGGCTCGCCCGAGCAGTTCACCTGCACCAGGATCGCCTGGCGGCTTCCGTCCGCCGTTCGCCGGTCCAGCTCGGCCGCGAGGTCGAGCCGGTCCACCGAATGGACCAGCGCGAATCGCCCCGCCGCGTGCCGGGCCTTGTTGCGCTGCAGCGTCCCGATCAGGTGCCACTCGACCGGAATGCCGGCGGCCGCTTCCTGCTTGGCCAGCGCCTCCTGCACCCGATTCTCACCGACCGCCCTGATGCCCGCCTGCGCCGCCGCGCGCACCGCCTCGACGGGATGGGTCTTGGTCACGGCGACGATCGTCACCTCGTGCGACCATCCGCCGCGGCGCCGGCGCTCCGCGATGACCTCGCGGACGTGGCCGAGCCGCGCCGAAAGCGCCGGGAAATCCATAACCTTGGAATCTAACAGGGTTTAGCGCGGGAGAGTAGCGGAGGAATCCGCAGTCGGGGCCTGGAAGTACTGGCGTCCCAGCTGGTCCAGCGCCGAGGCCAGCGCCGGGTCGGGATTGAGCTTCACCGCCTGCTCGAGGTTGCGAATCATCTGGTCGGGGCTGCCCTCCGATTCGTGCACGAACGCGAGCACGGTGAACGGCAGGGCGAGCGCGCGCGCCATGTTTGCCTCGGTCGTCTCGAGGGTGGACGAGCCTTCGGCCAGCAGGTCGGCGTAGCGGTACGTCTCCCAGGCGAGACGGCTGGTCATGGGAACGTCCACCGGAATGCCGCCGACCGTCCCCGGGGCGATGCCGGGCGCGGTCGTGTCCGGCGGCGCCGGCAGCAGCCGGTAGCCCACCCCCTGCTGCAGTACCCGGTCGTCGAGGCCGCCAAAGAACCGGCCGGCGGTGGCCGCCCAGACCAGCGGCCGCCTGCCGAGGTTCTCCTGGATCACCCGGATGGCGAGCACGTCCGTCGGCCGGAGGAAGGTGCCGGCCGGGAAGGTGCGCGAGAAGCTGCCGAAGCTCACCGTGAGCGGCTGCTGCAGCACCTGGGCGAACATCGCGGCCTGCACCTGTTCGTCGGTCATCGAATGGAGCGGCTCCGACGGTGCCGTGGCGCCCGCGGGCACGCTGTCGCGCCAGATGGCGGGCAGCGCGGCGCGATCCACCTCGCGGTTCCCGTTGTCGCGCATCTGCCGGATGTACCAGTCGGTGTTGCCCAGCGCGAGGCAGACCACGGTCACGTCGCGCCGGATGCCCTCGACCTCCTGCGCCCACCAGAGCGGGAAGGTGTCGTTGTCGCCGAAGGTGAAGAGGATGCCGTACGGCGGCGCCGTGTTGAGGAGGTCGTAGGCGAAGTCCGCCGCCAGCCGCGCATCGGGGCCGTGCCGGCGGCTCGCATCGCGCCAGTTGAGCGCCACCGGAACCAGCGCGACCGCGAAGGCAGCGGCCGCGGCCGCCCTCGGCACGCGCGATCCGGGACGGAGCAGCTCGCGCACCAGTGCCGCGAGGCCCATCCCCGCCCACACGCCCCAGACCACGAAGCTCACGACGAAGAAGTAGTCGCGCTCGCGGACCTCGTGGTCCTCGAAATTCGGGAAGAGGTCGTACCCGAGACTGAAGCCGGGCTTGAAATTCATGTAGGCGACGAGCCCGAGCCCGGTGACCAGGAAGAGCGTGAGCAGCAGCCACCACGCCGGCCGGTCCGCGCGCCGCTGGCGGAGCATGCCGAGCATGCCGAGCGAGAAGAACGGCAGGGTGATGAGAAAGATCCCGACCGGGACCTTGCCGAGCATGGCGGTGAGACCCTTGCCCCACTGCCAGTGGTAGTAGAGCAGGTAGTTCTGCACCTGGAGGCCGAGGATGGACAGCGAGCGGCCCGGGTTGTTCGGCCCGCTCAGCATCGTCGGATCGTCGAAGGGCGTGCGCGGCGGGTACTGCTCGCGCCGGATCACCGCGAGCAGCGCATCGATCGTGGACGGCGCAGCCTCGTTGATGATCGGGTTCTGGCCGCTCCGGATGTAGAGGTACAGGTACGGCGTCATGCCGATCGCGGCGAGGAACAGCGTGGTGACCGCGAACTTCCCGGCCCGCGAGGTCGCGGCGAACGCCGCCGCCGCGAGGAAGCAGAGGAGGCCCACCACGCTGAGGGTCGTGCTGCCGAGGCCGGTCCCGATGAGCAGCATCCATACGCCGGCCACCACGGCGAGCTGCGCCCATTCCGCGCGGCGCCGCTCCGGCTCCGGTGCCGGGTCCTGGCGAAGCGTGGCCCAGATGAACATCACGACGGCCGGCCCCACCAGCAGCGCCAGGAGGTGGTTGCCCATCGAGATCCCGCCCAGGTACACGATGAGCAGCAGGATGCGCGGAGCCACGCCGGTGCCCCGGCGGGCGCGCCAGACGAGGCAGAGCCAGCAGATCGCCGCGACCGTGAAGGTCGCGATCCCGTAGACCTCGGTCTCGTTCGAGTTCTGCCAGTTGGTGAACGTGAACGCGCCGATGACCGCGGCGGCGGCGGCCCCGCCGATGCGCAGCAGGCGCGAGGCCCCCTCGTCGAGTCCTTCCGCCTCTCCGCGCAGCGACTCGTGCGCCACCAGGAAGAAGCAGGCCGCGGCGCCGGCGCTCAGCAGCGCGCTCAGCATGTTGGTGCGATAGGCGAACTCGCCGACCGGCACCAGCGTCCCCCAGACGTGGGCGATGAGCACGAAGAGCGGCGTCCCGGGAGGATGCGGAATGCCCAGGATCTTCGCGGCCGCGATGAACTCGCCGGCATCCCAGAAGGTCACCGTCGGGGCGAGCGTCAGCAGGTAGCCGATGAAGACGGCAAGCCCCACCGTGAGCGCCGCGAGGTAGGGAGGCCGGGTGCCGGAGGTCTCGGTCATGCGGCGGGGGCAGAGCCTCCGAGCGCGTGGGCCAGCAGGAGCGCGTCGCGGGCCGCCGCGACGTCGTGAACACGGAAGAGCCGGGCCCCGCGATCCCACGCCAGCGCGCAGGCGGCAGCGGTGGCCGTGTCGCGCTCGGGGACGTCCCGGCCCGTCGCCGCGCCGAGGAACCGTTTCCGCGACGGCCCGACCAGGAGCGGCCGCCCGAGCGAGGCAAAGGCCGCGAGCTGGTCGAGCGCCTGCAGGCTCTGCTCCGCGGTCTTGGAGAAGCCGAGGCCCGGGTCCAGCACGATGCGCTCGGCGCCGATGCCGGCGGCGGCGGCGCCGTGCAGCGACTGCCGCAGCTCGTCGAGCACCGTCCCGACCGGATCGGCGCCGTATTCTGCCCGCTCCGTCGAGGCGATCTCGAGCGCGGGGCCGCGGGAATGCATCAGGATCGCCCCGGCGGCCGACCCGGCCACCACCCTGGCCATCGCGGGGTCGTGGCGGAAGGCGGTGACGTCGTTGACCACCGCGGCGCCGGCTCCGAGCGCCGCGCGGGCCACGCCGGCCTTCATCGTGTCGATGGAGACGATCACCCCGGGGAAACGACGCACCAGCGCCTCCAGCACGGGCACCACCCGCGCCAGCTCTTCCTCCTCCGGCACGAGCCGATCGCGACCGGGCCGCGTGGACTCTCCACCGAGATCGAGGACGGCGGCGCCCTCGGCGAGCAGACGCTCCGCATGGACGATGGCGGCATCAACGCCGGCGTGGGCGCCGCCGTCGCTGAAGCTGTCCGGCGTGACGTTGAGGATGCCGATGATCACCGGACGGTCGAGCGGGATGTCGCCCGCCGCGGTGCGCCAGGCGCGCGGCGGCTCGGGCGGGAGCGCCAGGCCGACGAGCATCGCCGCTTCGCGGAGCGGCTCCGGCACCGTCCAGGGCCGCGCGAACGCGCTGAGCCGGGAGCGGCTCCCGGAGACAAGCGCCCAGCCCGGGCCGGTGAGCACTTCCAGCCCGAGGCGTCCCCCGAAATGCACGAGGGCCTCGAGCGATGCATCGTCGAGGCCCGTCATGTGAAAGGCGGCGGCCGAGGCACCATCCGCCGCGGTCGCCGCCGTGCCGCCGTCCCAGCCGTGCGCGCGGAGCGCGTCGCGCACGGCGCGCGTGGAGTGCAGCGCGAGCGGCGTGACGTTCACGCGCCCGCGGGTTCTGCCGGCGGCACTCCCAGGATCGGCACCCGGGCCGGAGCCGACGGCTCCCGCGCGGGCGACGCATCACGCATCAGGGCCGGCGCGTCGGGCGCCCGCGGCGGCAGCTGCTTGCCGCGGAGGAGCAGCTGCACCTCCTCGGCATCGATCGTCTCGCGCTCGAGGAGCGCCTGGGCGACGCGGTCGAGCAGGTCCCGCTCGTCCAGCAGGATCTTGCGCGCGCGCGAGTACGCGGCATCGAGGAGGCCCTTCACTTCCTCGTCCACCACCTGCGCCGTGTGCTCCGAGACTTCGCTGCGCCGGGCGAACTCGCGCCCGAGGAAGATCTCCTGCTCCCGGTCGCCCACCGCCATCATGCCGATGCGGTCGCTCATGCCGAAGGTGGTGACCATCTGGCGCGCGATGTTGGTGGCGACCTGGATGTCGCTGCCCGCGCCGGTCGTGACCTTGCCGGGCCCGAAGATCAGCTCCTCCGCCACGCGCCCGCCGAAGCTGATGGCCAGCCGCCCGACCAGGAACTCGCGGGTGTGGCCATAGCGGTCCTTCTCCGGCAGCGAGTACATGATGCCGAGCGCGCGGCCGCGCGGCACGATGGTCACCTTGTGCACCGGGTCGGCGCCCTCGGTGTGCAGCGCCACGACCGTGTGGCCCGCCTCGTGATACGCGGTGAGCCGCCGCTCGTCCTCGGTGAGCACCAGGCTCCGGCGCTCGAGGCCGAGCGTGACCTTGTCCTTCGCGTCCTCGAAGTCGCTCATGTCCACGAGGCTCTTGTTGCGCCGCGCGGCGAGCACGGCCGCCTCGTTGACGAGATTGGCGAGGTCGGCGCCCGCCATGCCCGGCGTGGCCTTGGCGATGGTCTCGAGGCGCACGTCGGCAGCGAGCGGGATCTTCCGCGTGTGCACGCGGAGGATGCCTTCCCTGCCCTTCACGTCCGGAGCGTCCACCACGATCTGGCGGTCGAAGCGGCCCGGCCGGAGCAGCGCGGGATCCAGCACGTCGGGCCGGTTGGTGGCCGCGAGCAGGATCACGCCGTCGTTCGACTCGAACCCGTCCATCTCGACCAGGAGCTGGTTGAGGGTCTGCTCCCGCTCGTCGTGCCCGCCGCCCAGCCCCGCACCGCGGTGCCGGCCGACGGCATCGATCTCGTCGATGAAGATGATGCAGGGCGCATGCGCCTTGCCCTGCTCGAAGAGATCGCGGACGCGGCTCGCGCCCACGCCGACGAACATCTCGACGAAATCCGACCCGGACATCGAGAAGAAGGGGCGCCCCGCCTCGCCGGCCACCGCCTTGGCGAGGAGCGTCTTGCCGGTGCCCGGCGGGCCCACCAGGAGCGCACCCTTGGGAAGCCGCCCGCCGAGGCGGGTGAACTTCTGCGGGTCCTTGAGGAACTCGATGATCTCCTGCAGCTCGACCTTGGCCTCGTCGGCCCCCGCCACGTCGGCGAAGGTGATCTTGGGCGTGTCGCCGGTGAGCAGCTTGGCCTTCGACTTGCCGAAGGCGAACGCGCGGCTCCCGCCCGCCTGGAGCTGGCGGAGGAAGAACACCCAGAGCCCGATGATGACGATCCAGGGGAGCGCGGCAATGATGATCGCCGTGAGGCCGCCCTTCTGCTCCCGCGCCTTGATGCGCACGCCGGCAGCCTCGAGGCGCTTCACGAACTCCTCGCTGTCGGCGACCGGCAGGAGCACCTTGAAGGCCTTGACCGAGCGGCCCGCGACGGGGATCGGCTGCTTGAACTCGCCCTCGAGGTACTTGCCGTCGAAGATTTCCACGGCGGCGACATTGGCGCCGTCGAGCTGCTCGCTGAACTGCGTATAGGAAATGTCGTGCGCCGACGTGCGCTGGCTGTTCATGAGCTGGAACAGCGCAAGCCCGAGCAGGCCGGCGAGGACCCACAGCGCGAGGTTCTTGCTGACGTTGCCCCAGCTGGCCTTGGGCGGGCGGGGCGGCATGCGTTCGGCCATCTACTCCAGGTCCCCGATGAACGGGAGGTGACGAAAATTCTCGGCGTGGTCGAGCCCGTAGCCGACCAGGAATGCCGGTGGCGCGTCGAATCCGACGAACCGCACCTCCGCCGGCAGGTCCGGCGCGAGGTACTTGTGCAGCAGGGCGCAGACCGCGAGGCTCCGCGGGTTCCGCTCTCCCAGCAGCGAGACCAGGCGCCTGAGCGTCCGTCCCGTATCAATTATATCCTCGACCAGCAGGATATGTTTGCCCTCGAGCGTGGTTTCGGGGTCGTACAGCAGCCGGACCGTGCCGCTCGACACCGTGCCCGAGCCGTACGAACTGGCCACCAGGAAATCCACGTGGATCGGCCGCTCGATCTTCCGCACCAGGTCGCTCAGGAAGATGAAGCTGCCCTTGAGCAGGCCGAGGACCAGCAGATCGCCGTCGGGATACGCCGCGGTGATCTCGGCGCCCAGCTCGGTGACCCGCCGGTCGATCGTGGCCTCGTCGAAGACGATCGACTTCATCCTGCGGCCGCCGGTGCGGCGGAGCACCTCAGGCGTACGTGACGTCGACACGCAGTGCCTCCGAACCCGCAGGGGGAATCATCGCCTCCGTCCGGCACACGCCCGGCACCCACGCCACCACACCGCCGGCCTCGATGACCGGCCATCCTGCCCGCCGAGAGGCGGGCACCCGGGCGTCCTGGAAGCATCGCACCAGGAGCCGGCGGCCGCGGCCACCGAGCGGCACCAGCCGCTCACCGGTCCGCGGGCCGCGCACCGTGAGCGCCCCTGCCGGAAACCAGGCGGTCATGGCCCGGCGTGCCTGCCGTGCAGGCGCCGTGCCGGACTGCACGCTGAGGCGCCAGCGGCCCCATTCGGCGCGGCTTTCGTCGCGGCCCACGACCAGCACACCGGCTTCAGGCGCGTCCGCAGGCACGATTCGCAGCCGGCCGAAGGCGATTTCGGCGATCCACCCGGCGCCGAGCGGCACGTGACGGCCGCTTTCTCCGGCCGCGGCGAG
>Ga0307408_100003790_pt1 | contig 10297 bp, 6 predicted proteins | sample 322Cmetagenome_FD_202116 | JGI IMG/M metagenome (GOLD analysis project Ga0307408, IMG submission 202116) | Maize rhizosphere microbial communities from greenhouse at UC Davis, California, United States - 322HYB-C-3 | ecosystem: Host-associated > Plants > Roots > Rhizosphere > Soil | place: USA... | reverse complement strand
TATGTGATTTAAATGTTGCCACCGGAGTAATATAATCTTTGGCAGTTTGGGAGTCAGACGATTTCCAATCCCTTATTTGGTGGTAGCATAAAATAGGAACCTGCTTACGGGCCAGAATTGTTGCCGCATCAGCAGGCTTTCTTTCTTTATTGTTTTCGGGTTCAGATACCGGATTACTTGTTGACTGATAATTTTCGGCTGTTGTACCCGCCTTTTCATCCACTACACTTTCGGCAGAAATCTTTTTGTTTTCCTGGCAAGATGCAAGCACCAAGCCGGCTAATACTAAGGGTTTTATGAAATTCATTTGTATAACGTTACTCTATGCAAATTAAGAAAAGGGCATTATCAAAAAAGGTTTTAAAAAAATTATTTCCGGAGACTCGTTGATCAATTTTTTTCTTAAATCTATCAACGCTTAAACCAATTTAAATTATTTGATTCCAATAATTAATCAGGCTTGGTGATAAATAATAAATGTTAGGTAGGGGGTTGTTTTTATCTGCCTGATTTTGAGAGGCTACCGCAGGCTAGGCGGTAGTCTCTTCATTTTTTATAGTTCTAAATGCCTCGATTCAACCTGGCTTCCTAAAAATATAGTTGCTTTGGAATTAAAGCTATTCGTTGATTCTGTGGTATAAAATACCGAGCTTGCCCCTTTCGAACACTGGCTTTCAATTTCAGGATGCCTGAACAGGTAGTTTTCAAGGCTTTTTGCAACTATCTCTCCCTGCGATATTACTTGCACATTTTCAGGCAGTAATCTTTTAATTTTTTCGGCAAGTAAAGGATAGTGTGTGCATGCCAAAACAAGGGTATCAATAGATGGAGACTTTTTTAGGATATTATCCAGGTGCTTCCTTATAAAATAATCGGCCCCCTCAGAATTAAATTCATTGTTTTCAACCAAAGGAACCCACATTGGACAAGCCTCCTGCACCACTTTTACCTCCGGAAAAAATTTCCCTATCTCAATTACATAAGATTCTGACGTAACTGTGCCCTGCGTAGCCAATATGCCAACATGTTTAGTCTTAGTAAAATCTCCTACAATTTCTGCTGTTGGCCTAATCACCCCTAGTACTCTCCGGTTATCAGGCAGGTGAATCAAGTTATTTTGCTGAATGCTCCTTAGTGCTTTTGCCGAAGCCGTATTACAGGCTAGAATTACCAGACGGCATCCCATCCTGAACATATGCTGAACGCATTCCCAGGTGTATTTGTAAACAACTTCAAACGAACGCGTACCATATGGCACCCTGGCATTGTCGCCTAAATACAAATAATCATACTGAGGCAATTGCTTTACTATCTCCTTAAAAACGGTTAAACCGCCATAGCCAGAATCGAATACGCCAATTGGCCCCACTTCTTTAAACATTGAGCGAAATTAAAAATTTATATAAAGCGATCTATGAATAATTCATTTTCAATAATCTTTCATTTGTTTTCATGAAGAGATAATTTTACAAAACTCATCCACTTTTAGGCTGACTATCATATATTTACTATGAGAAAAGGGCTCAGCGCAAAGGATCAAGCTAACCATTAAGGCCTAATTAGTTTTCAGTATGAAGAGTTTTTATAATGCACTACTTCTGGTGGTGGTTATGGCGTCGTGTAAAAAAGATAGAATAGTTCCCCCCCAAGAAACCAAACCTGACATTGATGTTATTTCGGACAACCCGGATGGAGATGAAGATGTATCTGGCGTGAAAATCCTGCAATTGGATTTAAGCACAGGCAGATTCATGCCCTCTACTTCGCCACTTCTTTTAAGCTCTGTTGCGGTTGGGCGAAAAGGTGCTGACACATTAAATAAAACACCTTTAACTTACTCAGGATGGACACACCCGGCTGTTTTACGATTTAGAAATAAATGGAATAACTACTATTATTGGGCGGCAATCACTCCCTATCCCAATGTCGACAGCCAATATGAAAACCCCCATATCTTTTGCTCTAATGATGGCAAAAACTGGATAGAACCTCCCGGCATTATTAACCCAATAGAGCCGGTTCCTTCTGTACAGGGATACAATTCTGACGTAAACCTTCTGCGTGAAGGCGACTATTTGTACTGCTATTGGAGAGAAGTTACCGTGGTTAGCCGAACATTATGGGTAAAGAAGAGCCTTGATGGCATTCATTGGAGCGAAAGGGAATTTATTTGCAAAGTGCCTGTTAATGATAAAATAGATTTTATATCCCCGGCAATTATAAAAGACGGAGATAAGTATCAATGTTATGCAGTTTGCGGCCCTGAAAAAAAACCTGGCAACTATTATAACAGCTATTCTATTCGAAGAATGGTTTCGAATGAAGCAACAAAAGGTTTCGTTCCCGAATATAACAACGGCTATGAACTAGTAACTATACAAAATCGGCCTTGGGGAAGCCTTCAGGATCCCTGGCATCTTGAGGTAAAAAAGGCCAATAATATCTGGCTGATGTTGATTACTACAACAAACCACAATGGCTACGGCAGTGGCGGAAAATTATATATGGGTTATTCCTCGGATGGAAAGAACTTTTCATTTATTGAAACGCCCATTTGTGATGCACCAGGCAGTACGTACAAAAGTTCGTTTCATCCCCGAATCAGCAAAAAAGGTAATTGCATAGACATTGAACTCTGGCGCTCTATGACGTCTTACGGATGGGCAATTTTTTACGATAGATTCTCTATTAAAATAACCTTTGCTCCCCTTGCCTAAGATTACAAAATGCATTAATTATTTACCCAATATTTCTATATTCAGGCGCTAAAAGCATTAAAAATGCCAGATATATTATTGTTTGATGCTGAAGTGCAATTGAAAAAGTTCCCTGGAAAAGGTGGCTGGACTTATGCACCGCTTCCCGGCCTTGAGCTCAAATCTCCCAAGCACTTTAACTATAAAAAGATAAAAGGGAGTATAGACCAATATCAGATTAAAGAATCGCACCTGATGCCTATGGGCAACGGCAAGCATTTTATTGCCGTAAAAGCAGAAATAAGGAAAATTATTAACAAACAAGAAGGTGACTGGGTAAAGTTAAAGATCTTTACAGAAGCTCCGCCTGAGCAGGTCACCTATGATGAATTTCTGCTATGCCTCGAGGATGCCCCCGAAGCGCTTCAATATTTTTCCTCTATAAGTCCAAAGGAACAGGAAAAATATGCAAGCTGGGCCCTTTCTGCAAATACTGATGAAGCGAAAGTTGAACGGATAGCACTTGCGATTAAGCTTCTCTCAAACAACCAGTTACTTAAATTATAGATTAACTTTAATTTCCTATGAGATAAACTATTGATTTTCAGTAACGATTCACTATCACTCGTCGTACAAAGGAAATGGATTTTGACAATGTGCATATAGATGAAGCGACGAAGAATGCCCATTTCGTGTCAATACTAGACAGCGAAGGACGGTATAAGTATCAAAGCCCTGGTTTCTTTAAAATGGGCTTCATGCCCAATAAAACCAGCGATTACTTCTCTGCTTTCGACTCCGTGCATCCTGATGATATTTCCAAAGCATCAGAGGCTTTTGGCAAAATTCTAAAAACTGCTTTTTTAAAAATGCCAGCTTTGCGATTTAAAAACGCATCCGGCGAATACCGGTGGATACAATCAGAAGCTGCAAATATGCTCGATCACCCCAGCATCGGCGGTATCATTTTAAACTGCACTGATGTTACTGATGCAATTAAAGATCAAAATCTTAATCAAGAATATGCAGCCAGATATAAAGCATTATTTTATAATAATCCCAACCTGGTTATTACTGTAAATCCAGATGGGTTTGTGATTGATGCGAATCAGCATATAGTATCCGTTTTCGGGTGTGCTATCAAAGAAATCTTCAATATCCATTTCTCTCATTTTTCAACGCCGGCATTTCGCCCGATCATAAATAAAACATTTAAAGATGCACAAAGTGGCAGTGCGTCCTCTATAAAAATCGACTGTGTTGATAAAAGCGGCATTGAATTTCCTGTCGAAATAATGAGTATTCCGGTAGTCGTTGGTGGGGTGCTTGATTGTATTCAGCTGATTATTAACAGCCTGAAAACACAAAAACTAAAGGAAAAAGAGTTAGAAACCTTGGCCCAGATTGCTTCCAAAACAAAAAATTCAATTTTCATCACAGACAAAAACGATTGTATTGAATGGGTAAACAAAAGCCTTACTGAAGCCACTGGCTACAAATTTCATGATATATTGGGCAAAAGGCCTCTGGATTTTTTAAAAGGAAAAGATACTGATAAAGAAACCATAAAGCGGATTGAGGCATTTTCTAAGTCCAAAATCCAGTTCAGGGAGGAGATGTTAAATTACACTGCCGATGGAGATGAAATATGGTTTATGCTTGAAGCTACCCCTATCCTCAACGATAAAAAAGAGCTTGTCCGTACTTTTTGTATTTTAACAGACATCACCGAACAGAAAAAAGCTGAAAGCGAACTAATAAAGCTTGCAAAAGACCTAACCAGGCAGAACTGTAACTTACAGCAGTTTACTTACATAATTTCACACAATCTGCGTTCTCCACTAGCCAGCGCGATCGGCCTAACCGAATTAATTAATGCAATGGGGCCTCAGGACCCTTTTTACCCAGAAGGAATGGCGCTGTTAAGCCAAAGCTTGAAAAGCCTTGACGACGTAATTCATGACATTAACAAGATCCTTTCGGTGCAGATTAACCTTGAACACTTCGAAGAAGTAAACCTTTTCTCGCTGGTTTGTGAGGTTCTCTTAAATATGCAGAATCAAATAGACGAAGAACAGGCATTGGTGAAACTGGCAATTGATAAGAATTTCACATTAAGCTCCATCAAAAGTTACCTTTATAGCATTATAGTTAACCTGGTTTCTAATAGCCTGAAGTACAGAAACCGCTCCAGCGATCTGAAGATTACAATTTCGGCTATTAAATGTGGGACTGAGAGTTTAATTTTCATCAGCGATAATGGTATAGGCATTGACCTGAAAAAATACAATGATCAAATATTCAGATTATACAAACGGTTTACGCCAGATATTGAAGGCAAAGGATTAGGCCTTTATTTGGTAAAAACACAAGTTGAAGAGCTAGGAGGCAAGATTAACGTTGAAAGCCAGCCAGGGCATGGAACATCTTTCGTAATCTCTTTACCTGAACACTTGTAGTGTTATTATTCTTGCATTTTTTCTGAATTGCCAGTATCATCGAATGCTTCCTTTCCTGGGGATGATTGGTTATCTGTTTTAGACTTTCCCAGTTTAATCTTAACGCCGCCCTTCTCATCATCCACAGCGTTAAGGTTAACTACTATCCCTCTTCTTATCCTCTTTTCCCTTAAGCTATCAGGCAAAAACCTGTCTTTTTCCGGATTCCTTATCGGAATAGCCATTCCGATATTTGTTCCTTTTGGTATGCCATATACACCCTCTACAATTACGTTAAAAACACTGGATTCAATAAGCATTTCGGGTATATAAATTTTATCGCCATGTACCTGGAGCTTATTATGCAAACTTCTAAAAGTGATATTAGAAAAATTACGCCTGCGAAAAAAAACCAGGGAGCCAATTCGTTCCATCGGCTCATAATTAACAAGTGCCCCATTATTCAAAGTAAAATCAACTGAGCCAAAAAACGATTTCGGTACCGTTTGCCCATTAGGCTTTAACCTTCCCCTGATTTGCGTTCTGGCTGTAAGGCTGCCGCGAAGGTTTTCATAGGTGATACCAGTTTGTCCAAAATCTTCAAATGCATAAAAAAGCTTGCGGATATCTACATTATTTAAATGAGAGTCGACAGAGAAATTGTTGGCACCGCCCCCCTGCCCTATTTGGCCTGAAACTATCAAATTTCCCCCGCCGTGCCTTAGGCTTACCTCGTTAAGATTTATTCCCGACTGCTTGAGTGTTAGGCTGGATCTTACCGTCTCGGCAACAAATCGCTTGTACAATAACTTATCAGCTTTCAACTCAATATGTATATTAGCCTGATCAAGCACATTATTTAACTGCCCGAAAATACGGCTAACCCTATCGCCGGGGCGATACCTTTTAATCGTTTTTCGCCCACCAACAAAGGCAAGGAACTCACTGAGGTAAATTTGAGGACTTTGAACTTTCCAATCAAATAATATCTTTTGGGGATTTGTGTAGTAAAAATTAACAAAATTGCGGATGGAACCTTGCATGTTCAATTTGCTGTTACCACTTTGCACATGAACATTACGTAAAAGCAAATGCTGCCCTATAAAGCTGATAGTGCCATTAACATTTTTGAATTTCAAATCTCTGGGCACATATACCAGCTCGCCACCCCTGATCCTGACATTTCCGTACATGTAAGGTTCTGTTGGATTATTGGGGCTTATGGGAGCCTTGTATATCAAATTAAGTTCGGCGCTTCCTCTGTTAAGCACAAAAGTTTCAGAGCCAGACACTTCATTCAGTTTGGACAAAGCGAAATGTGAAAAAAAATGCCCTTGCAAAACAGGATTTTTAAGATTAAAAATCTTTACAGTATCTGCTTTAAAATCAATGCCACGCCATGTCGCATTCAATTGATAAGCGCAAACAATAGAGTTAGGGTCGCGCCTTGGCTCTCCTTTTTTCAATTCATTAGAATAAAAACCTTTAAAACTGGCCCTTGCTAATTTGTCATTCCAAACTAGCACGTCAGAATTTTCCACCTGCCACGAAATATTTACATATGGAATATTTTTACCTTTTAGCCTTCCTCTAAGTTTTGCGTCAATGGATATCGGCCGGCAAACATCATATCTTTTCAACTTCGAAGCAATGCTTGGAGTCAGCAGTTCGAGAGCATTTTTATACTTAATCTGTGGCGCCTTAATGTTTAAAACAAACGCCGAGGATGTAGGCTTGAAAGAGAATTGCCCCCCTATTTTGAGCTTATCGTCGTCAAAAAGTATATTTTGCAAGGGCACAGATAAAACGTGGCTCTGCCGGCTGTATCTCATCTCTAAGGTAGCACGAATAGCTTTGTTCTTAATATAACTACCCTTTTGTCTATTGAAAATAAGCGCGTTAACTTTTGCATTGATAGTTGTTCTTGCCGACCAATATGTAGGTTTATATTTGATCTTGTTATCTAACCTTTTGAAGTAAAAACTGAATAGTTTTAACTTCTTCTTATTTTCTGAGGTTACCCTTACATCATTTAAAATTAAACGGCGTACTTCTCCTTTTAGTTGATTTCTCTTACCACCGCCTCCCCTTTTTAAAATCTGGGTATTCGAATATCCGGTGATATCCGTATACATATAAATTTCGCCTCCTCTTATATCAATTGTTTGCATTTGCAGCTTTCCCCCCAGTAAAGGAAAAGCACCGATCGCTACAAATATTTTTTTTGCCCGCAACAAATCGTGGTGATGCGTTGAATATAGGCTATCGCGAAGCAAAACATTGGTAAGTAGCACTGACACTCCCGGAAAACCTTCAATCAGCGATGGCTCCATACTTTCGATGGTAAGATGGCCGCTGAGGTTTTCATTTAGTTGCCGGGTTATTTCAGATAATACTTCCTTCTTATTCAAACTCACATAGGCGGCAATCCCAAGCCAGAACAAAAGCAATATTGCAAATACAATCCCACCAGCTATTCCTAAATACCGTATTAATCGTCGCATAATCCATTCATATTACCTTCTACCTGGCACCGTCTACGGCATTGAAACATATTTTTTGATAACATGTTCTTTGCAGGAAATAATCATTAAAGCCTGTATAAAAAGCCATCGATGTAAACATTCTATTATGATTCCTGTAAATAAGATGATGACACTCACAGAACAAATAACCTGGCTATTCTTGCTCGCAATGCCGGTAGCCTGCATTGCCTGGACGGTCGCTCATGAAGAAGTTTTTAAGGAACCCAGAGAATTTTGCATTAATCGTTCACAGGACTGCAAGCACTTGCTCCAAAGAAAATTTTACTATGTCTTCACTTGCGAGTACTGCTTCAGCCATTACATAACCATCCTGATTTTAATAATATCTGGATTCCAGCTTTTGTTTCATGATTGGAGAGGTTATTTCCTGGCCGGCTTTTCAATAGTTTGGATAGCGAATATCTATATGAGTTTATATGCCCTTATCAGGACAGATTTAAAGAAAGAAAAAATCATCGCCAAGATTGAAGAAAAAAAGGCCAAGGAGCTTGAATAAAAAAACCTTTAGATATTGATTCTAAAGGCATTTTATGACTCTCAAATTGAATAATCTCAATAGCTTATATCTCTGCATTTATATCCCAGCCTTCCAGGTAATCTGCCACCCTTTTTAAAAACATTCCACCTAAAGCTCCATCTACTACCCTATGGTCATAAGACATTGATAGGAACATTTTATGCCTAATGGCGATCACATCTCCATGTTCGGTCTCTAATACAGCCGGTTTTTTCTGAATAGCGCCTATGGCAAGTATGGCAACTTGGGGCTGATTGATGATAGGAGTTCCCATTATATTTCCAAATGAACCGATATTCGTTATGGTAAATGTGCCATCTTTAACTTCGTCGGGCAGCAGTTTATTAGCTCTTGCGCGGTTAGCAAGATCATTAACAGCTTTCGTTAAGCCAACAAGGTTTAACTGCCCTGCATTTTTAATTACCGGTACAATCAAATCGCCTGACGGTAATGCAGCAGCTAAACCTATATTTATATCACGTTTTTTAATGATCTGATTGCCATTAACAGACACATTAATTAATGGGAAATCTTTAATGGCTCTTGTAGCCGCCTGAACAAAAATTGGAGTAAAAGTGATCTTCTCTCCTTCTCTTTTTTCAAAAGCACTTTTTATTTTATCTCTCCACTTAACCAGGTTAGTAACATCGGCTTCAACAAAAGAAGTTACATGCACCGAAGTATCTCTGCTCATAACCATATGCTCAGAAATTAACCTGCGCATACGGGTCATTTCTATAATTTCATCTCCTGCCGATAAAGTAACAGGCTGCAAATGGTTTTTAAGAGGCTTAGGACTTTCAAAACCGATTTCAGGAATATTTATGGTTTCGGCAGCTGGCTTTGCAGGCTCCACAACGTCTCGTTGTGCAGCAACGGGCTTAGCTTCGCGGCTATTCACATAATTAAGGATATCTTGCTTTGTTACCCTTCCATCCGCTCCGCTTCCTGGAATCGAATCTAATTCCTGTTGAGAAAGGCCTTCTTCAACCGCAATACTTTTTACAAGTGGCGAATAAAAACGAATTCCCTTAGGTTCCGTCTGTACAGAGCTAGAGTTTGATGTGTGTTGCTGGAGTTCCTCAATTCCTGGTAAGGTTTCAATATCCGAATTAAACTCCTGTTCGACCGGCACTTGTTCTACTTCCTCATTTATAGGATCATTGCTACCTTCCGTTTCAATTATCGCTATAGCCGCTCCAATTTGAGCTACGTCATCTTGGTTAACCAAAATTTTCAGAAGCTTTCCAGCCACTGGCGAAGGAACTTCTGAGTCCACCTTATCTGTGGCTATTTCTGCGATGGCTTCATCTTCATTAACCTGGTCACCTGGATTTTTTAACCATTTAACAATAGTAGCTTCCGCAACGCTTTCGCCCATTTTAGGGAGTAATAATTCAAATTGAGCCATATTTTAGAATAAGGTACCGCTGCAAAAATAAATCTTTTTAGCACTTAAGCATGTTCTTCGCGAAGTAATTTAAAAAGCAGGATTAGCGCGTTTACTGCAGAGCGCTCAATATTTTGCTGCCTGCGGCTACCAAATTGAAACTTTTGAGTAATTGTTTTTTGCTTGCTTGAAACGGCTATCCAAACAGTACCCACCGGCTTATCTGGCGTACCACCACCTGGGCCAGCTATACCACTTACCGAAATTGCATAATCCGGATTAGAGTTTGCACGGAGCCCATTCACCATTTCGATTACCACCTGCTCGCTGACTGCCCCGTAAGTACCAAGAGTAGAACTGGAAACTCCTAAAATATTTTCCTTTAAATGGTTAGAATAAGAAACCACTCCCCCTAAAAACACTTCGCTCGAACCGGCATGCTGTGTAAATAGATGCGATAAATATCCTCCGGTACAACTTTCCGCAACAGCAAGGCTAAGATTCCGCTCTTTCATAAAATCCATAATGGCTTTCTCCAGAGGCTTATCTTCATTGGTTACAACATATGGAGCAGCTAGTTCTGAAATTTTATCCGAATAAAAGCTTACCTCTTCTTTTAAAATCTCTTCATTTTCACCATAAGCACTTAAGCGCAGTTTTACTTGCCCAAGCTTTGGAAGGTAGGCCAATTTTATATGCGGGGGTAGGCT
>Ga0307408_100003788_pt1 | contig 10299 bp, 5 predicted proteins | sample 322Cmetagenome_FD_202116 | JGI IMG/M metagenome (GOLD analysis project Ga0307408, IMG submission 202116) | Maize rhizosphere microbial communities from greenhouse at UC Davis, California, United States - 322HYB-C-3 | ecosystem: Host-associated > Plants > Roots > Rhizosphere > Soil | place: USA... | reverse complement strand
TTCATGTGCATCGTTGTACTGCTCATATAGTAATTTTCACCAACCCTGATCATGGCCGCATCAGGCACATCAGCATGAATCAATGGGTTATTTGCTTGTGCCAAAACAACGGCAGGCGCCAGGAAGACAAGGAAAGCAAAAATGGAGCCGATGATTTTGTATGTAATCAGCTCCGATTTTCTTGTTGATGAAATCTTGGTTTTGAAATTCATGTTTTCGGAATTTTGGTCGAGGGCATATTGACTGGAGCAATGAGTCTATCCGAAATATCGCGGAAAAAATACACGCCAAAATGCGCCGCCGCCCGCTGTGGCGGCCTCGGGCAAAATTCTGCACAGCTGTTACGGCTATTCGTGCAGATTTTGCTATTGCTCGCTTAAAAAGGCCGCGGCTCGATCCGAGCACCACCTGTGCGCCAGCGGCCGCGCCGTCGCCGCCGCATGTCGAACGTAAGGAAGTGCAGTATCAATGCGATTATTTGCACCCTTGTAATATCTTCACAATTAGCGCTATTTCGGTGCTTACCCTCCCGTGTCCATTTGCTGCTTGCCTGGCCCGTGCCGGGGATGTAACAGTAGATGTAAATCCCCAAGTTCATTAACTATCTGCATGTTGCTAGCATTTTCAGGAAAATCGCTACCGACGACTGCACCGTCCTCCCTATGCTGGCACATGGCCTAAGAAAACTTTCCAGGGCACATATCAATTTGTCAACATGAATATTTTGAGGTTATGAAGAAGCTCATCCCTGCATTTTTATTGACTGCAATTCTGTTATTAAGCGTCGGCTGTGGCGGCGGCTCGGGAGGCAGCGCGGCACCGACGCCAGCCCCCGCCACGCCAGCTCCAGCGACGCCAGCCCCCACGACGCCAGTCCCAACGACCCCAGTCCCAACGACGCCAGTCCCAGCGGACCCAACTCCAACGACGCCCGCTCCAACGACGCCAGTCCCAACGACGCCGGCTGCGGGTCTCTATCCCGATTACAACAAGAATCCGATTGCGCCCGATGCGAACGGCATGGGCAGCACCGCCGTCCAGCTCGCCAGCCAGATTCGTTTGGGTTTAAATATTGGCAACACGATGGAGGCGATCGGCGGCGAAACCGCCTGGGGCAATCCGCTGATCACCGAGGCGCTGATCAAGGCGGCCAAGGCGGACGGATTCAACGCCATCCGGCTGCCGGTTGCCTGGGACCAGTACGCCAATCAGCAGACCGCCAAAATCGACCAGGCGTGGCTGGACCGCGTCAGGCTCGTTGTCAAATACTGCGTCGACAACCAGATGTATGTCCTCCTGAACATACATTGGGACGGCGGCTGGCTTGAAAGAAACGTCGTGCCCGACAAGCAAGCGGCAGTCAATGAGAAGCAAAAGGCGTTTTGGACCCAGATCGCCACGCACTTGCGCGACTTCGATGAGCATTTGATGTTTGCCAGCGCCAACGAACCGAGTATCGACACGGCCAACCAAATCCCGGTGCTCAATTCCTACCACCAGACCTTCGTCAACGCGGTGCGCGCCACCGGCGGCAAGAATGCCCACCGCATCCTGGTGATTCAAGGACCGCAAACGGACATCGATAAAACCATGCAGATGTGGACGGGCATGCCGACCGACACCGTCAGCAATAAGCTGATGGCGGAGGTGCACTTTTACCCATGGCAATTTACCTTGATGGATAAAGATGAATGGTATGGCAATGCGTTCTATTACTGGGGCAAGGATAATCATTCGGCCACGGACACCGCCCACAACCCCGACAAGGACGAGGAGGCCTATGTCGATCGGCAGTTTTTGCTGATGAAGCAGAAGTTTGTCGACAAGGGCATCCCGGTCGTGCTGGGCGAGTACGCCGCGATGCTGCGTACCAATCTGACGGGCGATGCACTGGCCCTGCACCGGAAGTCGCGCGTCGATTACATCAACTACACCACCAAGTCGGCGGTGGCCCACGGTTTGACACCGTTCTATTGGGACGTGGGCAGCCTGATCGACCGGCGCAATCATACAGTCCTCGATCCGGACCTGCTCAATGCGCTGGTGAAGGGCGCAACCCCGCAAGCTGCCGGACCCGCAACCCCGTAACAAGCGGACAGGAAGAACACAGCCATCCGTTCCCTTTCCCCCAATTCAAAAATAGAGATGATGCGACTACTTCCAATCACGGCGATGCTGGCCGTGTTACTGGCTTGCGTGCCGGCCCCTGGCTACGCCCAACCCAAACAACGCCTGCTTGTCCTCACCGATATCGAGGCCGATCCCGATGACAGCCAGTCGCTCGTGCGCTTGCTTCTGTACGCGAACCAGATCGGTATCGAAGGCATCGTCGCCACCACCTCCACGCATCAGAAGTCGCGAATCGCACCGGCGTCCATCCAGGCGATCATCGACGCCTACGGCCGGGTACAACCCAATCTGTTGAAGCACGAACCGGGTTTTCCGAAAGCGGCGGCGCTGAAAGCGGTGGTGCGCTCCGGCTCGCAACTCTATGGCATGCAAGGTGTCGGCGACGGCAAGGACTCGCCGGGATCGGACGCCATCATCAAGGCGCTGGAGAAGAAAGATGCGCGGCCACTTTGGGTCGCGGTCTGGGGCGGCGCCAATACGCTTGCGCAAGCCTTGTATCGCATAGGCCACGACCGGACGCCGGAGCAGACCGCTCGTCTGCTCAGCAAGTTGCGCGTCTACACGATCTCCGACCAGGACGATTCCGGCATCTGGATACGCACCCGGTTTCCCGATCTGTTTTACATCGTCAGCCCCGGCGGGTATGGCAATGGCACCTGGACCGGCATGCACTCGACCGAGCCGGGCTTCGACAGCACGGAAGTGAGCAACCACTGGATCGCCGCGAACATTCAACAGGGGCACGGACCGCTGGGCGCGATGTATCCGGACGTTTCTTTTGGCATAGAGGGCGATACGCCTTCCTTCCTGTCCTTGATACCAAACGGCTTGAACGCTCCCGAGCATCCGGACTGGGGCGGGTGGGGTGGACGCTACGAGTTTTACACGCCAGCGTTGGAGACCACCAATCCGGAAGGCTTCACCGGGGGCGTACCTGTATTGCAGGAGCCGCATGCCATCTGGACCAACGCCGTGGATAGTTACACACCGACGGTCTACAACGAGTTTGGCCGCAACGTGCGCGCCCACGACAAGGTCTCCACGGGATACAGGACCACCATCTGGCGCTGGCGCAAAGACTTCCAGAACGATTTCGCCGCGCGCATGGATTGGAGCACCAAGCCATACAAGGGAGCGAACCATCCGCCAGTAGTAAAGCTCAGCCCTGGTGAACGGCTGACCATCAAATCCGGCGAAGGCTTCATGCTGAGCGCCGCCGGCAGCTCCGACCCCGATGGGGATAGCTTGAGCTACCTGTGGTTCCAGTATCCCGAAGCTGGCAGCTACCGGGAGCCGATCAAGCTGGGGTATGCGGAAAATCATCATACCGTTTGGGGGCAGGCGCCAGTGGTCACCAAACCGGAGACCGCCCACTTCATCGTAAAGGTGATTGATAAGGGCAGTCCGGCGCTGACGCGCTACCGGCGCGTCATCGTCACTATCATGCCGCCTGCGTCCTGAGCGACAGGAAGCGCGCCTTGCGCCGGTCAAAGCGCCGCTTCCGTTTCACCGCGCCGGCCAGCGTCGCAGCGCTGCCGGCCATACCGGCATATTCAAACCTGTCGTCCATTTCTGGAGGAGCACAATTTGAAACCGTCATACAAGGTTACGCTCGTTATCACTACCCTGCTGGCCGGTCTGCTGGCCGGCGTCCTGGCCGGCTGCAGCGGCGGCGCCGACAGCGGCGCCGCGCCGGCCAACCGCGTCGCCATGGGGGGGCCAGCGGCCACCAGCTATACCAGCGTGAAGTGGGCCGGCGGCGGCTACGTCACCGGCCTGATCTACCATCCGACGACCGCCGGCCTGATGTACGCCCGCACCGACATCGGCGGCGCCTACCGCTGGAATAATTCCAACGGCTCGTGGACGCCCATCACCGACGGTGTCGGTTTCAGCGGGGGCGAGAGCGAGTTCCACGGCGTCGAAAGCATCGGCCTCGATCCGACCAACGACCAGCGCGTCTACCTGGTCACCGGCATGTATACGAAAGGTGGCAGCGGCGACCTGGTTAACGGCCGTATCTATGCCTCCAGCAACCGCGGCACCACGTGGACGCACTACGACCTGCCTTTCCCGGTGGGCGGCAATGAAGGCGGCCGGGCCATCGGCGAACGCCTGAAGCTCGATCCCACCAATCCGTCGACGATGTTCTACGCCTCGCGCACGGCCGGTCTGTGGAAGAGCACGGACTCGGGGCAGACGTGGACCCAGACGGGTCTGTCGAACACCACGCTCACGTACGCCCAGGTCCAGGCTATCGGCGCCGTAAAGGGCGTCGAGCAGATTATGTTCGACAACTCGAACGTGGGTGGCGGCGCGACCACCTGGATCATGTATGCCGCCGTCGCACCGGACTACGGGCAGGTGGCGGGCCTGACCTCGACCCTGTACAAGTCCGTCAACGGCGGCTTTTCGTGGACGCCGGTGCCGGTCCCGTCGACCGTGTCCGGCTACTACATCCCGCACATGGTGCGTACCAGCGACGGCGCTTACTACGTGGTATTCAACCAGAACGCCGGCGAGGGCGCCGGCGGTCCCGGCTACCTCTACAAGTTCGGAGGCGTGAGCGGCAACGAGTCCTGGACCCAGCTCTCCAGCATCACGACCGGCGGCGGCTACGGTGGCGTGTCCGTGTCCGGCACCGGCTCGACGGCCCGTATCGCGCTGGCCGTGACCGGGACCTGGAGCGCCGCCGGCCCTGTCGTCCAGCTGTCCGACAACGGCGGCGGCAGCTGGCGCGAAATCGCGGCCGGCATGCTGCATTGGGGCGGACAGTACTGGGGCTGGATCGACGACATCGAGATCGATCCAGCCAACCCCGACCACATCATGCATGTCACCGGCGGCGGCGTCTGGGAAACCTGGAACGCGTCGTCGGCCACGCCGAGCTGGGACTTCCCGAACAACAACCTCGAGGAGACCGCCACCCTGGCCATCGTCACGCCGCCGGCCGGCGCGCCGTACAAGTTCGTCAACAGCGCGGGCGACATCGGGACATGGGTCCAGACCGACCTCGCGACGACGCCGACCAGGGGGCCGCTCGCCGATTGGAACAATGGCAACTACGCCGACGTGCTGTGGTCCGATCCGAATTACATCGTCGGTGCCGGCCTCAACCACTCAACTGAACCAAAAAGCGTCTTCGGCTTCTGGTCCGGCGACGCTGGTAACACGTGGTCGAACTTCGCGACCCTGCCTGCGGGCGCGGCAGCGAACGATTCCGCCAACGGCAGTATCGTGACCACGTCCCGCAACAACGTGATCTGGGCGCCGCCCAACTCGGTGCCATCCTACACCACGAACAATGGCGCGAGCTGGACCGCGACCAACCTGCCGGCGCCGGCCGCCCCCGGCTGGGCCAACGGCTATCGCCTGGTAGTCGACCGGAAGAATCCGGCCAAGGTCTATGCCTACGATTCGGGTGGCGCATTCTGGGGGCCGGCGGGCAAGGTCTACGTCTCGACCGATGGCGGCCACAACTTCACGCTGAGCCAGGGCTCGGTGTCGGCGAACCTGGCCCGCAACGCCTTCCAGCTCACGTCGATGGTGGTCAACCCCAACGTCGAGGGCGACCTCTGGCTGGCCGACGGCAACGCCGTGTACCACTCGACCAATTCGGGGGCGACCTGGACCAAGCTGAACGGCTTCGCGACGGTCGGGGCCGACGGCTCCCGGGGCCAATTGCATGGCGCCAGCGTGATCGCCCTGGGCAAGGCACAGGCCGGCGCGCCATACTCGGCCGCGATCTACGTCGTGGGTACGAGGAATGGCGTGTGGGGCATCCACCAGTCCGACGATGGCGGTGCGACCTGGACGCGCTTCAACGATGACACCCACCAGTACGGCGGCATCGGCGTGATGGCGGGCGACTGGAACACCTACGGCCGTCTCTACTTCAGTGGTACCGGTCGCGGTCTGATCTATACCAACTGAGTGACACGTCCCTGACGCAGCCAATGACCGCCGCGGCGCCGGAAACGGGCCGCGGCGGGGCAATTGTTGCCAGCAACAGACTTCCGGCATCGAGCAGATCAATCAAACCATCACCCAGATGGATCAGGTTACCCAGCAAAATGCGGCGCTGGTGGAAGAAGCGGCCGCCGCCGCTGGATCCCTGCAAGATCAGGCAGGCGGACTGGCGCAAGTGGCCAGTGTCTTTACGATGAACTCAACGCATATGGCGGCCGTTACGCCGCTGCATGCGGCAAGGCGTCCGGCGCCGGTGGCTGGCGCCGTTTCTGATCCGGCTGCGGCGCGCAACGCCGGGCGTCCGGCCAGGAACGTGAAGCCGCTGAAACTGGCTGTGTATTCGCCCGCTTCCACGGATGGCGGTTGGGACGAGGTTTGCGCACCGCCCAGCGCCCCAGTCCCCTGGTGTGCGGCGCAGGGGCGTTTGACTCATCGCGCCTGTTCCAGCTTTTTGCGCGTCGTTTCATCGAACCTGAACCACAGGTTCTTGCGCTCCAGCGGGGTCGCGTCGGGCAGGGAAGGATTATCCAACTCGATAACGCGGCGTTCACTCAGGCGGGCCTGCCTGATCGCGTCCGCGAAGTGGCGGAAAAACAGCTTGTCGAACGAGCCGTCGGCGATACCGGCCTCCAGCCCCCGGCGCACTTCCTCCGCCAGCGCGCCATTGCGCGGGTTGACAAAAAAATAAACCGCGGCCGGGTAGTGGATGACAATATTGGGATCGATTGCCAGTCCCTGGCGTCCTTTGATGGCCGATTGCGCTTCGATCAACGATAGCGGCAGATAATCGACCCTGCCGCTGGTGAGCGTATTGAACAGGCTTTCGTGTGACGAAACCGAATGTGCCGGCAGCCCATTGTGGCGCAGGATCGTGAGATCCGGCCAGTCGTGGCCTTGTACGGCGCGAAAGCGCGTCAAATCCGCCAAACTGCCGACCTGGTCGAACTGGCGCAGCCGGCCTGCCGTGAGCACGGCGACACGCCAGCCGATCAGTCCTTTCGTGATGGGGATTCTGACCGGCAGCAGCTTCGACTCGCGCTCCCGGGAAGTCATCGTCGCCATGATGTCGACTTTGCCGTGATCAAGCCCGATTTCGAACAGGGCGCGGTCTTGCATCATGCGGATCGGCGTGAGCGCGACGGTGTGGTTCCCGCCGGCTTTTTTCAGCGCAAGCTGGAGCAATTCCAGCGCATAGTCGCTGCCGCCGTCCTCGCGCGGGTAGCGGACTTCCGCCGCGCGGACGGTGACCGCCATCTGCAGGCAGAGCAGCGCGCAGCAAAGCCAAAGCCGGGAGCGCGGCCGGGGGAGCGGTGGCCGGTCCAACCCGGCTGGCCGTGCCACGTGGCGGTCAGCATTGGGGGCGGCAGGGATTGCCAGGGGCATGGTGTGTATCGGTCTGTTCGAATGTGGCACGCCGGTTGATTCTAACAGCCGGCTTGGCGGCGGGCCTGCCGCAGGCTTGCCTGCGTGTCCCTGGCGCCACGCCGGTGGCAATACCTTTTGCAAATGGCGTGCCGTGCGGGCAAACTTAATCGATCGCAACCAGAGTGAACGCTATGGCAAGATCGGCTTGGTTCGGGAGGCTGCCTGCCGTTTCGCGGGTGAACGGCGAACGGCCCGGGCGCGATCGCGCGGCGGGCGTCACTGCCATCGGGGTGCTGCTGGGCGCGCTGGCGCAGGGGCCAGCATGGGCCCAGGGGGCTGGCGCCGCGCACGGCGGCCAGGCAGGCGAAGCGTCGCCGCAGCACGCCGGCGTGCTCGACGTGGTGACCATCACGGCAAAAAAACGCCCGCAATCCGCCCTCGACGTCAATGCCAGCGTGAGCGTCATCGACGGCGAGACCATACGCGAAAACAATATCCAGGGCGTGAAGGATTTCTTTGCACTGGTACCCAACGTCAATGCCCAGGAGAACGGGAACGGCGGCCCGCGCAGTGTGACCATTTCGATGCGTGGCATCAATGACCAGGGCGCGGGCGGCGAGCGGGTGGCGGCGGTCAGCGCCTTTGCCTTCTATGTCGATGATCTCAGCGTGGGGAATGCGGCGACCGATACCGCCAATCCGGCGCTGTATGACATTGAAACGATCGAAGTGCTGCGCGGTCCGCAAGGCACTTATTTTGGGCGCAATGCCTCCGGTGGGGCGATCAATATCCAGACCCGCAAGCCGGCCAGGAAACTGTATGGTCGGATCGACCTCGGCGCGGGCACGCAGGGCGTCGTGATGAGCAATGGCGTGCTCAACGTGCCGCTGTCCGATACGGTGGCGTTGCGCCAGACGGTACAAAAACAGCGCGACAGCGGCGCTGTCCGGAATACCTATCCCGGCGGCGCCGGTTCCGGCACCGCGCTGGCCAGCGGGCGCACCGCCGTGCGCTGGCAGCCTGGCCGGAACGCCACGCTCGACCTGAGCTACATGCAGTCGCACGAAACCGGGGGCATCCGGCCCGTGACCGCCTCCGGCATGAACCGGAACTGGGGTTATGCCCGCTTTCCGCTCGATGCCGGGTTCATTGGGCGCACCGGCCTGTATCCGGATAATGTGAGCGAAACCTATCTGGACGCGAGGTCGCGCACCGTCAATGACGCGAGCATCGCGAGCGTGCGCGCGGAAGTGCGCTTCGATACGTTTGCCTTGAGTTCCGTGACCGGGCTGAGCAGGGGACGCTCGGCATCCTACCAGGACCTCGACGGCAGCGGACTAACCCTGATAGACCGCGCCAGCACCTTCCGCGCGGTGTCGCGCAGCCAGGAACTGCGCCTGCGCTCGCTGGGCGAGCGTGCGGTCGAATGGCTGGCGGGCGCGTATGTGTACGCCGACGCCAACGATTTCGATAATGCCATCCTGATCAGGAATGTGATTTTCTCCTGGGTGCCGGGCGATGTCGCGAACGAAAACAATATCCATATCCGGCGCGGTGGCAGTGCCTTGTTCGGAGACCTGAGCTGGAATGCCACGCCGTCCACCACCTTCAACGCCGGTGCGCGCTACTCCCGCGACCGCGACCACCAGTACTGGACCAATGTGTATGCCGCCAACAGCGCCTTGTCGCTGCGCGCCGACGACCATGGGGTGCCGCTGCCGGGCGCGGTGTATTATCCGGTCGGCGGCGACGCGCTACGCAGCGGCGGCAAGTCGGCGCAAACCATCGGCACCGATGGGCGCAACCGCGGCAGCGACGTGTCGCCGCACCTGGCATGGAATTACAAACTGCATGCCGATGTCCGGATATACGGTTCGGTATCGCGCGGCTACAAGGCGGCCGGAGTGCGCGTCAACCCGGATTCCGGCCTGGACTTTCCGAATATCAGCCAGTACAGGAAGGAGCGGGTGACCAGCTATGAGGCCGGGGTGAAGGGCCGGTTCTTTGGCAATACGCGTCTTGAAGCGGCCTTGTTCGACATGGAGTGGCGCGATTTCCAGGTGCATATCAATCAAAGCTGGTGTCGCCTGGCCAATGGCGCGATGGTGGAAGACACGGGAATGGTCGCGTGCGTGAGCGGACCCATCCCGGTCGACCGCATCGTCAATGCCCGACGGGCCCGCACGCGCGGCGCCGAACTGGCGTGGCGCACGTGGCTGGGCGGCGCCTTCAGCGCGGGCGGCGCCTTGGGCTTGCTCGACGCCAGGTTTGTCGACTACAAAAATTCGCCCAACGGGGACGTCTCCGGTTCCGGCATCAACGGGGCGCCACGCCGCACGGCAAGCCTGTTTGCGCAATGGGATGGCGTGGCGGAGCGGGACAGCTATTACCTGCGGCCCGAACTCAATTACAAGAGTGGTTTCAGGAATGTGGTCGCGCCGGCCGGCCATGTCTACGGCTTTGGTGAATGGATCGCCCCGCGCACGCTGTGGCATCTGCGCGCCGGCTATATCAGGGGGCGCGCCACCTGGTCACTGAGTGCGGAAAATCTGTTCGCCAAAAAATACTTCACCGCCTTCCAGGAGTCGGTTGCCGGCCGCAAGGTCGACGTGCACCCGCGCACGATCCTGCTCAAGCTCAGTGTCGACACGGATTGACCGTGGCCGTGCCGGAGTGGAACGCTCTCCATGAGCAAGGCTGGAACGCCGCCACGTCGAGGATGGCCTGCGCGGAGATCGACTCTAGGCTTGATTTAGGTGCGTGACGGTGTAGATTGTATTGATACGGCCCGCATCCGTGACGGCGGTCGCAGCAGAGACTGCCGCCGTAACTGCG
>Ga0307408_100003787_pt1 | contig 10300 bp, 8 predicted proteins | sample 322Cmetagenome_FD_202116 | JGI IMG/M metagenome (GOLD analysis project Ga0307408, IMG submission 202116) | Maize rhizosphere microbial communities from greenhouse at UC Davis, California, United States - 322HYB-C-3 | ecosystem: Host-associated > Plants > Roots > Rhizosphere > Soil | place: USA... | reverse complement strand
CGAACTGCAGGTCGCGGTCGGCCACCAGGGCCTTGGCCAGCTTGGCCAGGTCGAACTTGCCCAGTTCTTCGTTCAGCAGTTCAGCGGCGATGCCTTTGGCGATGTACTGCGGGAAGTACTCGATGTAGGCGGCGGCGGCGCCGGCTTGCGGCACTTCCTTGCCGAACACTTCCTTACGGATGGTGTGCAGCAGGATGCGGGCGGTCACCTGGGAGTAGGCAGGGTCCTTTTCCATCAGCGCGCGGGCAGCCAGGATGGCGGACTTGTGCAGTTCTTCGACCGGCACGCCGTCGTACAGGTTCTTCACGGTTTCGGCCAGGATGGCGTCGGCATCGACGTGCTTTTCCAGGCCCTTGCAGGCGGCGCCGATCAGGTCGCGCACTTCCTGCATCACCAGCGGACGGGCAACGCCGTTCTCGGTCACGTTGATCTGCGGTTCCGCGGTGGCGGTGGCGCCGGCCGCCTCTTTCTTCAAGCGGCGTTCTTCCATGTGCTTGGCGCGGTACAGCACGTAGGAACGTGCCACGTCGTGTTCGCCGGAGCGCATCAGGGCCAGTTCAACCTGGTCTTGCACGTCTTCGATGTGGAAGGTGCCGCCGGCTGGCTGGCGGCGCATCAGGGCGGCCACCACGTTCCTGGTCAGTTCTTCCACCAGTTCGCGAATGCGGGCGGAAGCCGCACCCTGGCCGCCGTTTACTGCCAGGAAGGCCTTGGTCATTGCCACGGCAATCTTGGATGGCTCGAAAGCTACCACGGCGCCGTTGCGGCGGATGATGCGGTAGTCGGCCATTTGGCTAGCGGAAACAGCGACGCCGCCAGCAGTTTCGCCAGCGGAAACAGGCACTTGAGGCGCCTGAGTGGTGGAAATATCTTGAGTAGATTGCATTTATGCTCCGCGTATTCAGTATTTGTTTATGGCCACTATATCTAGTGGACCAACGAATTCCGTCCACTAATTGTAGTGACGGGATTCAGATCGTACAAGGTGAAATTTTTTCGTTTAGACCACGTTTTCTTATTGACTTTTGATATGGCCGATCAGTACAGGCGATCGGCGGAGTGCGAGCACTAACACAGCTTTTTCAGTGCTGATTTAATAAGCAATGTTGCGACGCAGCACGGGCTTGTGCATTGGCGAAAACGCTACATCTTTTATGGGGTTTTTCGCGGCGGACCGGGATTATAGACCAATCGGGCGGCGGCTGCCCCGCCGCCGCGAACGGCTAGGCCGGGTCCTGGATATTCAGCTTCTGCATCTGGTAGCGAAGCTGGCGGAAGCTGATGCCCAGAAGCTGGGCAGCCTGGGTGCGGTTGTAGTTGGTCTGAGCCAGGGCGCGCGTGATGATGGCGCGTTCGACGGCCTCCAGGTAGGCTGGCAGGTTGCTCGGCAGGACGTCGAACACCGGCAGCGGCGGCATGGCCGGCTCGCGGGGCGGCGCCGCCTCCATTGCGGGGGCTTCGGCTGCCTCGCCTGCCGCCGGCGCTGCACCGGCGGCGGGACTGGCCGCCGCGCCGGCCGGCTGGGTGGCTGGCTGGCCGGCCGCCGGGCTGGCGGGAGCGGCTGGCGCAGGCGCCAGGGCAGGCGCGGCCGGCGGCAGCGAGCCGCCTTTCAGCGCCAGGTCTTCCGCCGAGATCACGCCATCGTTGGAAAACGCCAGTGCGCGTTCCAGGATATTCTCCAGTTCCCGCACATTGCCCGGGAAAGAATAGCCCTTCAACACCTCCAGCACGCCGGGCGCCAGCACCACCTTGTGCTCGAAGCTGCCCAGCCGCGCCAGGATGGCGTCGACCAGCTCATCGAGGTCGTCGAGCCGCTCGCGCAATGGCGCCAGGCGCAGCTCGATCACGTTCAGGCGGTAGAACAAGTCCTGCCGGAACAGGCCCTCCTCCACCAGCTTTTCCAGGTTCTTGTGGGTGGCGGAAATGATCCGCACGTCGACCGGCTCCTCGGCGGTGGCGCCGATTTTGCGCACGCGCCGCTCCTGGATCGCGCGCAGCAGCTTGACCTGCATCGCCAGCGGCAGGTCGGCCACCTCGTCCAGCATCAGGGTGCCGCCGTTGGCCGCCTGGAAGAAGCCATCGCGCTCGTCGGCCGCGCCGGTGAAGGCGCCCTTGCGGTAGCCGAAGAACTCGGCCTCCATCAGCGCTTCCGGGATGGCGCCGCAGTTGACGGCAATGAAAGGCTTGTCCGCGCGCGAGCTCTGGGCGTGGATTTCACGCGCCGCCAGCTCCTTGCCGCTGCCCGACTCGCCATTGATGGCAATCGGCGCCATCGAGCGCGCCAGCCGGGCAATCTGGGCACGCAGGGCCTGGATCGCGGCCGAACTGCCGCGCAGGCGGCTTTTCGGCTGGCCGCGCGCCGGGGCGGCGGCCGGCTCGGCGTCGCTCACCTTCAGCGCCGACTGCACCAGCACGCGCAGCTGTTCCAGCTGCACCGGCTTGCTCACATAGTCGAAAGCGCCGGCCTTCAGCGCCACTACGGCATTTTCGGCGCTGCCGAAAGCCGTCACGACCGCAATCGGGATATTCTTGCCGCTGGCTGCCACATCGCGCACCAGGTCCAGCCCCAGGCCGTCGGGCAGGCGCATGTCGGTCAGCACCAGTTGATAATCTTTTTCGGCAAAGAGCTGGCGCGCTTGCTGAAGGGTCTCGGTGCTGTCCACGTCCAGCCCCATCTTCAACAGGGTAATTTCCAGCAATTCGCGCAGGTCGGCTTCATCGTCAACGACCAGGACACGTGGAGAAGTCATGTGTTTTTCGCAAATGTAATTACAAAGCGGCCGCTCGACTTGCGCGCGCCGCCCTCTGTCACGCTGGCCTCGAAGCGGTGCTCGTAATCCAGCATGGCTTCGTTATTCAAGCACAATTCACGCGCCAGATACAGGCCCAGGCCCGTTCCCTTGCTTGATGTTGTATAAAACGGCTCGAACAGGTGGGCCCGCACCTGCGGCGAAATGCCGGGGCCATCGTCCTGCACGTGCAGTTCCAGCGGCCGGCCGGCCACCTGCACGATGAAGACGCGGATGCTGGCCGGCGTGCCGCTGGCATAGCGCACTGCGTTGTTGAGCAGGTTGATCAGCACTTCACGCAAGTGCAGCGGGTCGAAGCGCACCATCACTTCGCGCATGCCGCCCAGGCATACGATCTTGCGGTCCAGCTTATGGGTTTCGTCGAACTCCGCCTTCAATTCGTTGAGGAAGGCTTCCAGTTCCATCGGCTCATGGTGGCTTTGCGCCTTGCGCGACAGCTGCAGGATATCTTCCACCATGCGGTTCACGCGCGCCACATTGTCGCTGATGATCTTCAACAGGCGCTTGTGCACCGGCGTTTGCAGGTCTTCTTCCAGCAGCGAATTGGCGTGGCCGATGGCCGACAGCGGGTTGCGCACCTCATGCGCGATGCTGGCCGTCAGGCGGCCCATCGAGGCCAGCTTGAGCTGCTGCGCCTTTTCCTCGATGCCGGTCACGTCTTCCAGGAAGATCACATTGCGTTCCACATCCAGGCCGCTGGTATCGGCGGCGGCGAAGCGCAGTTTCAGGTGCAGTGCCACGTCGCGCCGCGCATTCCAGGCGGCCGCCATGTCGTCCTGCTCCGGGTCCTCGAACGGCTTGATGGTGATGAAGGCACTGGCCTGCTGCGGGTCGCTGCGCCAGGCTTCATAGGCGAGCGCAATCGGCTGCAGGGCCGGGCCGTCCAGCATCTGCGCCGGGCCGCCCAGCATTTGCTGCGCGGCCGGATTGCTCATATGGATCGTGCCGTCCGCGCCCACCACCAGGATGCCGTCGGCCGAATGGGCGATCACCAGGCGGTTGACAGCCTGCTGCACGCCGATTTCGATACCGCGCTGGGCCGCCAGTTCTTCCTGCCCGATCAGGCGCGCCGCCATGCGGTTCACCACCAGCACCACGGCAAACCAGGCGACACCGTACAGGCCGGCCTGCAGCACCAGCGAGTCTTCCGCAGCAATGGCGAGATAGGTGCTGTGGGCCAGCATGAACAGGGTGGCCAGCGAAGCGCTGAACAGGGCCAGCACCAGCGGCGCCAGGATGGCGCAGCCGGCCAGCGGGAACAGGTACAGGATGCCCAGCCCGGAGCGCAAGCCGCCGGCCGCAAGGTAAAGCAGCGAGATGCAGGTCAGGTCGCATGCCACCTGCGACATCAGCTGCAGCATGAAGTGGCGGCGCCAGCGCAAGGCCAGCACCTGCATTGCGGCCGCTGTCAACAGGTAGACGGTGCACACCTGCACCGACAGCTCGGCAAAGGTCGTGCCGGCGCTGAAGTACAGCAGCAAGAGCGCGGCAATGACGATGCGGGTCGCGCCCAGCGCTTTCAGCGAGCGCCAGAAGGTGTCGCGCGAGGCGGCCGACAGGGTGTGGAGACGGGCGAACACGCTGCGGCTTAATGCGGGGCGTGTGCCGCGCAGCAGTAGTCACGGCCGTTGGCGGGCACGTTTTCGGAGGCAGGGAAATGCACGCCGCAATGGGCGCATTGCAGCATCTTCTCAGCCTGCTGCGGGTCGGCCGCGCGCGGCTGCTGCGGCGCAGGCGAGTCGCTGCCTTGCTGCGGGCCGCTCATCTTGCGCAGTTTGCTGCGGATGGCGGCGACCACCAGGAAGACCAGCGCCAGCCAGAACAGGAGTCGTGTCATGCCAAACCTCGATGTAAAACCACTTCCAGGACAAAACGGCTGCCGACATAGGCCAGCAGCAGGGTCGCAAAGCCCGCCAGCGTGAAGCTGAGGGCCGTCTTGCCGCGCCAGCCGCGGAAATGACGGCCGGCCAGCAAGGCGGCGAACAGGACCCAGGACAGCAGGGTGAAGACCGATTTATGGTCCCACTTCAGCGCCCGGCCAAACAATTCTTCGCTGAACACGATGCCCGACAGGACCGTCAGGCTCAGCAGCACGAAGCCGAAGCCGATCAGGCGGAACAGCAGCTTTTCCATCGTCAGCAGGGCCGGCAGCTGGTCCAGCGCCGTGGCAAAAAAGCCCGGCCTGTCGCTGCGCGTGTGCAGGCGCGACTCCTGCAGCGCCATCAGCACGGCGTGGAAGGCGGCGATGGTCAGCGTGCTGTAGGCCAGCGTGGCGATGGCGATGTGCCAGCCGAGCATGACCGAGCGGCCGGCCGTCGGCACCAGCGAACCGGGGAAGCCGGCCTGCAGCGCCACCGCCAGCGCGGCCACCGGCATCACGATGCGGCGCAGCCCGTCCAGCGGGAAGTTCTGGTTTTCCAGCCAGTAGGCGCCGACCGAAATCCACAGCGCCGACGACAGCATGGTGGCAAAACCGATGCGCAGCGAACCGGGCACCATCACGTCGACCCACAACGCCGCCCCGTGCAGCAGCCACGCGCCGGCCGTCAGTGCGGCGATAGGCACGGATTTACGCGACGGGAGGAAACCACAAATCAGGTAAAGCAGCGTTGCTGCGAGCAGGAAGTAAGTTTGCATCCGGTAAGTTTAACACTGCCGTTAGTCGACAGCAGCAGCGCGCAACTCGTCGTTATGGTGGCGTTGTTGTTCTTCCATCACCAACTGGCCCAGCTCGCGCTTCAGGGCATTGAATTCCGGCGCCGACGGGTCGCGCAGGCGCGGCATGTCCACCAGGAGGTCGCGCTTGACCGTGCCGGGGCGGTAGGTCATGACCACAATGCGGTCGGCCAGGTAGATCGCTTCCTCGATGCTGTGGGTGACGAAGATGATGGTCTTTTTCAGTTCGGACCAGATGCGCAGCAGCTCGTCCTGCAGGTTGCGCCGGGTCAGCGCATCGAGCGCGCCGAAAGGTTCGTCCATCAGCATGATCGGCGAATCGAGCGCCAGCACGCGCGCAATCGCCACCCGCTGCCGCATGCCGCCCGACAGGTCTTTCGGGAAGCGGTGGCGGAAGTCCTGCAGCGACAAGGTCTTGAGCAGCCGGTCGACCGTGGCGGCGATGTCGGCTTGCGGCATGCCCTTGATCTCCAGCCCGAAGGCCACGTTGTCGGCCACCGTCATCCACGGGAACAGCGCGTACTCCTGGAACACCATGCCGCGCTCCGGACCCGGATCGGCTACCGGCTTGCCGCCGGCGATGATGGTGCCGCTGCTGGGCGCTGAGAATCCGGCAATGGCGTTCAGCAGCGTCGACTTGCCGCAGCCAGAAGGCCCCAGCAGGCAGACGAACTGGCCGCGCGGGATCTCCAGGTTGATGTCCTGCAGCGCCACCACCGAGGTGCCGAATACCTTGCTGACGCCCTTGACTTCAATATGTGCAGCGCTCATTCAGCTCTCCAGGCCACGGTGCCAGCGCAGCAGGTGGTTGTTCAGGCGGTCCATGGCGACGTCGATCGCCAGGCCAAGCAGGCCGATGGTGATCATGCCGGCGATGATCTTGTCCGACCAGAAGTACTCGCGCGCCTCGCTGATGCGGAAGCCAAGCCCGTTGTTCACCGCCACCATCTCCGCCACGATCACCACAATGAAGGCGGTGCCGATGCCGATGCGCACGCCGGCCAGGATCGACGGCACGGCAGCCGGCAGGATCACGCGCAGGAACATGGTCGGGCCGGAGGCGCCCAGGTTGCGCGCCGCGCGCAGGTAGATGCCGTCGACCTGGCGCACGCCGGCGATGGTGTTGATCAGCACCGGGAAGAAAGCACCCAGCGAAATCAGGAAGATGGCCGGCGGGTTGCCCAGCCCGAACCACAGCATCGACAGCGGGATATAGGCGATCGGCGGCACCGGGCGGATGATCTGCACCAGCACGTTGAACAGGCGGTAGGCATTGGCGCTGGCGCCCATGGCCAGGCCCAGCGGCAGCGCCAGGCCGGCGCCGATGGCAAAGCCGGCCAGCACGCGGTACATGCTGCCGATGGCATCGTGAATCAATTCGCCGGAGAAGGCCCACGCCAGCCAGCTGCCATTGCCGTCATAGGGCTGCAGCGGCAGCAGGTACTCGACCCACTTGCGCGCCACCGCTTCCGGCGATGGCAGCGCCTGCGGGTTGACCCAGCCGTTGTAGGTCACCAGGTGCCAGGCCAGCACCAGCGCTGCCGGCACCACCAGGCCGATGCCGACGTCGCGCGCGGCCAGCTTCATTTGACGCCCAGCGATTTCTTGGCTTGCTCCAGCAGGTCGGTCTTGACCCAGTCCCTGGCCACTGGCGGCTTGGCCATCTTGCCGACGCCGGTCTTGGCCATGGTGTCGGTGGTGACCTGGATATGCTCCGGCGTCACGTCATACGAATACGGCGAGTTGCCGATCGCGTCCTGGAAATCGTCGCTGGTGATCTGGCCCTTGAAGACGGTCTCGCGCACGTATTTTTCCGCGGTGGCCGGCTGGTCGATGAAGGTCTTGGTCGCCTCCACGAAGCAGCGCATGAATTTTTCCGCCACCGGGCGGCGCTCCTTGTAGAACTTCTCGGTCATCACCATGGTCCGGATTGGTTCGCCGATCGGGGTGTCGTAAGGCTTGAGGATCTCGCTGCCGTAGCCCTTGTTGATGGCTTGCGAGGACTGCGGCTCCGACTGCATCATGGCATCGATATGCTTGCCGAGCAGGGCCTGGTTCAGGTCAGCATAGGCCAGCAGCACGGTTTGCACGTCCTTGCCCGGCTGCTCCGACACGGTCAGGCCGGCCTGCTGCAGTTCGGCCAGCAGCAGCACTTCCTGGATGCCGCCGCGCGTCACGCCGACCTTCTTGCCCTTCAGGTCCTTCACCGACTTCATGTTCAGGTCGCTGCGGCCGACCAGGCGCGCACCGCCCTTGGCGAAACCGGCCACCACGTAGATCGGCGCACCGCCGGCACGGCCGGAGATGGCCGCTTCGGAAGCGGTGGCGCCCACGTCAAGCTCGCCGGCCAGCACGGCGGACATCACGTCCAGGCCCTTGGCGAACACGCGCTCTTCGACCTTGATGCCGCACTTCGGTGCGATCTCCTTGATATAGGATACGGCGCCATAGTGGGCGAACTTCAGGTTCCCCAAGCGCACCACTTCCTGCGCCTGCGCGCTGCCAGCAGTTGCCAAACTCGCCAGCGCCACGAGGGCCGCGGCCTTGCCGATACTTTTCAGTTTCATCCAGGTCTCCTTAGTCAATAGTTGGCCTGCGCGGCCGCGCGCCCATCATACATTGAAGGCAGGGGCGCTTAAAGAGCGCTGCGTTCGCGCTGTTGCGCCAGGCGTTCCGCGCACGGCGGATGGATTGCGAGATAGGCGCGCTCGGCGCCGGCGCTGCCGGCCGCGCCGCTTGCTGCGCCGGTGCCGCCAAGCGCGTCCTGCACTTCGGTCAGCAGGCGCAGCGACAGGCCGTTATGTTCCAGCAGGTCGGCGGCATAGTTGTCGGCTTCGATTTCGGCTTTTTGCGCCCACTCCAGGTGCGGCGCGCGCGCCGCCATGCCGGACACCAGCCAGCTGGTATCGCCCAGCACCACGCCGGCCGCCGCCGGCAGCATGGCCTCCTGCACCAGGCGGCGCAGCATGTGGCGCTGCTGCTGGTGCCCCAGTTCGTGCGCCAGTACCGCCAGCACTGCGCCGTCATCGGGCAGCGCCAGCACCAGGCTGTCGGTCAGGATGATGTCGCCCGATGGCAGCGTGAAGGCTGCCGCACCGAGCCGGCTGCTGCGGAACAGCAGGCGATGGCGCGGCGTCCCCTCGTGCGGCGCCTGCAGGCTGGCGAAGGCCGCGCCGATGCGGGCCCGGTGTGTTTCGGACAGTTCGCTGGGCTTCAGCGCCTGCATCTCCAGTTGGCGCAGCATGCCCTGCCCCAGCTGGACTTCCAGCGCCGGCGAAAAGGCCCCGGCCAGCTGGTCGACGATGAGCGGGCGCGCCAGCTGCCACCCGGTGTACAGGGCAGCGCAAGCGGCCAGTGCCAGGGCGGCAAGGCGCCACTGGCGTAGTGCGCGCCGCCGGCCGGGCGCGAATAAATTGATCAGGTCTGGAACGGCCAGCGTTTGCACAAGTTCATCCATAAAATTAATTTATGAACAAGATGCACGTGGGCCGCATGTCTTGTCAAGAAGAAACTTTGTTTATTTCACAAATTTGTGCAAGATAGTGACAATTCGTGAGAGACAGCCCGTCACCGCCGGCCCCTGCCGCCGCGCGCGGGTACTAAGGTAAAATGGCGGGATTTTCCGCTTCTATCTTTAGTAGGCCACCAATGCTAGACAACCTGACTACGCGCCTTGCCAAAGTCGTCAAGACGATGCGCGGCGAGGCCCGCCTGACCGAATCCAACACCGCCGAAATGCTGCGCGAAGTGCGCATGGCGCTGCTGGAGGCCGACGTCGCCCTGCCGGCCGTGCGCGAATTCATCGCCAAGGTCAAGGAAAAAGCCCTCGGCGAAGAAGTGATTTCCTCGCTGACCCCGGGCCAGGCCCTGGTCGGCGTGGTGCAGCGCGAACTCGGTGCCCTGATGGGCGCGGACCTGGGCGCGGAAGCCTCGCAGCTGTCCTTCGCCCAGCAGCCGCCGGCCATCATCCTGATGGCGGGCTTGCAGGGTGTGGGCAAGACCACCACCGTCGGCAAGCTGGCCAAGTACCTGAAAGAGCAGAAGAAAAAGAAAGTGCTGACGGTATCGGCCGACGTTTACCGTCCCGCCGCTATCGCCCAGCTGCAATCGGTGACCGGCCAGGTCGGCGCCGACTTCTTCCCGTCCACCGCGCAGGACAAGCCGGTCGACATCGCCCTGGCCGCGCTGGACTGGGCCAGGAAGCACCACCACGACGTGCTGATCATCGATACCGCCGGCCGCCTCGGTATCGACGAAGAGATGATGAAAGAGATCGCCGCCGTGCACGGCGCGGTCAAGCCGATCGAAACCCTGTTCGTGGTCGACGCCATGCTGGGCCAGGACGCCATCAACACCGCCAAGGCCTTCAACGACGCCCTGCCGCTGACCGGCGTGGTGCTGACCAAGCTCGATGGCGATTCGCGCGGCGGTGCGGCGCTGTCCGTGCGCCACATTACCGGCAAGCCGATCAAGTTTGCCGGCGTATCCGAAAAGCTGGACGGCCTGGAAGCGTTCGATCCGCAGCGCATGGCCAACCGCATCCTGGGCATGGGCGACATCCTGGCCCTGGTCGAGGAAGCGCAGAAGAACGTCGACGCCAAGGCGGCAGCCGACCTGGCCGCCAAGGTCAAGTCGGGCGGCAAGTTCGACATGAACGACTTCAAGGCCCAGCTGGCGCAGATGAAGAAAATGGGCGGCATGTCCGGCCTGCTCGACAAGCTGCCGGCCCAGTTCCAGCAGGCGGCAGCCGGCGCCAACATGGACCAGGCCGAAAAGCAGGTGCGCCGCATGGTCGGCATCATCGACTCGATGAC
>Ga0307408_100003786_pt1 | contig 10301 bp, 3 predicted proteins | sample 322Cmetagenome_FD_202116 | JGI IMG/M metagenome (GOLD analysis project Ga0307408, IMG submission 202116) | Maize rhizosphere microbial communities from greenhouse at UC Davis, California, United States - 322HYB-C-3 | ecosystem: Host-associated > Plants > Roots > Rhizosphere > Soil | place: USA... | reverse complement strand
CGAAATTGGTTGATATGCCTGCTTCTTTCGTCCGCTCGAGCACTTCCATGCCATCCATCTTCGGCATCTTGATGTCGCAGATGCAGAGATCGTAGATTCCCTGTTCGAGCTTCTTAAAACCCTCCTGACCATCTCCGGCCTCGTCGACCTCATGGTTCTTTTCCTGCAGGATCTCTTTCAAAATGGAGCGGATCTTCGCGTCGTCTTCTACCAATAAGATCTTTGACATGGATTCAATATTTTCGCCCAAAATAAACAAACCTCTCTCGTAATAAAACTACTACGATTCGGCTCGGCCCTTGTCCGTCCACTTTGAACCATCCCGAGGTGTAAGGGTGAAACACCGCGGTCTACAATAATGGGCTTTTCCATCGGGATCCTTCATTCCTTTAGCCATCCCCGTGTGGCTGTAGCAAAATCGGCTGTGCTCCGTTCAAAGTGTGGAGAGATTTCTCTTACTGGATATCTCTAGACTGACGTGTCGGGCAATCGAGATTTTTTTTGAATTTTTTTTCCTGCGATACGCGGCTCTGAGACGATGATGTGGCAGATCATCCAGGCAAGTCCATCATAAAAAATGTTTCTCGGAATGATGTTTTTCGATTTTCGTTGAAATAATCCAATTACCCACCATTTAATTAAGCAGGATGAGAGAGACAGTACTAACCTTTCTACACGCGACAGTTATTCCCTTGATCTTTGGGATATCTGCGCAGGCGCAACCGACCCGTGTTACTGCAATACCAAATGCAAGCACAAATTTCTTCACCGTTGGCGATCTGGTTTACTTCACCTCCGGCAACACATTACTAAGAACCGATGGGACCGAGGGAGGAACGATTACTCTGAGAACTGGCTTCACCAGTTCGCTGTCAGGCTTTAGGGAATTCAATGACATGCTTGTCTTCATCTCCGGAAACGAACTCTGGAGGAGTGATGGCACACCTGCAGGCACCATCCTTCTCACTACCAAGGCTGGCATCGAACTGCTTTCTGCAACAAGTACGATATTGTTCTTCCGTGCAAGCGATGCTGCCACGGGCGTCGAGCTGTATAGGACGAATGGAACCTCCGGAGGAACTACGTTGGTCAAAGACATAAATCCGGGGCCGGCAAATGGCTTCATAGGCAACAGTGCCATAGTAGGGAACGAGCTTTTCTTCAGAGGCAACAATGGTGTCAATGGTGATGAACCGTGGAAGAGCAATGGAACGGCCGTGGGTACGGTCATGATCGAGGACATTAACCCGGGTAGCGCAAATGGCTTTGTGCATGGCAGTCCGTACAACCACGGTGATGTCATCTCGTATAATGGTCTTTTATACTTCACCGCGAGGACTTCGGCCAATGGTAAAGAGCCGTGGGTAAGTGATGGCACCGCGGCAGGAACGCTCATGCTAAAAGACGTAGAGACAGGTGCTGCAGAGTCAAGGTGGATCCTCTGGGCGATTGGCCACGATGGTGCAGTGTATTTCATTTTGCAACCTGCTTTCACGTGGGACTTTGAAAATTCAGCATTGCTGTGGAAGACGAGTGGCACAACCGCATCCACCGTTTCCCTTGCTACGCTCCACAAGGATTTTGAGGGAGGCGATATAACTTACCGGAATCCATTCCGGATCTACAAAAACAAAATATATTTCTTTGCCCACCAGACCGTCGGTGACGGGCCCCATTATCTGTGGGTGAGCGACGGAACAACCTTAGGAACTTTTGAGGTGGCTGATATGAATGATTGGCGGAGTATCTCGCCTTATAAGTTCTTTGAGGTGGTCGGTGATTACATGTTCTTCAATACCTCGGTTGACGGAAACCCGAGTGGCCTATACCGAAGTGATGGAACCGCGGCCGGAACGGGCGTCTGGTATTATCCAAACTCCGCTGCACAGTTCAGGCCTCCCACGAAGTTTACTGAGGTGAGTGATATGCTGTTCTATGCTGACCATGATGCACCTCCGGACGAGGGTGGGTTGGTGGACGATCCGGACGATTATTTCCACTTGTTTCAAAACGATGGCGAAACCTGGCAATCCATGCGAACTATGTATGGCGTATCAACGGTCGGCACTAATAATATTGTCGATTATAATGGCGTCGTGGCCTTCACGACCCAAAATGACCAGGAGGGGTCAACAGACACACAGAAATATCTGTGGATATATGATCCCAGCAATACAAGCAACGCGCTGATTGGTAAGATCGACCAGGAAATATGGAATGGCGTACCTGGAACAAAAGTGTCAGACATTCCCGTAAACCAGCCACCGTCGTCAGTGAGAGAGCTAACGCTTTTTGAAACACCGTCTAATACCGGAGATAACTACGGGAGCAGGGTGCGTGGCTTTCTTGTCCCTCCTATATCTGGTTACTACACATTCTGGATCGCGAGCGATGATCAGGGGGAACTGTGGCTTAGCACGGACATGGACCCGGCCAATAAAGTGAAGATCGCGGAGGTAAGCGGATGGACGAACTCCCGACAGTGGAATAAATATCCGTCGCAAACATCGCAACGCATACTTCTACAGCGCGACCAAAGGTACTACATCGAAGCTCTCTTCAAGGAAGGAACCGGGGGAGATCATCTTTCCGTCGGCTGGAGTGCGCCGCGGACTGGTCTGGAACGGCCGATCCCCGGCAATCGACTTATGCCGTATAGCGACAACGCCCTGCCGATCGTGACGATCACCAATCCCGAAGAAGGCGAAGTCTTCCCTGACTACGCAAATATTACCATCACGGCTGATGCCACTGATGCGGACGGAAGCATTACAGAAGTTGAGTTTTATCACGATGGATTTTTCCTTGGCGAAGATGAGACCGCGCCCTATTCTTTCACCTGGGAGCATGTGTTTCCACGCGACTATACGCTGACCGTCCTGGGGACTGACAATGACGGCGGAATCAGGACCGACACCGTGCGCATATCCGTGCGTCGGGGCATTGCATGCGAGGGCGCAGGGCTGATCCGCCAGGAGTTCTGGACCGGTGTTCCGGATACAGGTGTTTCCGATATTCCAACGGATAGTGAACCGGATTTCACTCAGGACCTTACGCTGTTTGAAGGACCGGCATCCAGTGTGGGTGACAACTATGGAAGCCGCATCCGCGGATACATTTGTCCTCCAACATCCGGTCAATATATATTCTGGATCTCCGGTGACGACCAGGTGGAGCTTTGGCTTGGTACTGGCGCGAATCCGTTCACCAAAACAAGGATCGCCTATCACACAGGATGGACGAACAAAAGACAATGGACGAAGTATCCTACACAGCAGTCTGCGGAAATCACCCTACAGGCTAATCAACGATACTATATCGAAGCATTGATGAAGGAAGGATCAGGCGGTGACCACGTGTCTGTGGGATGGCAATTACCCGATGGTTCGCTGCAAAGACCAATCGCCGGAACGCATCTGATTCCCTTCATGGATGCACCGGACGAGGTATGCGCTGGCACGGGCACAATATCACTGGAAACATGGACGGGCATCGATGGCCCGAGGGTCTCTTCGATCCCGGTAAACACTCCGCCCAACTTCACAGGAGAGCAAACAATCTTTGAGGCGCCTACCAACGTGGGAAGTAATTTTGGGTCACGCGCGCGCGGATATGTGTGTGTTCCCGCCACAGGGAACTACACTTTCTGGATAGCGAGCGATGACCACGGTGAGCTGTGGCTCAGCACTGATGCCGATCCGGCTAACAAGCGCCGCATTGCACATGTGTCGGGGTGGACTTCACCGCGACAGTGGACTAAGTACGCCACACAGCAGTCCGCGCCTGTCAGTCTTGTTGCAGGTCAGCAGTACTACATCGAAGCGCTTTACAAGGAAGACGAGGGCGGTGATAACATGGCAGTAGGCTGGCAGTTGCCTGATGGCACACTGGAACGACCAATTCCCGGAAGCAGGCTCTCGCCATTCGGGAACGGCTCATCTGCAACGGCGGCACGTATGACCAGCGAAGAGGAACTGTACTCGCAGATCAGTGTGTATCCAAACCCTGCGCGAAGCGGTGATCCGAAGCTGACGATCTCAGGCTATGACAACATCGACAGGACGATTGAGACCAACGTACGGATCATGAACATGACAGGGGACGTTGTGTTCTCTGAAACGATATCCTGCGGTGGGAACTGTGGTTCATATATCATGAACATAAACAAACAGCTTGTGCCGGGAGTGTATGTAGTGAACATGGAAACCGATGGAGTACGATCGGCCAGAAGACTCTTGGTGAAGTAAGTTGGCTGTTGGCCATTGGCTATTGCGGCGCCCGACGAAGCTCGTGTTGGGATTCGGGAAGAGCCGCGTAGTTGGCTTGGTAAAGCGAAGTCGGGCCTGTTGGCTAGTGTAGACTAAGTTTGCTGTTCAATTTATGAGTTGGATTGTCAGCGTTGTAAGCTGTTGCTCTTGGCGTTGGTGATTGGCAAAGTAGAATTTGCCAATCACCAACAGCCAAAAGCTAATAGCCAAAAAAACAAGCAAGTCTGTAAGCCGGGTTCTGTGTCCTGATTGCTCAGGATCCTTACCATTTATCTGGTCGCATCCTCGCGGATGCGATCAAGCAGTCTACCCGTCCCGACGACCAGAGGTCTTGAACGGGCCGTTCTGATCGGGACTTATTTGACCTTTCAACGCATAAGGTTTACCATGCGCCCTCCCTCGCGGGACGACCGGTGAGCTCTTACCTCACCTTTTCACCTTTTCCCCAGCCGAACAAGTCGGCTTGGGTAGTTTGTTTTCTGTGGCACTGTCTGTCCTCAATCCTTTGACGGAATGAGGCCTTCCCGTTAGGAAGTATGCCGCCCTGTGTTGCCCGGACTTTCCTCCCTCCATCCGGTTTCGCGCATGAAAGGCGGTAAGGCAACTTGCTTTGATTGTAAAAATACGGGAATTGACGGAAAATCGTTCCGTCCGTGAGGTCGACTTATGTACTTTCAAATCGGCCAGGAACGATCCAGGGACAGCCATACAAGAAGTCGGGTGACTGTTCCGAAAATATGAGCGTCTAATGTATATCGCCGCCCGTCAGCTTATACTCGTAGTGATCCGCGAGCTGGGCGACCTCCTGGATCATTTCCTTTACCTGCGCTTCAGAGGCAGATGACGTGAGGCACGAAGCCTCAACCTTCAGGTATCCATCTTCAAGAACAAACTTGCTATAGTCAAAGGTCCCGTTTTGCTCCATCAGCATCTTCAGGTCAATGCCGTTTTTGTATTCGCAGACCTTCGACGTGAACACGGCCTGATCTCTGCCCGAAACCTGGCTCTTTTGCCTGGTGGCCAGTACTGTTTGGAAGCGGCTCTTATCCAGCGGCACCACAATCACAGATTTGATGTGGTCATAGTCGGTGAATTGTCCTCCAATCTGCTCCGCATACTGCTTTAGCGTAAAGGTTATATCCATAGCTTCTTTGTTTCGAAATAGTGACACCGGCGGTTTAACCTATTAATTTACCCAAAAAAAGCAATTTCAGAAATAAAAAGCGTGAAATTTTGTTCGTCTGCGGGATAACTCGAGGGTGGGGCTGGGCAGTTTTAATGTGTTTGCCACGTAAAGCAGGGCCTTGATGAATGGCGATCGCGAGCGGATCGCGGTTAAGTCAAAGTCAATGGCCAGGTAATATTGGCGGTGCGGGTCAAAGCCTTGCCGTCGATTTTGCGCATCCCGCGCATACATCATATCGTGTGCCCCATAGCCGACTGCAATATTCAGCCACCGCGGGAAAGGTGTGAATCTGTCAACATCAAAAGACAGCCAGTAGGTCTGGCCGTTGTAATCCTTTACTATTTCGCTCAACAGGTTGTCTCCGAGCACGGCAGGACGCCGTGCTGCATAGTCAGTCCGTTGGAACGAAAACTTCGGGTGGATCCTGATTTCTTTCCAAGTGACGTTCTGTGCAAGAAAGAGCGCAGGTCCTGCGGCATCCGCGATAAGATCACCTGCCGAAGCACCGTATCCATCCGAAAAGCCGTCGAAGATCTCGATAGGCACAGTAAGAAGGAACCCCGACAACGCGCCGATCAGATCAGCCTGGCGTCTACCGACGTTGCAACTTGCAAGTGCTCGCGACGCGAGATCGCTTAAGTAAAATGAAGCAAAAGCATGTCCGGCCTTGTCGGCCTGTTTCCATTCGGCGTTGTCATTGAAGAAGCGAAAGGATTGGCGTTCGGTGTCTTTATACCAGACGTGATTCAATGTCACAAGTCCGGCAGAGTATGCTGCCGATGCGCCGATAATATACGTCTTGAGTCTTTTCCGGTTGACTCCGGTGGAATCGGTTTGCGCCCCCGCCGGAGTTCCCAGACTGAATAGAAAGTAAAATAGGAAAAGCAGGGCGCGTGTGTACGTCCCCGTTGGATTACTCGGTGCCATCCTCTTCTTCTTGGAGTATGGCGTCCTGCTTTTCTTCAATGACGGGCTGAGGGTCCTCTTCGCGTTTGGCCCGCGCTGATCGCCAAATGTCTTTGAGCTCGTTGAAACTTTGTGTGTGGGAAATACTCACACCCGTGGTTACGGAATTCTGCGACACCAGAGTATTGAGGATAGGATTGATGTTCGTACGGTTGTACATCTTCACCTTGAGTTTACCGTCAGCCGTAAGGAGATAATCCACTGTCCAGTCACCGGCGATGCTGGCCAGGTTCTGATTCGCGTTCAGACTGCTGTTGTCCTGGCTGCCATAGAATGTGCCGTCCCGGGTGATGCGCAATCTCCCGTTCATGAACGTGTAAGACAGACGCAACTGGAAGGTGTTGTATGCCTCTTCATCCAGGGTGCTGAGATCAAGATCGATCTCGAGGTTCTCGTCAACCTGGCTGATCCAGTTGCTGAGCTGATTGCTGAGGAGCTCGCTCACACTGTTCACGATGGAACCACTGGTGTTGAAAGATTCCGGCGGTGAGAATCTTCTCAGTACGACAAGACTGAAGACCTGTCTTTTTAATTCTTGTTCGTCAAGTTTATTCTTGAAGGCCTGGAATTCGAAGTCGAGTCTGACAGGGGGCTGATTGTCTACGACAATACTTTGTGGCAGGTCGCTGGTGACAATGTCGAACTCGATCTGTGGTGACAACATAGGGCCATCGAGCTGGAGAAGCACTTTTACTGGATATTTTCGACGTAGCTGCGGCAGGTCGGCGAGTTCCTGATTCGTCAGAATCGGACCGAAAGAGGCAAGCTGGTTATATGTAGCGTTGATATCAAGCGTTGCACCATACGGGTCGCCGAACCAGGTAATACGGCTGCCCCTTTGAATTTCAAATTCCTTGTTGATGATATCATATAAGGTGAAGTTGTATCCGCCCTGCTGGAACTCGAAGGGACCAAACATGTTAAACTCACCGCGGGTATCGAGCTGCAGCTGAATTTCTCCATTTCCCCGGCCGCGGATAATGTCTCCAGCTTTATAGTCGAGGATAATTTCGAACAGCGCGTCGGGAGTTATGTCGAGATTAAAATCCAAAGTGATCCCCGAAAGGTCCAGCTTGTTCGAAATGTTGTCGGTCAGCGTGTTCTGAAAAGTTGAATCGGAGAAATTCACAAACCGTATAAATTCCGCCTGCTCGACTTCTGTTGTTCCTCCTATCGGGATAAACACACGGGTGTTCTTGTCCGTGCGGGCGCTCGAAGTGAACTTTAGATTGTTGATTGGGCCGGTGATATTGAGATCCCCCGTTGCATAGCCCTGTCCATAGAAAAGAGTGTTGTCTTTTTCCGTGGTGTTCAAGACCTGTAAGTTTTTGAAAGAAGCATCCAGGTTGAGACGCATACTTTTGAAGTTCTGATGGCTGATTGTCGCATTCAACTTACCCTGGTTCTTGAAGAGATCCGACAATTCCATGTTCTTGAAGTAAATGGAGTTCGGAGATAACCCGATCGTTCCGGTGAATTGATAATTCGTCTGCAAATAATTGACCCTGATCTGTCCGTCAGAAACTTTTCCTTCGCCTACAAAGCTCGGGGATTGTAATGTTCCATTGATCCGGTAGTTGCCGGTTATCGTTCCGCCGATGCTGGTGAACATATCGTCGAAAAATGGCTCAACTATTTTAAGGTTCGCGTTTTCAAGACGTGCCGATAATTCGAGCGGAAGTGTGGTCCGGGAGGGATTGTAAAAACCTGACACATTTACAATGCGGTTTTCATTCCGGTCAATGAACAGATTGATGAGGAACTGTTTTTCAGCGGGATCCCACAGATTTTTTCCGGTCACATCGCCTATTAGGAAATTGTCAACGGTGAGGCTGTCGATCTTGATATTGTTCTGGAGCTGCGGCGTATGATAATAGTTGTTAAGCTGGAACATGGCGTTAAGCCTTCCGCTGATATCTTTTCCGGTGATGGGATTAAGAATGTTAAGGCCAAGCTGGCTGACGGTCAACGACAACGTCTCATCCGGATTTTGAGAAACTTTGCCATCGAGCAAAACATATTGGCCGTTGTTTCTAAGGCGCAGATCATCAACGGTGATCTCGTTCTTGTGGATGGTGATAAGGTTTTCAGGATCGAAACCCCAGGTCTTTTCAAGAATCCGGATGGTCGACGGAAGAAAGCGCAACTGTGTGCTGTCCTTAAGAAAGTTGAGATCACCCTTGAGTCGTACGTAGTTTGTCTGGTCCTGTTGATCAGCGTCAAGGCTGAACCCTACCTGATTGTCATTCCAGATGGCTTCAGCGATAAGGTTGCGGGTGCGCAGGGCTTTGGTCAGGAACTGGCGGTTGGAGTTAACGAATGCCATAGCCAGTACGTTGGTGCTATCCGCAATCTTCGATGCCGTAAATTCTACTTCTGTTCCAACAAAAAGCGATTTGTTATAAGCCAATGAATCGATGGTCGAATAGGCTTGAAGTATGGTTGTATACCCGCTGGTAAATTTTCCTTGCAGAAGTGTGTTGCCGGAAACAAGAAGGTCTACCTTGAAAAGGTTGATGACGGGGTCCATATCCTTCAGCCGTAGCCGGAACGACGTCTCGTACGACTTGGGTCGATAATTTTTTTGTGCATAATATCCTGAGATCTCTTTTTGATCATTCCGGATGTTCAGCAGGATCTCTTTAACTACTGTTTGCAGATCTTGGATGAGGTCGGTGAGCAGGAAGTCGCCTTCGACTTTTCCATCCAACAGTGACGATTCGATCTCGATTGAGCGGTTTTGTCCATTTTGTTCCGAAGTAACTTGAATAGCATCGAGAAAAAGAGATTGCCCGTTGTTGATGATGTGGAGGTTCCCAATGTCTGCGGTTCCAATGATGCTGTCCAGATGTAGTCCCTTGATGTTGACATCCAGATCCGAGCTGACAAATAGTTGTCGGTCTGTGAGATTGAGATTGTGAAAATTCGCGGTGTCAATATTAGCCCGAACCTTGATCTCGTTAATGCCCTCGCGGAGATCTATCGAACCTTCAGTGATAAACTTCAGGTTCGGATCGTTGATCGCAAAAAATCCATTAAAGAACTGCGACGCAAAACGCGCGTTGGTTTTGATGTTGGTGTAGTCGTAGTGTCTGATACCGATCTCGTCGATATTCCCGTTGAGTTTGAAATCCGCAGTCTCAACAGTTAGTCCGGAGCCTTGAACGTTGCCGGATAGCGTTACGTGTTGAAAGTTTGAGGTGTCGCGAAGATATGTCCCCAACTCAAAGTTGTACATGGCAATCTTTCCGCTATAAACTGAACGGTTGAAGTCTTTTTCGTTGACTTTGAAGTTAATATCGGTTGACAAACGTCCGAGTTTACCATCGAAGTTTCCATTGGCTACAAAGTCACTGAAGTAGCCGAGGAATTGACCGTCCATCTGTACCCTTCCGAGGGGCGTAAGACGGTCGAGCGCTTTTTCTCCCAGTATACCTCTTAGATCCCGGAAGTCGAGGGTGGAATTTTTTAGTTCGAGGATTGTGAAGGTTTCACTCAGCAAAGGCAAGCCCTCCATATCAAGGGAACCTTTCAGCAGACTGTGTCCGGTCTGCAACTCCATATCCTTCAGCTTGAAATCATTGATCCTTCCATCGAACATCCCGTTGACAACGATAGGTTGCGTTAATCGGCTTGCCTCCGGAGCGAACAACGCGAGGTCTTCCGGATACAGCACCGTGTTCTTCAGATTAGCATGGATTTGTACCTTCTGATTGAATTCGCTCAGCTCGCGTCGGCCGTTGAAGGTCATGAGCACTGTGTCGGTGATGGTACTCTTGCCTGTCTGCAGATCTAGCCCGATGAATTCCAGGCACTGCTGCGATATCCTGAAAAATGTTGAAAGTTGGTTGATCTTGAAGTCGGATTCCTTGTCCGAAGCC
>Ga0307408_100003785_pt1 | contig 10304 bp, 17 predicted proteins | sample 322Cmetagenome_FD_202116 | JGI IMG/M metagenome (GOLD analysis project Ga0307408, IMG submission 202116) | Maize rhizosphere microbial communities from greenhouse at UC Davis, California, United States - 322HYB-C-3 | ecosystem: Host-associated > Plants > Roots > Rhizosphere > Soil | place... | reverse complement strand
AAAAAACGGAAAGCGGCAATAAATTACCGCCTTCCTTCCAGGCTGGCTAATGCCGCCTTAATAACTCGAAATTAGAAAAAATATATAATTAAAACTTGGATTTTAACACAGAATCTCTGCGAGCCAACTTCTCTAATGGTCTCACGCAGAGCCGCAAAGCCGCTCCAAATAAACAACCTTGATAAATAAAAAGCAAAGTCCCCAACCTGTGCCTGATCGCCATCTCGCCATAGACACCGAAACATCCCAAACGCAAAAAGCCCTACACAGCGTGCAGGGCCTTTGAAATAACCTAATATTGTATAAAACTAAGCTGTTTCTTCAGTAGAAGCAGCGTCAGCAGCTGGAGTTTCGGTAGCAGGAGCCTCAGTAGCAGGAGCTGTTTCAGCTTTTTTACCTTTTCCAGAACCACCACGACGACGAGTTGCTTTTTTCTCAGTTGCAGCAGAAGCTTCTTTAGTATAAGTAGTATTGTAATCTACAAGCTCGATCAATGCCATCTCTGCATTATCACCCTGACGATTAGGCAACTTGATAATACGAGTATAACCACCTGGACGATTAGCTACTTTCTCAGCAACATCGCGGAATAGCTCAGTAACAACTTCTTTATTTTGAAGGTAACTGAAAACTATACGACGAGAGTGAGTTGTATCGTTTTTCGATTTAGTGATTAAAGGCTCAACATAAGTACGTAAAGCTTTTGCTTTAGCCAATGTTGTAGTAATACGCTTGTGTTCGATAAGCGAAGAAGCCATGTTAGCTAACATTGCCTTTCTGTGGCTGTTAGTTCTACCTAGGTGATTTACTTTTTTTCCGTGTCTCATTTTGTTTGTTGTTTACGGGATTGTACCGTTCTGTCAAAGCAGAGGATTTACAACCACGTCGCTTATATAATTATCTCTTCACAGAGAGCTATTTTACACTCTACCCATTGCTGGGCCGGTGTTATTCTTCGTCTAACTTATATTTAGATAAGTTCATACCAAAAGAAAGACCTTTTGATTTAACTAAATCCTGAATTTCAGTTAAAGATTTCTTACCAAAGTTTCTGAATTTTAACATATCAGCAACATCATAAGAAACAAGATCAGCTAAAGTGCGGATATCAGCAGCCTTTAAGCAGTTTAACGCACGTACTGAAAGATCCAGATCAACTAATTCAGTTTTAAGGATCTTACGCATATGCAGAATTTCCTCATCAACTTCTTTAGTTTCTTCTTTAGCCTGAGCTTCCAACATGATATTCTCATCAGAGAATAACAAGAAGTGATGAATAAGAATCTTTGCAGCTTCCTTCAACGCATCCTCAGGGTGAATCGAACCATCAGTTGAAATATCAAGAACTAACTTCTCATAGTCAGTTTTTTGCTCAACACGATAGTTTTCAATCGTATACTTAACGTTCTTTATAGGGGTGTAGATTGAATCAATAGCAATCACGCCTACAGGAGCATCAGCATTTTTATTTTCTTCAGCAGCAATGTAACCACGGCCTTTGTTCACTGTCAACTCTACTTCTAAAGTTACAGATGACTCCATGTTACAAAGCACTAGATCAGGGTTTAAAACAGTAAAATTGTTAGAGAATTTAGTAATATCTCCAGCTTTAAACTGTTCCTGACCGTTAATGATTACGAATATTTTTTCGTTATCACCAGACTCACCTGTTTTTTTAAAGCGAACCTGCTTCAAATTCAAAATAATCTCAGTTACATCTTCCGCTACACCTTTGATAGTAGAAAACTCATGAGAAACACCTGAAATACGAAGCGAAGTGATTGCAAAGCCCTCTAATGAAGACAATAAAATACGACGTAAAGCATTACCGATGGTAACACCGAAACCTGGCTCCAACGGGCGGAATTCAAACGTACCGTCGAAATCCGTAGATTTCTGCATGATAACTTTATCAGGCTTTTGGAATGCTAATATTGCCATTTATATTCAGTTAATGTTTTTAAACTGTAATAGCTGCTCCAGTAAAGGAGCAGCTTAAATATGTTATTTAGAGTATAACTCGACGATAAGGTTTTCCTTGATGTTTTCAGGAATCTCATCGCGGTTAGGATAGCTTAGGAATTTACCGGATAAACCGTTTGCATCCCACTCTAACCATGTATGTTTGTTTACTCTTCTTCCGGCAACAGAATTCGTCACAGCCTCAAGAGATTTTGAACGCTCTCTAACCGCAACTACATCACCTGCACGAAGAGAGTAAGAAGGAATATTTACAACCTCGCCATTTACAGTAATGTGTTTGTGACCTACTAATTGACGAGCAGCAGAACGAGTAGGTGCAATACCTAAACGGTATACTGTATTATCTAAACGTGCTTCTAATAATTTTAAAAGGTTCTCACCAGTAATACCTTCTTTAGAAGAAGCTGTATGGAATAAGTTTTCGAACTGACGCTCTAAAACTCCATAAGTATATTTTACTTTTTGTTTTTCCTGAAGCTGGATAGCGTACTCAGATTGTTTACCACGACGTTTTGACGCACCGTGCATCCCTGGAGGATAGTTTTTTCTTTCTAATGCTTTATCAGGACCGAAAATCGGTTCTCTGAACTTACGAGCAATCTTGCTCTTTGGGCCAGTATATCTTGCCATTTTCTTTTTCTTTAAAGTATCTGGTAGCCTATAACTACCGAATCTTATCTTTAACTAATTAATTTCTTTCTTTGAGTGCTGCCGGAAAGCTTTATGCTTTTACCTTTCAGCTTTTACCTCAAAATTATACTCTTCTCCTTTTCGGAGGACGGCAACCGTTGTGTGGAAGCGGAGTAATATCTTTGATCGTTGTTACTTCAATACCGTTGGTTTGAAGGGTACGGATTGCAGACTCACGTCCTGCACCTGGACCTTTAACAAAAACCTCTACTTTACGCAATCCTAAATCATGAGCAACTTTTCCGCAATCGGAAGCCGCCTGAGACGCTGCATAAGGAGTATTTTTCTTAGATCCTTTGAAACCCATTTTACCTGCAGAAGACCAGGAAATTGCCTGACCCTGACTGTTAGTAAGAGTAATAATGATATTATTGAAAGTAGCGTTAATGTGCGCCTGACCAACTGGCTCAATTACAACAATACGCTTCTTCGTTACTTTTTTAGTCTTAGCCATTTTATTTTTTGAGATTTGAGATTTGAGACATGAGATTTGAGACTCCCGTCTACCTCCCCTACTCTTACCTCTAATTTTTCTTTCTCAAGATATTAAACGATCAGATGTCTAACATCTCACATCTAACATCTCACATCTAATTACTTAGTAGCTTTTTTCTTGTTAGCAACTGTTTTACGTTTTCCTTTACGGGTACGCGAATTGTTTTTAGTTCTCTGTCCACGTACAGGTAAACCTTTACGGTGACGTAATCCGCGGTAACATCCGATATCCATTAAACGCTTAATGTTTAACTGAATTTCTGAACGTAAAGAACCTTCAACTTTAAGCTCGTCGTTAATGAACGAACGAATTGCTGCTAACTGATCATCGGTCCATTCTTGTACTTTTACATTACGGTCGATGCCAGCCTGATCTAAGATCCTCTGAGCTGTAGCCTTTCCGATACCGAAGATGTAAGTAAGTCCGATCTCTCCTCTTTTGTTTCTTGGTAAATCAATACCTGCTATCCTAGCCATATTTTATTTAAATGATTGAATGACTGAATTCATGATTAGCAATACTGGTGAATATCACACCTCACTCCTTCAATAATTAATTTCTATCCCTGGCGTTGTTTGTACTTAGGGTTCTTTTTGTTGATTACATAAAGCTTACCCTTACGACGGATGATTTTGCAATCCGCACTACGCTTTTTAATTGATGCTCTAACTTTCATCGTTAACTATTTTATTTTTTTAAGGCCAGATGCATCCCGCACGATATCAGCATCATGCATGGTACATCTTATTTATATCTGTAAGTTATTCTGCCTTTTGTTAAATCATAAGGCGACATTTCCAATTTCACTTTATCCCCAGGTAAAATCTTGATGTAGTGCATCCGCATTTTACCGGAAATATGTGCAATAATTTCGTGACCGTTTTCTAATTCTACGCGAAACATTGCATTTGATAATGCTTCCTTGATGATTCCGTCTTGCTCAATAGAGGCTTGTTTAGCCATATTTTATTGATTTCTATTTAATTACGCCGCTAATTCGGGGACGCAAAATTAAACAAAAAAAATTAAATAATAATTTTTTTTATCCTAAAACTTCTTCTATATAATCAAAGGTCGAAAGTATATCAGCCTGCCCTTTCCTTATTGCTACCGTATGTTCAAAGTGAGCAGAAGGTTTACCATCTTTCGTACTTACCGTCCAGCCATCTTTCCAAAATTTAATTGATGCCTTTCCAGCATTAATCATTGGTTCAATAGCCAGTACCATTCCGTCCTCGAGTTTCATTCCTGATCCGCGTTTACCGTAATTTGGCACTTCAGGCTTTTCGTGAAGCTTAAATCCTACACCATGACCTACAAGTTCCTTAACTACTCCGTATCCGTGTTTCTCTGCGTGCTCCTGAACGGCATACCCGATGTCTCCCACTCTCAAACCCACAACCGCTTTCTCAATTCCTTTTACAAGCGACTCTTTTGTAATCTCTAAAAGCATTTTAGTTTCCTCAGCTATTTCGCCTACAGCAAATGTATAGGCCGAGTCTCCATAAAACTTATTAAGAATTACTCCGCAATCCACCGATATAACATCCCCCTCCTTCAACTCATATAGTCCAGGAAATCCGTGAACGACCTGATCATTAGGGGAGATACATAAAGAAAATGGGAACCCGTTATAATTAAGAAAAGCTGGAACGCCTCCATTATCGCGGATAAAGGTTTCGGCTAACTGATTAAGCTCAATCGTTTTCACGCCGGGCTTAATCACCTTCGCTACCTCAGCTAAAGTTTTAGAAACTAATAAGGAGCTTTTCCTTATTAGTTCTATTTCTTCTGCCGTTTTGTATAAAACTTTAGGCATAATTAGATCGCAGAACCCGCAGCACCTGTACCTGCTGATATAGGCGTACGGCCTTTTAATCTTCCGGTCTTCATCAATCCATCATAATGACGCATTAATAAATGACTTTCAATCTGCTGCAAAGTATCCAACACTACCCCAACAAGGATCAATAACGAAGTTCCACCGTAAAAGTGAGCGAACTGACTATTGATACCCAGAATATTGGCAATAGAAGGTAAAATAGCAATGATTGCCAGAAATACTGCACCTGGTAAAGTAATCTTCGAAATCACTTCATCGATATAATCACCGGTAGTAGCACCTGGCTTAACGCCCGGTATAAAACCACCGTTCTTTTTCATATCGTCAGACATCTGAACCGGATTTACAGTAATTGCTGTATAGAAGAATGTAAATGCGATAATTAAAACCGCAAAGGTTACGTTATAGGCAACTGAAGTATAATTACTTAGTGAAGTAAGGAAAGAACCTTGCGCTGCCGGAAAAAACTGGCCGATAGTTGCAGGAATAAACATAATTGCCTGAGCAAAAATGATAGGCATTACACCTGCCGCATTCACTTTAAGCGGGATATACTGACGTACTCCTCCATATTGCTTATTCCCAACAATCTTCTTTGCATACTGAACAGGAATCTTACGAACACCCTGTACAATAAGGATTGTGAAGATTACAATGAAGAACAAAGCAATAAGCTCAACGATGAATGCAATGATACCACCAGCAACCATACGGGACTGGAACTCGGAAATTAAACCTGCCGGCAATTGAGCAATAATACCAGTCATGATAATTAACGAAATACCATTACCGATGCCCTTATCAGTAATTTTCTCTCCAAGCCACATTACGAATAATGTACCTGCAGTTAAAATCACCATTGTGGCAACCGTAAACCAGGGCTCACCTAACATCTTAGCATCTGCGGCTATCTGAGTACGGGCATAAGCAACCGCTTGTACCAGTGTGATAGCGACAGTAAGATATCTTGTAATCTGGTTTGATTTTTTCCTTCCACTCTCACCTTCTTTCTGCATCTTCTGGAAATACGGAATAGCTATACCTAACAACTGCATCACGATGGAAGCAGAGATATAAGGCATTACTCCTAACGCAAATATGGATGCACGTGAAAATGATCCACCGGCAAACATGTTTAAAAGCCCAAGTATACCAGTCTTCTCCTGTTGCTGAAGAGCGATAGGGTTAACACCAGGCAAAACAATAAACGATCCTATACGATAAATTAAAAGAAATAAGAGTGTGTTTAAAATACGCACTCTTAAATCTTCTATCTTCCAGATATTTGAAAGAGTAGTGATCAGCTTCTTCATTAATTAGTTACAATTTAACGATTGCGCCACCTGCTGTTTCGATTGCTTTCTGAGCTGTTGCAGTGAAAGCATGAGCGGTAACATCTAATTTTGCTTTCAACTCACCTCTTCCTAAAATTTTAACAAGATCGTTTTTAGAAACTAATCCATGTTCTTTTAAGGTAGAGAAGTCAATTGCAGATAAATTGAATTTTTCAGCAAGACCTTGTAATACGTCAAGGTTGATACCCACATACTCAACACGGTTGATGTTTTTGAAACCAACCTTTGGTAAGCGGCGCTGTAAAGGCATTTGTCCACCTTCGAAACCAACTTTCGTTGAAGTTCCTGAACGAGAACCTGCACCTTTATGACCACGGGTTGAAGTACCACCACGGCCAGAGCCTGTACCACGGCCAATGCGCTTTCTATTTTTAGTTGAACCTTCTGCAGGTTTTAAATTACTTAAGTTCATGATTAAATACTTTCTACTGCTACTAAATGATTAACTGCTCTTACCATCCCAATAATAGCCGGGGTAGCTTCAACTTCAACAGACTTATTAATTTTACCTAAACCTAAAGCCTGAATAGTTCTCTTCTGGCGCTCGCTTCTATCGATAACGCTTTTAATTTGAGTTACTTTGATCTTCGCCATGGTAATTATCCGTTAAAAACTTTATTAAGATCAACACCACGGTGCTGAGCTACAGTGAAAGCATCACGCAATTGAGCAAGTGCAGAAACTGTTGCCTTTACCACGTTGTGTGGGTTTGATGAACCTTTTGACTTTGCCAATACGTTATGTACTCCGGCACTTTCTAATACTGCACGCATCGCACCACCTGCGATAACACCTGTACCGTTTGCTGCTGGTTTAATGAAAACAAAACCACCAGAGAATTTACCGTATTGCTCGTGAGGAACAGTTCCATTGATGATAGGAACTTTCACAAGGTTCTTTTTGGCATCGTCGATACCTTTTGCGATAGCTTCAGTTACCTCTTTTGCTTTACCAAGACCGTAACCTACTACTCCGTTCTCATCACCTACCACTACGATAGCAGAGAAAGAGAAAGTACGACCTCCTTTGGTAACTTTCGCTACACGCTGGATGCTAACTAAGCGATCTTTTAATTCAATCTCGCTTGATTTTACTCTTTTTATATTTATTGTTGACATCTTTTTTTTGTTGGGATTACACTGATTAAAATCGGTGGAATCGGTGTTTTAGAATAATAGACCGCCTTCGCGTGCACCTTCAGCAAGTGATTTGATACGTCCATGGTACAAATAACCATTTCTATCAAACACTACACTGCTGATACCAGCCGCAACAGCTTTCTCAGCTACTGCTTTACCAACTGCTTTAGACTGATCAGATTTAGTACCGTTAGCACTGAAATCTTTAGCTAAAGAAGAAGATGAAACTAGAGTCTTGCCGGTTGTATCGTCAATAATCTGAGCGTAAATTCCTTTGTTACTTCTGAATACAGATAAACGTGGACGCTCTGCAGAACCGGTTAATCTTTTTCTGATTCCTTTTTTAATTCGCTCTCTGCGAGATAATTTTACTGCCATTATGATTATTTTTTAGATGCCGATTTACCAGCTTTTCTTCTTAACACTTCACCAACAAACTTGATACCTTTTCCTTTATATGGTTCTGGTGCACGTAATGAACGGATCTTTGCGGCAACCTGACCTAATAATTGTTTGTCGATACTTTCTAAAATAATGGTTGGGTTTTTACCTTTCTCTGCAGTGGTAGCTACCTTGATTTCGCTTGGTAACTGAAACACATAGTGGTGGGAATAACCTAATACCAGGTCTAAAGTATTACCGGTGTTTGTAGCACGGTAACCCACACCCACTAACTCCTGCTCTAACTTGTAACCTTCTGTTACACCTTTAACCATGTTATTGATTAAAGCGCGGTATAAACCATGTAATGCCTTATGACGCTTTTGTTCTGATGGACGCTGAACTGTAAGTGTACCATCTTCCTGAGCGATTGTAATATCTGAATCAACTAACTGAGTTAATTCTCCTTTTGGACCTTTAACAGTAACAACGTTCTGTTCAGAAACTGAAACTGTAACTCCTGCAGGGATTGCAATTGGTGCTTTTCCTATTCTTGACATCTTTAATCCTCCCGATTAATAAACGTAACATAAAACTTCGCCACCGATGTTCAAGTTTCTAGCTTCTTTATCGGTCATTACACCTTTAGAAGTAGATAGGATAGCGATACCTAAACCATTTAAAACACGTGGCATTTTTTCAACACCTGCATACTTTCTCAAACCAGGCTTACTCACACGTGTAATGGTGCGAATAGCAGGAACTCTTGTTATCGGATGATATTTCAACGCAATTTTGATAATGCCTTGAACGTTAGAATCTTCAAACTTGTAGTTCGCGATGTAACCTTTGTCAAAAAGAACTTTTGTGATCTCTTTTTTGAGGTTTGATGCAGGAATTTCGACAACCCTATGGTTGGCCTTAATGGCATTCCTTACTCTTGTAAGATAATCTGCTATTGGATCTGTATTCATTATACTAGTTTTTGACGGCGGTTTCCTTCAGCAGCAGCTAACGACCTTCCGTCGGTTAAAATTTTAAATTGGACAGCAAAGGTACAAAAAAAATCAAAAGCCAAAACTCAAAAGTAAAAAGCTCTGAAGCTCTTACTTTTGACTTTAAACTTTTGACTTTTGACTTAATTTCTTACCAGCTTGCTTTTTTCACTCCCGGGATTTTACCAGCAAGAGCCATTTCACGGAAAGTTACACGTGAAATACCGAACTGACGCATATATCCGCGAGGACGACCAGTAAGTTTGCAACGGTTGTGCAGACGTACAGGAGAAGCATTTTTAGGTAATTTATCTAAAGCTTCAAAGTCACCAGCTTCCTTAAGAGCAGCTCTTTTATCAGCATATTTGGCAACTAATTTCGCACGTTTAACTTCACGCGCTTTTACACCTTCTTTAGCCATTATTTACTGTTTGATTTTTAAATGGTAAACCGAATTGCTTTAATAATTCAAGTGCTTCAACATCATTTGCAGCAGAAGTAACAAATGTAATATCCATACCCTGGATTTTATTGATCTTGTCGATATTGATCTCAGGGAAGATAATTTGCTCAGAGATACCTAATGTATAGTTTCCGTTTCCGTCGAAACCTTTATCATTGATACCTTTGAAATCGCGGATACGAGGTAAAGCAACTGCGATTAAACGGTCAAGGAATTCGTACATTTTGTTATCACGTAAAGTTACACGAACACCAATTGGCATTCCTTTACGTAATTTGAAGTTAGCGATATCCTTTTTTGATTTAGCAGGAACAGCTTGCTGACCTGTGATTAAAGTCAACTCGTTGATTGCGTTTTCAATTTGTTTCTTATCAGAAGTAGCTGAACCAACACCCTGGTTGATAGAAATCTTCTGCAATTTAGGAACCTGCATAACACTCTTGTACTGGAATTTATCCTTAAGAGCGGTACGAATATCCTCTTTATATTTCGATTTTAATCTTGGTACGTAAGTCATTACTTAATTTCCTCCCCAGATTTTTTTGCTACGCGAACTAATTTACCTTCGCTGTTTAATTTTCTGCCAACACGTGTAGGTTTTCCTGTTTTAGGATCTACAACTGCTAAATTAGAAATATGGATTGGCGCCTCTTTCTTAACGATACCACCGTTAGGGTTAGCAGCGTTAGGTTTAGTATGACGAGATACAAGATTTGTACCTTCCACAACAGCTCTGTTAGCACTAACAAGAACTTCTATAACCTTACCTTGCTTTCCTTTAGAGTCTCCTGCGATAACCTGCACTAAGTCTCCTTTACGGATTTTAAGTTTGGCTTGTGTATTTTTAATATTTCCCATTTTACAATACCTCCGGTGCTAATGATACAATTTTCATGAATTGTTTTTCACGCAACTCACGAGCTACCGGGCCAAAGATACGTGTTCCACGTGGTTCGTCC
>Ga0307408_100003784_pt1 | contig 10304 bp, 10 predicted proteins | sample 322Cmetagenome_FD_202116 | JGI IMG/M metagenome (GOLD analysis project Ga0307408, IMG submission 202116) | Maize rhizosphere microbial communities from greenhouse at UC Davis, California, United States - 322HYB-C-3 | ecosystem: Host-associated > Plants > Roots > Rhizosphere > Soil | place... | reverse complement strand
CTACACGCGCGGCGAGATGCAGGTGGCGCACATGGTTCACGGCATCGCAACCCTGCTGATGATCGCGATGATCATGGGCCACATCTACATCGGCACGCTCGGCATGACAGGCGCCTACAAGGCCATGCGCACCGGCTACGTCGACGAGACCTGGGCCAGGGAGCATCACGAACTCTGGTACGACGACATCGCCGCGGGCAAGATCCCGGCGCAGCGCACGGTGCCGGCCGGCTCGGCCACGGCACCGGCCGCGCGGCCCGTGAGACCCGCCGAAGGAACACCCTCATGAAGCTGCCGTTGAATCTCTCTTGCGCACCGCTGCTGGTGCTCGCGCTGGCCACGCCCGCGGCATGGGCCAAGCTGCCGCCGCCGCCCGCCACCCCCGAAGCCAAGGCCAAGGCCGCCGAAGCCGCGGCCAAGACCGCCTGGAGCGGCAAGGTCGATGCCTTCAAGCTCTGCCAGGCGCAGGACCGCGTCGCGGCCAAGTACCGCGCCAGTGCCGCCGCGGCCGGCAAGCCGGTGCCGGCGGCGCCTGCCACGCCGCCCTGCGCCGACCCCGGCCCCTTCGCCTTCACGCCGCCGGCGGAAGCCAAGCCCATCGAGGCTTCGGGCGCGCATTCGCCGGCCACCACGGCTGCTTCGCCGCCCAGCACCGCGCAGCCTGCCGCCACCACCAATCCCACGCCGAAGGCGCAGTGACGACGTCGCTGCCGTTGCCGCTCCCGCGTCTCACCCAGGCCCGCGCCGCGCTGACGCGCGAGGTCGAGGTCGTCGACGAGCATGGCGCGCGGGGCACCGTCTCCATTCCCGCCGAGCGCGACCTCACGGTGTACGTGGACCGGCGCGAACTCGTCACGCTGATGACGCTCGGCGCCCAGCCCGAGCTGCTGGTGCTGGGCTATCTGCTGAACCAGCGCCTGATCGAAGCGGCCAGCGACGTCGAGTCGGTCACGGTCGACTGGGAGGTCGGCGCTGCTGCGGTCAAGACGCACGCGGGCATCGACCGCATCGAGGAGCGCACCGCCAAGAAGGTGGTGACCACCGGCTGCGGCCAGGGCAGCGTGTTCGGCGACCTGATGGCCGACATCGACAAGCTCCAGCTGCCGCCCACGCGCATGGCGCAGGCACAGCTCTATGCGCTGGTCAACGCGATCCGGCTCCAGGAGAGCACCTACAAGTCGGCCGGTTCGGTGCACGGTTGCGCGCTGTTCACGCTGGAGCCCGGCGGCACCGAGGCCACGATGCACTGCTTCGTGGAAGACGTGGGCCGCCACAACGCCATCGACACCATCGCGGGATGGTGCGCCATGCAGCCGCCGGGCGCGCTGGCCGGCGACCGGGTCTTCTACACGACCGGCCGGCTCACCAGCGAGATGGTGATCAAGTCGGCACAGATGGGCGTGCCCATCGTGGTCTCGCGCAGCGGCATCACGCAGATGGGTCACGAGGTGGCCACGCGCGTGGGCCTGTGCGCCATCGGCCGCGCGACCAACCGGCACTTCGTGTGCTACGCGGGCGTCGATCGGCTGGTGCTGCAGCCGGAACTCGCGCGCCGCACTCCGGCCTAAGGCCTTTCACCCTACTCGCGGTAAGCCCCTGAAAGGCCCCGGCCGCACGCACGTCGGCTATCGTCTCGCCCATGAATGCCTCCTTCCGCCTTGGCTGGCGCACCCTGTGGCGCGATCTGCGCGCCGGCGAACTGCGCCTCTTGATCGTTGCCGTCGTGCTGGCCGTGGCCGCGCTCACGGCGGTCGGCTTCTTTGCCGATCGGCTGAAGGGGGGCTTGCAGCGCGATGCGCGGCAGCTGCTCGGCGGCGACGCGGTGGTCGTGAGCGACAACCCCACGCCTGCGACCTTCATCGCGCAGGCCCGCGCATTCGGACTCGAGGGCACCGGCACCTACGGCTTTCCGACCATGGCGCGGGCCGAGGATGCCCAGGGCGGCGCCAGCAAGCTGGTGGCCCTGAAGGCCGTGACCACGGGCTATCCGCTGCGCGGCAGCCTGCAGACCGCGCATGCCGCCGATGCGCCCGGCAGCATCACGCGCGACATCCCGCCGGCGGGCGAGGTCTGGGTCGATGCCTCGCTGCTGGATTCGCTCGCGCTCAAGGTGGGGGACGTGCTTCTTCTTGGCGACAGCAGCTTGCGCATCGGCCGCGTGATCACGCTCGAGCCCGACCGCGGGGCGGGGTTCATGAGTTTCTCTCCGCGCGTGATGATGAACCAGGCGGACGTGCCGCGCACCGGCCTCGTGCAGCCCGCGAGCCGCGTCGGCTACCGCTATGCCGTGGCGGGCGAGAACGCGGCAGTCAAGCGTTTTTCCGACTGGGCCGAGGCCACGATCAAGAAGGGCGAGCTGCGCGGCGTGCGGCTCGACTCCTTCGAAGGCGGGCGCCCCGAAATGCGCCAGACGCTGGACCGCGCCGAGAAATTCCTGAGCCTGGTCGCGCTGCTCGCGGCGCTGCTGTCGGCGGTGGCGGTGGCGCTGGCCGCGCGCGGCTTTGCGGCCAGCCATCTCGACGACTGCGCCATGCTGCGCGTGCTCGGCCAGAGCCAGCGTACCATCGCGCTGGCCTACTCGTTCGAGTTTGCCGTCGTCGGCATCGTGGCCAGCAGCCTGGGCGTGGCGATCGGTTTCGGTGTGCACTATGTGTTCGTGGTGCTGCTCGCGGGGCTGGTCGAAACGGCGCTGCCTGCGGCCACCTTGTGGCCGGTGGCCTTCGGCCTGGGCATGGGGCTCACGCTGCTGTTCGCCTTCGGCCTGCCGCCGGTGCTGCAGCTGGCCCGGGTGCCGCCGCTGCGCGTGATCCGGCGCGACGTCGGCGGACTCAAGCCCGCCTCGCTCGCGGTGCTGGGCATTGGCGTGGCCGGCTTCGCGGCCCTGCTGGTCGCGGCCAGCAGCGACCTGAAGCTGGGGCTGATCGCCGTGGGCGGCTTTGCGGGCGCGGTGGCCGTGTTCGCGCTCCTGAGCTGGCTCGCGGTGAAGGTGCTGCGCCGCAGCGTCAATGAGACCACCGCGCCGCGCTGGCTGGTGCTGGCCACGCGCCAGATCTCGGCGCGGCCGGCCTACGCGGTGGTGCAGGTCAGCGCACTGGCCGTGGGCCTGCTCGCGCTGGTGCTGCTGGTGCTGCTGCGCACCGACCTGGTCGCGAGCTGGCGCAAGGCCACGCCGCCCGATGCGCCGAACCGCTTCGTCATCAACGTCATGCCCGACCAGAGCACCGCATTCCAGAAGTCGCTGCGCGATGCCGGCGTGAAGAAGTTCGACTGGTATCCGATGATCCGCGGCCGCCTGGTGGCCATCAACGACAAGCCGGTGTCGCCCGACGACTACCTGGAAGACCGCGCCAAGCGCCTGGTGGACCGCGAGTTCAACCTCAGCAACAGCGTGGAGGCCCCGCCGCACAACAGCATCGTGGCCGGCACGTGGAAGCCCGGTGCACTGGGCGAAGTGAGCGTGGAAGAAGGCCTGGCCGAGACGCTCGGCCTCAAGCTCGGCGACCTGCTGCGCTTCGACATCGGCGGCATGCAGAACGATGCGCGCATCACCTCGCTGCGCAAGGTCGACTGGGGTTCGATGCATGCGAACTTCTTCGTGATGTACACCGTGGCCGCGCTGCCCGACGTGCCGGTGACCTACATGGGCGCCTTCCGCGCACCCGAGACCCGCGGCTTCGACAACGCGCTGGTGCGCAGCTATCCCAACGTGACCAACGTCGACATGAGCGCCACCATCAACCAGGTGCAGCGCGTGCTCGACCAGGTGATCCGCGCGGTCGAGTTCCTGTTCGGCTTCACGCTCGCGGCCGGGCTGGTGGTGCTGTTCGCGGCCGTCACGGCCACGCGCGAGGAGCGTGCGCGCGAGTTCGCCGTGATGCGCGCGGTGGGCGCGCGGGCCAGCCTGCTGCGCCAGGTGCAGCGCGCCGAGCTGGCGGGCGTGGGCCTGCTGGCGGGCCTCCTCGCGAGCATCGTGGCCTCGGCCATCGGCTGGGGCCTTGCGCGCTACGTGTTCGATTTCACCTGGACGGCATCGCCCGTCGTGCCGATCGCCGGTGCGCTCGCGGGCGCGGTGCTGGCGCTGGCGGCGGGCTGGTGGGGCCTGCGCGACGTGCTGCGCAGGCCGGTGGTCGATACGCTGCGGCGCGCGGCGGAATAGCTTTTTCTTTTGCAAGGGGCGGGCAGGGCCGGGGAATGCAATACATTCCCCGGCCCTGCATCCATTCATACGAAGAGAACCCCCTTCCATGCGCTTGGCGTCATTCCAGATCACCAACTTTCGCTCGATCAACGACAGCGGCTCGATAAATACCCCGCAGATCACGGCGATCCTCGGTCGAAACGACAGCGGCAAATCGAACCTGCTGCGCGCACTGCACAGCCTGAACCCGGCCGAAGGCCTGGCCGAACTCAGTCCGATCAAGGACTTTCCGCGGCACCGCCGCCTCGAGGAGTGCCAGGACGACACGCCGGTCGTCGCGACGCGCTGGGCCCTCGAGGACAGCGAACGGGCCGAACTGGCGCAGATGCTTCCGCGCGCGGCCAACGTGCGCCACGTCACCGCGGGCCGGGGCTACGGCACGGCGCGCTGGAGCGGCCTCGAAGGACTCGGCGACCTCTCGCTCGACGTGTCCGACATCAAGGGCAAGGTCCGCAAGATCGTGCCTGCGGTGAAGGCCGCGGCCGAGAAGCTCGCCGACGACGCACGCGCGACGCTGGAGCAGGCGGCCGACGCCTTCGACGCCGCGATGATCCTGAGCCCCGACTACATCCGCTGGTCGACGGGTGCGGTCGCCGCGCTGCAGTTGCTGCGCAAGGCCATGGCCGCCGCGGATGCCGAACTCAGCGACAAGCAGGAGCAGATGCTGGCCGAGCTCGAAGACGTGGCCCGCTCGATCGCCAACGACACGCCGGCGCTCGCGATGGCGAAGGAATGGGTGCTGCAGAAGCTGCCCCGGTTCATTTACGTGGACGAGTACCCGGCGCTGCCCGGCCGGCAGAACATTGCCGAGCACCTCGCGCGCAAGGGCTGGGGGCAGGCCGCGCCGGAGCAGCGCAACTTCGAGAAGCTCTGCAAGGTCGCGGGGCTCGATCCGCAGCAGCTGCAGGACCTGCTGGAGAAGAACGACCAGGCCACGCGCAACCAGCTCGCCAACCGCGCCGGCTCCGTCGTCACCGCCGAAATCCGCCGGCTCTGGAAGGACCGCGAGCTCAAGGTCCGCTTCAACCTCGACGGGCCGTACATGGACACGCTGGTGTCCGACCCGAGCGGTGCCTACGACGTGGAAGTGAACCTCGACGAGCGCAGCCGCGGCTTCCAGTGGTTCTTCTCGTTCTACGTCGCCTTCGCCGCGGACACGAAGGGCGCCGGCGATGCCGTCCTGCTGCTGGACGAGCCCGGCCTGCACCTGCATGCGCGCTCGCAGGCCGACCTGCTCGCGCACTTCGAGCAGGATTTCGCCAACCAGATCATCTACACCACGCACTCGCCGTTCATGGTGCCCGTGCACCGGCCCGACGCGGTGCGCACGACCAGCACGAGCGAAGCCGCGGGCACCACCGTGAGCAACAAGGCAGAGGGCGATGCGCGCACGCTCTACCCGTTGCAGGCGGCGCTTGCGCTGAGCCGGATGGCAGGCGAGGTTGCGAAGCCGCAGCCAAAGGAGAGCGCGGCGCGCGTCGAGATGCCGTCGCGCGAGGTCAGCGAACCGGCGGCAAGTCTTCCTTGCTGAGGGGGGTCACAAAAAACGGTGGATCTTCCTGTCCAATAGCGGCATGGACTATCCACCGAACGAACTCGCAGAGCGCCTGACCGAACTCGAGATCAAGTCGAGCTATGCCGAGGACCTCTTGGAGCAGCTCAACATGACGATCTACCGCCAACAGCAGCAGATCGACAGCCTGATCCTGCAGGTCGCGCAACTCAAGCAACAGAGCCAGAATGCGGGGCAGGAGGGGGCGGCGCGCAACTTGCGCGACGAGCTGCCGCCGCATTACTGAGCGGCTGTCCGGCGATCTGTCGGGTCACTTGGGGGGCATTGTTCAGGGCGCACTCCCGCCGACGAGGGACATTCGCGGAGGGGAGTACCCGGTGGCCTATGCACGCGCCCCGAACAAGAACAGCAGCGCCCCAAACAGCAGCGCCTAAAACAAGATCAACCGTGCGAATGCCAGAGCACCGCAAAGAAGTGGCAGGTGCTGCCCGCCAGCACGAACAGGTGCCATACCGAATGGGCAAAGCGCACCTTGTTGTCGAACAGGAAGACCACCGCGCCGGCGGTGTAGAGCAGTCCGCCGGCCACGAGCCAGCCCAGGCCCGCCGGCGACATGCGCTCGTACAGCGGCACCGCCGCCATCAGCGCCATCCATCCCATCGCCACGTAGAGCCCGGTCGACCACAGCGGATGCCGCAGCCGGTTGAACAGCTTCGCGCCCACGCCCAGCGCCGCCGCGGCGCAGATGCAGCCGAACAGCGTCCAGCCCCACGGCCCGCGCAGCACGCCGAAAAGAAACGGCATGTAGCTGCCCGCGATGAAGAGGTAGATGGCCGCGTGGTCGAGCCGGTTGAACCAGGACTTGGCCCGGCCCATCGGCAGTGCGTGGTACAGCGTGGAGATCAGGTACAGCACGATCGCTGTGCCGGCAAAGAGCGAAGCGCCGACCACGCTCGCGGCCTGGCCGCTCTGCGAGGCGCTGTAGACCAGGATCGGCAGCGAGGCCACGGCCAGCAGCAGGCCGAGGCCATGGCTCAGCGCATTGAAGATCTCTTCGAGCGCCGTCTGGGCGCGGACCGCAGACGCCGGTTTGCTGGAAGTCATGCTATTTCACCTTTACTTGACCTGCTGCTTGCCGAGCTTGCGCGCCAGCGTGCGCCGGTGCATGCCGAGCCGCCGCGCGGTTTCGGAAATGTTGAAGCCGGTCTCGGCCAGCGTCTCGTGGATGCGCTCCCATTCGAGCGTCTTGATCGAGGTCGAGCGGTTGGTCAGCTCCACCTCCGTGGTGCCGGTGGCGCGGCCGAAGGCGGCCTCGATGTCGTCGGTGTTCGAGGGCTTGGCCAGGTAGTGGCAGGCGCCGAGCTTGATGGCCTCGACGGCCGTGGCAATGCTGGCAAAACCGGTGAGCACCACGATCAGCATCTTCGGGTTGTGACGGTGCAGCATCTGCACGCAGGCCAGGCCCGAGGCCTCGCCATTGAGCTTCAGGTCGACCACCGCATAGCCGGGCGAATGGGCCTGCAGCAGCGTCTCGACCTCGTCGGCATTGGTGGCGTGCGTGACCGCATAGCCGCGGCGCTCGAACGACCTGCCGAGCGTGCGCGCGAAGGCCGCGTCGTCCTCCACGATCAGCAGCTGGCGTTCGGTTTCGGTGGTTTCCGTCATGGCCTTGCGTTTCGATCGGCGAGGGTGTCGGCAGTGCCGATGGCCTCGGCCGTTTCGTGTTCTTCGTCGTCGTCGCCGTCTTCTTCTTCCAGCACGATGGCCGCGAGCGGCAGCGTGATGGCCACGATCGCGCCGCCCTCGGGCCGGTTGCGCACCTCGACGCGGCCGCCCAGGGTGCGTGCCACGTTGACCACCAGGAACAGCCCGAGCCCGCCGCCCGGGCGGCCCTTGCTCGACTGGTAGGGCTTGCCGAACTCCTTCAGGATCGCCGGCAGGAAGCCCGGCCCCGCATCGGTGACTGTGAGGGTCAGCGCGTCGGCATCGTGCGCCACCTCGAAGCGCAGCCAGTGCGGCGAGGCTTCCAGCGCATTGTCGAGCACGTTGCAGATCATCTGCTTCAGGGCCGAGTCGGAGACCATGGGCAGGTCCTGGCCAAAGCGGTTCTCGTAGTCGAATTCCTCGACCGGACGCGTGCTGCGCCATTCCTCCACCAGCTCGTCGAGGAAGGTGCGGACGGTGGTTTCTTCCGACGATTCGCCGCGCGCCTCGCCGGCCGACAGCAGGATGCCGCTCACGATGCTCTTGCAGCGCTGGATCTGCAGCTCCATCTCGGCCACCTCGGTCAGCAGCTCGGGGTCGGAGCTGAAATGCGGCAGCCGGCGCCAGTCGCCCAGGATCACGGCCAGCGTGGCAAGCGGCGTGCCCAGCTCGTGCGCGGCGCCCGAGGCGAGGAGGCCCATGCGCACGATGTGCTCTTCTTCGGACGCGCGCTGGCGCAGGTCGGCCAGCCGCGCGTCGCGCGCGCGCAGGTTGCGGCTGATCCGCGTGATGAACACCACCAGCAGCGCCGCGTTGAGCGCAAAGCACACCAGCATGCCCTGCACGTAGGGGCTCCAGAGCCCGCGGTCGTGGTCCAGCGGCAGCGCGAGCGGGCGCGAGAAAAGGGCCAGCCCCGCAAAGCAGGCGCTGGTGACGACCACGATGGTCCAGGTCGACCAAGCCTTCAGCAGCACCGCGCCCAGGATGACCTGCAGCAGGTACAGGAAGACGAAGGGATTGGTGGCGCCGCCGCTCAGGTAGAGCTGTGCGGTGAGCGTGGCCACGTCGACCAGCAGCGCAAGAAAGAGCTCGCCGTTGGTCACGCGGCGGGGGCTGCGCGAGCGCAGCAGGCTCACCCCGTTGAAGAGCGCAAGGCAGGTCAGCACCTGCAACATGTGCTCCAGCGGCAGCCGGATGCCGAAGCCGTAGTGCACGACCAGGATGGTGGCGACCTGCCCGACCACCGCGAACCAGCGCAGCTGGATCAGCTGCTGCATGTTCTTGTGGCCGGTGGCGTTGTCCAGGCTTGCCACGCCCGCGCGCGGCGGATGCAGTTCCCCCGCGACCGCGGCGGCTTCAGTCGCGGCGGGCATCGGGGCGGGCGGTGGCGTCGGCATGGGCCGTATTTTCGCCTGTGCCGCCGCCGGTCCTGCCGGCGCGCCTCTGCCCTTCGCGCCAGCCGAACCAGGCTGCGCCCAGGACCATCAGTGCGAGGCCGTACCAGGTGATCGCGTAGACGAGGTGGCTGTTGGGAAAGGCGACGACCGTGAGGCCTGCGGCCGGCCAGGCGGGGGCGGCGCCGGGCGGCGAGGGGGCGGCCTCGGCATCGACGAAGTACGGCGCCGCGTCGCGGAGGCCGCGCGCCGCGGCAATGGCCTGCACGTCGCGCGAGAACCAGCGATCGGCGGCCGGCTCGTTCCTGCGCAGGAAGCCGCCCTTGGGCTCGCTGATGCGCAAGAGGCCGGTCACGCTGGTCTCGCCCTGGGGCTCGGCGGCCGCGCGGTCGGCGCGCTCGCGCGCCTCGGGCGGCACGAAGCCCCGGTTGACGAGCACGACGCGGCCGTCGGCGGCCTGCAGCGGCGTCAGCACCCAGAAGCCGGCGCCGAGCCGGGTGCTGGCCTGCACCAGGGTTTCCTTGTCGTGGAGGAAGCGGCCGGCGATGCGCACGCGGCGGTATTCGTCGGCGGCCGCGTTCACCTGCGGCCAGCGCTCGCGCCCGGGCGCTTCGGAAGGCGGGGCATGCACGCGCTGTTCGACGCGGGCGATGAGATCGAGCTTCCAGGCCCGGCGCTCGACCTGCCAGGTGCCGAGCGCGAAGAAGCTTGCAAAGGCCAGGGCCGCACAGACCGCCAGAGCCACCCGGGCCGCCGCGCCCCGCGGGCGGCCGGCCGGTGTGTCGTCGTGGGTGCTGGGGTCTGGCGGCGGGGGCGTCAAGGCATGTTCTTCATGTCGTGCACCGACATCGGCATCATGTTGGCGTTCATGTGGTACATGACCCAGAGCGAGCCGGCCAGCGTGATGACGACGAGCACGATCGTGAAGATCAGCGCCAGCATGTTCCAGCCGCTCTCGGACTTGGCGTCCATGTGCAGGAAGTAGATCATGTGGACCACGATCTGCACCGCGGCAAAGCCGAGGATGACGAGCGAGGTGGTGCTCGGCTTGCCGAGCACGTTGCCCATGACGAGCCAGAACGGAATCGCGGTCAGGATCACGGCCAGCACGAAGCCGGTCATGTAGCCCTTGAAGGTGCTGTGGCTGACGGGGCCGTCGTCGTGATGGTCGTCGTGCGCGTCATGGCCGTGGTGCGCTGCGGTTTCGGTGTGGGCGGTGCTCATGCCATCGATCCCATCAGATAAACAAAGGTGAAGACGCCGATCCACACCACGTCCAGGAAGTGCCAGAACATCGACAGGCACATCAGGCGGCGGCGGTTGGCGGCGCTGAAGCCGTGCTTGGGCAGCTGGAACATCAGCACGACAAGCCACACGATGCCGAAGGTCACGTGCAGGCCGTGGGTGCCCACCAGCGCGAAGAACGACGACAGGAACGCGCTGCGCTGCGGGCCCGCGCCTTCGTGCAGCAGGTGCGCGAACTCATAGAGCTCCA
>Ga0307408_100003783_pt1 | contig 10307 bp, 15 predicted proteins | sample 322Cmetagenome_FD_202116 | JGI IMG/M metagenome (GOLD analysis project Ga0307408, IMG submission 202116) | Maize rhizosphere microbial communities from greenhouse at UC Davis, California, United States - 322HYB-C-3 | ecosystem: Host-associated > Plants > Roots > Rhizosphere > Soil | place... | reverse complement strand
GGATCGCCGCCAGGTCGCCCGGGCGTTCCAGCACCGGGCCGGAAGTCTGGCGCAGGTTGACGCCCATTTCGCGCGCAATGATGTTGGCCAGGGTGGTCTTGCCCAGGCCGGGAGGGCCGAACAGCAAAGTATGGTCGAGCGCCTCGCTGCGCTTGCGGGCGGCCGAAATGAAGATTTCCAGCTGGTCGCGTATCTTGGACTGCCCGACATATTCATCGAGGTGCTTGGGGCGCAGCGCGCGCTCGATCGCCTCCTCGTTCGGGGAGGATGGCGCCGCGTCGATGATGCGCTGCTCGGTGAAATTGTCGGTTTGGATGCTCATGCCAGCTCGGAAAACAGGTTCAGGGCATGATTCTATCAAGGCCGGGCAGCGCGGGGCTTACTTCATGTTGGAAGCGACCGCGCTTGCCGTTTCGTTGGCTTTCTTCTGCAGGTTGCCGGAAACTTGCGCGGCGCGCTCGCGCCGGTCCTGCTGGGCATCCTTCTTCGGCTCCTGCAAGCCGCTGGCCTTGCGCACCGCGCTGGAAGGTTCCGCCTTCACCGCCGCCCTGGCCTGCTGCCGGGCTTCCGGCTTGTCCTGCCCCGGCGCGGCCTGCTGGCTCCATGCCGCAGGCGCCGTTGCCAACAGCAAACCGCCCAGCGAGAGCGCCGAAAGTTGACGAATAGTCATGACCGTTCCTCCTCGAATGTTCGCCAGAGTCTAGCACGCCCGCCCATGAAGGCATGCGCCTACAGCAGCACGGGACGCACGCCGCTTGGCGCGTCGGCTGTGTCGTCGATACTGGCGCAATGACATCACAAGGAGCATGCCATGCGCGCCCTCACCTACCACGCCGCCCATGATGTCCAGGTGGACACGGTGCCCGATCCCATCCTGCAGGAAGCGGACGACGTCATCCTGCGCATTACCGCTACCGCCATCTGCGGCTCCGACCTGCACCTCTACCGCGGCAAGATCCCGGCCATGAAGGAAGGCGATATCCTCGGCCACGAATTCATGGGCATCGTCGAAGATGCCGGGCCGGGCGTCACCACGCTGGCCCGGGGCGACCGCGTGGTCGTGCCGTTCGTGATCGCCTGCGGCAACTGCTTCTTCTGCCAGCGCCAGTTGTTCTCCGCCTGCGAAACGACGAATCCCGACCGCGGCGCAATCATGAACAAGAAAGGCTTGCGCTCGGGCGCCGCCATGTTCGGCTATACCCACCTGTACGGCGGCATGCCGGGCGGGCAGGCCGAATTTGTGCGCGTACCGAAGGCCAACGTCGGCCCGATCCGCATTCCGGACGCGCTGGATGACGAGCAGGTGCTGTTCCTCAGCGATATCCTGCCCACGGGCTACCAGGCCGTATTGAACGCCGCCGTCGGGCCCGGCGACAGCCTGGCAATCTACGGCGCCGGCCCGGTCGGCCTGATGGCAGCGGCATGCGCCCGCATGCTGGGCGTGGAAACCATCTTCATGGTCGACCATAACGCCTACCGGCTCGACTTCGCGCGCCAGGCTTATAGCGTGATCCCGATCAATTTCGATGAAGTCGATGCCGCCGAATACATCATCGACAACACCGCTTCGCGCGGGGTGGATGCGGTGATCGACGCCATCGGCTTTGAAGCCAAGGGCAGCGCGCTGGAAACGGCGCTGACGGCCGTCAAGCTGGAGGGGAGCAGCGGCGCCGCGCTGCGCCAATGCATCGCTGCCGTCAGGCGCGGCGGCACGGTCAGCGTGCCGGGCGTGTATTCGGGCTTCATCCACGGCTTCCTGTTTGGCGACGCCTTCGACAAGGGCATCAGCTTCAGGATGGGGCAGACCCACGTACAGCGCTTCATGCCCGAACTGCTTGAATTCATCGGCCAGGGCAAGCTGCGGCCCGAGGCGATCATCACGCACCGCCTGCCGCTGGAACAGGCGGCAGCCGGGTATCGCATCTTCGACAAGAAGGAAGAGGAATGCCGCAAGGTGATCCTGCGGCCGGGCTAGTGCTCAGCGCTCTTTGAAGACGATATCGATCGCCAGGCCGGCGGCCAGCAGCAAGCCGGAATTGACCTTGTAGTCTTCGGCGATCGAAATCATGTAGTTGTCGGCAGTGGTGAACAGTTCCTTGCCGATGCCAGCCCACTTCTTGCTGACAGTGCCCTTCTCGTTACCCTTGGCGTCGAGGAACTTGAAGTTCCAGCCTTTCCAGTCGCCCTTCACTTCAGCGATCAACTGGTCGCGCGTGTCGTAGACGTAGAAGCCGCCGCCCAGGCTGAACAGCTTGGACTTGAAGTAGCCAATCGCCTGTCCCGAACGATCCAGGATATCGATACGGGAACGCAGGAACGTCACGCCGCGCTTGATGGTCAGCAGCGCCGGGCCGTTGGCCTGTTCCGAGATTTCCACCTTGGTCGGCAGGATGCGCTTGTCGATTACCAGCCGCAGCGCGTGGACCAGGAAGCTCAGTTTTTCCTGCGCCACGCCCAGGTTTTGCTGGGTCACGGGGTCGATGATGTCGTAAGCGTCCGAGAGTTTGAGTACGCCGACGTGTTCTTTGACGAAGTAGTTAGTCTTGTCCAGCAATTGCTTTCCCGAATTGAGAGTCAGAGTTATAAAGTACGTGTGCAGTTGCGGCGAACGGCGTCAGCTCTTTTGAACGAGGTAGCGCAGTTCCGCCATGCCGCTGCCGATGCGTCGCGCCGACTGCAGCAACAGCGGCGGATTAGTCAGGCGCCGCGGGAACAAAGGCTTGCCATGCCCCAGCGTGACCGACCCGACCTGGATGATCAATTCATCCAGCAGCCCGGCATCATGAAATTGCCCGGCCAGGTCACCGCCGCCAACGATCCAGATATTTTTGCTGCCGGCCGCTTCGCGCATCGCGGCATGCACCTGGCGCACATCGCCTTTTACGAAGCGCAGGTCGGCATCGGGAATCGCCGGCAATACACGCGAAGAAAAGACCCAGGTTGGCTGGGTATAAGGCCAGGCCGCCCCAACCTCCGCTGCCACCGTATCGGCGTTACGCATCATCCACTCGTAGGTGGACGAGCCCATGGCAATTGCGCCTACCTGCGCGATGAATTCGGGATAGCTGCTGTCATTGACGTCGCCGAGCGGGAACAGCCAGTCCAGCGAATCGTCCTCTGTCGCGATAAAACCATCGAGACTGGTGGCGGAGAAGAATTGAGTTTTCATATTGACTTGCAGATTGTACTTGACCGCTGCACGTCGAAATCTCTCGAAAAGTTGCTCAGAACTTCGGCCAGTTGCGAATATGTGAAAGCAGCCAGCCTACAATCGCTCCAACCAATCCTCCCGGAAGCGATTGCGGCAACGCGACCATGTTTTCGGGCTTGCCGTCAACGAGCAACATGAAGTCGGAAGCAAGGTAGATTGGCCCGGTGCCCACGCCCATTGGCACGGCAAGCCAGGCCGGCCACTGGCCGCTTTGCTGCCAGCCAATGACGCCGCCGATCCAGCATGACACCGCGACTATCCCGATTGCCGCACCGGCAAGCGCAAACCAGGTCTTTCGCATCAGCAGTTCTCCAGAATGAACTCGCCCTCTTCGGGAATGGGGCGCGCAACCAGGAACAGGTAGGACATGGCGCCAAGGAAGGCGATCCCCGCGCCGGTCAGCAGCGCCGGCACAAAGGACCAGTTTTGCGCGATATACCCGGTGAGGACCGGCGCCAGTGCGCCGCCCAGGAAGCCGCCGAAATTCTGAATCGCGCCAAGGGAAGCGATACGGCTGCGCGGCGCCGCCACCGTGGCCAGCGACCACGCGCAAGCCGAAGATGCGTTGGCGAGGAAGATCACGATGGAAATGCACGCCACGGCCAACACATTGCTCTCCACCAGCGCGGCAGGAATCGTGAACGCCACCATGCCCAGCGTGGCTGCCACCACCGCATTGCGTCGCCCGGATATCGGCGAGCTGGCAAAACGCACGATTCGATCGGAAGCCCAGCCTGCAATCAGGGCGCCGGCAAACCCGCACAGGAATGGAATGGCAGATGCAAAACCTGCATTCGCCAGGTCCATATGGCGTTCGGTGCGCAGGTAGCCGGGCAGCCAGGTCAGGTACACCCAATTCAGGTATACCGAACCGAAAAAGCCGAACATCATGCCCCACGTCACACGATGGCGGAACAGCGCCCGCCAGGCAGCGAAACTGGTCTTAGGCGCCGCCTCGGTACTCTCGCCAGCCTCCAGGTAGGCGCGTTCTTCCGTGCTCAATTCTTCACGTACCGGGTCACGATAGACGCTCACCCATACGATTGCCGCGACCAGTCCAAGCGCACCCGTGACGTAAAACGCCCAGTGCCAGCTGGTCGCCGCGATCAGTGGCGGCAGCAGCAATGGCGCCAGGGCCACGCCCAGCGGCGATGCCGAGTTGTAGATGCCGGTCGGTGTCCCGCGCGACCGCAGCGGGAACCAGTTGCTCACCACCCGCGCAGCTGAAGGAAACTGCGGCGCCTCCCCGATCCCGAGTGCAATACGCGCAAGCACGAAGTAGCCAAAAGTCGAAGCAAGTCCGCCAGCCGCCTGCGCCACCGACCACACCACCAAGCCAATGCCCAGCAGCCAGCGCGGACCAACCTTGTCGACCAGCGCGCCGACCGGAAGCTGGCACAAGGCGTAGCTCCACGAGAATGCCGACAGGAGCAGACCCATTTCACCCAGCGACAGGCCCAGGTCCGCACGAATGTATTCGTTCGCCACCGCCAGGGTGGCGCGGTCAAGATAATTAATGACGCCGCTCGCTACCAGCAGCACCAGGGCCAGGGATTGCCTTCGAAGGATTCGTGGAGGGACTTGATTAGCAGTGTTATTGGTCATTTTCAGGTGCTTTATACGCCGCGCGAAACGGAAATTCGTGGCGAGTATAGAGCACTGCGCTATCGTTTTACCATTTCCTGGGCCAGCCCGATGAGAATTCCCTCAGGTCCCCGGATATAGCAGAGCCGATACACGTTCTCGTACTGGACCACTTCGCCAACGACCTTCGCCCCGAGCTTGCCAAGCCGGGCCAGGGTATCGTCGATGTCATCCACGGCAAACATGACGCGCAGTTAGCCGAGCGAATTCACCGGTGCGGCGCGGTGATCTGCAACCACCGCAGGAACAAGAAAGCGGGACAGCTCGAGCCGGCCGTGCCCATCAGGCGTGCGCATCATCGCAATTTCGACACGCATGCCAGGCAGCCCCGTGACGCCGTCGGCCCAATCACCCTCAATCGGCGCACGCCCTTCGAGTTGCAGGCCGAGTTCATTGAAAAACGCTATTGCAGCATCCAGGTCTTCCACCACGATACCGACATTGTCCATGCGCTTGACGGCCATACACCCTCCTTAATTCGGCGTTAAGACCGGGGACTTCGCATGCCCTGTATGCCAGCCTTTCCGGCAAAGTACACCAAAGCCACCAGTGCCCCGCCAGCCAGGTAAAGCATCAGGAAGTCTGGAAGGTCGGCCACGACATTCGCCGGAAACTCCGACTCCCCGATATCGACTGCAACGATAAAGGCGACGCCCGCGATCACTGCACTCAGGATACCAAGCGAGGTCCGTAACGAGAGCACCCTAAGCTTTTGGTCGCCGCTCGCGATGATGGCATTCAGGAGCAAGATGGATACCGCAGTGCTGCCTGGACCAATCGATCATTTCTCTTATTTCTGTTTCAATCCATCGCTTTGCCGGCTTCACACAGGCGTTTGGACAAGGTGCTGTTGACGATTGGCTTGCCGTCTTCCGGAAGACGGACCGAGGCCGACGACGTAACGGCAATCCCCTGGTAGCCGATGGCATAGATGGTGGCGTATTTTCCCGACGGATCAGGGACAAAAGCATATGCGCCATCAAGCTTTTCTTTTTTCACCTGCTGCCGGAATTGTTCGGCGGCGACGGCATCGCCGCGCACTGCACGCAGCAGTAATTCGCTTTGCAGTCTCGCCGGTGGCTTTTCGATATACGCGGTATCAATGCCTTGGATTTCTACAAAGCTCTCATGCCAGCACGGGTGTTCGTAGCCGCTCGCGCGCAGCGCTTTGAATGATGTCTTTCCGATCCCGTTCGAGAAATCGAAGAATGCGACCGACAATGTCTTGGAACCTGCATTGGCGAGCATTGGCCCACACAGAAGCAAGGTAAAAAGGGCTTTGGGGACAATTAATTTCATGCGATGTTCAGCAACTTCTGCCGCTCGGGAAACCAGTACAGGTAAAGCGCGGTTTCATTCGCCACTTGCCCTTGGGTACGATAAACGAACCGGTCGAAGCCGCCCACTTCAAAGCCGTTTAGAAAGTAGAGTTTGCAGGCGGGGACGTTGTTGGTCTGTGTTTCCAGCCGAAGACCCTGCAGCTGTTTATCCCGCGCCCACGATTTGGCGAAGTCAATCAACGCAGTGGCGATGCCGCGTTGACGAAAGCCGCGCGCAACGACAATGTATTCGATGGAGGCAAGATTGTTCCAGCTCGACGTGAGCTCAATCTTGCCGGCCAGCGCTCCATCCACAAAAGCGCCATAGGCTTCGACATCATCGTCGCTTTCACTATTCAGGGCATAGCTCTTGGTGAACGGTTCGACAGTTCGAGTGCAGAGCCGAATTTCGCCATTGGTAAAGCTTACATCGAATACTTCACCGCATGTAAAGGTGTTCTCGCCACGATCAAGTGAGGCTGACAGTTGATTGTCGATCTTCTCAATCTTCATGAACCGGCGCGCTCCGTTTCACTGGGTCCCGACACAGGGTGCGGGTAATCAGCAATTACCCTTCTTTGCTTGACCGGGTGGACAGAACTTTCCTTTGCCGGACTCCTGACGCGCCCCGGGATCAACAACGACGGAACCGGACGGTGTGTAAACAGCGCAACCGGCGATGGTAGATGCAAGGACAGCTAAGGCGATAAGTGTTTTCATAATGACAGCTTGTTGTGGACGAAAATCGTTCAGTTTACGCGGTGCTGGCTTGCCGTGGCAAGTCAATGACAGCCGGAAGAAAGCGACAGACAGCGTCCACGCGCGCTTGAATGTCAGCCTTTGGACAAGGCTTTCAGGGCTTGCTTGATGCCGTCGGAGACCGTCGACCCGGCGGGCACAGTCTTCAACGCCTGCAACGCCTCCTTGTCGGAGTAGCCCAGCGCCAGCAGCGCATTCAGGATATCGGCCTGCGAATCGTGGACCGGATGCGCGCCGGCTGCGCCAATGTCCGCACCCAGCTTGCCCTTCAACTCCAGCAGCAGGCGTTCGGCAGTCTTTTTGCCGATGCCGGGAATCTTCACCAGGCGGCCAGCTTCCTGCAGCGTAACCGCTTGCGCCAGATCGGCGATCGACAGGCCGGACAGGATCGACAGCGCGGTACGCGCGCCGATGCCGCTGATCTTGATCAACTGGCGGAACACGGCGCGTTCTTCGGCGTTGCCGAAGCCGAACAGCAGGTGCGCGTCTTCGCGGATCGTCAAGTGCGTAAACAGGCTGACTTTCTCGCCCACGCCGGGCAGGTTGTAGAAGGTCGACATCGGCACGTCGACTTCATAGCCGACGCCTTGCACGTCTACCAGCAGTTGCGGGGGATTCTTTTCGAGCAGGATGCCGGTGAGACGTCCGATCATATGGTTCCTTTGGTGCGGTTAGCCGACCAGGCGGCCGCGCTTCATGCGCAGTCCGGACAGGGCGGGATGGGCGTTGGTGACGACGGCCAGCGTGGCCTGGCTGTTGGCGTGGCAGATGGCGATGCCGAGGGCGTCGGCAGCATCGGTGCCGGGCAGGCCGGGCAGCGCCAGCAGGCGCGCGACCATGTCCTGCACCTGCGCCTTGGTGGCGCGGCCGGTGCCGACGACAGCTTGCTTCAGTTGCGTCGGCGAGTATTCGGCGACTTTGAGTTCGTGCGTCACCAGGGCGCAGATCGCGGCGCCGCGGGCCTGGCCCAGCAGCAGCGTGGATTGCGGGTTGACGTTGACGAAGACTTTTTCGATTGCAGCGCAATCGGGCTTGTAGGTGGCCGCGATTTCGGCGACGCCGTCGAGGATGACTTTAAGCCGCTGCGGCAGGTCGCCCTCGCCGCTCTTGATGGTGCCGGAGGCGATGTAGCGCAGCTTGTTGCCCACTTTTTGGATGACGCCAAAGCCAGTGGTACGCAAGCCGGGGTCGATGCCGAGAATAATCATTCCCGGATTGTACCTTTTGTCCACCCCGGGGTCAGGAACGAAAGTGGACTTTTTATGCTCGCAAGCACAAATTGTCCACTTCTGTTCCTGACCCCGGGGGGACAGAAGTTGCTTGGTGTTTAGTGGCGGAAGTGGCGGGTGCCGGTGTACAGCATCACCACGCCGCGCTCGTCGGCCGCGTCGATCACTTCCTGGTCGCGCATCGAGCCGCCTGGGTGGATCACGCAGGTCGCGCCCGCATCAACCACCACATCCAGGCCGTCGCGGAACGGGAAAAATGCGTCGGAAGCTACTGCGGAACCTTGCAGCGACAGGCCGGCGTTCTGCGCCTTGATCGATGCGATGCGCGCGGAATCGATACGGGACATCTGGCCTGCGCCCACGCCCAGGGTCATATTTCCGCCGCAGAAGACAATGGCGTTCGACTTCACGTACTTCGCCACGCGCCACGCGAACATCAGGTCTGCCAGCTGCTGCTGGGTAGGCTGCAGCTTGCTCACTACACGCACCTCGGAAGGGAGCACGTTCTTCGAGTCAGCCGACTGCACCAGCAGGCCGCCACCCACGCGCTTGAAGTCCATCGCGTTCACGCCTTCGCCCAGCGGGATTTCCAGCAGGCGCACGTTCTGCTTGGCCGACATGATCTGGCGCGCTTCAGCGGTGAAGGAAGGAGCGATCAGCACTTCCACGAACAGCTTGGCCAGCTCGGTGGCTGCTGCGCCGTCCACTTCGACGTTGAAGGCGATGATGCCGCCGAAAGCGGAGGTCGGGTCGGTCTTCAGCGCGCGCTGGTAGGCGTCCAGTGCGGTCGCGCCCAGGGCCACGCCGCACGGGTTGGCGTGCTTGATGATCACGCAGGCGGTGGAGCCCATGGATTTCACGCACTCCCACGCTGCATCGGCGTCGGCGATATTGTTGAAGGACAGTTCTTTGCCCTGCAGCTGGCGGTAGTTGGCCAGCGCGCCGGTCACCGGAGCCAGGTCGCGGTAGAAGGCAGCCGACTGGTGCGGGTTTTCGCCGTAGCGCATGTCCTGCACTTTTTCGAAGGCCACGTTCAGGGTTGCCGGGTAGGCGGAACGGGTTTCGTGCTTGCGGTCCGGACCCAGGCTGGAGAAGTAGTTGGTGATGGCGCCGTCGTACTGCGCGGTGTGGGCGTAGACTTTTTTGGCCAGGTTGAAACGGGTTTCGTACGATACGTAGCCAGGGGCGTTGTCGGTGCCCTTCATCTCCGCCAGCACCACGCCGTAGTCGGCTGGATCGCAGATCACCACCACGTCCTTGTGGTTTTTGGCGGCGGAGCGCAGCATGGCCGGGCCGCCGATGTCGATGTTCTCGATCGCGTCTTCCAGCGAGCACTCGGCCTTGGCCACGGTCGCCTGGAACGGATACAGGTTCACCACCACCATGTCGATGGTCGGGATGCTGTGCTCTTCCAGCTTGGCGACGTGCTCTGGGAAGTCGCGGCGGGCCAGGATGCCGCCGTGGACTTTCGGGTGCAGCGTCTTCACGCGGCCATCCAGCATTTCCGGGAAGCCGGTGTAGTCGGCCACTTCGGTGACCGGCACGCCGTTATCGGCCAGCAGTTTCGCGGTGCCGCCGGTGGACAGGATGTTGACGCCCATGGCCGACAGGGCCTTGGCGAAATCCAGCACGCCGGTCTTGTCGGATACGGAGATGAGAGCTTGTTTGATCATAGCTGTGGGGGGAAGGTTACGGAAATCAGTACAAACCAACCGGCCCCACGGCCCGTCGCGGCCAATAGGGACCGGGACGCGGAATCAGCCTTACAGCAGGCCGTGTTCCTGTAATTTCTTGCGCAAAGTATTGCGGTTAATACCCAGCATCTGGGCTGCGTGCGACTGGTTGCCGTCGGCGCGGCCCATCACCACTTCGAGGATCGGACGTTCAACGGTCATCACTACCATGTCATATACGTTCGATGCTTGCTGCTCGCCCAGGTCATTGAAGTAGTCTTCCAGGCTTTTCTGGACCACTTCCTGAATGCTTTCTTTGCTCATTTTTTTATCGATCTTGCTAAATTTTTGCCAATGCAGGCGCGGTTCACGCAGCCAGCGGTTCTTCGGCGAGGCGGTATTGTAACCGCTCGCCGTACTTCCATTGGGATTCGAAGAAACTGTCGACTGCGCGCAGTTGTTCTGCGGTCGA